>OCHK01000136.1_pt1 | contig 104601 bp, 110 predicted proteins | sample 1538551 | NCBI WGS metagenome assembly OCHK01 (sample SAMN04571707, study PRJEB22368) | human gut metagenome | biome: human gut; material: stool | host: Homo sapiens | place: Luxembourg | collected 2012-08-31
AGTAATCAGCGTAGAATACTAAAAGGTTGTTCATATAATTCTTAAACTTGTTCATTTGGAAGTCCTCCTTTCCTTATTTACAAGCTGATTATAGAATGAATACAATGAGATTGCTTGCCAAATCGAAAGAAAAAGTAGACAAATCTTGCAAAGGGGAGCGTAACCAATGCATTTATCATTTATTGATACAAAAGAAGAAATATTAACTTTAAAAAGAAAATCGAAGCATGTCGCTCCGCATTTACATAATGCATTGGAGATTGTATGTGTGACAAATGGAACACTGGAGCTTGGAGTTGGTCAAGAGTTATATCACATGGAAAAGGGAGATATCGGCTTTGTATTTCCGGATATTATCCATCATTATCAGATTTTCTCGCCGGGAGTGAATAAGGCAGTTTACATTATTTCTCCATCGTTTGCGATTGGAAAATATGCTGAAATTATACAGACGATGGCACCGGATTACCCTATTATAAAGGCAGAGATGGTGGAGCCAGAAGTATACCGGGCAATTAATGCCATCTTAGATACAGATCACATGGATATAGCAGTTATACAGGCATATCTGCAGATTGTGATTGCAAGATGCATTGGAAAGCTGAAACTGGTCGAGAAAGGAGATGTGGGAAGTAAAGATCTTGTCTATCAGGCAGTATCGTACGTGTCTGGTAATTTTAGAAAGAATTTCTCGCTAGATGATATGGCAAGAGATTTGGGAGTGAGCAAGTATGTTTTATCACGAACATTCTCCAAAACATTCCATCGTAATTTCAATCAATATCTGAATGATGCAAGACTAAATTATGCTTGCTATCGTTTGGAAAATACCAGTGATGCCATTACAAATATATGCTATGATAGTGGATTTGAAAGTCAGAGAACATTCAATCGGGTATTTAAGGAACGATACAAAGTTACACCAAGCGAATACCGAAATACAAGCCATACAGATATATTATCGTAATTATCAAACATGGAGGCAGAGAAAGGATGCAACGTGAAGCGAAAAAACAGATGCAGGAAACAGGCATCGGCACAAAATCGCAGCAGGCATTGAAATTACAGCAGGAACAGAATAAACAGGAGCGTAAAGTGAGGAGCCGTGAGAAAAAAGAAGCGGACGAACTGCGAATGTTTGAACTGAAACAGCAAAATTGTGGTTATAGATGGGTTTTATAAATGATAATAGAATATAATGGTTAAATGTTGTTTATAGAATTGAAATCTTTATATGATATGATGTATAATAATTTTATATCAATACAATTGTTTCGAGGAGGCCAGCTATGAAAAAGATTGTTATTATGATGCTGTTAATAATGAATGGATTGAAGAAATGAAACCAGTTATCAAAGCTATATTTTATTAAAATTATAAAAATGCATTAAGAGGTGATATATTATGACTATAGCAGAGACAATAAAGCAGCTCAGAGAGAAAGAAAATGACAATTTATAATTGAGTTTTAATTTATAAAAAGTGTTCTGATTCGGGCACTTTTTATAAAATTTTAAGTAGCCAGTACAATTATTAGATGTTAATATATTACTATGTAATCCGAAACTGATATTTAAGAGCGAAGGGAGATTTTATTGAATGCTGGATTATTAAGGACACAATTTAGTTACCAGAATACAGTGGTAAGAGAGAAGATGAAGGAAAAGACAAAGGAGTCTGTTAGTGCGGTAGTACCGATAATACTTATAGTGTTGCTTCTTGGCTTCACAATAGCACCTCTTTCACCTAGTATACTGGTTGAATTCATTGTTGGAGCCGTGCTGGTTATTATTGGCATGGTGTTTTTTTCTTTAGGGGCAGAATTGTCCATGACGCCAATGGGTGAAAGAGTTGGTGGAAGCATGTTAAGGACTAAGAAATTATGGATGATTATAGCGATTGGATTTATCCTTGGAGTTATAATTACAGTTTCTGAGCCGGATTTGCAGGTGCTTGCAGGTCAGGTGGCGGCAGTACCTAACATGGTGCTTATATTATCGGTAGCAGTGGGAGTAGGTGTATTTCTTGTTGCTGCACTTTTAAGAATACTTTTTGGAATACCGTTAGCACCGCTTCTGCTAGTGTTTTATGCAATTGTTTTTGCACTTGCGATGTTTGTTCCTAAAGGCTTTCTTGCAGTTGCATTTGATTCAGGGGGAGTAACAACCGGTCCGATGACTGTACCATTTATAATGGCACTTGGTGTAGGTATTTCTTCTATCCGAAACGATAAACATGCTGGCAATGATAGTTTTGGCCTTGTATCATTATGTTCAATCGGTCCAATACTTGCAGTTCTTATTCTTGGAATGGTTTATAGTACAGAGGGTAATTTTACAACAACAGCAATTACTGAAGTGAGCGATTCTGTGGAGCTTGGTAAGCTGTTCCTGTATGAGATACCGAAATATCTGAAAGAGATAGCATTGTCACTTCTTCCAATAGTTGTATTTTTTGGAGTGTTTCAGATATTTGCACCTAAGATGAATAAGCAGGCGCTTATGAAGATATGTGTTGGACTTGTGTATACATATATTGGACTTGTACTTTTTCTTACAGGTGCTAATGTTGGATTTATTCCAGCAGGTAATTATCTTGGTTCGGTACTAGCTTCATTATCATTTAGATGGATTATCGTTCCTATTGGCATGATAATAGGATATTTCATTGTTAAGGCAGAACCTGCTGTATATGTGCTTATGCACCAGGTAGAGGAACTGACATCAGGAAGCATATCAGGCAAATCAATGCAGATAAGTCTTTCTGTAGGTGTTGCAGTATCTGTTGGCCTTTCAATGATAAGAGTGCTGACAGGCATCTCAATATTATATTTTCTTATTCCGGGTTATGGAATAGCACTGATACTTACGCTTTTTGTTCCTAAGATATTCACTGCCATAGCATTTGACTCCGGAGGAGTTGCGTCAGGTCCGATGACAGCTACATTTTTACTGCCATTGGCACAGGGAGCATGTCTTGCAGTTGGTGGTAATATTGTAACAGATGCATTCGGTGTTGTTGCCATGGTTGCCATGACACCTCTTATAACTTTGCAGATACTTGGTGTTATATACAGAATCAAGGACAGCAGGAGAGCAGATGTGCCACAGACCGTTACACCGGTTGTGGATATGTTTGCAGAGCTTTCAGATGATGCGATTGTTGAATTATAGAGGTGATGGATATGAGTGAAGTATATGTAATGGTAACAATATGCAGCAGAAAAAATATGCCGCGTTTCGTTGATTGCTATAAGGATTATAATGTTGAAGCAGCTAATATATCGTTAGGCAGGGGAACAGCATCAAGTGATGTACTTGATTTACTGGGACTTGAGGATGACGAGAAGGGTATCCATATGTCACTTGTTACAGAGGATACATGGAAGAATGTTAAGAAGGGGCTTCAGAGTAAGTTAAGAATAGATGTGCCAGGAACCGGAATCGCATTTATAGTGCCGCTAAGCAGTATTGGTGGCAAGAGAGAGCTGGGATTCTTAATTGACGGGCAGGAATATAAGAAAGGAGATGAGAGCACATTGAAGGATACTAAACATGAACTTATTGTCGCAATAGCTAATTATGGATATAATACACAGGTGATGAGAGCTGCGGAAGAAGGCGGCGCAACAGGTGGAACTGTGCTTCATGGAAAGGGTGTTGGAATGAAGCGGGCAGAGCAGTTCCTTGGAGTTTCGCTTGTTTCAGAGAAGGAAGTAATTCTTATTGTTGCAAAGTCATCACAGAAAAATGCTATTATGCGTGCTATAATGGACAAAGCCGGCGTAGACAGCAAGGCAGGAACTATTGTGTTCTCACTTCCTGTTACAAGTACGGCAGGACTGCGTATTCTTGAGGATTCGCAGGATGAAGAGGTTAATGATGAAAACAATAATTGATTACCAGAATGATGAAAGAGAAAAGGTTCTGCTTGATGTAAGAGACAAGCAGGAATTCGAGAAGGAAACATATCCAGGAGCAAGAAATTGGTACTGGGAGGAACTGATTAAGGTGCTTGAAGAAACACCTGAGGAATTCACACAGCAGTTTGATAAGAGTGTTCCTATATATCTTCTGTGCTATACGGGTCTGCACAGTGATGATCTGGCAGATATTCTTGAAGAAATGGGTTATGAGGTCTATAGTCTGTATGGCGGCTGGGGCGCTTATATGAAGTGGAAGTTCGAGAATTATGTCAAGGAAGCACAGGCAGAGAATGAGCTTTCAGGTGAAGAAAGAGTTAAGGAAATAGAGCGGAGCATAGTCAAGAAGTTCAGAAAGCCTATATGGAGAAAGTTCACACAGGCACTTAATGAATACGACCTTATACAGGATGGAGATAAGATTGCAGTCTGTATATCAGGCGGTAAGGACTCAATGCTTATGGCGAAGCTTTTTCAGGAGCTTAAGAGGCATGGAAAGAATAATTTTGAACTTGTATTCCTGGTTATGAATCCGGGATACAATGATATTAATTATCAGGTTATTCTTAATAATGCAAAGATTCTTGATATTCCTATAACCGTGTTCAAATCAGAGATATTCGATACGGTTGCAGATATAGAGGAGTCTCCATGTTATCTGTGTGCCCGAATGAGAAGAGGATATCTGTATAGTAAGGCTAAAGAGCTTGGATGTAACAAGATAGCGTTAGGTCATCATTATGATGATGTTATTGAGACAATTCTTATGGGAATGTTGTATGGTGCGCAGATTCAGACTATGATGCCAAAGCTTCACAGCACTAATTTTGAGGGCATGGAGCTTATAAGACCGCTTTACCTTATAAGAGAAGCAGATATAATACATTGGAGAGATTATAATAATCTTGCATTTATACAGTGTGCATGCAGGCTTACAGAGAGCTGTGCTTCATGCGGTGGAACAGAAAAGGGTTCTAAGAGAGGCGAGATTAAGCAGCTTATCAAAGACCTGACTAAGGTAAGCCCTTACATTGAGAAGAATATTTTCAGAAGTGTTGAAAATGTTAATCTTGATACAGTTATTGCGTATAAGCAGTACGGTGTTAAGCATAATTTCCTTGAAAGATATGAGGAAATGGGAAGACTCAATGGCGCATCAGGCAGCCAGATAGCAGATAATAAGGAGATGGAATAAATATGTCATCACAATATAATTGCGATTACTGCAATAACCTTGTATATGACGAGGAGATTGAAGGATATGTATGTGATGTTGATATGGACGAGGACGATTACGCAAGACTTTTAAGTTCTTCATATAAGCAGTGTCCATATTATCAGAGCAATGACGAATATAAGATAGTACGTCATCAGATGTAGACAGACAGCAGCATGTATGCGGGTTGCGAAAGGAGAATATTAATGAACAAGATAGCAAGTTTTACAGTGAATCATCTTGATTTACTGACAGGTGTATATGTATCAAGAAAGGATTATATCGGAGATGTATGTCTTACAACATTTGATTTAAGATTTACAAGACCTAATGAAGAGCCACCTATGGATACTCCGGGAATTCATTCAATTGAACATCTTGTTGCTACATTTTTAAGAAATCATGCAGAATGGGCTGAGAAAACTATATATTTCGGACCTATGGGCTGCAGAACAGGTTTTTATGTTATATTTGCAGGAGATTTAAAGTCTGAGGATATTATCGGGGTATTAAGAGAGGCTGCCGATTATGTTCTTAATTATGACGATAATACACCAATTCCTGGATATTCACCAAGAGATTGCGGTAATTATCTGGATAACAATCTTAAGCTTGCGAAGATATATATGAAGAAGTTTAAGGAGGAGGTTCTGGATAATCCGGTTGAGGAGAGGTTGAGTTATCCACAGTAGCGTGTAGGTGGTGCCAGTCTGGGGATATCGGGCTGTGGCTTTCATGGATTACTGCGCTTAGCAGGAGTAAATGCCGCCATATACAGAGTTTTTTACAGCGTGCAAAAGCAAACGCACTTCGTTTGAACGAGCTTTTGCACGCTGAACTTTTGTCTATGGCGGCATTAACTCCTGCACAGCTCGTAATAAATCAAGCCACAGCCCGATACCCCCAGACTGGCAATCTACACAGTGGATGTTTCAAGGGGTGAAAAATCTCCAGCATTAGATTTGGCTTCGCCGGTCTAATGCTGGAGATTTTTATGAGAGTGATTTATAACAATTAGTTATGTATTATACCTCGAATAATAATTCGCTGTAGCTTGGGAATGGCCAGAATTCTTTATCTACTATCATCTCGGCTTTATCTACTGGAGCTCTTAATTCGTCCATTGCAACCTTTACTGTATCTCTGAAGTATTCAGCCTGTGCTTTTCCTTCAAATGTAGCTGCTGTAGCAACTGCCTCTGCAAGCTTAGCTGAAGCTGCCTTCATTTCCTTTAAGTAACCAGATACTTCTGTAAGGATGTCTGCCTGAACTGAAGCGTCTGCACCAGCTTCCTTAACTGAAAGTACTGAGTTAGCAAGTTCTGTTGTGTATGAGATAATAGCAGGAATGATTTCCTTGCCAGCCATATCTATCATTGTCTTAGCTTCGATGTTGATTGCCTTAGAGTAAGCCTCGTACTTAATCTCAGCTCTTGACTTTAATTCAGCTTCTGTGAATACACCAAATCCTTCAAACATCTTAACTGTTTCAGGTTTAACAAGTGAACCAACAGCCTCAACCATAGATTTGATATTAGGAAGTCCTCTTCTTTCAGCCTCTGCTACCCATTCATCTGAGTAACCGTTACCATTGAATACAACTCTGTGATGGTCTGTGAAGAGCTTCTTAATCATATCATGGACAGCCATCTGCATATCTTCAGAACCCTCTAATTCATCAGCGATTTCCTTAAAGCTTTCTGCAACGATTGTATTAAGAACAACATTTGCAGGAGCGATAGAATCTGAAGAACCAACCATACGGAACTCAAACTTGTTACCTGTGAATGCGAATGGAGATGTTCTGTTTCTATCTGTAGCATCCTTGTTAAGGTCTGGAAGAGTAGAAGCACCAGTCTTTAACTTACCTTTCTGGATAGAGCTTGTAGCATCACCCTTATCGATTAACTGCATAACTACATCTTCAAGCTGCTCGCCAAGGAACATAGAGATGATAGCTGGAGGTGCTTCATTAGCTCCAAGTCTGTGATCGTTACCAACATCAGATGCAGACTCACGAAGAAGGTCAGCATGTTTATCAACAGCCTTCATAATTGCACCAAGTACAAGAAGGAACTGGAAGTTTTCATGTGGTGTTTTACCAGGATCAAGCATGTTAATTCCATCATTAGTTGTGATAGACCAGTTGTTATGCTTACCAGAACCGTTAACACCTGCAAATGGCTTCTCATGGAGAAGGCAAACAAGACCATGTCTGTAAGCAACCTTCTTCATAACTTCCATCATAAGCTGGTTGTTATCAGTTGCAATGTTGCACTGTGCATAGATAGGAGCTAACTCATGCTGTGCAGGAGCAACTTCGTTATGCTGTGTCTTAGCAGATACACCAAGCTTCCATAATTCTTCATTAACATCCTTCATGAAAGCTGCGATTCTTTCACGGATAGAACCAAAGTAGTGATCATCAAGTTCCTGACCCTTAGGAGGCATAGCTCCAAATAAAGTACGGCCAGAGAAGATAAGATCCTTTCTCTGTAAATATTTCTCTCTGTCTACGATGAAGTATTCCTGTTCAGCGCCTACAGAAGGAGTAACTTTCTTAGATGTTGTGTTACCCATAAGTCTTAAAATACGAAGAGCCTGCTCGTTGATGGCATCCATTGAACGAAGTAATGGAGTCTTCTGGTCAAGAGCCTCACCTGTGTAAGAGCAGAATGCTGTAGGGATACAAAGAGTAGCACCCTGGGCACCTTCACGTACGAATGCAGGAGATGTACAATCCCATGCTGTATATCCTCTGGCCTCGAATGTTGCACGAAGACCACCTGAAGGGAATGATGAAGCATCAGGTTCACCCTTAATCAATTCCTTGCCTGAGAATTCCATAAGCACCTTTCCGTCTGACTTAGGTGCTGATATAAATGAATCATGTTTCTCAGCAGTAGTTCCTGTTAAAGGCTGGAACCAATGTGTGTAATGAGTTGCACCTTTCTCGATAGCCCAGTCTTTCATAGCATTAGCGATAACATCAGCATCTGCTAAAGATAATTCCTGCACACCTTCCATTGTTAATTTAAGGTTTTTGTAAACGTTCTTTGGTAAACGCTCTTTCATAATTGTGTCATTAAACACATTCTCGCCGAAGATGTCAGCTACATTGAATCTTTCACTCATAACTTTCTCATCCTTCCTTTTCTTATCTTTTTATTAGTAAAACTAAAAAATGGCGTCCAAGTATATACTTATACAAATATATAAATGGAACGCCTTTGTTCTACCTTATTTAATTAGCGACAGTCTGCTGTCTTTAAATAAAATAACTCATATTATATAAATTTGCAAGTGCTTTTTTTAAAATTATTTAAAAAATTAAGCCTGCATGAAATATGAGTGTTAAAATGCCTATTCTGAAGCGGATACAGATGCTTCAGAAGATGTCCCATTATCTAACTTAGATTCTCCAACATATGTACCGGATACAATAACACGCTGCTTAGAATCGTCTGTACAGGTTGAAAATGTGACAACCTGTGTTGCGTTGGAAACATCGACACCAGTGTCATATAGAGATTCCGCCTTAACGTTTTTAGCATATTCTCGAAGCCCTGTTAAATTACTGAAGTTAAAAGTAAATGTATTACTTACCGGGTCAGTAACATATACTGTGAAAATCTTGTATTTACGGATTACATCCTCTGTATAAATATAAAAAACATCATTACCTTCTGTCTGGTAGAAACCAGAATTCTTATATCTGGCAAGAGTGCCAAACATGGCTCCGGAGCCCATATTGTGTCCATAGATAAGAACATGGCTGGCATTAAGACCATCCTTGATTCTGTAATCAACGAACAGGCATCCGTTGCGATTGTATGTCTTATCAAATGTATGAGTAAGATAAAAGTCATTATCGGTTGTCTGGGCAACAGGAAGCCTTATATCAACCGATGGAACATAAAGAAAACCAAGACCATCCGAATTAATGTCAAGCAATGCCTGATGATTGTACACAAATGGAATTGTTACCTCAGGTGCTTCATCATCATCAATTGTAATATTAACCGGTGTATCATCAAGGACATCGCCTTCAATATTATTATAAATGTCGTTGCCCTTCTTGTATTCAAGAAGGATAGATACAAGCTTGACTGCTGCAAATACAAAAATGCAGGCACATATGATTAAAATAATACGGCTGATGATGTTAGACTGCTTTTTCTTTTTTTCTTTAGCATCAAAAGCGGCATCCGCTTCGTCTGGTTCTGTTTCAGGTGAAGCAGATGTAATAAAATCATCATCTTCATCTGTCTTTAAGTTACCCATAATAATCTCCAATCATCATCAAGCTTTTCCTGCTGAACCGAAAAGATTAATCTTCTCACGAACAGTTTCTTTAATTGCTTCACAGCCTGGAGCCAGAAGCTTTCTAGGATCAAATCCCTTTCCTTCAAGGTCTTTGCCTGCTTCAATATATTTTCTTGTTGCATCAGCAAATGAAAGCTGGCATTCTGTATTAACATTAATCTTAGAAACTCCAAGAGAGATTGCCTTCTGAATCATATCTGCAGGAATACCTGTACCACCATGAAGAACTAATGGCATATCACCAATCTTTTCCTTAACGGCTGCAAGTGTCTCAAAGCTTAATCCTGGCCAGTTAGCTGGATACTTTCCATGAATGTTACCAATACCTGCTGCAAGCATGTCTACACCAAGATCTGCAATAGCTTTACATTCATCAGGGTCTGCACATTCACCCATTCCGATAACGCCATCTTCTTCGCCGCCTATTGAACCAACTTCTGCCTCAATAGAAAGACCAAGATTGTGAGCTACATTAACAAGCTCTGTTGTCTTCTTGATATTCTCATCAATTGGATAATGAGAACCGTCAAACATAATAGATGTGAAGCCTGCTTTGATACATTTGTAGCATCCTTCGTATGTTCCGTGGTCAAGATGAAGAGCAACAGGAACAGTGATTCCAAGAGACTTGTCCATAGCCTTAACCATGGCTGCAACTGTCTCGAAGCCTGTCATATACTTACCAGCACCCTCAGATACACCAAGGATTACAGGAGCATTCATCTCCTGTGCAGTAAGGAGAATAGACTTAGTCCATTCAAGGTTATTGATGTTGAACTGTCCGACAGCATATTTGCCGGCAAGAGCTTTGTCTAACATTTCTTTAGCTGAAACTAACATATTTCTTTACCTCCATTGCACGATTTTGCATGACAACATTATATCTCATATCATTAAAAATGAAAAGAAATATTTAACTGATATTTATGTATAAATATAAATAAATATGATGTATAATGCATTTTGTATATTGAATTTAATTAGGAAAGGAGATTGGCATGGATTATTTATCATTTTTTATCAACAAGATAAGTCTTGAAGTAGATTTTTACAATAATGAAGCTTATGCCGGAAATAGTATATTGCCATTTATGGGATTTATGATGTTTCTGATAGGTCTGGTTGTTGTTATTGTAGGAGCTGCAACATATTTTACGGCTAAAAATAATTTCAATATATTTTATGATATGAGAGATGTAAGAATTACATATGATGAACAGATGATGCCTGACGATGAGAAGGCAAGAAGAGATAATGAGAAGTTAAAAAAGGATAAGAAGAGAGGACAGATTGTAATGATAGTTGGAGCTGTTCTTATAGTTGTTTCGTTCATTATGTTATAATAATCTGCAAAGTAAAACACCGTCTGCCGGAGTAGCAGACGGTGAAAGAGGGAGGAGAGCTGTTTATTAACAACTCGATTTATGAAAAACATATAGTAGAAAATGTCTTGTTCTTATGATTGAATTATATTGAACAAAAGTGAAGAAACAATGTGCATAGTGTTAAATCTTATTGAATTAGATATGAACAAAATATGAACGAATGTGGATTAAGGAGGGGAATATGCCAACAATTTACAAATGCCCTGGGTGTGGTGCTGCTATGGAGTTTGACAGTGTCACACAGAAATTAGGCTGTCCGTCATGTGGAATGCAGATTGATGTGCGGGAATATGAACAGAAATATTCACAGAACAGTACACAGGGAGAATATGACAAAGAGATGAAGATGTACCATTGTAATACATGTGGTGCAGAGCTTGTGGCAGATGAATATACATCGGCAACATTTTGTTCATTCTGTGGTAATCCGACACTTGTGGAGGACAGACTTAGAGGTGAATTCAAGCCATCAACAATTATACCATTTAAGATTAACAAGGATAAAGCAGTAGAGATTTACAAAAACTGGTGTAAGAAAGGACCACTCACACCATCTGCTTTATCAAGAAATTCAACAATTGAGAAAATAAGCGGACTGTATGTACCTTACTGGCTGTATGATTATTGGGCACAGACTGATATGCATGCTAATGCAGAAAGGGTCAGGACAACAAGAAAAGGTGATACAGAGTATATATACACAGATCATTTTCAGGTGTTCAGAAATATATCTGCAAAGTTTGAGAAGATTCCGGCTGATGCATCTGAAAAAATGCCTGATGATGCGATGGATAAGTTAGAGCCATTTAACTATAACGAATTAACTGCATTTTCAATGCCATATCTGTCAGGATATCTTTCAGAAAGATATAATTATACGGCAGACCAGATACAGGAGAGAGCTACGAGAAGAGCTGACAAATATATAACAGATATTGCAATGTCAACAATTACCGGTTATTCATCTGTTAATATAATTCACAATGACATAACAATGCGTCCAACAGGAAGCCAGTATGCATTATTTCCGGTATGGGTACTTAATTACAGGTTTAACAAGAAGAATTTCCAGTTCATGCTTAACGGACAGACAGGAAAGATAGTTGCAGACAGACCGATAAGCGGAAAGAAAGCATTTGGCTTCGGAGCGGGAATATTCATCGTTACACTTATCATTACTATGTTTGGAGGGCTTTTGTTCATATGATGAAGATTAATAAGAAGATAAAGGCTTTCATGAGCATAATTATGGCATGTTTTATGTGTGTGGGAGTGTTGTTAAGTATTAAGACTGATGTGTATGCAGATTCATCAAAGGAATATGTATATGACAATGCAGGAATTCTTACTTCTGATGAGGTTAGTAAACTAAAGAGCCAGTGCAAGAAAGCATCTGAGGATTCAGAGTGTGATATAGTTATTATCACAACTAATATAGGACATGATGGCAGTACGATGGACAGTTATCTTAAGAAATTCCTTGATGATAACGGATATTCGCAGAATGCCGTAATATATGGTGTTGATATGAAATCAAGAGCCGACAGAATGTATACACAGGGAAAGGCAAAGACTGATATATCACAGGGTACAATTGACGACATAAGAGAAGCATGTGAGGAGAAGCTTTCGGATAAGGATTATTACAAAGCATTTTCTAAGTATGTCAAGAATATGAATACGTGTATGACTACAAGCATAGTCAAGAAACTTACATACAAAATGTGGATAAAGCTTCTCATTGCATCAGGTGTTGCAGTTGCAGCCGTTCTTACAATGATGCATAATGCCAAGGCAAGAATGACAGTTAGCAGTACAGAATATACGAAAGACCATAACTTTAAGGTTAATGACAGAAGAGACGTGTTCATTAATACAACAGTTGTTACAAGACATATTGAGCGCAACAATAGCAGCGGAAGCAGCGGCGGAGGCGGTGGAAACAGTGGCTCCGGCGGACATTTCTAAAAATATAAAGGCGGGTACAGCAATTAACTGTATCCGCCTTTTTGATGTCAATGGATGAACTTTAATTATAACTTATCTGGTTCTGGATATTCCTCTCCAAATGTCTCAACAGTAACAGTCTTCATAACCTGTGGTTTTCTAGGTCTGTCGCTGTAATCTGTGTCTACGCCTGCAATCTTGTCAAGAACATCTTCACCCTCGATAAGCTTACCAAAAGCAGCGTAATCTCCGTCAAGATGTGGAGCGTTCTGGTGCATGATAAAGAACTGTGAGCCTGCAGAATCAGGTCTCATAGAACGAGCCATTGAAAGAACACCTCTTGTATGCTTTAAATCGTTCTTGAATCCGTTAGATGCGAATTCGCCCTTGATAGAGTAGCCAGGACCACCCATACCTGTTCCTTCAGGGTCACCACCCTGAATCATAAAACCTGCGATTACTCTGTGGAATATAAGTCCGTCATAGAATCCCTTCTGAACAAGATTAACGAAATTATTAACTGATGTAGGCGCGATTTCCGGATAAAGCTCAGCTTTCATCACATCGCCGTTTTCCATTGTAAATGTAACTATTGGATTAGCCATATTATTCCTCCTGAAATTCATTAAATTGCCCGCTTGTCTGCATGAGCAAAATGTGATGTAATTAATTCTAAATACTACAGTATAAAAAGTCAAATTAAAACTTTAGAAACAATTATAAAGAGGCATATATGAGAAAATGTATTGATATGGGCGAAGGCAGAGAAATAATAATTAGTGATAAAGATACGTTAAAACCGGATGGGACGCTGGAGATTCCTGATATAGGGCTTGGAGAAGCATACCTTGGAAAAGCTTCATATGTTGTATATGATGAGGAAGATATTGATGACGACCTGTTAGATCTTGTATATGCCAGAAAATACAATGAGCTGCTTGTAATTGCCAGAACGGAGAGATTTATTATACGGGAGATGACAGTGGGGGATTTACCACATTTATACGAATTATATCAGACACTTTCAGACTGCCCGTATGTTGAACCATTATATGAATATGAGGATGAGAAAGCATTTACAATAAAATACATTGAGAATATGTATGGTTTCTTCGGATACGGTCTGTGGCTTGTGCTTGATAAGAAAACAGGTGAGCTAGTGGCTAGGGCAGGCATTGAAAACCGCAGCATAGACGGACAGAATTGTCAGGAACTTGGGTATCTTGTGAAAAAAAGCTGGCAGGGAAAGCATGTGGCATGGGAAGTTATGAACCATATAGTTGATATTGCTAAGGACAGGTTCGGTTTAGAAAAATTGTATATATGCACAGTGAAAACAAATAACCCGTCCATACAGCTTGCATTGAAACTAGGGTTCACATTGTATGCAGGCGATACAGACGGGATGAATATATATAGAAAAGTTCTGTGATATCAAGGCTTTTCCATATTGAATACAAATCTTATAAAGTTGGCGGCATTCTCAGAATACTTGGATGTTGATATGATGCCGTAGCAAGGCTGCTTCATATTAAGGTCACTGCCTTTGATAACAGGGGCTTCAGAAATATCAACAGCTATAGGAAATGATTCTCCTGATGAATTAGTGTAATAAATAATATAATTAGAAAGTTCATTAAGTTCTTCTGTTGAGAACAGGTCTCTTAAATCCCAGAAGAATATATTACGGTCAGTACAGAAATAATCGATATATTCTTTTTCAGATAGATATCCGTCAAGAGTATTGGTTGATGCATAGGTATATATTCTGTTGGCTGTTACAGCAGCTTCCTGATCCATTTCCTTTTCTACAAGTGAAAATGTATATGATATATCAACCTGTTCTTTTTTACCGTCAATACCAAGATAATCTGTAAGACCTGTAGTAAGAGCGTCCGTATCATCATCATATCCGGTTATTCTACCGTCTAGAACCGCTATAAAACAGACGGTGTCGTAATTGTTTCTTATAATAGAATAAGTAAGGGAACCTGCAAAAAGTATGGCAAGCAGAATGCCAATAATAGGAATTTTGTAGTAGCTCCAGATGTATTCAATCTTTCCGGAAAATGTAAGCTCTTTTAACTTCTTACGCTGTTCCTTTACTTCATCGTGTATGTTGTTGCCTTTAGCCATAAATTCTCCTTAAATTAATCGTAAGATAGCATACAGTTTAACACATATATAAACTCAAAAAAACAGCTTTTATAAACATTTAAGAAATATATTTGAAATTTTCTTTGATTTTTATGTAAGGTTTTGTATAATCATAGTGTTTAAGCAAAAAAGGGGTATATAATTATGAATGGATTTGGATTAGATGGTAAATTATTTAAAGGCCTTACAAAAGCAGGAGATTTTATTATATTAGCAGTTATTACAGTATTATTCTGTGTTCCGGTTATTACAATCGGAGCAGCGCTTACAGCAGCATTTTATTCTGGCATTAAGCTTGTAAGGGATGAAGAAAGCTATGTATATAAGGATTTCTGGAAATCATTCAAGATGAATTTCGCGCAGGGATTTTTATTAGAGCTTATACATGTTGTAATTGGTTTCCTTCTTTTCGTTGATTTAAGAGCCAGTGCCCAGTGGGGATTTGTACAGGGCTCTCAGGCTGGTGTTATATTTGTATTTGTTGTAGTTGGTGTTATGGCGGTATGGGCAGCAGTTATGCTGTATTCATTTTCAATGCTGTCAAGATATGACAATAATATAATAGTGACATTAAAAAATGCTCTTATAATAAGTGTACATCATCTTCCACAGACTATTATTATGTTAATAGCTACTGTGGGACTTACATATTTTTCATGTCTTTATTTCACAGCATTTATTGTAACTATACCATTGATTCTGTATGTTGATTCATATATTTTCTCAAGCATATTCAAACAGCTTGAAAAGGAATCTGTTCCATCAGTACAGGAGGCAGGAACAGAAGAAGATACTAATGAGGATAAAGAAGAGGAAGAATAACAATGGTTTTTCAAGCCTATTATTTATATATATTTTTCTTCCGATTAATCTGTTGTGCTATGCAGTTATATTGGATATTAAGAAAAAGAATATATGCCTGCTTGTTTTTTACTTATGTTTTATGCATGGACTTCACAGAAGTATCTGCTGGTAATGATGTTCATGGCATTGATTAATTATATGGGAGCATTGTGGGTAGAGCATTTCAGAAATTCAACGGATACTTTGTATGCATATGAACCTTTTTCAACTAATGAGTTAAAAATGATTAATAATGAAAATGATTTTGTTGATTATAATATAATTACAGATGTATAATATTGCTATTACTTCTACGAGGGACAGAATAGATGAATTGAAGAAGATAAGCAAATAACTAAAAAAAGGGGCGGGGTCGCAGGCTGGGTAGTTTCCTGCGGCCCCGATTTATATATCTGTACGGTTATGGGATACAGATACCGAAAGTTATATACAAAAAAGAGATAACGGTCAGAACATCAATCCTGACTGTTATCTCCGTTGATAACATAATAATATATAATTACAATGCGTCTGTTCCGCGTTCACCGGTACGGATTCTTATGGCATCATATACATCATATACGAAAATCTTACCATCTCCGTATTCACCAGTATTAATCTGGTCAATAACCTGATCAATGATTGCTTCATAAGTTTCATCAGATACAATAGACTCAACTTTTACTTTAGGAAGCAGGTTGCCACCGAAATCAACACCATTATATACCTGCTTGTGACCTCTCTGGCTTCCATATCCCATGATGTTAGATATCATGAGACCATGAGCACCATTACTATTAAGGATGTTCTTTAAATCATCCAGTCTTTCAGGTCTGATAATAATCTCTAATTTCTTCATAGATAATATCCTTTCGTACTGACGACATTATTAAAACACTGTAAAGATTAAAAGTCAACGCTATTCAGGTATAAACGAATAATGTTAATCTTATAACTGTAATCATAAAAAAATGTTAAGCAATTAATCCTCATATAGCTGCTTGCTTGTAGAAAAAACAGAAAAACAATAATATATGGTAATTACTATTATAAGAGCTTCAACAAGTATTGAGTAAACAGTTGTTGAAGCTTTAAAAGCAAAATAGTGGATAAAAATTCCTACTGACAGTAAAAGCCATGTTATCTGATAATTCCTTGTTACAGCATTCTTTTCCTGTATACGGGCTTCCATTATAAGAGCTTCAGTGTAGTAATAAGTGAAATAGATTGCAAATACGACACTTATACCGATCGCTATTGAATACATTGTTTCAGGTGATGAAGGCCAGTCACGCGATATGAGATACTGGGAAAGCACAGCACTGATAAGTCCGGCAACAGAAAGAATCATGCCTTTCTTAAATCTTGAGTTGAGTGATTTTAAATCCTTCATGCCAATAAATATTAAAATATATCCCACAATGTCATTAGTGATATCAATGTGTACTGAACCGATTGATATCCAGAATCTTGTACAAATCAGGAAAATGCCAATAAGCACGAATAATGAGTTCTTTTTGTTCATATTATTAATGTACTCCTTAATATAAAATCTTTGTTGATGAATATATGTTCTTATTCTAAGTTAATATGTAAAAGAGGTCAACGGAAAAGGGGGGATTTATAAAAATTTAATAAGGATTACTGGATTTTTTAAATAAAGGTGGTAAATTATCAGATGCATCTGCCGATAAATAAAGCACAAGGATGTAATAAAGGCGGAAAGGAAGCTGCTGTAACACAGGAAGAGACAGATGCTGGCGTTACAGCAGGAGGAGAGACAGCGCAACATCAGTCAACAGCCACTGCACATTCTGATCCCAAGAAATTTACATTTGACTTTACAAGCAGAAGCAGATTCAATCTTGTAGCAGCTACAAGCAGCATGGAAGATGTTGACATTAAGAAAGCTGTATCTGATATGGAGAAGGATCCGGTACTTGACCAGTACAAGTTCTTTATTGGAACTGCACAAAAGATGCAGAAGGTGCCTAATCTTGGGACTGATGCAGATGGTACAGTACCCCTCAAGATGACGGAGTAGACAGGGATTATAACACTTTTGAAAATTTTTTGTAAATGTCAACAATAAATTGTGATTTTTTGTTAAAAAATTTTTAGCTTATATTACCAGTTATTAAGACGAAAGAAGCGCGAGTGTAAATCACATTCGCGCGCATACTTACAAGGCATGTGACATGTTGTTTTGTTGTTCGTATGATGTAAGCATATGTTATCAGCAGGAGAACATGTCACACACCGTTTTATAAATATCAATATCTTTCTTATATTGTCCGTCATGTCTGTAAATACTCCATTTCATTTTGCTTAATATATTCGTTTGATGATAAGCCGTTAAATATCTTACGCGGCATATTATTTATAAAGTCTTGAATCTTGTTTAATTCTTCCTGTGTTACTTTTGCAAGGTCTGTACCTTTAGGATAGAAGCGTCTTATCAATTTATTCTGATTTTCATTTGTTCCACGCTCACCGCTTCTATATGGGTGACAATAATATAAATTCGTTCGCACGAACTCTATTAATTCATTGTTACTAAGTTCGCAATTTGTTGAGAACTCAACACCATTATCACATGTGATTGTCTTGATATGGTGTTTTAACTTATCCCAATTATCTTGTAAAGTATTCCATACACTGGCACATTGTTTATTGTCAAGTTTGAAAAGCAATTCTTGTCTTGTCTTTCGTTCAGATAAAACAAGTATGCATCCCTTTTTCTTTTTCTGTCCTTGTACGGTATCCATTTCCCAATGTCCGTATATATCGCGCTGTTGTAAATTTTCTCTTTCATCTATGGAACGCTTGCCGTACTGGTAAACGCGCTTTGTTTCTTTTTCCTGTTTTACCTTTTTAATTTTATTATATGGCATGTCCGATTTTTTCAATTTAATAAATCGTTTATTGAAATAATTATAAAGAGTGGTTAAACATACTCTTGTATTAAATCCCTCTTGTTTTGCAAGCTCATTTGCAGAGTAGAAAGAATAATGTTCTTTTACTCTGTCATGTATAAATTTTATATATTCACTATCGCAAGCAACTTTATTATTTGCGCCTTTTCTTGCATTGGCTTCTAAGTACTTACGTTGTCCTACATCAGCACAATATATATCATATTCTTTTAAGTAGCGGTCAAGCAGCCTAACAGTTCCGCGCTTAATCTCATTGTAAATAGTATTGTAATGTTTATTTAATATCTTAGCTATCTCACGTTGTGTTCTCTTTTCTTTGTTATACATAAATTCTATCAAATAGCGTTCTTTTTCTGTCAAATGTTTTCCCATGTTGTCACTCTCCCTTGTGGCTATATTATAGGTCAATTTGTATCAAAGTTAAATATCTTCAATTCATTATCAGAAAACGGCATGTTAATAGTTTTTCTGTAGGTTTTGTCATTTTCTAATGCTTCTGTAAAATCCTTTATTTTGTCGCTTTCTATTAAAAATGTATCTATAGCAGGCTTTTCGCAGTTTGTTCTTGTATACCAGTAGCGTTTCTTACCTTGTGTTAAAGTTAATAAATCTTTTGTAATGTACTTAAGCATATAACCAACAATTTTATTTTGTGAATCGCCGTCTTTGCTGACTGGGATAGCAGTAGAAAAACCAAGATGATAATTTCCAATATTGTATATTATTTTTGTTCCATTGTCTTTACGTCTGCCGCTGTCAACAAGCTGGATATTCCCGAGATTAGACATAAGCGCGTGAAAATGAAATTTCTTTTTGTCTGAATGATACTCAGGAATAAGGCAATATTTTAAATCCGGCGCACATAATTGCTTAGCGTTCATTAGCCATTTTGACAACTTAGCGGAACAATCGTCATAATCTTCACTATTGACGATTTTGGGATTAAAAGTGAATGTGACAAAGTACTCCCAATCATTAGCAAGGCAGATATTCCATATCTTATCTTTTGTTCTATGCATAGATTGTCGTATAGATAAATCAATATCAAATTGCGTTCTTTCTTCTTCTGTCTTTTTCTTGCGTTCGTTCGCACGAACTTTCTTTTTATCATATTCAATCGGCTTCTTAAAAAATCTCACCTGTGTTTGGTTTTTGTATGTTAATGTACGAACATTGTAAGCACCCATGTTATTTATCTCCCCATAATTTTATATTTCTTTTTTCGCATAAATAGCCAAGCATGTCAGCATATTCAGAAAGATATTTTTCATGTTTTTCTCGTTCAATAATATCAACAGAATCATAACCGCGTTCAATCATTGTATCAACTTGAGAACCTAGACAATTATTAACAGCGGTGTAATATTCTTCCTCAAGTTTTTCATCAGACAAAGCGGCAACATGTGCCATAATTTCGTTAATTTCTTTTTTTTTCATGTTTGAATCTCCCTTTTCGTTTTCCTAGTGTTAAGTGTATATATTATCAAGTACGCGCATATGCGCGCGTGTGTATGCGTATGTGTGTATATGTGTGTGTTATATTATGCGCAGATACAAGCCCACTTGTGCTAGGTGTTATCTCTCCGCATACTCCGAGATTCCACCTAGTACAATTGTGTTGTATCATACACGCTATAATATTTTTTCTCCCCGAAGAGGAACTTTGAACCTGTCTTTGCGTCTTTCTTGGAATAGCCGTATTTGCTCGTTATGCAGATAAACAGATTTCCCCCGAAGAGGAGAGAAAGAAGTTTACCAAAAACTTTGTAATTACCAACGTTTCTATGCAGTACTTGTGTTTCAAGGACATTTCGAATCTGCTTGTCAATGCACTTGTCGTCCTGCGATATAAGTATTACATCGTAACCGAGCTTTCTATGCAGACGATAAAAGGCACACCAAGCAAGGCGGTCTTTTCTATTCCAAGAACGGCTGTTATATAACTCTTGGCATTCATCAAGAATTAATAATGTCTGGTGTAGCTTAAACTTTCCCTGTTTGTCGCGTTCATGGAAATTATAAGCATAACCTTTTAAGCCCTGTATATAGCTGTAAATGTCGTCGGGTTCTTTGAGCCTAGTTGCACCATGTCTATCAATTTTCATTTCAAGAATAGAATTATTAAGCCATTCTTTATTCGAGACATACAAATAACACCCCTTGGGCTTTTTATTAAGTGAGGGGATATTATCTGTATTAATTTCCATGTTTCCTATTATGTTTTTTCCTTTTTGAATAAATTTATAAATCTCTTTCGCGGCATGGTAACTTTTGCCACTGCCGGGGACACCTGTATAAAACCATATCATATAATAAATCACCTCTATAAAGTGCGTGCGTTCGTTCGCACGAACTAAGCTAGTAGTAAGCCAATTAGCTTAGCAATATTGCCACCGCTTCCAAGTAGGGAAGAAATAACCTTTTTAAAATACTTCCATACAATATACATAGCGTATGCGTCAAGAAAAGCAGAAGCAAGACTGACAGCATAGTCTAATGGTATAAACCAGTTAACGTAGGGAAGATATTGAACAAACGGCTCTTTTGCAATATCCAATAAACCACCCACGGTATCAGTAGGCATGAAAGACTTGTACATTAAAATTAAATCAATAATAAGGCCACCTACACCTGTTATAACATTACCAATTAGAGAGCAAATAAGAGCAATTACTACCGCTGTACTCAAGATAAATCACCGCCTTTGAATTTTTTATAAGTACCTACAGCGACGGCAAGAGTAAAGGATAGCTTCATAAAAGAAGAGATTACATCTCGCCAGCTTTCATACTGGGACAAGTCAAATGTTATTTGACATTCCGCATCATCTTTTCTACCAATCATAAAACCGTAGTTATAAGAAAACTCGGGACATTTTGATTCTGTTTGTAACACCTTAAGCCAATCGTACAAATGGTAAATGACCGAAAAAGGGAAATGTCCAAATATTCCACCGCGATAATCTAAGGAAGTACCGCCACCAGACGAATAAACAACGATTTCGTCCTCGTCATACATTACGGCTTGCGCGTCTGTACTGTTGTCACTGTTCATTGTATTTTGTCCGTATAGGATAGCATTTTGAATACCAAGAAAAACAGTACTTAAAAGGGACATAAGCGAAGAAAAATTTGCGTTCTCGTCTATATCATCAACAGAATCAGCAATGTGTTTTGTTACTCCAAGAATATCAAGCAAAATTTGATTTTGTTCTTTTAATACTTCTAATATATCACTCGTATTATCCTTAATATCTTCCGTATTCTTGTTTAAATCATCAAGCCCCTTATCAATAGCATTTTGCAATTCATCAGCAGACATATTACCTTTACCGCTGTTAATAGAATCAATAAGAGTATCCATTTTAGAACCTAAATTCTCGTTCATATCTTTTATAGAAAAAGTAATATCTTTACCAACTTCATCAACTTTACTACTTAAATATGCAGTCTGGTCACCATGTAAAAAATTATATAAGGCAGAATAAGAGCTAAAAGTTGTAAAATATTTATATTTAGATGAATAAATAGTAACAGTTGAACCGCCTATGATATCAGTCCATGAATAATTAGGTTTAAAATTCCCGGAAGAATCAATCATTTTATCAACAAAATAAGCAGTACCTTTTAAAGAAGAATTAAAATCAATCCAAAAATTAAAAATATACCATTTATAACCATCGGAATTATAAGTGTTAAAATCACAAAAATGATAATAGGGAGGTTCTAAAACATTTAGCTCTTTATCTAAATAGACAATTCCACTAGAAGTAGAATAAGAGTATTCATATCGCGAAGAATCCCAAGCTAGGACATCACGAATATCACCACGCGAACATATAGCCGAATAATCATATTGAGCAACAGCATTATATTCAGACATATAATCTTCTTCATACTCATAATAAGATTTACGCTGGTCAATGGCAGTAGCAGGATTCTTGTTTGTAACAGATACACGAACAAGACCGATAGAATTATAATAGTATTCTTTTATTTCGTCCCTTAATTTGTCAACACTGGCATTATCCATTGTGATTGTCTGTGTATCCTCGTCATAATTAATAGAATCAATATAATTATAATTACCAAGTAATTTATCAGAAACATCTGTTAAAGCGTTAGAATTGCCAGTTGTAGCAATACCGAGAGCAGAAAGAAAACCACGAGTAACATTATTATTTGAAAAACCGCTAAACATTAATTGAACATAAGCAGATAATGTCTTTTTAGACATAAGAAACGCTTTAAGCTGATTATCTGATAAATGTAAATTGTCCTTACCTTTAGCAGAATAAGTCCAGTTATAAGTTGAAGTTGGAGTGTATGAAAATAAAAGAGTATTATCTGAATCATAAATATCTAAGTGAGCGGATACATACTTTTGAGCTTCAGAAGAAGAATAAGCAAAAGGAGAATTAGATGACTTAGATAAAACAGTTTTATCAGTATCAGCACAAACAGAAATAGAGATACATGTTGAAACTGACAAAAAAACAATTGAAAAAGATAGTAATATTGAAATTATTTTTTTCATACAAACACCTCGTAAAAAAAAAAGAGATAGGCAAGATTTAATCTTGCCTATCCTTTAATTGATTTTGATAAAATTTTGTTTTAGTCTTATAATACTTAGATTTATCAATAAAAAATTTACATATAAAAATAAATAAGACTACTATAGGAACGATGAAAATAAGTAATATGAATATATTTGCAAAAAAAACAAATATATCAAATAAAAATTGCGGATTCAAACCGAATAAACGACCGTCAGAACTTAAACAAATCATTTAAACACCCCCTTATTAATACGATTATACCACTAGGCAAGTTGTAGCACAATCTTTATTTTTTTTTAGGGCTATATAATGTGGTGCATATACCATATTATAAATTTCATAAATAATACTGTTATAACAGTCAGCAGAAGTATTAATATTAATGCTTCTACAATTGTAATGCCTGTTATATCATGCGGCATTATCACGATAGGGATATATGTACAACTAATCATTGTTGTTATCCTCTTTATTAAGTAGAATAGAAGCGGACTTCCTAATGATAAAAATACAATCGCTTATCATGAAAAAGTCCCTAAGAACTTGTATCTCATGTTCTGTGAGCATAGAATGACAAGGTCCATTTCCGATATCAACTTTTTCTAGTGAATTAATCATTGTTATTGTCACCTTCTTGTTGTGTAATCTCATTTGACATAAGTGTAAGTAAAGCATTACAGCGGGCAAGTTGAACAATAGTTAAATACGCTAAACCAGACAATCTAAGCTGGGGAATTAACTTTGTCATGGTATCATCATCAAACAACGGTTTGAACGATGAATTATCCTCACTTTCATTGATAGAGCTTTTATCTACTGAATCACTCATAATTGTTATCCTCGCTTTCTTTGCGTTCTCTTTCTTCGCTTTGCTTTATTAAACGATTAAGGTTTATGATATCGGATATAAAAGCGGCAATAATTAAGAAGATAAGAGCAATAAAAGCAACTGTAGCAAGTAAGAGAGTGTTAAACACTTCAAAACTACCAAAATTCTGTAGTATCCAATCATACATTTTTGTTACCTTCGGTTTTATCTATTGTTTCATCATTCCTTTTATACAATTCATCATCATAACAACAGAATGTGAGACATATAAATCCGTTTATGAGTACATAAAAATATGATGTGACTGTGCCGCCGTTAGCGTCATAAACAAGGGCGGCAACGGATAAGCCTAGAATTAAAGTCTGTAAAATTGCAGATTTTAAACAGTTATATTTACTTCTGTTCTTCATGTTCCTTTTCCTCTCTTTCTGCCTGCCGCTTGGCTCTCTTGGCTTTTCTTGCTTCCGCTTCCTCATTGTGTATGTTAGTTACCAAATCTAAGAGCTTACTTATTTTACCCTTACGGTGTTCTGTACCGTAGGCAATATAATTTGTCGCTTTCTTGATTTGTACCATATTCCGCCACACTAGGAAGAATAACAGTAATAGTACATATCCCATTGTTCTTTGTACCTCGCTTTCTGTGTTACTCGTTTTTATTTGTTCATTCGCACGAACTTTTAAACGCTTCTTTGTGTACATCAGCAGAGCCGTTAAACTCTGCCTTTGCTAGTATCGGAGTACTAGTTTGCAAGGCTTCTGAAGAAGCCGACAGCCATTCTAATACCCATAGTGATTGCCATGAGTGAGAGACCGATAGGAAGAACAGCAACAATACCGTCTTTGCACACATCGACTGCGCTCTGACAAGCTGTTGTGATTGCTGTCTTGATTTCTGTACTCATTGTGACTGCTGCATTTCCCTCTGCTGCTAAAACTGTTGGTGTCATACTGGGAACCTCCGAAAATTATATTTATCATCACCTGTAAGGTGTTGATAGCTTAATAATATCGACTACGAAGCGCCAGAGCTTCATAATCGCCCATAATGTGAATGAGAGTATTACAGACATTGAAAAACCCATTGCTATATACTGTGAATAATCTGTTAATATTGCACTTGCTGTTGTCATGTCTTATATCCTCTCTCTTTCTACATTAATCGTGAAACTGCTACATAGCCTAGAAACGCGCCTGTAAATATAATGAGTGTTATTGAAATTATATAGAGTGTGTCGCGGATTTCTGCGAGTATGTTCTCTTGCGCTTCTGTTGGTGCTTCTGATTCTTGGCTTGTTGCATTGTTGCTATCTATATTTAGGGTATTATTGTCATTTTTAGTTTCTGATTCTTTTACAGATTGTTTTTGTGTTTCTTCTATTGCATATGATGTTTCTTTTTCTTCTGCGTTTACTGGCATAACAAAATAAATTACAGTAAATATTAGTAATAGTGTTAAAGTGATAATCATTAATATAAATATTGGTTTATGTTCTGATATAGTTTCTTTTATCATTACTTTCTTGCTTTCTTGGCCTATTAATTAGATATTTTGTTTTTGTTTATTTTGTTTATTGTGTCTGTGTTTATTGTGTCTGTGTTGTTTTTAGTTTATTATGGAACGCTCACGCGACCCCATTCACCTAAAAACATTCGCGCTTTGCGTTCATGTTTTCTTAACGGCTCATTCCCGGGTATTGTGTACTCCGTAGGCGAGTTTCCTCTGTGTCTCCGAAACTTCTTTCTCTTTCTTCCCTATGCTTACAATGACAATAAGCTATAGGTTAGTTTCCTCGGAGCGCCCCACCACTTCACAGACCGTACCCAAGCTGACAACCACCACAACATCAACGACATTGATAATTAGAGCGAATATCAGTAGAAGAGGACGGAACGGATTCACCGCTAATTCAGTTCGTCGGGGGCTGAACACGTCTATTAAGTTTGATGATGGTTATGTACCGCTTGCGGTGTACTGGCTTAATTAACGCTGTGTGCGGTACATGGGTAATGCGTGCCACTCTTGCCTTAAACGGCGCGAGCTGTCACTATTGGCAGAACAGTATAAGTTTTGTAATAGTTCAATCGCACGAACTCTTGGAAGAGTGGCGGTGTATCATTACCGAATTAATTCATGCTTTTGACAGCTCTCTTACAAGCATAAGCTAGAGCCGCCCTTATTAGTGCCGTTTGGACTTCTGGCACCGTCTGCACCGTTTGCAATATCTTCTGTATTGTCGGTATTAACTGAATTGTCGAACGATGTGCTGTGATTCTGTACAAATGTTTCTTTATACACATTTCCTGTAGACTTAATTCTTTTACCGCTGAACTTGTTTCTTAAGAAGATAATAAGTGCTACAAGCCCGATAATTACCCACATACCTATTGCAACAGGTACAAGAATGTTTCTTAATAATATTAAGAAATCCATGTTTAACTCCCTTCTTTCTTTATTTGTAAATGTTTCTGCTCATATATGCCCAATCCGACAAGGGCATATTAAAAGCCGTAACAACCGACATAGTTACAACATGATTGAATTGGACTACACACAACGCTTATCCACTTGGGAGAATAACAAAGCGACTGTTACGACCTTTAATATATCCTTGTTGATTATTATTTATTTGTTAGAGCATGAGGAACGGCGGCGATTTAACGAGTAATACAGAGCGAGTAATAATCGCCACTGTTCACAAATGCAATATCCATTTAACACAATGTCAAACGGTTTATAATAACGTGGGAAGCGACCACGATATTACCTTTGATTACTTTGCAGACTTGGAAGCTGTTGCAGTAGTGTTTTTCTGCTGCTCATCTTTGAACGGCATTGCAAAGCTGTCGTATGTCTGCTTACTGAATTCATCAATGAAATCTTTGCGCCATGGCTCATTTATTGGATAAAGAACGGCTGTGATTCTTGGCTTCGGTGTTGTGTTTTCTCTCTTGAATCTGTCGTCATATGTTCCGGCAAAGAGATATATTTTTTCTTCTTCAATACCGTTGTAAACATCTTTTGGCACAGTTGCGTCAAGTGTATCTTCTCCGTCGTCAAGAATTACTGGATAATATTCTCCAGTAACACGACCTGTTGCGCGGTCTGTTATTTCCTGTACGTCTTTCTTTCTATAAACCTTTGCTATTGTCATAAATCCTAATTTCATTCTTTTTCACCTTTGCGCTTTTGCGCCCTCTCTTTAAATTTATTTTGTGATATATTTATATAGTGCGTTCAATCGAACGAACTTTTTATAAACTGCCGCGCCGACTTGCCTACTGGGGCGGCAGAATATAACTATGTAATAGTGTTGTTAATCTTTATTATTTAGATTTAACAACTACATTGAAGAAGCGGATAAAACGTATCTGCGTATATTTAACGAATAAATACAGCTCGGCTTCTTCTGCCTTGTTAAGATTGTGAAGTTCCTTAGCCGTTTCTATAACTTCCACAACGGATAAATCAGAAGAACGGTTGTTGCAGTTAAATATTTCAATAATCGCTTTTTCCACTGATTTGACAATGTCTTTTCTGATATAGTTCTCTTTGTTTTCCATGTTTAAAATCTCCCTTTTATTTAATTTTCTTCTATAAAAACAAGTTTTAACTTCTTGTTTTTTGGCTGTGTTGTAAGAAACTTGTTTAAAAATACTATCTGCGTATCAGACAATTCAGAACCGCCAGTAAACATCAAACGAAGTTTTACTTTTTCCGTTGGCTGTTCTTCCTGTTCTTTCTGCAATTCTCCCGATTCTTCCGATTTCTGTATTTCCTCGGGTTTACTCATTGCGTTATCTATTGCGTCAGCTTCTTTGTATAGTTCTTCTTCGTCCTCGGGATTATCTGGAAGAGCAGAAGCGTCTATATCAGGCTTTACACTTGTAGCAATAGCGTTAATATTTAATTTTTCCTTGATTAAGGCTTTTAAATTGCGAGTTGATAAATCGGAAGTTATTTCCAGTTCTTCAATCTGTTCAATAGTCAACTGCCGTAATAATACAAGCTGCGTTATGCTAAAATCTTTCAATCTTTCATCAAGGTTATAAAAACCTGTCTGCTCATTCAAAGTGCAAAAATTGTTTACAATCATAAGCCAGTTGGAAACAGTGCCGCGTGCGATATTAAATTCGTCATTCGCATAATCGTAAATGTTTCTGTATCCTTGTACTTCATAAAGTTTCTTGTCATAGACAGTTTTAAGAACTATTGCAATTTTAAGTTGTGATTTTGAATAATTTTCAATTTCATTGTGAATCAGCTTATTAAGAGAATTACTTAAATTCTTCTTGTTTTCGTAATACACTAAACAATCAGCGTAAAAGTTTTCATCTCCGGAATTAATGTAATTAATAAGTGCTTCACTGTTCTTTTCTTCCTGTGCTTCTTCCTCGGCTTTCTTCTGCTCAAGTCGTTCTTGCATAACCTCTTCAAGTGTTTTAGCTTCGCCTTGTATATACTTAGCTTCAAACATAGAAAATGAATTTGATACGCAAGAAGATAAAGTTTCGTAATTATCAAGAGCGTTTTTAACACATAAAAATTGCTCGTATTCATCACCCAAAGAATCATATATCAATATTCTTGGGGAAGTTGAATAGTGACCATCAAGAACTATTTTGCAACCTTTGTAATTATCATTTAAAACAGCTTGACCTTCTTCGTGATAAAATAACATTATGTCGTTATAATCTTTTTTATAAAAAATCTTTTTTGTACTCATATTAAAACCTCTTTTCTACTTCGATATCCGTAATAATTATACCGAGGTCTTTATTTGCAAAATAAAACGATGTTGTAATGTAGAACCAATATTGACTATTCTTTGTATCGATAGAAGCAATAACATCACCATTTGACAGATAATCAAAATAAACTTTTGATTCTCCATTTTCTTCGTAATCTTCAAATGAACAAATAACGTCACATTCATTAAAAGGTTGTCCTATAAGATTTTTAAGATTTTTTTCAATTTCATTTACTGTTATCATGTTGTTATCTCCCTTGTGTTTACTGGATTTAGAAGCGCTTCTCTCAATCACAAGTTAATTATATAATTTACATTTTGAAAATTTTTTTAAAAAGTGCTTGCATTCCTAAAAACATTCATGTATAATACAGCATGTCGTCACGATATTGGGCTTTCGCCAAGTGGTAAGGCACTGGATTCTGATTCCAGCATTTCGGGGGTTCGAATCCCTCAAGCCCAGCTAGAAACCTCTCGTAGTCATACGGGAGGTTTTTTTGTGCGAGTAGCGATGAGAATAAACGTAGAAAGGCAACAGCCATACTTGCACTGAAATTATTATGAAAGGGCTGGTGAAGCTGCCAGCATAGGTGTTGTTATGATAGAGTTAGGAAAAACACAGTGTCTTAACATTGTAAAGGTAACAGATTTCGGAGTATATCTTGGAACAGAAGAAGATAAAGTCCTTCTTCCTAAAAAACAGGTTCCAGATGATGTTGAAGTGGGAGATGCTCTCACAGTATTTGTTTACAGGGATTCAAGCGACAGACTTATTGCAACTACTAATAAGCCAAAGATTCAGCTTGGAGAACTTAAGAGACTTAAAGTATCACAGGTTACAGGTATTGGCGCATTTCTTGACTGGGGACTTGAAAAAGACCTTCTAATGCCATACAAGGAACAGACAACACATGTATCAGAAGGCTCAGAGTACCTTGTTGCTCTCTACATAGATAAGAGCGGCAGACTTGCAGCTACTATGAGAATTAACAAATATCTTGAAAAGTCAGAGACACTTGTAAAAGACAGTGCGGTTACAGGTACTATAATAGGAATAACTCCAGATTACAGAGCGTATGTTGCAGTTGAAGATAAGTACGACGCATTTATTCCTATGTCAGAAGTATTTGAGCCACTTAGTGTCGGTGAGGTTATTCACGGACGTGTTTCAAGAGTAAGAGAAGATGGAAAACTTGTTATAAGCCTTAAGCAGAAGGCTTATATACAGATGGACGAGGATTCAGTCCAGATATATGATACCATAGTAAAGAAGGGTGGCAGTCTTGGATTTACAGACAAGGCAGACCCTGAGATTATCAAGAAACATTTTAATATGAGTAAAAATGCTTTCAAGAGAGCTGTGGGAAGACTGCTTAAAGAAGGCAAAATTGAGATAACACAGGATTCAATAATTCTTAAAAAATAGTTCCATAGAATTAGCTTCTTTAATCAATATCTTGAATGAATATGACGATTGCGGTACAATATATTCAATGCGTTTGTAACGTAAAATATGTTGAAATAAGGAGACTATTATGCAGAAAGTAATCAGTACAGACAAGGCACCAAGTGCAATCGGACCATATTCACAGGCTATCGAGATTAACAATATGGTATATACATCAGGAGTTATCCCTGTAATACCAGCTACAGGTGAAATCGCAGAAGGTGGAGTTGAGGCTCAGGCTGAGCAGGCATTCCAGAACCTCTGCAATCTTGTTGAGGCTTCAGGTTCTAAGGTGGAGAATATTGTTAAGACAACAGTATTTATTAAGGAAATGAATGATTTCGGTAAGATTAATGAAATCTATAAGAAATATTTTAAGGAGCCATTTCCAGCGCGTTCATGCGTAGAAGTTGCTAGACTTCCTAAGGATGTTCTTCTTGAAGTGGAAGCAATTGCATGGAAGTAAGAAAAGTTAATGGCTTCTTTATTATATTTGTAATAGGTTATATCGGGCTGTCTGTTGTGTGTGCATCAATTATGGGATATGCACAGAATGCAGGTATCGCTGTGCCTGACTGGATTCAGTATGTTATGTCAGAAGGGATAATTCTGCTTATTGCAATTATATATATGATTGTTCAGAAGATTGACCCCATTACGGAGATTCCTTATAAAAGAATAAGTATTGTTGATATTGTTCTTTCACTTGTTGCAGGATATTGTCTTATTCCGGCAGTATTATTAATAAGTAATCTTAGCATGTTGTTTTCAACCAATTATCTTGAGGAGGGAACAACAACACTGCTTACATATCCATTTGCGATGCAGGTTATATTGCTGGCAGTTATTCCACCGCTTGTAGAAGAGCTTATATTCCGTGGGATATTCTTTGGCTCTTACAGGAAAGCCGGAATGACAGGTGCGGCACTAATGAGCGGATTATTATTCGGATGTTTTCATCTCAATATTAATCAGGCATTGTACGCATTTGTTATGGGAATTGTGTTCGCATATATGGTTGAGGCTACAGGTTCTTTGTGGTCGTCAGTTATTGCACATTTTGCAGTTAATACATATTCAATAGGAATTGTACAGCTTCTGAAGATGGCAGGCATGTACACCGCAGATGGCCAGGTATCGGGAGTGGCTGAAAGCGAAGCTGAACTCGCGGCATCTACGGGTACTCTCACAACAGTAATCCAGATGATTATACTTGCTGTTGTGGCTGCCGCATTTATGATGCTTGCAATTGTATGCATTAAGACTATGGCAAAAAGACATGGTAATCTTGAGAAAATCAGATTCAGTGGAATCAGATTATCTCATATAAAGAATTATTTTACGGCTCCGGTTGTTGTGGGGATTGTAATATGCGTGATGTATATGATAACCTTGGAATTAGCTGGTACCCTATAGATGCGATTGAGTAGGCATATTGCATTAGTGATGTTTGCAGATAAAAGCCTGATAAATTTGTACAATTTATACATAAGCGGACTTGCTATGGTAAATTTGCAAAAAAAACGCGGAAAAGATTTGTAAAAATGTCATGTGGTAAAAAAGTCCTATATAGTGTATTATAATCACATCAAAAGCGCAAAGGCGCATTTATATTAGGAGGATATTTAATAATGGCAAGTTTATCGCTTAAGAATGTTTGTAAAGTATATCCTAACGGTTTCGTAGCTGTTAAGGATTTTAATCTTGAAATTGCTGATCAGGAGTTCATCATCTTCGTTGGACCTTCAGGATGTGGTAAGTCTACTACACTTCGTATGATCGCAGGTCTTGAGGAAATCAGCTCAGGTGAGTTATGGATCGGTGATAAGATGGTTAACGATGTAGAGCCTAAGGACAGAGATATCGCTATGGTATTCCAGAACTACGCTCTTTATCCACATATGTCAGTATATGATAACATGGCTTTCGGTCTTAAGTTAAGAAAAGTTCCTAAGGCAGAGATCGACAAGGCTGTACATGAAGCTGCTAAGATTCTTGATATCGAGCACCTTCTTGATCGTAAGCCAAAGGCTCTTTCAGGTGGTCAGAGACAGAGAGTTGCTATGGGACGTGCTATCGTTCGTAGCCCTAAGGTATTCCTTATGGATGAGCCTCTTTCAAACCTTGATGCTAAGTTAAGAGTACAGATGCGTGTTGAGATTTCTAAGCTTCACCAGAGATTACAGACAACTATCATCTACGTAACACATGACCAGACAGAGGCTATGACACTTGGTACAAGAATCGTAGTTCTTAAGGATGGTATCATTCAGCAGGTAGATACACCTCAGAACCTTTACAATACACCTAACAACATATTCGTTGCTGGATTCATCGGATCACCTCAGATGAACCTTATCGACGCAGAAGTTAAGGCTAACGGTTCACAGGTTGACCTTGTACTTTCTGATACAGTTACAATTACTCTTCCAGTTGAGAAGAGCAAGAAGCTTATCGATGGCAACTATGTTGGTAAGACAGTTGTAGTTGGTATCCGTCCAGAGGATGTTAAGGATGATGCAGAATTCATCGCTAAGAATGCAGATTCTAAGTTTACAGCTACAGTTAAGGTATACGAATTACTTGGTGCAGAAGTTAACCTTCACTATGAAATCGGTGATGTAACATGTACAGCTAAGGTAAATCCTCGTACAACAGCAAGACCTGGTGATGAAGTAACATTTGCTATGGATGTTGAAAGACTTCATGTATTCGATAAGGAAACAGAAATCGTTATCACACACTAATTATTAAATGAATCTTAATTATGAAGGGGAAATGCAATAAATTTGCATTTCCCCTTTTTTTTTTTGCCGTTTTGCTTTACAATAAGATAGAATATGTACGAATAAAAGGTAAGTGGTAGACAGAAAGGGATAACAATGATATCTAATAGAATTTTACAGACAACTGTAGATGGACTTAAGGCTATTTCACGAGTGGATTTGTGCATTGTGGATGCAGATAAGAATGTTGCAGCCAAGACTTTTGATAATGTTTCAGAATGCCTTGCGGATGCGATTAGTTTTATTGATTCGCCAGCAGAAAGTCAGGCAGTTAATGGTTTTCAGTTTTTTAAGGTTGAAGATGATGGCAATCTTGAATATATAATCATGGCAAGAGGAACAAGTGATGATGTATATATGGTTGGAAAGCTTACTGCATTTCAGATACAGAATTTACTTGTGGCATATAAGGAAAGATTTGATAAGGATAACTTTATCAAGAATCTTCTTCTTGATAATCTTCTTCGAGTTGATATGTATACAAGAGCAGAGAAACTTCATATTGAAACTGATGTTAAGAGAGTTGTATATATTATTGAGACTAAGCACGAAAAGGATACTAATGCTTTAGAGACAGTAAGAACTCTTTTTGCTAATAAAACAAGAGATTTCATTACAGCAGTTGACGAGAAGAGTATAATTCTTGTTAAGGAAGTTAAGGGTAATGAATCATATGAAGAACTTGATAAGACAGCTGATGTTATAATTGATATGTTAAGCACTGAGGCGATGAGTGCGGCACATGTTTCTTATGGTACAATTGTTAATGATATAAGAGAGGTTTCAAGATCTTACAAGGAAGCTAAGATGGCACTTGATGTTGGAAAAATTTTCTACAGCAACAAGAATGTTGTTGCTTACAACAGATTAGGAATAGGCCGTCTTATATATCAGCTTCCTATACCATTATGTCAGATGTTCATTAAGGAGATATTTGAAGGAAAGGCTCCTGATGATTTTGATGATGAGACTCTGTCAACAATTAACAAGTTCTTTGAGAACAGCCTTAATGTTTCAGAGACATCAAGACAGCTTTACATTCACAGAAATACACTTGTTTACAGACTAGATAAGATACAGAAGATAACCGGACTTGACCTCAGAGTGTTTGATGATGCAATAACATTTAAGATTGCTCTTATGGTAGTTAAGTACATGAAGTATATGGAAAGTAAAGATACATTTTAGTGATTTTTGGAGGAAATGATACATGATAATCATGGAAGATGTTACGAAGACATATTCCACTGGCGTTGCTGCGCTCAATGGAATTAATCTTCACATCCAGAAAGGTGAATTCGTATTTATAGTAGGTAAGAGTGGCTCAGGTAAGTCGACTCTTATCAAACTATTACTTAAGGAATTAGATCCTACATCAGGTAAGATATATGTTAATAAGAAATATCTCAATAAGATAACAAGAAAGAAGCTTCCGTATCTTAGAAGAGATATTGGTGTAGTATTCCAGGATTTCCGTCTGTTACCGGACAGAAACGTATATGAGAATATCGCATTTGCACAGAAGGTAGTAGAAGCTCCTAACAGAAAGATTAAGTCAAGAGTACTTGCGATGCTTTCTATGGTAGGACTTCTTGACAAATACAAGGCTTTTCCTAATGAGTTATCAGGTGGTGAGCAGCAGAGAATCGCAATTGCAAGAGCGCTGGTTAACAAGCCGGCTATATTGTTGTGCGACGAGCCAACAGGTAACCTTGATCCTGCCAATTCTAATGAAATCATGAAGATTCTTAATCAGGTTAATAAGCAGGGAACAACAGTACTTGTAGTTACCCATAATATGGAGATAGTTCAGCAGATGAAGAAGAGAACTATTACTATGAGTGAAGGAAAGATTATCAGCGATCAGGAAAAGGGTGGTTATTTCTATGAAGATTAGGTCATTAGCATATCATATTAAAGATGGATTTAAGAACATCCATCGTAATAAGATGTTCTCACTGGCATCAATAGCAACAATTACAGCATGTATATTCCTTTTTGGAGTATTCTATTCTATAGTGGTTAATTTTCAGTATATGATTAAGAAGGCCGAGACAGAGGTCTGTGTAACAGTTTTCTTTGATGAAAATCTCAGCGAGACAGATATTAAGAAGCTTGGAGATGATATAAGCAAAAGAGAAGAAGTATCAAGAGTTCAATATGTATCAGCTGATGATGCATGGGAAAGCTTCAAAGGTGAGTATTTCGCCGCATATCCTGAACTTGCAGAAGGATTCAAGGATGATAATCCTTTAGCTAATTCTTCTTCTTATGAAGTATATCTTAAAGATGCAAGTAATCAGGGTACACTGGTTAAGTATCTTGAGAATAAGGATGGAATAAGACAGGTTAACCGTTCAGAGGTTACAGCAAGCGGACTTGCCAGTGCAGCAAGACTTGTAAGTTATGTTGCAGTTGCAGTAATTGTTGTTCTTCTGGCGGTATCTATATTCCTTATTACTAATACAATCGTCATTGGTATTACGGTACGAAAAGATGAGATATCAATCATGAAATATATAGGAGCTACAGATGCATTTGTTAATGCACCATTCTTCGTAGAAGGTATTGTTATAGGACTTATAGGTGCTGTTATTCCGGTAGCAATATTGAGATATATTTATGGTGGGGTTGTTAATTTTGTTCTTGGAAAATTCTCTGTTTTACAGAATATATTAGCATTTATGCCAGCATCAGAAGTATTTGAGGTACTTATTCCGGTAGCTGTTATTCTTGGAATTGGTATTGGTCTTATAGGAAGTTTCTTTGCTGTAAGAAAGCATGCCGATGTATAGTTTCGGATAGTTTTTGGGGGCTTTTGCAAACGGATGCAGAAGTCCCTGTTTGTTTTTAGAAAACATTTTAATTATGGTAAAGGAGTGGCTGTATGGAGAAAGCACTGTTTCGGAACAATTTAATAAAGAAAATAACAGCGGCACTCATGATTGTAATGTTGCTTATACCGTATTGTTTTGCACAGGTTACATTTGGAGATAATAAATCGGATCTGAAGAATGCCCAGAACCAGCAGAATGATATACAGAATAAAAAGAAAGAAGCAGAAGACAAGATTGCTCAGCTTAAGGCGCAGAGTTCAGACCTTACATCTCTTATTCAGGGACTGGATGCCCAGATGGGAGAATTGTCAGCGTCATTAGATGATATTAATACCCAGATTGCAACATTAGAGGCTGAGATTGAGGAGACACAGGCACAGCTTGAGCAGGCTGAGGCTGATAAGGAAAGCCGGTATGAGGCTATGAAGCTTCGAATCCAGTTTATGTATGAGCATAATGATTATACATATGTTGAGGTGCTTTTATCATCAGAGAGTATGGCGGATATGCTTAATAAATTTGAGTATATTAATAAGATATCAGAGTATGACAGACAGATGCTTGAGGAATATCAGTCAACGATTAATCTGATATCATCTTCTAAAGTAAAGCTTGAAGAAGATAAAGAGACTCTGACTGCCAGTCAGGAGGCACTTCAGGCACAGGTTGATGCACTTGAGGTTGTCCAGAATGAGAAGACTGCCCAGCTTAATGCTTTGAGTAAGAATACGGCTGATCAGGTGGCATATAAGAAACAGCTCGAAGCTGACGAGAAGAAGCTCGATGCAGAGATTGCTTCTATAACAGCCAAGATTAAGGCAGAGGAAGCAAGCGGAGTTACTCCGTCTAACAGATATGATGGCGGAACTTTCAAATGGCCAACAACAAGTACAAGAATAACTTCTCCATACGGAGATACATCTGACAGAACTTCACCGCATAAAGGTGTGGATATTGGAGCGGTCAGGGCAGGAGTTTCAGGTGATCCTGTATATGCAGCTTATGACGGTAAAGTTGTTATTGCACACAGACAGAGCGAGTATTACTCAACAGCGGGTAATTATGTGATGATTTATCATGGTAATGGACTGTATACGAGATACCTGCATCTTGATAGTTTAAATGTATCAGTAGGAGCCCAGGTGACGAAAGGACAGAAGCTTGGTGTTATGGGTAATACGGGTAATTCATTTGGCGCACATCTGCATTTTGATGTAATGCTCAATGGTTCATATGTTAATCCCATGCCATATTTTAATAAATAATTCAACTTAACAGGAGGACTCAATGGAATATGATAATAACAGACCTTTTTCTTCGGAAGGGGCCGCGCAGGAACGAAAGAGAAAACATGCTTTAGGCAAAGGCGTTATTATTGGTGCTGTGGCAACACTGCTGGTTGTGATACTGGCGTTGTCATGCGTATTCATGGGACTTATAAGAAGTGGTAATCTTCATATTGGAATTGATGGACGTATATATGTCCAGGATGTTGGAACAAGTGATAATGAAGGAATCGGAACTAAGGTTGAAAGTAAGCTGAATGCTCTGGATTCGCTGCTTGGAGATGGATTCTACTTTGATGATGTAGATGATGAAAAGGCTGCAGACAACATTTTTAAGGCATATCTTGCTGCATATGGTGATAAATATACGGTTTATTATACGCCTGAAGAATATAAGTCAATGATGGAGTCAACATCAGGTTCTTTCTATGGAATTGGTGCGGTATGCCAGAAGGCTGATGATGGTTCAATACTTATATCTGAGGCATATGAGGATGCACCAGCATATAAGGCTGGTATCAGAAATGGAGATAAGGTAACAGAGGTTAATGGTGAGGATATTACAGGAATGGACCTTTCTGTAGCAGTTGCTCTTATTAAGGGCGAGAAGGGAACAGATGTTAACCTTACTGTTATGAGAAATGGCGAGAAGCTGAGCTTCACAGTTACAAGAGACAAGATTGATATTAAGACTGTTTCATCAGAGGTGATTGAGAATAATATAGGTTATATTTATATTTCACAGTTTGATGATGTTACAACAGAGCAGTTTAAGACAGCAGTTGATGACCTTCAGAAGCAGGGAATTACAGGACTTGTAATTGATATAAGAAATAATCCTGGCGGAGTTCTTAATACTGTAGTGGATATGCTTGATTATATTCTTCCTAATGGACTTATCGTGTATACAGAGACTAAGTCTGGTAAGAGACAGGAATATTCAGGTTCTGATAATCATGAGCTTAATATTTCAATGGCAGTTTTGGTAAATGGCAATAGTGCAAGTGCATCTGAGATATTTGCCGGTGCAATGCAGGATTATGATAAGGCACAGATAATCGGAACACAGACATTTGGTAAAGGCATTGTGCAGACAATCCGTCCGCTTACTGATGGAAGTGCGGTTAAGTATACAATTGCCAAATATTTTACTCCTAAGGGACAGGATATTCACGGCAAGGGAGTGACACCTGACAGTATAGTGGAGCTTCCGGATGATGCGACTGAAGATGTGCAGTTGAAGGCAGCAGTAGAGTATCTCAATGGAAAAATGAGTGTCAGCGCGGCAGAATAACGAATATAGAAGTATGGAATAAAGTACAGGACAAATCGAATGTTTGTTCTGTACTTTTTAGCTGTTATATTGTATAATGAGAAAAATGCTGGAAAACAAGGAGGGATTATGGACAGATTTGTATTACATTCGGATTTTAAGCCGATGGGCGACCAGCCGCAGGCTATTGAAGCACTTACAAAGGGCTTTGAGGAAGGCAATCAGTTTGAGACTCTAGTTGGTGTAACTGGTTCTGGTAAAACATTTACAATGGCGAACATTATACAGAATGTTCAGAAACCTACACTTATTATAAGCCATAATAAGACACTGGCAGCGCAGTTGTATGGGGAGATGAAGGAGTTCTTTCCAGAGAATGCGGTTGAGTACTTTGTCTCCTATTATGATTATTACCAGCCAGAGGCCTATGTACCTCAGAGTGACACTTATATTGCGAAGGATTCATCTATTAATGATGAAATTGATAAATTAAGACATTCGGCAACAGCGGCACTTTCCGAAAGAAATGATGTTATTATCGTTGCTTCGGTTTCATGTATATATGGATTAGGTGCGCCGATTGATTATAAGAACATGGTTATTTCGCTTCGTCCGGGAATGGAGAAGGACAGGGATGATTGCATAAGAAAGCTTATTGATATCCAGTATGTAAGGAACGACCAGGATTTTAAGCGAGGAACCTTCAGGGTAAGAGGCGATGTTGTTGAAGTGTATCCTTCATCATCATCAGGTGATGCCATAAGAGTTGAATTCTTTGGTGATGAAGTGGACAGAATAAGTGAGATAGATTCTCTTACAGGCGAGGTTAAAGGCGTTCTTGAACATATTGCGATATTCCCTAACTCACATTATGTTGTTGAGAAGGAGAAGATGGACGCTGCGATTGAGAACATTAAGGCAGAGCTTGCCGAGAGAGTGAAGTATTTCAAGAGTGAGGATAAGCTTCTAGAGGCACAGAGAATTGAAGAGAGAACGAATTTTGATATAGAGATGATGCAGGAGACAGGCTTTTGTTCAGGAATAGAGAATTATTCAAGACATCTGGCAGGACTTCCGGCAGGGTGTCCTCCGTATACGCTGATGGATTATTTTCCAGATGATTTTCTTATTATTGTGGATGAGTCGCATATCACTATTCCGCAGATTCGAGGCATGTATGCCGGTGACCAGTCAAGAAAGACTACGCTTGTAGATTATGGCTTCAGACTGCCATCTGCGAAGGACAACAGACCGCTTAATTTCAGCGAGTTTGAGAGCAAGATTTCACAGATGCTTTTCGTATCAGCAACACCAAGCACATACGAGGCAGAGCATGAACTTATGAGAACCGAGCAGGTTATCAGACCTACCGGACTTCTTGACCCGGAGATAACTGTTAAGCCGATTGAAGGACAGATTGATGACCTTATATCAGAGATTAATAAGGAAACTGCCAAGAAGAACAAGGTGCTTGTTACTACACTTACCAAGAGAATGGCGGAGGACCTTACTGATTATCTTAAAGAGGCAGGAATCAGGGTTAAGTATCTTCATGCAGATATTGATACGCTTGAGCGTCAGAAGATTATAAGAGATATGCGTCTTGATGGATTTGATGTTCTTGTTGGAATCAACCTGCTGCGAGAAGGTCTGGATATTCCTGAAATCAGCCTTGTTGCAATACTTGATGCTGATAAGGAAGGCTTCTTAAGAACAGAGACATCACTTATACAGACGATTGGTCGAGCTGCAAGAAATGCAGAGGGACATGTTATCATGTATGCAGACAAGATTACTGAATCTATGGAAAAGGCTATTTCAGAGACAGAACGAAGAAGAAAGATTCAGCAGGAGTATAATGATGAGCATGGAATTACTCCACAGACAATCAAGAAGGCAGTAAGAGATCTGATAAGCATAAGCAAGGCAGCGGAGCCGGGTGATGCTTCCGGAAAGCTTAAGGTTGATTATGAATCTATGAGCATCAAAGAGCTTGAGAAGGTTAAGACGCAGGTTGAGAAGAACATGCGTAAGGCAGCAGCAGAGCTTAACTTTGAGGAGGCTGCACAGCTTCGTGACAAGATGATTGAGATTAATAAATATATTTATGAAGGAAAAAAACATGGCTGATAGTAAGTTAAAGAAAGAGATAGAAAGAGGCAGTTACAAGAACTGCATAAGGATAAAGGGTGCAAGAGAGCATAATCTTAAAGGAATAGATGTTGATATTCCAAGAGACAAGCTTGTTGTGCTTACAGGACTTTCAGGTTCGGGAAAGTCGAGTCTTGCATTTGATACAATATATGCAGAAGGTCAGAGAAGATATATGGAATCACTGTCCTCATATGCAAGACAGTTCTTGGGACAGATGGAAAAGCCGGATGTTGACAGTATTGAAGGGCTTTCACCGGCTATATCTATAGACCAGAAGTCGACTAACAGAAATCCGCGTTCTACAGTAGGAACTGTTACAGAAATATATGATTATTTTCGACTTCTCTATGCAAGAATTGGTATTCCGCATTGTCCAAAATGTGGACGCGAAATCAACAAACAGACAGTTGACCAGATGGTTGATGTTATTATGGCACTTCCTGAAAGAACTAAGATTCAGATTCTTGCACCTGTTGTCCGTGGACGAAAGGGTGAGCATGTAAAGCTATTTGAACAGGCAAAGAAGAGCGGATTTGTGCGTGTTATTGCTGATGGAAGCATGTATGAGCTGACAGATGAGATTAAGCTTGATAAGAATAAGAAGCATAATATTGAGATTGTTGTAGACAGACTTTCTGTAAGAGACGGAATCCAGAAACGACTTACAGATTCTATTGAGACAGCTCTTAAGCTTGCCGAAGGTCTTATGACAGTAGATGTTATTGATGGTGAGACACTTAATTTCAGCCAGAGCTTTTCCTGCCCAGACTGTGGTATAAGTATTGATGAGGTTGAGCCAAGAAGCTTTTCGTTCAACAATCCATTTGGCGCATGCCCTGACTGTTTTGGACTTGGTTATACAATGAAGTTTGATGCAGAGCTGCTTATACCGGATGAGAGTCTCAGCATTGATGAAGGCGCTATTGTCGGAATGGGCTGGCAGTCATCTAAGGACGAGGGCAGCTTTAGCAGGGCGGTTCTTGATGCACTTGCAGAGGAATATGGATTTTCATTAAAGACACCATTCAAGGATTATCCTGATGATATTAAGGATATTATTATCAATGGTACTAAGGGACATTCTGTAAAGGTTAAATATAAAGGCCAGCGCGGAGAGGGTGTATATGATGTCGCATTTGAAGGTCTTATTAAGAATATGGAGAGAAGATACAGAGAGACATATTCTGATAATACTAAGCAGCAGTATGAGGAATTTATGAGAATAAGACCTTGTTCTGCCTGTCACGGACAGAGACTTAAGCCGTCTTCACTTGCTGTTACTATTGCAGATAAGAACATATATGAGATTACTAACATGTCTATTATAAAGCTTCAGGAATTTCTTGAGAATATGAAGCTTTCAGAGAGACAGCTGTTTATTGGTGCAGAGATTCTTAAGGAAATCAAGGCGAGAATTAAGTTCCTTGTAGATGTAGGACTTGATTATCTGGCACTTTCGCGTGCCACAGGAACTCTGTCAGGCGGTGAAGCGCAGAGAATCAGGCTTGCTACACAGATTGGTTCAGGTCTTGTAGGAGTTGCTTATATTCTTGATGAGCCAAGTATCGGACTTCACCAGAGGGATAATGACAAGCTGCTGGGAACTCTGACACATTTGCGCGATCTTGGTAACTCAGTTATTGTCGTTGAACATGATGAGGATACTATGTTTGCAGCCGATTATATTGTGGATATCGGACCAGGCGCAGGAAGAAATGGTGGAGAAGTTGTCGCAACAGGAACTGCTGCGGATATTATGGCGTGCAAGGACTCACTTACAGGTGCATATCTGTCAGGAAGAATCAAGATACCTGTACCGGCAGAGCGTAGAAAGCCTGCTGGCTGGATTAAGGTAAGAGGCGCAAGGGAGAATAATCTTAAGAATATTGATGTAGATATTCCGCTTGGAGTTGTCACATGCGTAACAGGTGTGTCAGGCTCAGGCAAGAGTTCACTTGTTAATGAGATTCTTTACAAGCACCTTGCAAAGTCGCTTAACAGGGCGAGATGTATTGCAGGCGACCATGATGGAATTGACGGAATAGAGCAGCTTGATAAGGTCATTAATATTGACCAGTCACCAATTGGACGAACACCAAGGTCTAATCCGGCAACCTATACAGGTGTATTTGACATGATAAGAGACCTGTTTGCAACGACTAAGGATGCCAAGGAGCGAGGATATACGAAGGGCAGATTCAGCTTTAATGTTAAAGGCGGAAGATGTGAGGCATGTTCAGGCGACGGTATTATCAAGATAGAGATGCATTTCTTGCCGGATGTGTATGTTCCTTGTGAAGTCTGCGAGGGTAAGCGTTACAACAGAGAAACTCTTGAAGTAAAATACAAGGATAAGAGCATATATGATGTTCTTGACATGACTATTGAGGATGCAGTTGATTTCTTTGAAAATGTGCCAAGTATAAGAAGAAAGATTGAGACTCTCAACGAGGTTGGCTTGTCTTACGTCAAGCTTGGACAGCCATCAACTGAGCTTTCAGGTGGTGAGGCACAGAGAATCAAGCTTGCAACAGAGCTTTCAAGAAGAAGCACAGGAAAGACTATATATATTCTTGATGAGCCTACAACCGGACTGCATTTTGCCGATGTCCACAAGCTTGTCAATATCCTTCACAGGCTTGCAGAGGGTGGCAACACTGTAGTTGTTATTGAACATAATCTTGATGTTATTAAGACAGCAGATTATATTATAGATATGGGACCAGAGGGTGGCGACCGCGGCGGAACTGTTATTGCCAAGGGAACGCCTGAGGAGATTGTTAAGGTTAAGAAGTCTTATACTGGACAGTATGTTAAGAAGTATCTGGAAGAGAAGTAAGATTAAGAAGTGAATGAACGTATATCTGGAAAGTGTATGCAAGGGATGTCGGTTTGATATTTTGGGGAGTAGAATGGAGGCAGTTATGATAAAAGGGATTATCTTTGATATGGACGGAGTTATGATTGATACGGAAAATCAGTCTAATCTTGGCTGGCTGTGGGCAGCTTCCCAGAAAAATGTAGAGATGCCGTTATGGCTTATCGACAGTTTTAAAGGTGCACCGGCAAAGCTTAGTCAGAGCTTTTTTGATGATTATTATCATGGAGAGCAGGATTACTGGGAAATGCGGACAATGCGCACAGACCATGTCTACAAAATCAGGGAGACAGAGGAAGTTCCGGTTAAGCCGGGGCTTCATATGCTGCTTGATTATATTAAGGATAACGGTCTCAAATGTGCTGTTGCAACTTCAACACAGAAATCAAGTGCTGAAAAGAGCCTTCACAGAATAGGAGCATGGGATTATCTTTCTGGTGTTGTATATGGAGATGAGGTTGAGCATGGAAAGCCTGAGCCGGACATATTCTTAAGGGCAGCAGGCTTTATTGGCTGTGAACCGTCAGAATGTGTAGTAATTGAGGACAGTATTAATGGCATTAAAGCAGGATATGCAGCAGGCATGAAGGTGATTCATATACCTGATACTATTGAGATTAACGATGACATCCGAAGACTGACTTCAGTTGTGTGCCATTCTTTATCTGATGTGCCTGATATTATAGACACATGGAATGAGGGAAAGATTGCTGATGTTGAAGGTTATTATGAAAATGCCAAGATAAACCGTGTGTATGTTGACAGAGTGCATGTTAAGAAAGCATTTGCAGAATACACAGCAGCTTATAATGCAGATGACCCTAAGATTAAATTAAAAATTGACCACACTTACAGAGTTGCAGCTTTGTGCGAAAGAATTGCAAAGGCAGCCGGAATGTGTGCCTATGATGTTGAGCTGGCATGGTTATCCGGAATGCTTCATGATGTTGGAAGATTTGAACAGATAAAGCGTTATAACACATTTTCAGATGCGGACTCTGTTGACCATGCAAAATTCGGTGCAGACCTGTTGTTCAAAGATGGTCTTATCAGTACTTTTCTTAATGGAATGGTCAAATGTACAGGCTACAAGCCAGGAGCATTAGAGGACCGATATAGTTCTGATGGAGTATTTCTGTATGACAGATTGAATAAATCGGACATGGAAATGCTTGAACTTGCAATAAGGTGTCACAATATGTACAGAATTCCGCAAGGACTTAATCGCCGCGAGCAGGCATTCTGCAATGTGCTTCGTGACGCTGATAAGGTTGATATATTTAAGGTTAATATTGATACTCCGCTTGAAGAAATATATAACACTACGACTGAAGAACTCATGAAGAGTGATATTACAGATGAAGTGTTAGAAGCGTTTGATGAGGAACACTGTATACTCAAAGCAATAAGACGCACACCGGCTGATACTGTTATTGGTCATGTATCACTTGCTTATGAGCTTGTGTATGATGAGAGCGTGCGGATTACTGTCGAACAGGGCTATCTTGCAAAGCTTATGCATTTTCATTCTGATAATGAGGAGACCAACAGAAAGATGGCGATGGTCAGAGAGAAGATGGATTCTTATGTGAAGAAGAGAATTGGGGAGAAAGATGCATAGATAAGGATTGTCTGGAGGAGAATTAGCAAGATAAGAATTGGGGAGAATTAAGGCTTGTCATAAGTGGCAAGTTTAACTATAATGTATATATAAATACACAAGATTGGAGATTGATCATGGATCAGGAGAAAGTTATTGTCATTGACTTCGGTGGTCAGTACAACCAGCTGGTTGCGCGCCGTGTCCGTGAATGTAATGTATATTGTGAGATCTATTCTTACAAGACAGACCTGGCGCAGATTAAGGCCATGAACCCTAAAGGAATTATCCTTACGGGTGGTCCTAACAGCTGTTATGAAGATGGCGCGCCAACATGTACTAAAGAACTTTTCGAACTTGGTGTACCTGTACTTGGTCTTTGCTATGGCGCACAGCTTATGCAGCATGTGCTTGGTGGCAAGGTTGAGAAGGCACCAGTAAGAGAGTATGGAAAGACAGAAACATTTGTAGATAAGAGCAGCGCTTTATTCTCAGATGTCTCAGAGAAAACTATTGTGTGGATGAGCCATTTTGACTACATCTCACAGATTGCACCAGGATTCAAGATTGTTGCCCACACAGCAGACTGCCCAGTTGCAGCAGCAGAGTGTACAGAGAAGAATCTTTATGCAATCCAGTTCCACCCAGAGGTTCTTCATACTCAGGAAGGAACCAAGATGCTTCACAACTTTGTTCGTGGAGTATGCGGATGTGCCGGAACATGGAAGATGGATGCATTTGTTGAGAATACAATTAAGGAAATCCGCGAGAAGGTTGGCAGTGGCAAGGTTTTACTTGCTCTTTCAGGTGGTGTTGATTCATCTGTTGCAGCCGGACTTCTTTCAAGAGCTATTGGAAAGCAGCTTACATGCGTATTCGTAGACCACGGTCTTCTCCGTAAAGATGAAGGCGATGAAGTTGAGAGCGTATTTGGACCAGAAGGACAGTTCGACCTTAACTTTATAAGAGTTAATGCACAGGAAAGATATTACTCTAAGCTTGCAGGCGTTACTGAGCCAGAAGCTAAGAGAAAGATTATTGGGGAAGAGTTTATCCGTGTATTTGAGGAAGAAGCCAAGAAAATTGGTGCAGTTGACTTCCTTGCACAGGGAACTATATATCCAGACGTTGTAGAGAGCGGACTTGGCGGTGAATCAGCCGTAATCAAGTCTCACCACAATGTAGGAGGACTTCCTGATTTCGTTGATTTCAAGGAAATCATTGAGCCACTACGCAACCTTTTCAAGGATGAGGTTCGTAAGGCTGGTCTTGAACTTGGAATACCAGAACATCTTGTATTCCGTCAGCCATTCCCAGGTCCGGGACTTGGAATCAGAATTATCGGCGAGGTAACAGCTGATAAGGTTCGTATCGTTCAGGACGCTGACTTTATCTACCGTTCAGAGGTTGACAAGGCTGTAGCTGAGTACAAGAAAGCTAACGGCAAGGCTCCAGCATGGATGCCAAACCAGTATTTCGCAGCCCTCACTAACATGCGTTCCGTTGGTGTTATGGGTGACGAAAGAACTTACGATTATGCGGTTGCACTTCGTGCAGTCAACACAATTGATTTCATGACAGCAGAGAGCGCAGAGATTCCATTTGAGGTTCTCCAGACAGTCATGAGCAGAATTATAAATGAGGTGCGTGGGGTCAACAGAGTATTCTATGATCTGACTAGTAAACCACCTGGAACGATTGAGTTTGAATAGAAACCACAAGTCTTGGAACCCGCTAAACAAGCGGCTTCCGAGACTTTTTCTTTTGCTCTGCTACTAATTTGCTACTAATAGCAACTACTCTTTTTTCTATCGTCTTCATATGATTATTATTAACTTTAATAGCAAGAAACCCTGATGACTGCGGGATTTCTTCTATATGATCTTTCGCTGTGGCATCTGGATGATTTTCCCTGATGCGGTATTTGGTGGTACTAACGCAGGTCCAAACTGAGGTCGGATTGTTACATCTGAGCCGTTGTCCTGAGTCTGCGGCACTTCACAGGTGATACCTGCGGCTTCAAGCAGAGGGTTATCAGATGGTGGTTCAGGCGTTGGCAAATCTGTTGCCTGCAATGATTCCAGACTATGCACAAGTTCCTGCTGTTTATGTGGAAACAGATGGGAGTATGTGTTAAGTGTTGTGGATACTTTTTCATGTCCGAGCCTGTCTGCTAACATCAAGGCATCACAGCCCTGATTAATAAGTAAGCTGGCGTGCGAATGTCTGATATCGTGGATTCGTATCTTCTTTACACCTGTGTTTTTGCAACCTCTTATCATTTCGTGTGAGAGATATGATTTTGTTATCGGGAACAGCCTTTCATCTGCGTCAAGCATATATCTTGACTGGATATAGTCTGATAGCTCCTGGCAGAGAAAATCAGGAATCGGAATCTTTCTCTTGCTTTTTCTTGTCTTAGGCGATGTAAATACATCTTTCCCACCTATCCGCTGATATGTTCTGTTGATGGATATTATCTTGTTATCAAGGTCAATATCAGCTGGTGAGAGAGCAAGCAATTCACCTTCTCGCATACCAGTCCAGTACAGGACTTCAAAGCATATATACGATAGAGGCTTGTCTTTTACGCCCTCACGGAAAGCAATGTATTCATCGTAAGTCCAGTAATCCATTTCCTCAGCCTTTGCTTTTCCAATGGTGCCTGCCTTGCCGCAGGGATTGGTGTTAAGGTCATAGAACCGCTTGGCGTAATTGATGATGCTGTTAAGCTCCGTGTTAATCTTTTTCAGATAGGTTTGGGAGTAATTATTTGGCGAACCCATAAGCTTCGCCTGCCATCTTCGTACATCAGAGGCTTTGATTTCATTTATCGGCTTGCTGCCGAAGAATGGAAGGATATGCGTCTGTAGTACCGTCTTTTTTGTCAGAAGAGTTGACTGCTTAAGTCTTGCAGCCATATCTTCCATATAAATTTCATAAAGGTTTTGAAATGTCATGTCAGGATTGGCAGACTGCTTTTCCAGAAAGTCCCTTTCAAATCCTAAGGCTTCCTTTTTGCTGGCGAAGCCTCTTTTCCACTTCTGTTTCTTGATTCCCTGCCAGTTCGTGTAATAGAACTTGGCGAACCATTTACCAGTTTTTTCATCTTTGTAAGCTGGCATAAATATCATCTCCTTTTTGTAAAATTGTTGTGCAATCATCAAAAGGCTATGATATAATCTACTTGTTCAGGGTGATTATAAAGCCTTCGGGTCAATCACTTACATAGCTTCGGTCATTCCTTTTGCGAGAAGGAGTGTGCCGGAGCTTTTTCTTTACTAAAGGTGTAAGCCTGCAATTATTCAGTTTTTGAATCGGCTTCATTATCCAGTCTGGAATCCTTATAATATGCTAACATATCTGATTTCCATGAATCAAACTTTTCTTTTGAAAGCTTTCCTGTCTGAAGCATATTCTTCTTTGTTATCCAGTTTTCCATAAAGAGACAGAAGTCTGCATCATATTTTCCATCACCTTTGCCGTTAATCTTGAGCCCTGCAGTCCATTCAGGATTTTCAGGAGGTTTGGTGTTGGTCAGCTCAAATGAAAAGTCAGTAAGTTCAGTTATGGCAAAGAGAGCATTGATTACATCTGACATAGTGTGGAATTCATATGCCGGATACTCAGTGGCCGTATTATCTTTGGGAATATTATTATCTTCTGGAGATAAAAGTTCCTGCCATGGAACATTTAATTCATTTGCAATCTGTTTTAAAACATCTATTTTTAATAGTATCTCACCAGATTCATATTTCTGGATAGTACGTTCTGATTTACCAAGCTGCTGTGCAAACTCCTTTTGCGTGATTTTCTGTGCCTTGCGCTGCTTCTGTATTGCCTTTCCGATTTCCTCAGGAGAAGACATAGTAAGTTTAATGGAATCAGAGAAAGCCATTCTGTTCACCCTCCTTTATATGAAATAGTCCGTTGTAAAGATGCGTATCAGATTGATATTAAATGAAATACGTATCAGCAAGTGACTTATTTATGATTGTACGATTACTTTATCATAAACAAAAACGAATTGCAAGTGCGTAATTGCAAAAAGTTCTATTGACAAATTCTGAAAAGGATATTAAGATAAACACGAACTAAAAATACGGAATAAATAAAGAATAGGATAGCTACTTTGTGAAAATACGTATTTAAAATAACAGTTTATGAAAGGAGGAGCTGCATGAAGGGTATAAAGGAAGCATTCATAGATGCAGGTGAGATAAGCCAGATGCTTGGTATCGGGATGACAAAGGCATATGCAATTATAAAGGAATATAATGCAGAGCTTGAGGCAAAAGGTTATTTCACCATGCGGGGCAAATGTCCAAGGAAGTACTTTGAACAGAAAATCTATGGTTACGAAGATTATTATAATCCGGATTATGAGCCGCAGCGTAACCGGAGCAAGGTTGCAGAAGAAAAGGACTATGAAACTGCAGTTGGGGATTCTGTGATAAGTGAACAGGATGAAGTGGATATACCGCCTGAAACAAATGGATTGCCGGAAGATGGTGCTGAGATAGCAGAAAATGTGATGTCGGATGCGGATGCAATGGAAAAAGAGACAACTGAATAGGCGAAAACAGTGTGGGGGCAAAAAGCGCCGCCAAAACATGAAAATGGGGGCAAAAAGCGCCCCCAAAACCACAAAGTGGGGGCAGAAAGCGCCCCCGCACAAATCAGAGCTGAAAAAAGTGTGGGGGCAAAAAGTGCCGTCAAAATGCAAAAGTGGGGGCAAAAAGCGCCGTCAAAACAGCAAAGTGACGGCAAAAAGCGCCACCACTCAGATAAGAGAGAAAAAAGTTATGGTGGCGGAAAGTGCCATCAAAATGGAAAAGTAGTGGCGGAAAATGCCACCAAAACAATAAAGTGATGGCAAAAAGTGCCACCACTTTACAACCCTGGTGGAACTTCAACCACATATCATATACAGGGTGCAGGTGCTCCTGCCAAGACTAAAAATTATGGAAACGCTGATGGCGTTTATATTTTTCGGGAAAAGGTCCGACCTTTTCCGCATCTTGCAAAACCTATAAGCAGAACTTTTAGAAAGGATGAAAAAGCAATGGTACAGATAAAAAGAGATTGGTTTGATATAGCATTGAGAAATTACGAAAGGGGAGAAACGCATGGCAGATGGAAAGAGAAGATACAAGTCTGATAGGAAAGATTATAAGATATCGGTAAAGCTGTCAGAGAAAGATATGGATATTCTGAAAGCAGCACTTAAGCAGACGGGAATGACAGCAAGTGCCTATATAAGAGAATTGATCCGGACAGGCGGTAACATTGATACAAGTTATCCAGAGGACAGAGCAAGAGTAATCCGTGTTATTGCCGGTATTGCGAATAATATTAATCAGGCAGTGAAGCTTGGCAATTCACAGGGAAGGTTATATTACAGCGATATTGACAAGCTGCAGAACAGTCTGGATGACGTTAAGAAAACATTCGGGGAGGTGTTGGAAGTATGGCGATTACAAAGATCTTAAACATACAGGAGTCAGAGAGCAGAAATCCGGTAACACACCTGAAGAATGCTTTAGAATATATCCAGAATCCGGATAAGACAGAAAAATGCGTACTGGTGGGCAGTATCAACTGCCTGCCGGATACAGCATTTGAGCAGATGGAGGAGACAAAGAATATATTTCATAAGACCGGTAAAAGGCAGGGGTATCATGTGATCATATCGTTTTCACCGGAGGAAAAAGTAACAGCAGAACAGGCAATGTATGTGCTGGAGCACTTTGCGAAGGATGTGCTTGGTGATGATTATGAGGCGGTATATGCAGTCCATACTGACAGAGAGCATATGCATGGACATCTAATCTGGAACAGTGTCAGCGTGACAACCGGCAAGAAATACAATTCACCGAAAAGCAACTGGAAGAATCATCTCCAGCCTATTACAAATAAATACTGTGATGAGCTGGGACTTTCCATCATGCCAGCAGAGTACAGCAGGAATCCGAAAAATATCAGCAGGGACAAGTGGGAAAGAGAAATGTCAATGAAAGAGATAATTCTTAGGGATGCAAAAATGTGTGCGTATGCAGCAGGGAATGTGGAGCATTTTAAATATCTGATGAAAAGACTTGGATATGTATTCAAGATAGATGCATGGATGGAGGTGCAGGCACCGGGATTCAAGTATTATCATAAACTTGCAAAGCTGGACGAGATGTTTTCAGAGGAGACATTAAGGCATCATGTGGATATGCCCTGGATGGCAAAGCCTTACTTTTATTCGTCGGATATCAGGGGATTGCATAGAGCGAAGCTGTCACCATATCAGAAGAAATTTTATGCAAAGCTATACAGGCTAAGGATTGTAGAACAGAAGCGTTTTGTAGTTGGTGGAGCAAAGTATGCAGAGGATTTGAAGAGGTTTCATCGGTTACAGGATGAATATCTGCTGCTTGTAAATAATGACATCAAAAGTGTTGTGGAGCTTGTGGATTTCATAGGTGAGCAGGAAGAAAAGATCCAGCAGATTGATGACAGGCAGAAGGAGATATATAGGGAAAGCTCAAGTCGGAAACGCAGTATAAAGAATGAAGAGCAGTACCGGGAATATCAGATATGGCACATGGAAGTGCAGGAAGAACTGGATGAGCTGAAGCAGGAGAAGAGAAATGTTAAGAGGCAGATACAGCTTGCTGATGACATTATAAAAGAAGATTTGTATACAGTTTATTATGTTGTGTCGGAGAAAGAAGAAATTGTTGCTGACAGGGATGTGGAGATACCGGGGATGGAAGAGGATACTGAGGTTGAGAAAGCAACGGCAGCAGTCGTTGAGCCTGATAGAAAGGTTGGGGTGATGAATCCTAACAATAATCAGAATGAAATAGGCAGACAGAAAGAGCAAGCTGATAGAGCAAGAAAACAACAGTCTGATTTAGATGGCATAGGAATACCAGAGGCTCATAATTCACCTGATGTGAATGTGGTAAGAGTTGGCGAAAGTATGACTGATGTAACAGATAAAAATGAATTTGTGGAAACTAGAGAAACTGAACCTGTGGACAAAGCTGGACGGATTGTCAGGAGAATATCAGAACTTGGTGATTATGAGAATGTCGGTGATTCTGCTAAGGCAGATGTATTCAGATTTGATATTGCTGATGTAGGTGGCAGCATAAGGTTGTTCTCGGATGTAATGAAAAGGCTGGGGATAAAGCTGGCTGGGGATGAGCTTTATGAGGAGTTTCAGAAGATTTATGATGAGAGTGTTGGTAGAGATACTGGTAAAGAGAAGGCGGAAGATAAGATGTGGAATAGGGGCAGAGGAAGATAATTCCTCTGCCCAATATTAGTGTGCCTTGAGGCGTACGTTGTTAAAGGATGAAAGTTACTAAATCGCCCTGGTAGTGGGTAGGATATAGCCGAACATTAAGGGAGATCTTGTCAGCGGATGGAAACAGATAATAGAAAAGATAGATGTGTTGGGGATTGATGTAGAGAAGTTTATAGAGTATCCGGCGGCTATGATATCCGAAGCGTTTGAGTTTGGAGAGATGGAGTACTTTTCCAGAATTAAGATGTTTAATCAGATGCTTGATAAGCTGGGGCTGATATGACACATTAGGAATGATATGAGGTGTTTAATAAGATTTATGCGGAGGCGATGCGAGAGAAGAAGTCTAAGAGTAATAGAAATAATCGGTGAAGGGAAGGATGGGGTTGGGTGCTATGGTGGATGCTGTATCACCTAAATTGCCATATGCAAGAGAATTTATACCTTCGAGACATTCAAGCATAATAGGAACCGAAAATTTCTATATAAATGTTTTTACAAGAATTAACTTGGTTATGAAAAACCTAAAAATGGTTATTGACAACCAAATGAAAAGGTGGTATATTACATATATAAAGATTTGGTTATAAAAAACCAAGGGAGGTTAAATATGTTAAATATCACTTTAAAAGAACTCAGAGAAGAAGAATTTGCAAGTGTAGAAAAAGTAACCTATGATATATCAGCAAAAATGAAAGGCAGTAACATATTGATGCCGACTCAATTGTTTGGAATGGCATATTTGGCATATTTGGTAGCTGATAACGGAATTGAGAATGTAGAGGAGCTTATTGAATATGTGGAAAAAGAATTACCTGTGGAGCAGTCATTATTTGTAAGGGAAGCTGTTAAGGATGCTTGGTCTGTAGCGATTGATTTAGGTGTTTCCTATACAACAGAAACATTGGTAGCAACATTGTTATGGATGCCTACTTCAAATGGAAGATATGGTGCAGAGATGGAAACACCGGATAGCGTAGCGAAACTTGCAACAAGGATTTTAAATATCGAGAATGATAAGGTTGCAGATTTTTGCTGTGGAACCGGTAATTTCCTTATGGAAGCAATAGGAGCTTCGCCTGATTCAAAGTATTATGGAATTGAGATAAATACACATTGCAAGGAGATTTCGAATATAAGATTACAGCTTATTTCAGAACAAGTTACCATTGAGCAGGGAAATGCTTTGGAAATGAGTGTTGCAAAGAAATTTGATAAGATTTTCTGTGACTATCCTTGGAACATGAAAGTGTTTAATCTTGGAAAAGAAAAGATGCAGGAATTCGAATCAGTTATTCCAGAAATCAAGAAAGTTGCAAATGCCGATTGGTTGTTTATTTTGAATGCTATGAAGCATTTGGAAGAGGATGGAAAAGCAGTAGTTGTAACAACTAACGGTACAACATGGAATGGCGGAATTAGTAAAAGTATCCGAGAGAAGTTTGTAAAGTTAGGGTGGATTGAAGCTGTCATATCATTGCCGGGCAATTTGTATGCATCTACTTCAATACCTACATCACTACTTGTATTAAGCAAAGGGAATAAATCAATCCGGATGATTGATGCCAGCGAAATGGCAGCAGTTGGTAGAAGACAAAATCTGTTATCTGATGAAGCAATTGAAAGCATCGTGAACATGTTTAATGAAGATACAGATAATGCAAAGAGTGTTACTATCGAAGAAATTCAAGATCAGGATTATGCGATTAACCCTTCTCGCTTTTTGGAGGTTGAGATTGAAGTTGAAGATGGTGTTCCTTTTGAAAATTTGATTGTAAATGTAACAAGAGGCGCACAGGTAAAAGCGAATGAGCTTGATGAAATGGTTTCAGAAGAACCTACAGATTATCAATATCTGATGCTTGCGAATATCCAGGACGGAATTATTAGTGATGAACTTCCGTTTCTTAAATCAATGGATAAGAAAATGGAGAAGTACTGCATAAAGAATAACAGCCTTGTTATTTCAAAGAATGGAGCTCCGGTTAAAATTGCAGTAGCCTCAGTTGAGGAAGGAAGAAAGATTTTGGCTAACGGAAATCTTTATGTGATTGAATTGGATGAAACAAAAGTAAATCCTTACTTTGTAAAAGCGTACTTGGAAAGCGAGAATGGGACGATTGCTCTATCCCGTGTCACAGTAGGAGCTACATTACCGAATATTCCGGTAGATGGGTTGAAAAAGATTATGATCCCTTGTCCGGATATATCTGTACAAAATGAGGTGGCTGAAAAATACTTGGCTAAGATGGATGAAGTAAAGATTTTAAAACATAAGCTTGCAAGAGCAACAGCGGAATTGAAGTCTATATACGAGGAGGGATAGAATGGTATTAGCTATTGAAGAACTCTCGGCATTAGAGGATGAAATTATGTCAGTGTTGCCGGATAGAATTACAGCAATCCTGTCAAAGTTGAATAGAAGTGGAAGGTTGGAAGAACTTTTGGAACTACTCGGTATGGAAGATTTGCTGAAACAGGAGCAGGATTTTTATTCATACAAAGAGGGGAAAATTGTCGTTGTCGGTGGTACGGATGTAAAGGAAGAGGTATTACTCAGTATCGCTAAAAATTTGGGCATAGACAAAAGCAGATTTGAGTTTTGTCTTGATTATAAGCAGATACAGAAATTTGATTTTAGAAGAATGCAGTATGCACCGCAATATAGAATCGTATTGTTTGGACCAACACCACACAGTGGACATGGAAAAGGTGACCGTGGAAGTATTATTGCTGAATTAGAGAAGTCATCAGCTTATCCACGAGTTGAGAGACTGATCAGTGGCAGTGAGCTGAAAATAACAAAATCTAATTTCAGAGAAATGTTGGAACGATTGATTGAAGAGGACTACATATAAGCGAAGATTTTGCTTGCGTGTCGCATCGTACTAAATAAAGGAGAATGATAATATGTCAATGAATGAACTGCAAAAGCAGACTAACGCAAATATACAGGCGAAAGCCAATCTGATTTGGGAAATAGCTACACATCTTGTAGGCTTATTTAAGCCACACGAATATGGCAAAGTTATTTTGCCTATGACGGTTTTGAAACGCTTTGATGATGCATTAAAAGAAACCAAGGATGCTGTAGTAGAGATGGCAAAGAAGCTTGATGAACAGCATGTGGAAGGCGCTGCTCGTGATGGTATTCTTCGTACAGTGGCAAAGCGTGATTTCTATAATACAAGCAGTTTCGATTTTGCTAAATTGATTGTTGAACCTGACAAGATAGAGGATTATTTTGAAGAATATCTGCAAGGATTTTCTGATAATGTGAAAGATATTATTGAAAATTTCGATTTCGATAATATAGTTAAGTTGATGGTAAAGGGCGGAGTGCTCTTTGTAACACTTCAAGAGTTTAATTCTGCAAAGGCAGATATGTCTCCGGATAAGATTACTTCTGCGGATATGGGTTATATTTTTGAAGAATTGATTCGTAAGTTTTCAGAGTCTTATGATGAGCAAGCCGGAGCACACTTCACAAGCAGGGATATTATTTATCTGATGACGGAGTTGCTTGTAGCTCCTGAAAAGACAGATATTATGAAAAATGGATGTACTAAGACTGCTTATGATATGGCTATGGGTACATCACAGATGTTGGGATGCTTGACAGAACGCTTAAAAGAGATTAATAGTGAAGCTGATTTAACTTGTTTTGGTCAGGAGTTCAATCCGGAAACTTATGCCATTGCTAAAGCGGATATGCTTATCAAAGGTGGAAATGCATCTGGTATGAAATATGGTGATACATTGAGCAATGATGCTTTTGACGGATATGAGTTTGACTACATTATTTCTAATCCGCCGTTCGGTATTGATTGGAAACGTGAAAAAGAAGCTGTTGAAAAAGAAGCAAAGCGTGGCTATGAAGGACGTTTCGGTCCCGGAGTTCCTGCGATTTCAGATGGGCAGATGTTGTTCATGCTCAATGGTGTAAAGAAGTTAAAAGAGGGTTCCGGAAGAATGGCTATTATACAGAATGGTTCGTCCTTGTTTACCGGGGATGCGGGAAGTGGTGCTTCTGAAATTCGTAAATATGTGATAGGGGAAGATTTGGTGGAGGCGATTGTGCAGCTGCCAACGGACCTGTTTTACAATACGGGTATCTCTACATATATTTGGATTTTGACTAAGGGTAAGGATATGAACCGTAGCGGCAAGATACAGCTTATTGATGCCAGCAAATGTTATGTGAAACGTCGTAAGAATATCGGTTCTAAGAGAGTTGACCTTGACGATGCATGCATTGAACTTATTCTTAGGGCATATGAAGGCTTTGATAATAAATCTTATGAGGATAATGGACTGATTGTAGAGTCAAAGGTGTTTGACAAAGAGTTCTTTGGTTTTACAAAGGTTACTGTTGAAACGGCACAGGTAGATGAAGATGGTAAGCCAATCTTGAAAAAAGGAAAGAAACAACCTGTAAAAGGTGCTACAGATACTGAAATCATTCCTTTGAGTGAGGATATAGTTGCATATATGGAGAAGAATGTACTGCCATATAATCCGAATGCTTATATAGATTCATCAAAAAATAAGGAAGGCTATGAAGTTCCATTTACGAGATTATTCTATAAGTTTGAAGCACCGGCATCTTCAGAATCTATATTTGAGGAAATAAAGGAACTTGAAGCGGAAGAAACAATTTTGATGAAGGAGTTGTTTGGAAATGCGTGAGATGAAAAATAGTGGAGTTGAATGGTTGGGTAAAATACCAAATCATTGGAGAATTCGGAGAATTAAAAATCTCTTTGAGCTACGTAATGAAAAAAATTATGAGGCTCTTGAAGATGTTAATCTAATCTCTCTATATACGGATAAAGGTGTTGTTCAGCATAGTGATTTAACAGAAACAACAGGAAATAAAGCCGTTACAGCTGACGGATATAAGATTGTAAAAGAAGATGATATTGTGGTAAATATCATTCTATGTTGGATGGGAGCTGTGGGGAGATCTGCTTACAATGGTGTTACGAGTCCGGCATATGATGTGTATAAGCCACTGCATGATACTAACAGTAAATATTATCATTATTTGTTTAGAACTTCACAATTTAATGGTGAATGTTATCGTTATGGACGAGGAATTATGTTGATGAGATGGAGAACTTATTCAACGGAGTTTAGAGCCATTTCGGTCCCGCTACCACCAAAGGATGAGCAAGAAAGAATTGTAGAATTTCTTGATAAAAAGCTGGATGATGTTGATAGACTTATTGGTAATGTGCAGACACAGATTGAAAAACTGAAGGCTTATAAACAGAGTTTGATTACTGAGGTTGTTACAAAAGGACTTGATTCTACTGTGCCGATGAAGAATAGTGGAGTTGAGTGGATTGGTGAGATTCCGGAAAAATGGAGTGTTGTCCCTCTTAAATCAAAATTCAGTTTTGGAAAGGGTTTGCCGATTACAAAAGATGATTTGGTAGAAGAAGGGATTCCTGTAATTAGTTATGGACAGATACATGCAAAATGGAATACAGGTGTGACTACTCATGAAAACTTGTTGCGTTATGTGAATGAATCGTATTTGGAAAGTAATAGTAGTGCACTCGTGAAAAAGGGTGATCTAATTATGGCTGACACTTCGGAAGATAGGGATGGCTGTGGTAATTGTGCATATATAGACATTGATGAAACAGTGTTTGCTGGCTATCATACAATTATCCTTAATGCATTAAATTCTGAAAATAACAAGTATTTTGCTTATCTCTTCTTGACAGATAATTGGAGAAGTCAAATACGGAAGGCTGTTTCAGGAGTGAAATTGTTTAGCATTTCAAGGAGAATTTTAGGTTGTGTATCAGTTTTGGTGCCTAATAATGCTGAGAATATAGTAAATTATTTGGATGCAAAATGCGCATATATTGACCGTTTAATTGCCATTAAGCAAGCAAAGATTGAAAAACTGGAACAATACAAGCGTTCCTTAATTTACGAATATGTCACAGGTAAGAAGGAGGTGTCATAATTGGATAAAAGCGAAAAGAGATTTGAACGAGATATAGAATCATTTCTTATCTCACCGGAAGGTGGATATACTCAGTTCTGCGGACAGGATGAAGAAGGTAATTGGGTACATAATCGCCAGCATGATGTAGCTAAGTGTATCTATATGGATGTGCTTTGCGAGTTTATTGAAAAGACGCAGCCAAAGGAGTGGGCGAAGTATGTAAAGTACTATGGCGCAAATGCATCAGAGAAACTGTACCATCGCTTAGAAACTACTATATCCAATCAAGGCTTGTTATATGTTCTTCGCAATGGAATAGAGGATATGGGCTGTAAGTTGAAGGTGTGCTATTTTAAGCCGGAATCAGAAAATAGTTCTTTGGCAGCGGAACGCTATGAGGCGAATATACTTGGTTGTACGCGTCAGTTCCGCTATAGTATTGTCAATACCAATACAATAGACATGGTTCTTTCTGTCAATGGTATTCCGGTGGTGGCGTTAGAACTGAAAAATCAGCTGACAGGTCAGGATTACCACTGTGCAATCAAGCAGTTTAAGGATGATCGTAGCTCTAAGGAGTTTGCTTTTAGATTAAACCATAGATTTTTGGTTTATTTTGCGGTTGATTTATATGAGGCTTGGATGACTACCCAGTTGGCGGATGGAAATACTCATTTCCTGCCATTTAATCAGGGGTCTAATGGAGCAGGTGTAACTGGAGGAGCAGGAAATCCACGAAATCCAAATGGATATGATACTGGTTATCTGTGGGAAGAAGTACTTCAAAGAGACAGTATGCTTGATTTGATTCACCGTTTCATTTCCTTTGTGAAAGAAAAGGAAGAAGTGGTTAAGAATGGAGTTACTAAGACGGTAATGAAAGAAAAGATGATTTTCCCACGTTATCATCAGTATGATGTTGTAAAGAAAATCATGGCTGATGTGAAAGCAAATGGTGTTGGGAACAATTATTTGATTCAGCATTCGGCAGGTTCCGGCAAGTCTAATTCTATCGCATGGATTGCCTATAGATTAGCATCCGTACACGATGCAGATAATAAGGGATTGTTTGACTCTGTCATTGTAGTTACAAACCGTGTGGTACTGGACGGTCAGTTGCAGGACACCATCAACAGTTTTGAACATCAGGTTGGCTTGGTAGAAGCTATTGATGATAAGAAAAACTCCAGAAGCCTTGCTGAAGCTATAAATGATAAGAGGCGTATTATTATCTGTACGATTCAGAAATTCCTTTTTGCTAAAAAGGACATGGAGAAGTTCCGTGGACGTAAATTTGCGGTAATTATTGACGAAGCACATCAGGGACAGAATGGAGAGAGTGCTAAGACTCTTAGACGCAGCCTGATAGATATAGGTGCTGCAATTAAGGAATATGCAGAGGAAGCAGGAATTGAGGAAGATGAAGTGGATTTGACTGATGAGTATATCAGTGCGGTTATTGGTCAGGGAAGGCATGATAATCAGTCATTCTTTGCATTTACAGCAACGCCAAAGCAACAGACGATAGAGACTTTTGGAACTGTTGTTGGGGTAAATGAGAATGGTGAATCTATTAGAGTACCGTTCCATGTGTATTCTATGAGACAGGCAATCGAAGAAGGGTATATTCTTGATGTGTTGGCAAATTATACAACAGTAAAAGAAGCTTTCAAACTCATAAAAGTATCAGAGGATAATCCGGAACTGATTGAAGGACCGACATCCCGTGCATTATTTAAGTACTACAAGAAACATGGTTATACGATTGCTCAGAAGACAGAAATGATAATGACGAACTTCCTTGAAAATTGCCGATATCAGATAAATGGAAAGGGAAAGGCGATGGTAGTCGCCGATAGCCGTGCTAATGCAGTCCGCTATTATCTTGCAATCAGGAATTATATAAGGGAGCATGAGGCGGAGTGTGCCGGAAGTGATGTTATGATTGCTTTTTCCGGGGAGGTAACTCTTGAGGATTATCCGAGTGAGAAACCATTTACAGAGGCTACTATGAATGTGGATGAAAACGGAAAGTACATTACCACAGACAAGAAGTTTCGTAAGGTGTTCCACAGTAGTCAGTACAATATTCTGGTGGTGGCGAATAAGTATCAGACCGGATTTGATGAACCATTGCTCCATACGATGTATGTTGACAAAAAGCTCCATGATGTTACCGCAGTACAGACACTTTCTCGTTTGAATCGTACAACATCAGGGAAGAATAGCACTTTTGTATTGGATTTTGAAAATACAGAGGAAGATATTAAGGGAGCATTTTTTCCATATTATGAAGATACTACTATGGAAGGCGATACGGATATAAACGCAGCATACGATATTAGAAATAAGATTCATGATTATATGATTTATAATTATGATGATGTGGATGTGTTCAATAAGTTTATGGTTTCTAATGTGGGTAAAAATCAGGATGCGGCAGCATTGGGCAGATTGGCAGGTATGTTCCGTCCGGTCATCCAGAGATATAAGGATTTAGATGAGGATGACAGAGAAGCATCAAGAGATTATATACGAAGATTTAACCGTATTTATTCATATGTTACACAGCTGGTGCGTTTGCACGATCCTGAGTTATTTCATGAATATCAGTACACAACGCATCTTGTAAAACTGCTTCCTAGACCTGATGTGATAGATTTTATTGATGTTGATGATAAGATTCGTTTGGAGTATGCTTCACTTACTGAGACTTTTGCAGGAGCAATTGTATTGGATGAAAAGCCACCAATATTTATTCCAGGGGGAAGTGTAGCACCAAAGAAAAATAGCAAGAAGAAGGATACATTACAAAGTATCATTGATAAGGTGAATGAACGTTTTAGCGGTAACTTCACTGATGCGGATAGAGTAATCATTGAAGGTATTTATCAGATGTTTATGAAGGATACTGAGGTGAAGAAATTCAAAAAATATGCTAAGGATAACAGTACTGAAATGTTCGTGAAGTCATTGTTCCCGGATAAATTCAGAGATATTGTGACACAATGTTTCTTGGATAATAATGATTCTTTTGCTAAGTTATTTAACGACCCTGATTTTTATCAGAAAGTTCAGGACGCTATGGCAGCAGAATTGTATAAGGCATTGAGGAAGGATTAATAAGTTGAATTACTTAGTGTTTATGTGAGGAGGTCATAAAATGCAGAGCCCAATCCATGAAGGATATGAATATCAGGATTATTTTACTGTTTCAATAATTCTACAACTGATGGTTCAACAGATAGATGCTGAACTGATTATCGATCGTAAGGATTTCAGTGGAGATAAATTTGACGATTTAAAGTTGAAGATGCCTAATGGTAACACTGAATTTCAAATTAAGTATTCTGATGAAGAAAAATCCCATAAACTTACTAAAGATGACTTGGCAAATGGTAATGGACATGATACTGCGTTATGTGATCTTTTCGCTTCTTGGAAAATGAGAAAGGAATCCGAAAATGATACTCAAATAAAGTTATGTCTTGCATGGAACAGGCCTACTGATGATGATCCAATTACAGAGTTTTTGAAGCCCGTTCAAGAACAATCTCTGCCTTTTTCGGTTGTTGCATATTCGTTTGATGGTGACGTGTTTTGGCCAGCAGAAAAATTACCACCAAAAGGTTGGAGAAAGTTTAATACGGCGATTAAGTCAGGGCTTATTGATAGAGAAGCCTTTTTAGCTTTTTGTAATGAGCTCACGATTATTTTAGAAATGCCTAAAGCAAGTCTGGATTTAAAGAATCCTGGAGCCCTAGAAAATGTAATTATTCGACAGACTGAGAAATTGGGGGTAGGAATATATCCAAATGATTCTCTCAACGTAGAGGATATTATTTATAAACTTGCATCTGAAGTAAAACATTCTAGAGCGATAGGAAACAGACTTTATACAAATATATTAGTGGGACGCCTTGGATTAATAAAGGATTACGGGAAATTCGATCAAAGATTCCCGGTGGATTCAGCACATCAGATTATACTTGGTAATGAAATTGAAAAGTTACACAGAGTAATTCTTGATTCAAAACGTGTTATTATTTCAGGCAATCCTGGATCTGGAAAGTCTTGGCTTGTTGATGAATACATAGATAAACTTACGAGAGAAGATAGTAAAGTTATACATTATAATTGTTTCCATTCTTTACAGGATACAAATAGCCTTGACAGAATACGTGTAACTTCCTTATATGGAAATCTAGTTTCGCAGATTGTGGAACAATGCCCCGAGCTAGTTGTACATAAAAATACAATTTATGGTGCTAATAAAGCAGAGCTTGAAAATTTGCTTTCTTTCATTAAAGAAGAATTCTATTTAGTGGTAGATGGTCTTGATCATATAGCTAGAGAATATGAGCTAAATAAAGATCTTATTTCCCATTCTGAAATTGAAATCATTTCGGAGCTGTTGGAAATTGATTTTCCTGATAACTGCTATGTAATAATATCATCGCAGCCAATAGATGAAATAGAGAAGTTTAAAAGCAAGAACTACAGTGTATTTGAGATTGAGCCATGGGGAATAGAACAAGTAAAATCCTTGATGAAGACTTTTCAAATTAGTGACGATATTATTGAAGATGATGATATTTCATCAATAAGTGCATATTTACTTAAGAAATCTCAGGGAAATGCTCTATACCTTAGTTATATCTTGCGCCAATTACGAAACTTAGATGTGAATAGAGAATTAATAGACGAAATACCTGACTACGATATCAGTCTGTCTAAGTATTATTCCTATTTGTATACAAAAGTTCATAATAACCACACGGTTAATGCACTTTGTGGCGCAGATTTTTATCTTGGTTTAAATGATTTAATGGAGATTACAGGGGATGGAAAATATGTAGAACAAGACATATCGGTGCTTCATCCATTATTGATAGAAAATACACTAAGTGGTGGTTTTTCAATATATCATGAAAGTTTTCGCCGTTTTGTTTTAGCTTCATTGAAAGATAAAAAAGTGGATTTAGAGCGAAATGTCTATGGTATTCTTGCTGATTGGTTACAGAAGAAACCATTTTTTGAATTTGATAAGTCATTTTATTATCTTACTGAATTGCTGTATAAAATCAAGAGAGATGTAGAAAATATTGAATTGATTGAGAAAGAATTTGTTCTTAAATCAGTATCAGAGGGTTATTCTCGAAAACGTATAAGAATGAACTTGAATTGTATTATCCGAAGTGCGGGTAGAATTAGAAATTTAGTTGCGTTGGCAACAGCAGGTGAGTTGTTGGCAATGCTCGATGATATGAACGAATTCGATAGTACTGGAGAAGAATACTTCCAGGCAATATGTGATATAAAGGGTGCTTCTAAACTAAATCAATTAATGCAAATTGATGGAAAACCAACCTTTGATATGAATACAGGCCGAATTGCGTGTTATATTTCTTCGAAAGCGGGTATTACACCTTGGTGGGAACTGTATTTAGATACGGAGGCTAAACAGTATAAAATTGAGGAACTTAAATACTATTATAGATATTATCTTGATGAACAAGGAGTTAGTATCATTCCTAAGCTTATGGAGGCAATAGAAAAAGAAAAGGTTTCAATAAGAAACCAATGCATTGAGATTGCGTATAATGAGTTACAGGACTATATAGAATTTGATGAAATTGCTTCATTTGCGGAGGAGCAACAATTTATTAATTGGAAAAACTATCTTTCGTATATTGAGACTGGATATTATCCGCAAAGTGAAGTTTCCTTTGAGGTTACAATTGGAAACTGGGAAAAAATCAAAACATTGAGGATGCCAGGAGAAAAAGATATAAAGATTTTTAAAGAATTTTTCTCACAAATATATTATTTGGCTGTGGAGGGAGATAGGAAAGTAATAGAGAAAGTCTGTGCGGATTGTAAAAATATTAACTGGTTCTATAATTGGATAATATATTATGTCAAGATGTCAGAATTGTGTGCACACACAACACAAATGGATTCTAAAACAATCTGTGAAACAGCACTTACTAATTTGAAACTATTGCTACAGGATACGGAAGTTTTCAAAGGAGAACCACGTACTTGTGATTTGTATTTTCTACAGAATGAATTAACAAGGTCATATGAACTGGCGGTAGAGCTGATTGTCAAAAATGGAACAGTAGAGGAGCTGGAGAAAGCACTGGGGATTCTCGAACGGCTTGATGATGAAACTGGAACAAGTTTGGATCATAGTATGGGAGGCCCATTAACTGATGCTGAATTTTTGGGTTTAATATCTCGTTTTCTGACAATTGATAATTATGAGATCGTAAAACCATATTTATTAAGGACTCAGGAGAAAATAGAAAAAAATGAGGTATATGATTGTATAGCTGCAGCAAAGTTACGTTTTGTTAGTCTTATTTCAAAGTATAATCAGTCTGAGGCTTTAGAGTATTTTGATATATGTATACATTATCTTGTTGCATATGGATATCACAAGGATATTATTCTGTTGCAAATTATGGATTCTTATAACATTTTTTTTGAAGCTGTTGCAGGAAATCCAGAAGAGGAACGTGATACAATAACAAAAATGACAATGGCTCTTTGGAATCATACTGATGGAAGAGAAACAAAGCACTTTCTAAATCGCTGGTTTGATGAATTGCTTAAGATAGATTCGAAGTATGCAATTGCATTCCTGTCAGGGTTACAAATCAAGTTCGGAAAAAGCTGGGTTGTGGAGGGCATGTTACGTTCTGCTATAAAAAAGTATAGCAATGATTTGGATTGTTTAGATATTGTAATTGGACTGATTGAGTCGCTTCCAAATGATACAAGCCCGAGAATAATTGATGCATCCACATCTGTATTCAGAACACTAGAGCAGATATATACAGGAGCAGACGATGATGAAAGATTACTAATCAAGCGCCGTATGAATGAACTTGTTATCAATGTTGTTTCAAGATTTAATATCCTTGATAGTCCTTGGCCGGACAATAATTCGTGGAAAGATGGAAACATTAAAGAATTTTTATTAACAGTTGAGTCATCAGGATTTGATGTTTCACAGTATATAGAATATTTCCATATAAAAAAAGCCAACGATATGGAAAACAAAGAAGTTAAGAAAACAGTGGATGTTTTTGAAACTAATCAAACACGTTTTGAAGCTTTAACTACAGAGGATGCAAAGAAATGGTTTGAAACACATGATTTAATTGAGCGAGATGTACAAGATATCTGTAGATTCCTTAGAAATTATCAGAATGATAAGGACTCTCTACTTGAGATAATGAGATTTATAATTACTGAATACGGTGGATGGAGGTATAGTAAGAAACGTAAGGATACTGTTCTACAAATCATTGAGCGGCTGGAACTTGACGATAAAGAACTGTCAGAAATTCATATGTTGATGTACCTTTATTCATATGAATGGGGAAGCTCGTTAATTGATAAGGATGAATTTCTCAATAGTATACGACTTAGTTCTGATATAGCTCGTAACATATTTTATAGTGAATTACCTGAAGTTATTATTTCACATTCGGGCAGAATTACAAAAGGTCTTTTGGATGCACTTTTTGCGGTTGGGTATGATAAGGACAGCATTATTACGATTTGGAGAAATGCATTTGATATTATGAAACTTCGTTTCCCGAATCTTGATCATTATCCTATTGATAATGTTTTGGAAGAAACAGATGAACTATTAGGACTGCGTAATTGCTTATTAATGCGGTTTATTGATGGAGGTAAGGAATCGTTTCTGGCAACATATGCTTATTTGGCGAATGCTGCTGAAGAAGAGAATTATTCAGAATTTACAGAAGCAATAGTATTTTGTCTAGAACATTATGAACAGTATAATCTTGTGACACAAATAGCAATTGCTGATTTAGTAAGATGTTATGGATATCGTTTGAAAGATTTGAATGTTGATCGAATGATAAATGCAATTAATGCTGTTTATCCAACCGGAAATTTGCTTTTGGACGTCATATTTTCGGAATTTACAATATATAAGAGCTATCTTTTAAAGTGTGCAGATAAGCATTCACCAGATTATTTGGAACAAGAAGATATTGAGTTTTACTTAGCTGAACAACTATATGATCTTGGGAAAGAAGAGGCTCGAGAAGGAACCGATGAATACGCTAAGAATTCAGTATATAGAGATCCAATTATGCAGGTGGTCGATACTTGTGGTATTGACTATGTAGAACTGTACGAAAGGCTACATGCATCAAGTAGATTGAATAATAAAATACGCGCTTTTGTTGGTGGGGGAAGTAAGATGCCTGAAACAAATACCTTGTACAAATCATATGTAATTCAATATGCGCTCCACGCAATCATTGAAAAAGCTTATCGTGACAGAAAACCAGAGTTGATTCCGCAGAATTTGTTTCGGTTGATACCTGACTACCAGGGGATATATAGATTATTCAAGTGCCGTGAAATTCAACCCCGAAATCATCTATATGATAAGAGTAATTCGTGTGTTCCTTTTCTCAAAAATAATGAGGAGGAATACATTCTAATCGGATGCTATGAGACAAGAACAAGAATTGATTATCATCAGGCGTCTTTTACTTTTGCATATCAAGGTATAGTAGGTGATGGTAATGAAGAGAATCAGATCCCATTCCGGCAATATTTAGCTCCAGCGGTTGGAAAAGGAGAAACTTATATGATTTCAGATAATTCAGAATCTCTTATTAATATTATTAGAACATTTGATAGAGAATTAGAAGATGAAGATTACCTGTGGCCTAGTATTTCGATTTCTAAACTTTTTAACATTCATATGGAATTTGATTTTTTGAATGGAAGATATATTGCAGTTAATCAGGATAATGATATTGTTTGTATTATGAAAAAATGGTCATCGAGTTACAAAGGTGACAGCGAATATCCAGGCAATGCAATTCCGTTATATAGTGGTACCGAGTTGTATATAAAGAAAGAGTATATCGAAATGTTGGAGAAACAATTTGGAACGTTGATGATGAAAACTTGCGTGGAATCATATACGCAGAATTACTGATTTGTAAAAATCGTATATTATATACAACATGTGCAGTGGGAATCAGCATGATATATGAAAGAGATGATGGTAAAAATAGATAAGTTGTATTATAACTTCAATTGTGTAAAAAATATAGTTAAAGTAGAAGGTGAATGCTTGGTATGAATATAAAAGATTTAATTGGTGAAGCAACAGAATACGATAAAAAGCTGGCATTGGAGGAAAAGAAACCAAAAAGTTGGTGTAAAAGCGTAAGTGCATTTGCAAATACATTTGGTGGAGCATTGATTTTTGGTATCTCTAATGAGGGAATGGTTGTCGGACTTGAAAATCCAGAAGGCGATGCAGAAAAGATTAGTGAAGTGATTAAGACAAGACTTGATCCCATGCCGGAATTTAAGCTTAGATTTTATCAAACAGAAGATGGTAAGGTTTTGATCATACTTGATGTATATAAGGGTGATGAAACTCCATATTATTACTCGGGAGATGGTGTACTGGAAGCTTATGTTCGTGTTGGAAATGAGAGTGTAAAGGCAACTGCAACAGAATTAAAACGTCTTGTCCTTAGAGGAAAGAATACTTCCTATGATTCGCAGAATTCTACCTATAAGGCGGAAGATTATGCTTTTTCAAAACTTAAGGAAAGATATAAGAAGTGGACCGGAAACAGTTTCGACGATAAAGATTTGATTTCTTTTGGACTGGTAAATGAACAGGGGAACTTGACCAATGCAGGAGCGTTACTTGCCGATGAAAGTCCTATTCGTTGTTCAAGGCTGTTTTGTACAAGATGGAATGGGTTGAATAAAAGTGGTGGTGCAGTCGATGCATTAGATGATGCTGAGTATTCGGGCAGTGTTATTTCACTGATTGAAAATGGGGAAGCCTTTATCAAACGTAATTGCAAAATGAAATGGCGTAAAACAGCAAATTCAAGAGAAGAAATGCCGGAGTATGTAGAGCGAAGCTATCATGAAGCACTCGTAAATGCTTTAGCACATCGTGATTATCTGGTAAATGGGAGTGAAGTTCATATTGACATATACGATGACAGAATGGAAATCTATTCTCCAGGAGGAATGCCGGATGGGTCCATGATTCAGGACAGAGATCCGCTTATGGTACCTTCAACCAGAAGAAATCCGGTTCTTGCCGATGTGTTTAACAGACTTGGATATATGGAACGTAAAGGTAGCGGATTTGGAAAGATTATTAGTGGATATGAATTTCAAATTAATTATGATGAGAGTAAAAGACCATCATTTCGCTCGGACAGATATCAGTTTACTGTAGTAATGCCGAATCTGAACTATGATGTTTCTCACGATTTTGAAGAAAATGAGACAATGTCCGAATCAATGTCCGAATCAATGTCCGAATCAATGTCCAAATTAGAAAGAACAAGAATGCAGATTATTTTGCACTATCTCGATACAAATAAAGAAATAAATAGCTCTATTGCAGCAAAATTATTGAAAGTGGAAATAAAGACGGCAAGTCGACTGCTATTGAAGGCAGAAAAATTGGATATTCTTAATAGTTATGGAAAAACAAAGAATAAAGTATATTTTAGAGAATAGTACAAGGCAATGGTGTGAAAGACATAAGATTGATATTGTTGAATAAAAGAAAGGGACTGCTATGATACCCACAGAAGATATTATACCAATAGTGAAAAACACAATTGCGGCATCAATTAAATGTAACACCCATCGGGGATACATTGGTTGGAGCAGCTGTGATAATATTTGTATGGATATGCATGACTGCCTTGATATGTGTGCTGAGACCTTAGAAAAGCGTGGCTATATGGTTGCACTTGAGGCAGCTTCATACATTTTGGTGTCTGGTGTTAAATTAGCATCTCATGCGGATAGTAGTTCGGGAATGCTTACAGATGTTATCATGTGTACATACGAACTGATAGACAAATGCACAAAAGAAATCGAAAAAAAAGACAAACAAATGCGGGATCAAGCACTTGCATTAATTATAAAAGAGGCAAAAAAGAGAGTGTTTGATGGTTGGACTGACTGGCGTTATAACTTGCTCAAAAGTGGGATTTGCCTGTGTGATGAAAAGAGTGCAAAGAAACTTGAAAAGGTTTTGGATACTTTGTTGGAAATTTTGCAGGAGGATTATTTTCCAGAATACACGAAAAAAGAAGATTTGATTGTAAGATATCTTTTACATAGACGTTTATATGGCAAAGAGAATACGCAGAAGGAGTTGTATCAGAATATTCTGATAAATGAACTCCGTATTATAGCGATTAAGGATGCTATGGAAGAGAAGAATTATGATGAAGCAGAGAAGCTTTGTTTAGAGAAGGCAAATGCAGAAAATACATGGCATTATCGTAGTGGTGATCCGGAAGATTGGAATAACATGCTATATGACATATATAAGACAGCAAACAACAGGGAAAAGCAAATCGCACAGGCAAAAAAGCTGTTATTAATGGGAAATGAGAAGTTCTGGAGTGTTTTGAAACAGATTTACAAAGAGTGTGGTGCATGGAATGAGAATTACGAGAGTCTATTGGATGAATTAAAGGATAGCAAGCGAACTGTTTGCTACCGCAGTGTTCTTATTTCAGAAAACGAAAAGAAGAGATTACTTGAAGATGTAATGGAGAATCCGTATGATTTGTTTTATTATGGAAAATATTTGGTGAAGGAATATCCGGAGCAGATATATGAGTTGTGTTATAAGGAAATAAGTGAGAGTTGTGCTCAGGCAAAGGATAGACGAGAATATAAGAAGATAACGAAGAATATTGCACAGCTTATAAAATGGAAGGGTAATGATACTGCTAAGTCTTTAATTGAGGAATTGAAGCAGAGGTATCCAAGAAAACCAGCATTGTTGGATGAATTGGAGAAGGTGGAGAAGAAATTGTAATTCAAATAAAATACTGGAATTTTAGCATAGTCTCACCAGTCTCAAATCATTATGAGACTGGTGAGACGTAGATGAGACTAACTTCAATAAAATGCTCCTTCAATTTGGGAAATCAATTAATTTCATTCATAGCGTCCACATATTCATGTAACCCATTAGGTTTGCAAGCAAGTTCAGCATATAGCAGAGGATTCTCCTGTGCCAGCCGATATAGATATGCAATATCATCAGGTGTATCAAGCAAGACAGATGAATTGCATTTTTCACAACTGATAGTAAGAGGAGTGTCGGAATATGTATGATTGATAGCATTAATGATAACGGAATTAGTATCAGGTTCATACATGCCAAACAGGTAACAAGGATTATTTTGTTTCATAGTGTTCTCCTTCCCACAGATACTTAGCACCATCAAGCAGATCAATGATGGCTGTAAGCATATTGTTATAGTCGGTTTGCAGTTCCTTGATTTCTTCACTTGTAGGAAGATTGTTTAAAGTTGGCTGTTCACAGCATTTGGTAAATGTTTTCTGCATTTCAAGTAATTGCAGATATAGTGCATTAACAGTTTGTACAAGAGGATATATGGTTTCTTTCTTGCCGACAACGCAGATGCGGTTATAGATGCAGGAACGGACAAAGTAATCTTTCTTCATCATGCCGCTGGCAAGGATACGAGCTTCGATTTGTTTGCGTTCAGCATCGCTGATTCTAAAACTTATAGTTGGATGTTTGTGTTGATTGCTCATAGAAAAGCTCCTTTCATAGTGGGTGTGGTAGCAGGCACGATTAAGCACCCGCAAACCACATTTGATTATTCGTTTTTAGTAGTAAAAGTAGATTATATCTGCCATGGATTTCATAGGAGCAATAGGGAAGTATTGCAACTAATTTGCTACTAAAGTTTTTGAAAACGATATGAAAAGAGTAACATTAGATGAAACAGATGCGGTGGAATGCCGCATAAAATCAGCATTTTTGATTTGATGATACTTCCCTTGGGAAGAGTTTGAATAATTTTCAAAAGCTCGCAAAGCCTAGTAAAATGGGCATTTGCGAGCTTGTTTTTTGCCTTGTGGTACTAAAATGGTACTAAAGTGAGCTGTGCGTGAATAGTTTCATTTACGCCTGAGGCCATGTTATTTTCCACTCAAAATATTCATTAGGAGAAATCTCTCCACTATTTAATTTCGTTTTCATTTCACACCATTCCGAAAGGAAATCATTTACCAATCCATATTCAAAAGTTAATGCGACAGGTGAGCCTGTACTGTCATAATCATCTTCGTTGTAAGTTGGTCTGGCAGCCTCGGAAGATTTTGCAGGTGTCATTGCAGTCAGATGAATCAGGTTGCCGGGAGCTGTGTACTCTGGGAATCTTGTACCTTTTCCACGTGCCGGGAGAGATGTGGCACTTTCTTCAAGCCAGAAAAGTGTTTCAATGATATCTTCAGCAGCACCAAGGCTGTAATCAGAGATTGCCTTGTAATTGCAGTGCAATGCATCAGCAAGCTTTAGAATCATATCTTCACCGGGAATGCGTGCACCGGTTTCATACTGGGATATGCGGACCGACATATTTTTGCCCTCAAATCCAAGTGCACCGCCCAGTTCATCCATTGTCATTTTACGGAATACCCGTATTTTCTTTATTCTTTCACCAATTGTCATAGTGTAGTCACCTCCGTTTATCTGTCCCTGATGGACTGTTAAAGACAGTATAACACGGAAAAAATGAAAATGGAAGTTTTTCTATACGAGAACATTAGAAAAACTTCTTGACAATTCAATACCATACGGTATAGAATAATATCAATTCAATTATCTATACGATATGGTATTGAAAAATAACTAAATGAGCGGTACCAGAAATCTAACAGGCATTTGCCAAGACATTCATAGGAATCGAGCGAATGTAGATACTCCCCCAAGCGGACCGAGTACCTCGAGCAGGAGTGGGCGGTATTACAGGAGATTATCTCAGGTAAGGAGGCTGGTTGTGACATCAGCAGAACTGGTATGGAGAAACGCCAAAACAAATTTTAATGGAAAGGTGGTGAAAGGGCATGAACGAAAAGTTTTTAGAAGTAGGAGATGTGATGCAGATTCTTGGGATTTCAAGATCAGCAGCATACAAGCTTATGAGACAGATCAACAGTGAACTTGAAAAGAAGGGTTATATTGTAATCCGTGGAAAAGTAAGCAGAAAATATTTTGAAGAACGCATTTATGGTATGAGTGATGCAGGATAAGCAATAGGTAAGAAGATTGAGACAGAGGCAGGTGCAAAAGTTATATGGGTTTAGGCATCTGCTTCTACATATGGAAAGAAGGAGATGATGAATATGCCAGCTTATAAAGACAGTAAGACAGGCACCTGGTTTGTCAAATTCTATTGTAAGGACTGGACTGGGGAAAATAAACAGATAAAGAAGAGAGGATTTGCAACAAAGAGGGAAGCACTTGATTATGAGCGTAATTACAAAATACGGCAGGAGAATAATCTGGATATGACATTTGGAGAGTTCTGGAAGCTGTATACAGAGGATGTGAAAAATTATGTCAAACTCAACACATGGCTTACCAAAGAACACATTGTGGATACAAAGATACTTCCATATTTTAAGAATCTTAAGATGAATGAGATTACACCGGGAGATGTACGCAAGTGGCAGAATGAGATGGTAGCATTCCGTTATGAGAATGGGAAGAGTTATTCCCAGACTTACAAGAAGACAATGCACAACATTTTAAGTGCGATATTCAATCATGCGTGCAGGTTTTATAATCTGAAATCAAATCCGGCAAGACAGGCCGGAAATATGGGCAGGGAAGAAAAGAAGGAAATGCTTTTCTGGACAACTGAGGAATATAAGAAGTTTTCAGAAGCGGTGATTGACAAGCCGGTTTCATTTTATGCATTTGAAATGCTGTACTGGACAGGAATGAGATTAGGTGAGCTGCTTGCACTTACGATGGAAGATTTTGATTTTGAAAAGAACACAGTCAGAATAAATAAATCGTATCAGCGGCTGCAGGGGCAGGATGTTATTACAACACCGAAAACACCTAAGAGCAACAGAACAATCAAGCTGCCGAAGTTCCTTACCGAAGAAATGCAGGAATATTTTGCAATGTTATATGACCAGACACCAACAGACAGGATTTTTCTGGTAACAAAGAGCTTCATTCATCATGAGATGGAGCGTGGCTGCAAATTATCCGGTGTGAAGAAAATCAGAATCCATGATCTAAGGCATTCGCACATTTCACATCTGATCGACCTCGGGTTTTCCGCAGTTGCAATAGCTGACAGGGTTGGTCATGAGAGCATTGATATCACATATCGTTATTCGCATCTGTTTCCGTCAAAGCAGGTGGCAATGGCGGACAGACTTGATGCTGTCAATGCAAGCTTTGAGGATTGCGAAGAGCAGGATGATGATGTAGAAATCATGCAGACAGAGGAAACAGCACCTATGATTGATATGGATGCGGCTGCGGAAAAAATTATAAGCATTGATAAGTACAAGGCAGTCTGATAATGCCTATGTAAAACATTATGAATCATGCCGGTACAAGTTTTGCTGGATATATGCAGCAGAAATTAAAAGAATAGATTTTATATCGGAAGGAGCAGATTATTATGAGCGAGAAAAGGCTGGATGCCAAGAACAGATGGAGAAATGTTGTAGTAGCGTTTCGTATGTCACCGGAGGAAGCACAGGAGCTGAATGTGAAGGTTTCACTCAGCGGACTTTCAAAGCAGGATTATATCATCCAATGTCTTCTGAAGCATGAAATCAGGGTTGTTGGTGGAATGAAGGTGGCAAAGAAAGTACAGGTGCATCTTGATACGATACTGGAAGAATTACAGACACTAGATGAATCTGACAGAGGTATAGATGTTGAAGAACTGTTGGTTCAATTAAAGCATGTGCTTGATATTCTGCAGAGTGATGAGAAAGGCGGTAATCATTATGAGTAAGACAACATTTGAAAAGCTAGGTATCCCATATGAAGAAAGGGATGGAATCTTTTATCCGGTGCTTGTCGCAGGAACAGAGAAGGCAGATATAGATGTAGGAAAGTATGGGCGTATGTGGATTAAATATATCAAGGAAGAATATCCAATGAGATATAAGAGTCTGGTGCGGTTCGGGGAGCTTGAAGAGCGAGCAGATGAAGTCAATGATACAGCGTATGAGCTGCTCGATGATATTGAAGCTAAGTGGCTGAAAAAGCATAAGCCAAAGAATCCAAATTCCTTTACAGAACAGTTACAGCTAAGAACACAGACCAGGATGATGGCAGAGGAAATCGTTATTATGGATGTGGTAATGCAGTTTCATTAGTGTGGGGGCAAAAAGCGCCCCCAAAATGTGAAAATGGGGGCAAAAAGCGCCCCCAAAACCACAAAGTGGGGGCAGAAAGCGCCCCCGCACAAATCAGAGCTGAAAAAAGTGTGGGGGCAAAAAGTGCCGTCAAAATGCAAAAGTGGGGGCAAAAAGCGCCGTCAAAACAGCAAAGTGACGGCAAAAAGCGCCACCACTCAGATAAGCGAGAAAAAAGTCATGGTGGCGGAAAGTGCCATCAAAATGGAAAAGTGGTGGCGGAAAACGCCACTAAAACAGCAAAGTGATGGCAAAAAGCGCCACCATATCAGTAATTGTGGTGGAATATTAACCACCACATATCATATACAGGGTGCAGGTGCTCCTGCCAAGACGAAAAATTATGTAAACGCTGATGGCGTTTATATTTTTTCGGGAAAAGGTCCGACCTTTTCCGCATCTTGCAAAACCTATGAACACATTTTTAAGAAAGGTTGGAAAAGCAATGGTACAGATAAAAAGAGATTGGTTTGATACAGCATTAGAAAACTACGAAAGGGGAGAACTGTATGGCAGATGGAAAGAGAAGATACAAGTCTGACAGGAAAGATTATAAGATATCTGTGAAGCTGTCAGAGAAAGATATGGATATTCTGAAAGCAGCACTTAAACGAACAGGAATGACAGCAAGTGCATATATAAGAGAATTGATCCGGACAGGTGGCAACATTGATACAAGTTATCCAGAGGACAGGGCAAGAGTAATCCGTGTTATTGCCGGTATTGCAAATAATATTAATCAGGCAGTAAAGCTTGGCAATTCACAGGGAAAGTTATATTACAGCGATATTGATAAACTGCAGAGCAGTCTGGATGATGTAAAGAAAACATTTGGGGAGGTGCTGGAAATATGGCGATTACAAAGATCCTGAATATCATGGAATCGGAAGGCAGAAATCCGGCATCGCACCTGAAGAATGCTTTGGAATATATTCAGAATCCGGATAAGACAGAAGAATGTGTACTGGTGGGCGGTATTAACTGCCTGCCGGATACGGCATTTGAGCAGATGGAGGAGACAAAGAACATTTTTCATAAGACGGGTAAAAGGCAGGGATATCATGTGATCATATCATTTTCACCGGAGGAAAAAGTAACATCAGAGCAGGCAATGTATGTTCTGGAGCACTTTGCGAAGGATGTGCTTGGTGATGATTATGAGGCTGTGTATGCGGTTCATACTGACAGGGAGCATATGCATGGACATCTTATCTGGAACAGTGTCAGTATGACAACCGGCAAGAAATATAATTCACCTAAAAACAACTGGAAGAATCATCTCCAGCCTATTACAAATAAATATTGTGATGAGCTGGGGCTTGCTATCATGCCGGCAGAGTACAGCAGGAATCCAAAGAATATCAGTAGGGACAAGTGGGAAAAGGAAATGTCCATGAAAGAGATAATTCTTAGGGATGCTAAGATGTGTGCGTATGCAGCCGGAAATGTGGAGCATTTTAAATATCTGATGAAAAGACTTGGATATGTATTTAAGAAAGACGCATGGATGGAGGTGCAGGCACCGGGATTTCGGTATTATCATAAACTGGCAAAGCTGGACGAGATGTTTTCTGAAGATATGTTACGGCATTATGTGGATATGCCCTGGATGGCAAAGCCTTACTTTTATTCGTCGGATATCAGGGGACTGCACAGGGCGAAGCTGTCACCATTCCAGAAGAAGTTTTATGCAAAGCTATACAGATTAAGGGTTGTAGAACAGAAGCGTTTTGTAGTTGGTGGAGCAAAGTATGCAAAGGATTTGAAGAGGTTTCATCAGTTACAGGATGAATATCTGCTGCTTGTGAATAATGACATCAAAAGTATTGTGGAGCTTGTGGATTTCATAAGTGAGAAAGAAGATAGGATTCAGCAGATTGAGAACAGGCAGAAGGAGATATACAGAGAAAGTTCTAGTCGGAAACGCAGTATAAAGAATGAAGAGCAGTACCGGGAATATCAGATATGGCACATGGAAGTGCAGGAAGAACTGGATGAGCTGAAGCAGGAGAAGAGAAATGTTAAGAGGCAGATACAGCTTGCTGATGACATTATAAAAGAAGATTTGTATACGGCTTATTATGCGGTGTCGGGGAAAGAAGAAATTATTGCTGACAGGGATGTTGAGATACCAGGGATGGAAGAGGATACTGAGGTTGAGCTTGATAGAAATGTTGAGGTGATGAATCCTGACAATAATCAGAATGAAATAAGCAGACAGAAAGAGCAAGCTGATAGTGCGAGAAAACAACAGACTGGTTTAGAGGGGATAGGAATACCAGAGGTTCATAATTCGTCTGATGTGAATGTGGCAAGAATGGACGAAAGTACAACTGATGTAACAGGTAAAAGTGAATTTGTGGAAACTAAAGAAACTGAGCCTGTGGACAAAGTTGGTTGGATTATCAGGAGAATATTAGAGCTTGGCGGTTATGAGAATGTCAGTGATTCTGTTAAGGCTGATGTATTCGGATTTGATATTACCGATGTGAGTGGAAGCATAAAATTGTTTTCAGATGTAATGAAACGGCTGGGGATAAAGCTTGATGGGGATGAGCTTTATGAGGAGTTTCAGAGGATTTATGATGAGAGTGTCAATAGAGATGCCTGTAAAGAAAAGGCGGAAGATAGGAGCTGTAAGAAAGAACAGGACTCAGTTCATTTTATTTGATAGACATTCGCATGACCTTGCGAAGATGAATGTTTCGTGATAAACTAAAATTAATATGAGTAAAGGTGCAAAAGGAGGCAATTATGGCAGTTTCATACAATCGTTTGTGGAAATTATTGGTAGATAAAAAGATGAGTAAGGCTGATTTAAGAAAAGCCTCTGGCATTGCACCTAATACTATGACAAAAATGCGTAGAGATGAAGAAGTAACACTATCTGTTCTTGGAAAAATATGCAAGACGCTTGATGTTGATTACGGAGACATTATGGAGTTTGTAGACAAGGGGGAAGATTGATATGACACCAGAAGAAAAAGCACGTCGTATAATTGATGAAAAGTTATGTCAGGCAGGATGGGTTATACAAGATATGAATCGCCTGAACCTTGCTGTGTCTTTAGGTGTTGCTGTGAGAGAATTCCCTACGAGTACTGGAGAGGTAGATTATGCATTGTTTATTGATGGTGAGCCAGCAGGTGTAGTAGAGGCTAAGAGAGAAGAAGCTGGTCAATCAATCACAGATGTAGAGATTCAGTCTGGAAGATACGCCCATAGTACCTTTAAATGGGTTAGGAAAGATTATTTTATCCGCTTTGCATATGAAGCGACAGATAAATTGATTAGATTTACAGATTATAAGGACATAAAATATAGGTCAAGAACAGTTTTCTCATTTCATCGTCCGGAGACACTTCGTGAGTTACTGAGACAACCAGATACGATTCGTAATAATATGAAGCATTTTCCGGTTTTGGATGAAACAGGTTTCCGTAAATGTCAGGTAAATGCTATAAAAAAACTGGAAGAGTCGTTTGCTGATAACAGACCGAAGGCATTGGTACAGATGGCTACTGGTGCAGGAAAGACGTTTACGGCCATTACTGCATCATATAGATTGCTGAAATATGGAAAAATCAATAGGATTTTATTTCTGGTTGATACCAAGGGATTGGGCGAACAGGCAGAGAGGGAATTCCTTGCCTATACTCCAACGGATGATCCAAGATCCTTTTCACAGATTTATGGTGTTAGAAGATTGACAAGCTCCTATATTCCAGGCGATGTGCAAGTATGCATCAGTACAATACAGAGAATGTATTCTATTTTAAAAGGTGAAGAACTTGATGAATCTGCTGAAGAGACTTCATTTGCAGAGTTTACGACAGCTGAAAGTAAAGCACCAAAAGAAGTGGTTTATAATGAGAAATATCCTCCGGAATTCTTTGATGTCATCATCGTAGATGAATGCCACAGATCTATTTACAATGTATGGAGTCAGGTCTTGTCTTATTTTGATGCATTTGTCGTGGGCTTGACTGCGACACCGGACAATAGGACATTTGCATTTTTTAATGAAAATATTGTCAGTGAATATCCGAGAGAACAGGCCATTGTGGATGGTGTAAATGTCGGAGAGGATATTTTCCTGATTGAAACAAATGTTGGAAAAAATGGCGGTCATTTGATGAAACAGTTGATTGAATACAGAGATCGTTTGTCCAGAGCAAAGAGATGGAAACAGCTGGATGAGGATGTACACTATCAGCCGACACAGCTGGATCGAGACATTGTAAATCCAAGCCAGATTCGAGCTGTCATTAGGACATACAAAGAAAATCTTTATACGAACTTGTTCCCAAGAAGAAAAGAGGTTCCTAAGACATTGATTTTTGCAAAGTCGGATAGTCACGCAGATGATATTGTTCAGATTGTGAGAGAAGAGTTTGGGGAAGGAAATGATTTTTGCAGAAAGATTACCTATTCTGTAGACAATTCGGAATCTGTACTTAGCTCTTTTAGAAATGATTATAATCCTAGAATCGCAGTTACCGTTGATATGATAGCAACCGGTACAGATGTTAAGCCGATTGAATGTTTGATTTTTATGCGTGATGTGCGCAGCAAGAATTATTTTGAGCAGATGAAAGGTCGGGGAACCAGAACACTAAGTAAAGACGAACTTCAGAAGGTAACTCCATCTGCTACAGAAAATAAGGATCACTTTGTTATTGTGGATGCAGTTGGTGTTACAAAATCAAAAAAATCAGATACCAGACCATTAGAGAGTAAGCCATCCGTCAGCATGAAAGAATTGATGATGAATGTGGCTTTAGGTGCTAAGGATGAAAAAACATTGACTTCTCTTGCAAACCGTGTGATTCGGTTAAATAGTCAGATGACACCAGCAGAGAGAAAGCAATTTGAAGAGAAAGTGGGTACTCCGGCAGGAACTGTCGCGGAAAGACTTTTGAACGCCTTTGATGAAGATGTGATAGAAAAAAGGGCACAGTTCAAAACCAGTGTTGAAGAGCCTGACGAAGAGGAGAGAAAAGAAGCCCAAAAGGAACTAATAAAGCAAGCAGTAGCACCGTTCCATAATCCAGATGTACGTGAATACATAGAGAATGTAAGGCGTAATCATGATCAGATTATTGACAATGTAAACATTGATTCTGTAATCTTTGCTGGCTTTGATACTCAGCAGGAAGAAACAGCAGAGCGTGTGATTAAGACATTCCATGAGTTCATTGAAGAAAACAAGGATGAGATTGTGGCATTGCGAATTATCTATGATGAAACTTATAAAAACAGACCTATGGCAATAGAACAGCTGAAAGCCTTATATGAGAAACTTAAATCAAAGGGAATTACTGTGGAACGACTGTGGGATTGTTATGCTATTAAGAAGTCTGACAAAGTGAAGAGAGGAACAATAGCACAGCTGACAGATTTGATTTCCATCATTCGCTTTGAAATGGGATATACAGATAATCTGACGCCATTCGCAGACAAGGTGAATTATAACTTCATGCAATGGACATTGCGGAGAAATGCTGGTGCTATACATTTCACGGAAGAACAGATGGAGTGGCTACGCTTGATCAAAGATCATATTGCAACTTCGCTCAGTATCTTGCCGGAAGATCTGGATCTGACACCGTTTGATCGGAAAGGTGGACGGTTGGGATTTTATGATGCCTTCGGGGATAATTATGAAGAAATATTACAAGAAATGAATGAGGAATTGGTGGCGTAATGCGTTACAAAGAAGTGGTGAAAAAAATATCTGTTCCTGCAGAGAATAAAATAAAGCAAAAGCAATACATTGAGAATGGCAGATTACCAGTAATTGATCAGGGAAGCAAGTTGATTGGCGGTTATTCTGATGATGAAGAAAAAATAGTTAAGTGCAATCTGCCCGTTATAGTATTTGGAGATCACACCAAATGCGTTAAATATGTAAATTTCCCTTTTTGCGCAGGAGCAGATGGAATAAAAGTTCTTAAGCCTAAGGAGGATTGTTCTGAAAAGTATTTATACTATTTGACAAAATATGTTGTTTTGAAAATAAAGGATCATGGGTATGCTAGACATTACCAATATGTCGAAAAGGAAGAAGTATATATTCCTTCATTGAATGAGCAAGCCCGTATTGTTTCACGCATCGAGGAAGTGTTTTCTGAGTTGGATAAAGGTGTGGAGACACTGCAAATTATTAAAGAACAGCTGGCTGTATATCGGCAGGCGGTACTGAAAATGGTTTTTGCATCAATGAATGAAAGAAAACCAATACAAGAAGTATCTTCTTTAGTAACAAGCGGTTCGCGTGGATGGGCAAAATATTACAGCGAAGAGGGGGTTCGATTTATTCGAATTACAGACTTGAATAGAGATAAAATTAAATTAAAAAATAATGCAATTCAACATGTACTTTTACCTGAAGAAGCGGAGGGGAAAAGAAGCCGGTTGCAAGGGAACGATGTTTTAATATCCATTACGGCTGATTTGGGCAGTATTGCATTGGTGCCCGAAGATATCGAAGAAGCCTATATTAATCAACATATAGCATTAGTGCGCTTTTTAAACTGTCATCAAGGAGAATTTATGGCGTGGTATCTAAAAAGTGATTATGGACAAAAAGAATTACTATGTAATAAAAGAGGTGGTGGAAAGTTAGGATTAGGATTGGACGATATTAGAAATACGTCAGTTCCAATTGTATCAGATGAGGTAGCGGATAAAGTTGTTTCTGAAATTGAATCACGCATGTCTGTTTGTGATAGTATCGAACAAACCGTAAACGTAGCACTTTCACAAGCTGAAGCCATGCGTCAAAGCATACTAAAAAAAGCCTTTGAAGGAGGATTAAATTAAATGAGTGAACTGACATCAACAATAGTCTCAAAGGTATGGGGAATGTGTGGTCCATTGAGGGATGATGGCGTATCCTACGGTGACTATCTGGAACAGATTACATATTTAATATTTTTGAAGATGGCAGAAGAGTATTCTAAGCCACCTTACAAGAGAGATACTGGTATTCCGGTAGACTGTACATGGTCTGATATGAGTTCGTTGAAGGGGGCAGAACTGGAAGAAAAATATAAATCCATACTTGAAAAACTTGGAGAGCAGGGAGGAATTCTTGGAAAAATCTTCAAAGGAGCAACAAATAAAATTAGTAATGCAGCGATTCTTTATAGAGTTGTGCAGATGATTGATAAAGAAAAATGGGTTGCCATGTCTTCAGATGTAAAAGGCGAAATTTATGAGGGCTTATTACAGAAAAATGCAGAAGATATTAAGAGCGGAGCAGGCCAGTATTTTACTCCACGTCCACTGATCAGAGCAATGGTAAAATGTGTTCGCCCAGAGCCAATGAAAACCATCGCAGATCCATGTTGTGGATCAGGAGGATTTTTCTTAGCGGCACAGGCATTTTTGGCAGATCCGGAGAACTATTCGTTGGACAGAGAACAAAAGGAATTCTTGAAGAATGAAACCTTCTATGGTAATGAAATTGTGCCTGCAACATATAAAACTGCATTAATGAACTTATATCTTCATAACATTGGAGATATTTACGGAAAAGTGCCGATTGTTCAAGGAGATGCACTTCTAACTGATCCAAGTTATCGTGTGGATTATGTACTAACCAATCCTCCGTTTGGAAAGAAATCTTCCATTACTTTTACCAATGAAGAAGGGAAGCAGGAAGAGGAGGAGCTGGTTTATAACCGTCAGGATTTCTGGACAACGGGATCTAATAAACAGTTGAACTTTGTACAGCATATTAATACAATTTTGAAGGCAACTGGAAAAGCAGCTGTGGTAGTTCCAGATAATGTGCTGTTTGAAGGCGGAGCAGGTGAAATCGTTCGTAAAAAATTACTGGAGACTACGGACTTGCATACAATTTTAAGACTGCCAACCGGAATCTTCTACAAGCAGGGTGTAAAAGCAAATGTAATCTTCTTTGATAAACGCCCAGCTAGTGCAGAGATGCAAACAAAAAAAATATGGGTATATGATTTCCGTACTAATGTACACTTTACTTTAAAACAACATCCTATGACTGATGCAGATCTGGATGATTTTGTTAAATGTTATAATCCTGAAAATCGCTATGAGCGTACGGAAACATGGTCTGAAGAAAATCCAGATGGTCGTTTCCGGTGCTATGATGTTCAGGAGATACTTGAAAGAGATAAAACGAGCTTAGATATTTTCTGGATTAAAGATAAGTCTCTTGCAGATCTTGACAATCTGCCGGAGCCAGATGTGCTGGCATCAGATATTATCGAGAACTTGCAGAGTGCCTTAGAGAGTTTTCAAGAATTGAAATCGCAGATAGGAAAATAATAAATGGAAACAATTTTTGAGAAGAGGTATTGTAAAGAATTAAAATATATAGGTCGATACGAAACAGATTGGTTGCTTTCATATAACATTCAGCGAGAGTGGGCATTACAGCGTGAAAAAATAAAATATAATGTGGAGATTATGACTGTAATGAATCGAAAAAGTATAATTATAACAATGTCCGCTCCTGTACTTTTGAGTAAAGTGCATGAATTGCTTTGCAAAATTTTAAGATATGAATGTCTTTTTGATGGGCGTTTTTTTAAAATGCAAAAATATGAAATTGACAACTTAGATATTACTGCCGAGATGAGAAAAAGCATGCTGTCGTATTATGAGGGAGAAAAAGCTTATACAAAATTTAGTCAACCTATGAATGATACAATATATAAAAGAGGATTTTGTGCATGGGAGCGTTTTAATAAAAAACTACTCAGTATGAATCAAATGTTTTATTATATTGGCTTTGGCAATGGAATGACAGCTGATTTAAGATTGGCGTTGTTTGCAGAGATATTTGAACCATTATCAGAACACCTTGAATATTTTCAAAAAGTTCAAATTAATTGTTCACAGCAGTCTAGGCAGAGAAACGCTAGGTGTCCTAAATGTGATTTTGAATTCAAAATCACAACGCAAAATAGACCAAGTTTGAGAGATAAGATAGAATCGGTTGTTCGTGCATATGGACTACGAATTTTTGATGGAGATGATGTTCTGAAAATCTTAAAGAAAACTGTTAATACCAGAAATAAAATGCTTCATGTAAAAATAAAAAAGGACATATTAACTGGTGGACAGTGTGGATTTTATATTAGAAAGTATGTGGAATTGTACCGAACAGCTATACTTTCAGAACTGAAATTATGGAATTCAGATATGGAAAATGAACTTATGATTGCAATAGAAAGATATAATTCTGAATTTCCTCAATTGAGAATTAAACAAAAAGCATAGATAGGAATGCATGGAAATGCTATAGGACTTTTAACCGAATAGAATGGCAAGGCAAAGCAGATGAAGAGATTATGAAGAAAATGGCGAGAATGAAGCAATATCTAGAGCAGTCGCGAAGGAGAATGTATGGATGATATAGAAGACACAAATTATAAGTTTAATTCCCAAGATATTGAAAAAATATGGTATATATTCTTCTGTTTAGCAGATTCAACATTTTCGTCTGTAGATGTATCTTATGGGAAAAAAGGACCATATATGTTATCAGGAGAGACAATGATGTCAATCTGTAAAACACTAGAGACTATCGATTTTTGTTGCCATAGAGATGCTTATTCGGATGCGTATACTTTACTACGGAAGTATAGAGATGATTTAATGCAGTATTTATTTGTATTGAATGTTATACAGAATAAACATGGCTTAACGGATGAAGAAGCAGAAGAATTCACCATAAACTCGGAATCTATGATGAAAATGATAGAGTTAGATGTGTCTATATTGGTTTCAGGTGAAAGAAAAACAGATGCAGAACTAGCTATGGAAAAATGGATTTATAATGTATTGGAAAGTTCTGAAAATAATAAGGATAGAAAACAATTTTTTGATGCATCAAAATACAAATCATATTTGGTAAGTAACAATGAAAAGGTCAAATATATTTTTGATAATTTTCTTGTAGATAAGTGGTTGAGAGAGGACAGAAAGTTAAATAATTATGTCCATGCAAATGGCATTAGATTTGTAATGGATAATTATATATATCAGAACAAAAAGGAAGATAAAGATAAAGAGCTTATAGAGACACTTCAAAATATTACAGATATATTTTTGAGTTTGTTGTCAGTTATAGATAGTATAAAATTTCATTCTTCGGATTATCTTGATGCTTTAGAAATGGATATGGAACCTCAGGAGGGAAGTCAATATTGGGTATGTCCAATAATTGTTGAATATATGAATGATAGGTTTGATAAGAAACTATTACAGTATATTCAGAATAATGAAGGAAATGGAATGCAATTTATGGCAGAATATTATAATTAAAATAAAGGATAGGAGGATGAAATATGGATTGGACAAAATTTAATAATCATGGAGAATCCTCTAATCATGCATTTGAAGTAATGTGCAATATTCTGTTTAAATATTGGTTTAAGAAAGAATATAAAGATAATATTTCGCACTTTGCCTTTATAAATGGAACAGGCATTGGAGCCGGGGTATAAACCACCATATTATAGAAATGCATTCTTATGTAATGCTATGGTAAATATGTATATGATAGACACTAATTCAATGGGAATCCCAATGATATATGAGATGTCTTGTTTATTGTGAATGCCAGTAATCGTTATACAATAGCAATGACAGATATTGAACCAAGAAACTGGAATTACTATACAATGTATATCCGCAGTGTGATTCATGGCGTGATGCAGGAAATGGGATATTCCGAGGAACAGATAGGGCAGTATTTTAAAATGTCAGGCGATACAACTATAACCAAAACTCATGGTAGGAAATCGGTTGGTGGCATTAACAGAATGGTAATGGATGCACAGTATTTTGGTAAGAAGCTGGAGAAAGAAGCAAAATATCAATGGGAACTTAGTGAGTATCTGAACAGAGATATCTGCCAGCCAGAGGGATTTGATGCGTATGGATATCCGAACGAACTTTTTAAATTAGACATGGAACGACTAGGGATTGCTACTAAGAGAAAGCCTGCAAAGGTAATTGATATTGCTCAGTACATAGAAAACAATCGTGGTACTAACGATTAGTACCACAAAACTTTTTCTTGCAGAAATATTGGATGTAGATTATAATTTCCATAGGTGGACAAGCAAACCGACAGAAAATTATTCTGTGAGTAGTAAAAGAAACCTGCAAGCCACCTGAACTACACACAATAATGAAAAAATGCAATGGTACTGGATTGGTACTAAAAATATGTGAAACGAAAAATAACGTGTGGAAAAAGTATAGATTATCAATACAAAACAGTATAGATAACCACATTAAAATAACCTACATCAAACCAATCTTTGCGAGTTTGAGTAGTAAATAGAGCTTCATAAATGGCGTAAACAAGCCATTTATGGAGCTTTTTCTTTTATCGTGATACCTATATGATACCTGTTTTGATAGTACCACAGATATTAATGAGTACTAAACAGAAGTGTCATAGGTATTTTCTATTATCACATTTCTTTTTATTTTCAAAAATTATCCCAATTATATGAAGCACCAAAAACTGGTGCAAATTAGTGAAAATACACCAGTGGTGTCACTTCCGTGTCGCTCTGGTTGATTGTATGATTTGTATTGCAGGGAAATCAATAATTAAGCACATGTTATGATGATATATTAAAAATGGATACATAGTAGCTTTCTGTATCTATTTTTAATATTAAACAGTTATAAACCAAGAAAATCCAAAGGAATTTCGTTGTAAAAATAGTGACATCCCATACTCACTATGTAATCTAAAGTATCACGATAGCGTTCGCCCAAAAACCAATTGTTAAATATATAAATGAATTCAACATCAAAATGCAAAGGGTTAAAAAGCTTTTGATATTCTAGCTTTTTGAAATGACAACCAGGAAGTTTTTCGTCAACAGAGCCAGCACAATTTTGAAATTTTTTCTCAATTATGTAGACTGTATTGTTTTCGAAATTAATAAAAGCTTCGTCAGGTCTCCATTCTTTGGAGTTATAATCATAATAATTAATTCCTCGTGGGTTAAGGAAATATGTATATAATCTTTTTTGCGGAACAGACATACCGATTTGCTGTAAGCCGCGATAGACAGTATGATTAATAATATCGTAGCCAGCACTATATAATGCATCATCTAAAGATGTAGTTTGTTCGAAGTGTAGTCCGTTTAGATTTGTGCGTGCTCCGCCGCCATGTGTATTAGGGCTTTTTGGCATAATCTATACCTCCTTAAAAAATTCACTAATCTCAACACCGAGTACATTTGCGATCTGATTAAGTGCAGACATGGAAAGACTTTTATCACATCCGGCTGCTTCTATTTTGGAGAGATAGCTGATGCTGATTTTAGCCTGTTCAGCAAGTTGTACCTGTGTTAATTCAGCTTGTTCTCTGTATTGTTTTATATTAGCTCCTATAACACGATATAGGTCGGTATCATTTTTAAAATGCATAGTAATACCTCTTTCACTATTTGTGAATATTATCTCATGAGATGTATAATAGATAAATTCACTTATAGTGAAAGAAAACCACTATGGATTTTTGTATGAAATTCAGTTACAATGTAAAAAAGAATAAAAAGAAGGAGGAATGACTTATAAGTTTACAACCAAATAATTTCAAGCTTGAACCAACAACAATCTGGTCGTTTCCGGACAGAGGAAGTTGGGCAACGCATTCGGGAAAGTATCGGGGAAATTGGTCACCATATGTACCAAGAAATCTGATACTTCGATATTCTAAACCAGGTGACTGGATTTTAGATCAATTCATGGGTAGTGGGACCACACTGGTTGAGGCAAAACTACTAGGTCGTAATGCGGTAGGTATAGATATTAATCCGCAGTCAGTTTCAATTTCAGAAACAAATTTACAATTCCAATGTGATACAAGTTCAAAAATATATATACGAGAGGGAAATGCAGCAGAATTGCATTTTATCAAAGATGCTCATGTAGATTTTATCTGCACTCATCCGCCATATGCTGATATCATAAAGTACAGCGAAGGCATAGAAGGGGATATTTCCATGTTGGGAGCAAAGCCATTCATAGATGCAATGGATAAGGTGGCATATGAAGCATATCGTGTGTTGAAAAAGGGAAAGATGTGTGCTGTTATGATTGGTGATATAAGAAAATGTGGAAAAGTTGTTCCGTTAGGATTTCGTATGATGGAGTGTTTTTTGCGTGCTGGATTTATCAACAAAGAAATAATCATAAAAGAGCAGCATAATTGTAAATCTACTGGTTACTGGAAAAAACAGAATAATAATTTTTTGCTTCTTGCACACGAGTATATATTTGTCTTTGAGAAGTAATGGAAGTATAAGGAATTCACATGGAGTGAAAGTTTTGATTGTTATTTTCTATGTTAGCAAGTATAATAAATTTATGAGATTTTGTCACTTAGTGACTAGAGAAGAGGAATCAAAATGAGTAATTCAAGTGTCACTCCATTTGTGAAGTGGGCTGGAGGAAAACGTCAGCTTATTCCGCAGATAAGAGAAAGAATGCCTGAAAAATATAATGATTACTATGAGCCGTTTGTAGGTGGTGGCGCTGTAATATTTGATCTACTGCCTGCAAATGCTCTGATTAACGATATAAATAAAGCTTTGATTAACACATACAGAACGATATGTAATGAACCTGATACTTTTCTGAAAGAGGTCAACAGGTTGGATAATGATATGTGGGAAGATGGAAAAAAGTATTATTATTCTATAAGAGAACATTATAATGACAAGCTTATGCGGTCTGAATATGACGTAGAACTGGCAACATTATTTGTATTTATAAATAAGCATTGTTTTAATGGATTATATCGTGTGAATGGCAAGGGATTGTTTAATGTTCCATATAATAATAGTCGAAGAGTTTCCATTGATGAAGAGGCTATTATGGCTGCATCTGAGTATCTCAAAGGGGTAACTATTATAGATGGCGATTTTGAACAGGCTTGTAAGAATGCAAAGAAAGGTGATTTTGTATTTATAGACAGTCCGTATGCACCTTTGAATCCTACATCCTTTGAATCTTACACAAAAGAAGGGTTTGATATAGAAAGCCACAAGCGATTAGCAAAGCTTTATGATGAATTAACTGCCAGAGGCTGCTACTGTATGCTCACGAATCATAATACAGAGTTGATAAATGAGTTGTATGGAAATAAGGATTATAAAATAGATGTTGTAAGCGTAAAGCGTATGATCAATTCAGATGCTTCCAACCGAGTTGGCGAAGAAGTGATTATATGCAATTATTAAATGGGGACACAAGGAGAAATATAATGGATAACTTATTTACTAAAAAAGAGCCATTATACTTTGAGACGGATGAATCACAGTTGATTGCAGGTGATTCCTTTAAAATTCTAACAAAAATGAAACCAGAATCTGTAGATATGATATTTGCGGATCCGCCATATTTTTTAAGTAATGACGGAATTACCTGTCAGGGTGGAAAGATGGTTTCAGTAAATAAAGGCTCATGGGATAAGCTCTCAGAAGGCGGAACCAGTGTCGAAGAAAAACATAAGTTTAACAGAAAGTGGATTAGGTTATGTAAGAGAGTACTAAAGCCAAATGGCACAATATGGATATCAGGAACATTACACAATATATATTCGATTGGTATGGCATTGGAGCAGGAAGGCTTCAAAATAATTAATAATATTACATGGCAGAAAACAAATCCACCACCAAACTTAGCATGTCGATGCTTCACACATTCTACCGAGACTATTTTATGGGCAAGGAAGAATGAAAAGAAGTCTCGGCATTTTTTTAATTATCAGAAAATGAAAGAAATGAATGGTGGCAAACAGATGAAGGATGTGTGGACGGGTTCATTGACAAAGCCATCCGAGAAGACAGAAGGAAAGCATCCTACACAGAAGCCAGAATATTTGCTGGAAAGAATAGTATTAGCATCTACGGAAGAGGGACAGGTTATATTAGATCCATTCTGTGGCTCAGGAACTACAGGGGTGGAGTCAGTAAGATTTGGACGAAAGTTTATAGGAATTGATGTCAGTGAAGAATACTTAGAGATATCTAAGAGAAGATTGGAGAAGGTAGTGAATGACAGAAAGAAATTTTGATGAATGGCTGAGTAAATTCAGACCGAGTATATCGAGTTATGATTATTACATAGATTATGAAAAGGTAATTAAGAATGTCGATGAAATCAAGGTAGAGCTTAACATTCTGAATTCATTAATAGGCTCTAAAAACATAGAAAATGAGTTCGAAAAGATTGTAACAAAGTATCCAGAAACATTAAAGTGCATTCCATTATTGCTTGCAGTTCGTGGGAATGAGATTTATGCACAGGATGAGGAAGGAGCATTTCTATATAACTTTAAAACTATGAATTATGATGTGGAACAGTACAAGGTGTTTATGTGTAAAACGGGATTATTTGATATGATTGCAAATCATATTGTGAATAACCTAGTTGACTATGCATTAGGTATTGAAACTGGTCTGGACTCTAATGGTCGTAAAAATCGTGGTGGTCATCAGATGGAGAATTTGGTTGAAAAATACATTGTGGCAGCAGGCTTTGAAAAGAATGTAAATTATTTCAAAGAAATGTATCTGAAGGACATTGAAGCTAAATGGAATATTGATTTATCAGCACTTTCGAATCAAGGGAAAGCAGCAAAGAGATTTGATTTTGTGATTAAGACGGATAAGATGATATATGCAATTGAAACTAATTTCTATGCAAGTGGTGGCTCAAAGTTAAATGAAACTGCAAGAAGTTATAAGATGCTTTCACAAGAGGCTGATACAATAGATGGATTTACATTTGTGTGGTTTACAGATGGAATTGGCTGGAAGAGTGCCAGAGGAAATTTGAGAGAGACATTCGAGGTCATGGATACTATTTATAGCATTGATGATATGGAGAATGGGGTAATGAAACAAGTATTTTTGTAGAAATATTCATAAAAGGTGAAAAAGATGGAACGTGATTTTAGATACTTACGAGATAAATATGGTGATGCGGGAGCACGAGATATATTTGAAAAAATATGTATCGAACTATTTCAGAAAAAATTTGAAAATGCGTATGCAGTTCAAGCATCGCCAGGTGATGATGGTATTGATGTTTTGGTAGGGGATTTGGATGGTGATATAATTGTATATCAGTGCAAGTATTTTATAGATGGAATTGGTGATACACAAAAAGCTCAAATTAGGGAATCCTACAAGACAGTAACTGAAAGATATAATGTTGTCGAATGGTATCTGTGCGTTCCTATTCTTTATACTGTGGATAATCATAAGTGGTGGTCAGAATGGAAAAATAAAAAGCAGCAAAAAGACAATGTAAAAATTGATTTCTATGATGGGAGCAGATTGCTAATGCTTCTAAAAGAGTGTGATATGTACGATGAAATTTTTGATGAAGATGTGAGAAATATGCTAGCAGAGATTCTTGAACACCTGAATTCAGAAAATCTAAGGATATATAATGAGATAATATATGATTTAAATGATTTTTCTGATATATCATACGATGATTGTATTTTTGTAAAAATGCTTGAGTCAGCTAATATATTTGATACAGCAGAATATAAAAATGATTTCTTTAATGCGGAAATAGTAAAACAGAAAATTGTTAGTAAGGGACAAAGCAAGGAATTGCTTATGTATAAACAGTTATTGAGTAAATTGAAGAGTATTTGGGGTACTCAGTATAATATTCATAAGCATGCTACAGATGGTCAGGACCTTCTTAACAATACATATCTGAGAGTTGAGGATTTGGATACAACTGCCTTGGCAGCGAGTGATGATATTAATTTGTTGGCTAAAAAAGGTATGTTGCATCAACTTGCTGATGAGAAACAGATTGGGTGGGTTGAAAATTATTTGAAAGTATTAGAAAAATATATGGAAGGAGATAGCAATGACAGAAATAATTAAAAATGTTGAATTTTCAGATTTTTATTTAACTATGATACGCATATTAAAGTTAATTGAAATTTTTGAGAATAAAGATAAGTATATGCTTATAAAAAGAAAGATAGTTATGTTTGATTATTACATGAGATTTCCATTTATGACAGATGAGGAAAGAGACAAACAGAATTTTGACGAGAAATATGCGTTTTATTTTTGGAAACCCAATTATGCATTGTATGATGCTGTATTAACAATTCTTGTATCAAAAGAATTTGTTTCGTGCGAAGAGGGGAGTTATTCTATAAATAAAAAGGGGAAAACTGTGCTTGAACACATGGATTGTGAATACATGAAAACATTAGAAGAAGCAGGGAAATATGTACTGAATACAGTAACTAAAATGTCGGAAAAAAGGATAGAAGAAGATATTATCGAAAAATCAAATTGTAGACGGGAGGGGATATATTGAGTAGATTATTTATACATGTGTTGCGATTGTGTGGGATAAGAAAAAATTATGAAATTAAGTTTAAAGGTGGTTTGAATTATATTTCTGGTCCAACATCAACGGGAAAAACGTCTATTTTAGAAATGATAAACTATGCATTAGGTGCTGAAAGGCATAAATCATATATTGAAATAGGGGAAGCTTGTACTGATGTTGAATTGGATATAGAGATTGCCGGTGAAAAATACAGGATAACTAGAAGATTGTTTGAATTTACATTACCAGTAAAAGTGGAATTGTGGGATGATGAAGAAAAAGAATATAAATATTTTGATAGTTTTGATATTGATTCACCCAGCAATGAAAAATCTTTATCTGCATTTTTAATTAGAAAAATAGGGCTTGGCAACATTAAAATATCTAACCAATATCTTAGTTTTAGGGACATATTTAAATATTCGTATTTAAAACAAACAGATATTGACACTGAAGACTTGATGGGAGAATCATATTGGATTACTAATAATAAACGAAAAAATACATTCGAAATAATATTTAATATATATGATGAAATGGTGGCTTCGTTAAAAGCATCACTTAAGGAGAAAACTCAAGAGCGAGATGCATTTAAAATTCAGTTAGAAGGGGTAAGTCACTTTATTGATGTAGCGGATATTGGCAATATTTCTTCTTATCGGGAAAGACGAAATGAAATTGAGAAAAAGCTTGCTGAATTGAAAGACAAGTTGTTATTGGTGAAAATGCATAATACAGAAGAAAATGATGCTACAAAGGAACTTCGTAATAAGATTGTGCAAATGAAAAATGAGATAAGAGTGCTAACAGAGCAAAAGTTAGATCAAGATGAGTATATTACAAAGCTAAGGTTGCTTTTGAATCAATATAAAGTGGATATTGATAAATGTAAAATGCTTTTGGTAGGAGTTCCTGAAATTAACAAGTATGAATTTTTGGTATGTCCAAACTGCTTGAAGCCAATAAGTGAACATGATGGAACTCATTGTTCTCTTTGTAATAATGATATGTCAAAGGATGTAAGTGATTTGCTTCAGGTTAAAAAAGAGATGACATTACTGAAAAGAAGACATACTGAGTTGCAAAAACATATAGAATCTGAACGAGAAAAAAGTAATAAATTGGAGAGACAGATTTTTGAAAAAAGAAATGCTTTGGAGGAAGAAACTTTTGAACTGCTGCATTTACAGGAAGGGTATGTTAATCCATATATTGAACAAATAGAATTATTGAATTTTGAGATTGGCAAATGTAATAGACAAATACAAGAAATAGATTCTGGTCTGCATATGCTGGAGGAATATGAACGTTTGCGAAAATTGATGAAAAGTAAAGAAGATGATTTGGCGAGTATTAGGAAAAATATTAGTAATCATATGGCAGAACAGAATGATAAATCGGAAATTATTAAAGAATTAACAAGCGTATTCAATGATTATTTGAAGGATTTTCACTTCCCGAAACTTGATTATGGTTATATAGAAGAGAAATCATATTTGCCATATGTAAGAGGACGTAAATATAATGATTTGGGAAGTTTGGGTGGTGTAACTTTGATCATTATTGCGTATTACTTATCCATAGCCAAAATGACATTAGATAAGGACAGATTTTATCATCTGAATTTATTGATGATAGATAGTCCTAGAAAAAATCTAGGAGCTAATGCTGCACAAGAAGAGTTTAGGGATGAAGAAATATTTAACGCAATAATTAATACATTTATAAAAATGGGTAAAGAATATGAAAAGGATATACAGCTTATAGTTGTGAATAATGGTTATCCAGAGTTTCTTCCCAAAAAAGATTTGGTTGTGGAGTTTGAAGCTAAGGATAGAATTGGCTTGATTGATGATGCACCGAGATGACAACAAAATGATAATACAATTTTTCAAAAATCAAAACAATAGGTAGAAACTAGATAAAATTCCCTGCTTTTGACAAGTTGACTGAGAGAGTACAAGCATACAGTAAGATAGAGAACATTCAGGTAGGATTATTCAGACTTGAGGTGGAAGATTTTCCAGAGAGAGTATTTCAAGAAACACTTCTCAATGCGTTGTCTCATAGAGACTATCAGAGCAATGCAACAGTTTATGTAAAACAATATCCGGATAGAATAGTTATTGAAAATCCAGGCGAATTCCTTGATGGAATTACAGAGGACAATATCATAACACATCCATCTATACCAAGGAATAAACTGATAGCAGAGACACTGCAAAATTTGAAATATGTTCAGAGAACAGGTCAGGGAGTAGATATCATCTTTAAGGACATGGTTTCAATGGGTAAGCCTTATCCAAGATACAGATCGTTTAATGATGCAGTTTCTTTGACAATATTCAGTGCAATAGATAACACAGAATTTGTTAAGTTTATTACCGAAGTACAGGATAAAAATAGTAAAATTATGACTTTGGCTGAAATGATGATATTAAGAGACTTAATGGACAACAGGAAAGAGCAGTTGTCGGAACTATCAAGAAAAGTCCAAAAATCGTTGGATGAAACAAAAAAGTCATGCAATGAGCTGGTTAATAGTGGGCTGATAGAGATTGTTGGCAAGGAATATATGCTTACAGCTAAGGTTTATGAGGCATTAAAATCAGACGTGGAATATACAAGGGATAAAACAGTCCAGTATATCAAGGCTAAAAATATGATTTTAGAATATCTGCAGACAAATGATCAGATAACATCTGCTAAGATACAGGAAATGTGTGGATTTACTAAGCAGCAGGCGAGAAGTGTCATTGATAAAATGAGGAGTGAAGATCTGATTACTTTAACAGGTAAAGGACCTGCAGCCAGGTACGTTATGTATAAATAATTGAGTGAAAATTGAGTTTTGTTTTATGAAAAACTCAATTTCCACTCAATTGAAATGCAATATTATGCGGGCTTGTATAGTGATTGGTGAATAAAATTGAGTTTTAATCAAAAATTCAATTTTAACTCATTAAAATTTTTTTACGAGGATTTGATCAATTGACACATGTAATGAAGATGGAAAAGTGATTAGCAGAAAATTCAGCTAATTCAAAAAATGGAAGTAATAGATTTATCGGAAAGACATAAGTATATTTCAGTCTATATGGACGTCGGTGTTGAATATAGTACAGAATAGGTAGCAAAAAAGAAAGATAGGCTTAAAAGAATCAAAGATAATGCCGAAAAATTATTATAAGACAATAAGAAATATGCGATAAAGGAAGGAAAAAAATAATGGGAATACAAATTGTTAATTGGCTATATCAAAATGCAATGGCTATTTTCATTTCTGCGATTGCATCATTGTTAATATCAAAAAGATATTATGACAATGCAAATCGCGAAAGTGTATTGATGACGATTATATTTCCTATTGTTAAATTGTTGAATCAAAGATATTATACACGTAGGGACTATGAAGCATTTTTTGAAATCAATTCTTCTTATGCTCTTAAATATCTTCGAAAAAAGGAAAGAAATAAGTTACTAGAATTGTTAAGCGTTTATAGAGATGTATGTAGATATAGTAAAGAAGGTGCAGATACGAGCTGTCTTATGGCATATTATGACTATAAGTTGAGAGAATGGTGTAAATCCTAAACCATGTACAATAAGAGATGATGACGGAGAAGTGATAGCAGATGATTTTCCACCAGATTATAATTATTTCAAGATTATGTGTATGAAATAGTTTCTTCATATGATTTTATAGAGTCACCAGATAAATGTACTGTGAAAATTGCGGATGCGTTTAAGCGCAATACGAAAAAAATTATACTGATGACAACATAGTGTATTTCGAGGATTATTCAATTGAAAAAGTTATTGTATTGTCAGAAGTTTCTAAAAAATGGAATGAAAAATTTAGATTGGCAGATAGACGTAAGGATGATTTTTTGAATTTATCTATTTGCAAAAAAGTGAAAGATATTATTGATGGGGCAAGTGTTAATGAGTATGTAAAAAATAAGAAAGAGCTAGAAAAGAATAAGAAGAAATTTTCAGATAAGGTGGGAAAAGAAGTAAATGCATTAAAGAATACCAGATATTCTAGTATTTATGTTGTAGTATGCCTTGTTGAACAATCAGTTTTTCTAGAATTGCTAAAAGATATAACACAGTTAATATCAAATGGTATCATAAGGTTGTTTGTTTATATTGGTGGAGGGTTGATATCCTTTGCTATTATGTTAAAACTTCTTGATATGCTTGTAAAAAAAGCAATAAAACAGATAGAAAAGGATGCATTAAGGCAAATAAAAAGCAAGGGAGAGTATGTACCCGAAAAGACGGAGAAAGTAGTAGAGTGTGTGACCATGATATGTTATATGAGTCCTTTACTGTGTCTAAGTACATGGATTTCTGGAATTGATAATTCTCAGATATATAAATGGGGAATTATTATTTTGGTACATATCTTGGGAATTGGAATACCATTATTTGTTAGAAAGAAAAAGTAGAAAAATAGTTATATTGTTTGGAAAAGCATGTCCAATTACCGAGTTTAGATAATAGGACAAGCAGTGATTAGTAATTAACTTAGGTTAAATCAATTCATAGTATCCACATAATCCTGCAATCCGTTTTCTTTCAATGCCAGCTTGACATACTATTCAATTTAAAGGGGATGTAGCATTAGCAATTAAGCAGATTATAAAAGAATTTGGAAATGAAAAACTTACTAACTTATTTGAGAAAAACGAAACATTATATAGCGATGTTTCGCATGTTGTGAAAATAGATGTATGGATATTTGCGTACATTTATTTTTGCATTTCAGAAAACGGTATATAAAAGAAATGCTAAGATATTGGAGAAATACTTACATATAAATATAGAAAAATATGTTGAATTAATGCCAAGAGATAAACAAGATGAATATAGAATGTTAGAAGAAAGGAAAAATGAAAAGATGGAGAATAGAAATGGTGTAATATTTAATATAACAGGAGGACAAGTTAATTTTGCAAAGGATAATGCAAATATTAATGCCACACAGAATAATGGTATAAGTGAAAATGAATTGGATGTAATTATAAAAGCAATAAAAGATAATTTGTTAGGAGTAAAGAAAGAAGAAGCGGATGAAATTATAGATGTTGTGGAAATGGCTAAGGAAGAATTAACAAAACCAGAGCCTATAATAAGTCGATTGAGAAATTGCATAACATTAATAGCTCCGATGATGACGATTGCAAATGGTGTTCCAGTTTTGGCAAACAATTTACAGAAACTGCAGGAATTAATCATACAGTATATTAAATAGTGGTGAATGGATATGCGAAAAGATAGTGAAATGTTTTTAAAAAAGATACTAGATTATAGAAATAATATAGGTAAAAATAATTTTGAATTGAATTTCCAATATTTTAATGATATACCAAGTATTGAAACTGCAATTTATGATATACTTGATGATTTGGTAAGGAATAATTGCCTAACAAGTAAAAGTCAGGTAATTGATTTGGAAGGTGATATTTCTATTAATTTAACCTTAGATGGAATTACATATTTTGATGATGTAAAAGAGAAAAATTCAGCTGTTATATTTAACGCATCAGGAGGACAGGTAAACATAGCAAAAGATAATGGGAAAATTGATGCTGTTATGGGTAATACAGAACCTCAAAAGGAGCGAAAGAAAATAGATGTTCCAATGGATAAGGTTTATCAAAGAAATGAAAGTACAAGTGAAACAGGTAAGAAAGTATTCATTTCATATTCATGGGTGCCAGAAAGTAATAAAGAATGGGTAAGAAAATTAGCACAGAAATTAGAACAAGATGGAGTGGAGGTTGTTATAGATTATAAGGATTTAAGATTAGGGCATGATAAATATGCTTTTATGGAAAGAATTGCAGTAGATGAAACAATAGATAAGGTTTTGATTATTTGCAACAAATCATATAAACATAAAGCAGACAGTCGAAGTGGAGGCGTTGGAGATGAGGCAGCAATTATAACACCTCAATTATATGGTAATGTCAAACAAGAAAAATTTATTCCAGTAGTTAATGAATATGATGAGGATGGAAAACCATATCTTCCAAATTATCTGGCATCTAGAATGTATGCGGATTTGACAGATTTTAATATAGGATATGGCGAATTGTTGAGTAATATTCTTGGAGAAGATTAGAAAGATATTGTTGAAAAAACACTTCAAATAATACTATGGATATAGATGATTTTGACTTGCCAAATCCTTTTTTGAATATAGATTTGGAAAAGCATTTGCTGGGGGTAAGTGGAGTGAAAGAATTTAATAATCCTAAGGAATGTGTTGACAAATTAGAAATATTATTGCGAAATTCTTTAAATAAGAATAAAGAAAATATGACTGACCCAATATGGTGGTTGAGAGGAAACAGTAGCAAAGAGGTTTTATCATTTGAAAGATTGGATAGTGTAAGTTTTTTATGGATGAAAAACAGTTGAATGTAAAGAAAATGGTTGTATATTCATCTTCGACATGTTATAAGAATTTGTATATGTTGAAACAAATCCAGAAGAACCTTCAGGATTATTTGAAGAAATGACTCAAGAGTAAATAGATTATTGGGTGGAGCAAATTAGAAGTTGCTTTGAAGAGTATGCAATTTTTGATGGTCATTTAATAGCAAGAGCTGAATATGATGATGGTGCAACTGTTATAGATAGAAAGGTAATAGATATTGTGCATCAGGCTTGTATTCGTATAAGATATTTGACATCGTACAATTTTATTATTTGTGCAAAATGGAATCCGTTAAATGAAACTAAATATGATAGCAAAATTCAAGAAATTATATATGGAATTTAAAAGGTACACATACTATATATGATTTGGTGGATTTTTCTAAAAAATCAACTAGACATAGAATGGATTTATGATAAGACAAAAGTATAAGTTTATAAATTGTTCTTTTATTTATACAACTGTATGAGAATTACTAATGGAGGATATGTTTTGGAAGAAAATAAAAATAGTAGTTCAAAGACTATTATACAGGTTATTGTTTCTGGTGGACAAGTTAATATAAGTACTGATAATGGAACGGTTAATGCAAATCAAAATAACGAAACCAAAATGGTTGAAAAGCAAATAATAATTGAAAATAAATCTAATAATTATAATCAGAATCCAAATGGAAAAAGTAGAGAGTCGGATGATGCTACTAGGGTAATTGGGGGATTGGCACTAATCTTTGCAATGGGTTTGTATGTACAATATCGTTGGCAGATTTTACTGGGGGGTGTTGTTATATCCTTGTTGATAGAGTTATTAACCTGTATGATATATTACAAGGGAAAGAAGAATGGAATTTTGTATGATAAGAATTTAAAACAAATAGGAATTTTTAATATGGTATCTGTGAGTTTGATACCAATACTGATAGGGATTATTAGTAGTCCTATTTATAATAGCAAAATTGATTTTGATTATCTAAAACAACAAATAATAGCAAATGGTCCTATACAAGCATACTTTACTAATCGTTCTGGACAGTATGCGATGTTTCAGATGGTTGGCTTATTTTTTATAGGCTTATTTTTAATATATATAGTTTGGTCTGACTTGTATATTATTGCTATTCTTAATGTAACAATGGAAAAGAAAGGGCAGAAGTTTTGGAGGCTGCTTTTAAAGTGGACATGTGGAAAATCAAAAGAAGGTGGTAAACATATAAAATCAGGAATTATTTTGATTGCTATAAGTATTATAATGACAATCGGAATATTGCCATATATTTTATTTTTAATACAGCAAAGTAGTCAAATGTCATAAATATTGACTTCGACAAAGTGGAATGCGTACGATATAATACCCATACAAGAGGGAATAAATCATATTATGTGAGACTTTAGCACTTCGAGTTTTATTTCGAGTGCATTTTTGAAAAACTCGAAAGAAACTCGAAGAGTAACTTTAGATACAGAACGCATATGTCGGATTAATTGAATTCATTTATAGCATCTACATATCCTTGCAAGCCATCTGCTTTGAAAGCAAGTTCTGCATACAGCAGAGGAGCATCTTGAGCAAGCCTGTAAAGATATACAATATCATCAGGATTATCAAGAATGACAGATGAATTACACTTCTGGCAATTGATTATGAATGGGATACTGTCATTTGCATATACAACAATGGAATCTGTGTCAGGTTCATACATACCAAACAGATAAATAAGGTTATGGTTCATTGTGAGTACCACCTTCCCAGAGATACTTAGCACCATCAAGTAGCTCAATGATGGCTGTAAGCATATTATTATAGCTGGTCTGCAGCACTGCGATTTCATTGCTGGTAGGTAGATTATCGGAATTATGATCCTGATAATATCTAACAAATGCTTTCTGCATTTCAAGTAATTGAAGATATAAAGCATTGACAGTCTGTACAAGCGGATAGATAGTTTCTTTCTTACCGACAACGCAGATGCGGTTATATATGCAAGAACGGACGAAGTAATCTTTCTTCATCATTCCACTGGCAGCGATGCGAGCCTCGATTTGTTTACGTTCAGCATCAGAAACTCTAAAACTTATAGTTGGGTGTTTGTGTTGGTTACTCATGGTAAAGCTCCTTTCGTTTTTAGTAGTAAAAGTAGATTATATCTGCCATGGATTTCGCAGATGCATGATTGAATAATTGCAACTAATTTGCTACTAAAGTTTTTGAAAACGATATGAAAAGAGTAACATTAGATGAAACAGATGAGGTGGAATGCCGCATAAAATCAGCATTTTTGATTTGAAGATACTTCCTTTGGGAAGAGTTTGAGTAGTAAACAGAGCTTCAGAAACAGCGAAAACAAGCCGTTTCTGGAGCTTTTTTGTTAGGGCAAGAGCCTGTTTCCAGGATGGAATTTTTCGTGTTCCGAAAAATTCCATCCTGGAAACAAATAAACCACTTGCTATGCGAGTGGTTGGAAATGCTTTAGCTTACAGAAAAAATCTCCAGTGCTATAATAATGTTGGTTCGCCAACCACATTACAAGCAGAGGTATCCATATGGATATGAATAGTTTAGCACACACCAAATGGAATTGTAAGTATCACATTGTATTTGCACCAAAGTATCGTAGAAAAATAATATATGGACAGCTAAAGCGTGATTTAGGTAACTTCCATTTTAAAGAAGGTGGACAGAATTATCATTCTGTAGGTGAGGTGGATGAAATTCAAGTGATTATTCAGGATAGTGGTTCTGTAAAAGCACCTGAATATTCTCATACAGCGAATAGGTCATATGCCATTGTGCAAAATGGTAAACTTAAGCATCTTACATTTTATGATGAAATACACAGTCAGGTAGTCAGTATTGATCTGATGCATCAGCATCACGGCTTGTATTTGCTTAGGCATAACAATCACTCAGGAGATTATTAGTATTGTAAAGATAGAACATGAAATTAATGTCGAGGGAGAGCATAGACAAGAAGATGCAATTAAGAAAATAGAGTCAGAAAGCATTACAAGAATATAATACTCAAGGTTGGTTTTATCAACTGCAGAAATGGATATTACTCACATTTTTTGTAACAATGAAATTTTAGAAGAATACACATAAAGGAGAGAAGGTTTATGTCACATATTAATTTTGATTTTCTGACGGAAAGCTTTTTGTTTGGTTATGGGTTGGAGGACAATTTCAGTGCGTTAAGCGATTATGAATTAGAGAAAGAATTGAACAGATACAGAGAATATGTTATTTCAAACATGGGGGAAATTTGTAGAGAAATAATATTTGATTCAAGAAAAATTGCAGTGACCATAGAATCTTTTTCGGAACGACCAAGAGAAGAATTGTTAAAGCAGCTGGCTCTTTATGTAGATGTAGTAACTATTTCAGATCCATTATTTGAATTAACCGAGAAAAAAAGCAATTCTACTAAAGTTATGGCTAAATATTATGGAATGAATAGTAATAATACTATTGATAGAGAACAGTTGGTAGCTGCTTTAAAATATATGAAGGAAAGCACAATACTGGTTGTATGCAACTATGTAAAATATATTCCCATTTCATATCTACATGAGGCACCAATGAATGTGCCTATTACTTATGATGCAAATAACTATAGCAAGAGTCTGCCTCAACCTATAATGGATTTTCTTAAAAAGAATGTTCAAGTACATAACACAGTTAGGATGGATGGAGGTTTACGTGTTGAGTTAGACAAACCATTGACTAGAGGAACAGGATTATTCATCCATTTCCCTGATTGTGGATTTAGAAATGGAGAAATTGTTCAATATCAAGAGAGTGAAGTAGTTGATTTTGATGAAAATACAAGAAAGGCCACATTTAGGTTTTTTACACCTGACAATATTTCACAGGATACTTTTAATATTTGGTTAGATCAATCGGTAAATAAAGCATGTTTACATATGTATGATGAAACTTTTCAAGAAGTTTATTTAGCAAGTAGATTAAATACAATGTATCTAACGCAATCTACATTGAAGGCACAATTGCTGTCAAAAGAGATGGGGAAACAATCTGTTGATAGCCATATTGCCAATATGGCTCTTCGACTTGATGTTCCAGTATTAGAGAATAGTAAAATAACTGATATTATTAGTATTCGAAATGATTATGGAGAGAGTTTTGCAAATTTTAGAACTGAACTTGGCGAAAAATTATTACATTTGTCAAATATAAAGGACAATGAACAATTAGAAAATGAATTGCAAGAAGTGACATATGCGATTAATGAAACATATATAAATCAAATAAATCGAGAAACGCGTTCGATAATCAGATCCCTTGGGATAGAAACAACGATAGCAACTGGCTCATTGCTTACAAATAGTATGATGAGTGGAAATAATATGTTAAGCTTAATTGCGGCGTCAGTAGCTGCAATTGGTGGAATAAAAGACACAGTCAAGTTATTTGGTGATGTGAGAGAGAGACCTGGATATTTTCTTTGGAAATTGAATAAAGAAAATAAGCAGAATAAAAGGTAATTGAATGATATATAAGATGTTGGTAGGTTGTGGTGATGAATACTTGGGATTTACCACTTGTAAATTAACTTCATCAGAGTCATAATACCAGTAGGAACATTGATATCCATTCGTGATACCCGAATGATACCTGAAATTTTGAAAACTGAAAATAATAAAGAGAAATAGACGAAAAGACGTTGTTTTCGGAAGCAAAAATCGACTCAAACACAGGAAATAACTTAACCTGTAGGGAGTTTGAATAACGGACAAAAATGCCGAAAGCCTGTATTTATGCGGGTTTCCGGCATTTGCTTTATCAAATGGCTCTGGTTTGGCTCTATTTGTGGGGAGAGTAATGAAGTTATTAGTTTTGAAAAGGTAAATAAAAAAGGAAGAAGGTACAAGCTATGTTGCCAACAAGAGAAGAAGCACTGAAGTTAATTCGTGATGGGTTATTATTTAATCCGGGACCTTGGGGAAAACATTGTTTAACAGCAGCACACTGTGCAGAAAAAATAGCAAGTGCATGTGGTGATATGGATGTTGAGAAAGCATATATATTAGGTTTACTACATGATATAGGAAGAAAATTTGGTGTAAGACATCTTGGACATGTTTATGATGGATACGTATATATGAAATCATTGGGATATGATGAAGTAGCAAAGATATGTTTAACCCATTCTTTTAATAATCATACGATAGATGAATACATCGGAAAATTTGATGTTACAGATGAAGAATTGACAATTATAAAAACTGAATTAGCAAAGACCATATATGATGAATATGACCGGTTAATTCAATTGTGCGATTGTTTGGCAGGAGCAGAAGGAGTTCTTGATATAGAAAATAGGATGAATGACGTAAAGAAAAGGTATGGCTTTTATCCGCATGACAAGTGGAATTCCAATATGAATTTGAAGCAATATTTTGAGGGGAAAATGAATAAAGACATTTACCTTATATGTGAGAAAGATACATTTGCACCAGGAGATTTATGATCTTATAAATATATTTTTACTACAAGTTTTATGAACAGGTTGGAGGTGGTTAAGTGGATATTTTATTTAAAAATGATGATTTTGTATTTTCATACAGAGTTGGCGGTATATTGAAACATAATGGTAAAATCTTGTTACAGCGTCCGAAGAATGATGATTATGCCATTATTGGCGGACATGTTGCGGCTATGGAGACAAGTATGGAAACTCTTAAACGGGAATTTGAAGAAGAGATTCATGCTAAGATAGAGGTAGATAATCTGTTAGCAATCGGAGAAATTTATTTTCCATGGGGAAAAAGGCCCTGTCATCAGATATGCTTATATTATAATGTACATCTGATGGATGATAATATTCCATTAGATGGTGTGTTTCATGGATATGATGAGCTGGATAATGAAAGAATTGATTTGGATTTCTGTTGGGTTTCGCTAGAAGATTTAAAGAAGGGTACTAAGGTATATCCTTTAGAGTTGATACCATATATCCTTGAGTCAGGGAAAGAAATTGTACATTTTGTTTCAAAGCAGATTTGAGGAGATAGTCAATGATAGAAAATATGAAGGTA
>OCHK01000171.1_pt1 | contig 89128 bp, 82 predicted proteins | sample 1538551 | NCBI WGS metagenome assembly OCHK01 (sample SAMN04571707, study PRJEB22368) | human gut metagenome | biome: human gut; material: stool | host: Homo sapiens | place: Luxembourg | collected 2012-08-31
TATTCTACGATTGGAGGCTTTTTTATTCAATGTCCATTTTCTTTGGTTCTAAGCACAGGCAGGAGCTTTTTTATTGATTGACACGTTTTTGAAAATTACCAACAACAAAAACATTTTCTTCTATAATTATAAAAACTTCCGGATCTGCTGCTAAAAGCAATCGCCGCAGCTGCAAGAACTCACTTTTAGAAACTACGGTCATTAAAATTTCTCTTTCTTCATTCTTATAGGCGCCATAAGCATTCCATTTTGTAACACCGCGGTTGACCTTTTCAAAGATTATCTTTTCCAGCCCCTGTTTTTTTGTAATAATCAGCATCGTCAGCATGATGTTCTGGAAATGCACCTTATCCAAGACATAATACACGATACCGGTAAAGAGGACAGAATAGATTGCCTGGGAAATACTGAAGATTATGGCACAGGTCCCAAAGATAAAGATATTCAGCATAGCAGAAACTTTGCCAACACTCAAATTTGAATGCTTCTGCATCAGCAAAAGGCCTAAAATTTCCTCACCGCCGCCGCTGCCGCCAGACAGCAAAGTCATGCCGGCACCAATGCCGCAGATCACACCGCCGGCCACACAGGCCGTCAGATGTTCGTCAACGAGTAAATGATCCGCAATCGGAACAACTGTCAGAAACAAGCTGTACCAGCAAACGCAGTAAATAGTTTTATCCAGGAATTCCTTACCAAAACGTTTCAGCGAAACTGCCAGCAGCGGTATATTCAAAACAAAATATAAAATACCGGCGATATTAGTACTGCCAAAGCTGATCCCAAACCAGCTTTCCATAAAATGCCTTATCAGCTGGGCTATACCTAAAAATCCGCCATTATACAAACCTACAGGTACGATAAACTGATTTAGACCTACAGAATAAATCAAAGATCCAATAACAATCAATAACGTCATTCTCGGCGTCAACAACAATCTGCAGTAGCTCATAAAGCTTTCCTCCGCCAATAGTATCTAATTTGATTTGATTATATATAAAACGCAGAATTAAGTAAATCCCTTGGAGAAAATTTAATACTTATTTTACCACCTGTACTGTGGCACAATATGCTTTTTATTTAAGTAAGCAAGGATAAAACTTGCAAGAAGCTTGCCGTTATGCTATAATTCGCTATGGTGCACAATGCACCAACTATTATGCGCCCGTAGCTCAGTGGATAGAGCATCGGCCTCCGGAGCCGTGTGCGGTGGTTCGATTCCACTCGGGCGTACCACAGCAATTAAAGCCATTCTCCAAATTTTGGAGAATGGCTTTTTTAATCTTTATGGCCTACTCAAAAAACATCAAATTTTTTATGTCAATTGTAAGCTTTAAAATATATGCAATATTAAATTGCAACCATCATGTCTTCAATCATATTTAAAATAACGTGAAAATTCTTTTCTACTTCCTTGAGATCATCACCAGTCGCTCTGTCAATATGTATCCCTACCGTTACGACAACATTTTTATTGTATTTTCTCGATAACCGCAATGCAGCTTCTCTAGCTAAAATGTCATCTTTATGCCCTAATAAACATAGTAAGGAAGCATTCGACGATATGTTTTTGCTGTTTTCCAAACTAGGTCTGGGAGAACCAAGCGCAACCGCTCCAACATGTTCTTTTTCTCCTCCACTGATTACAATAATCATATCATCTCCACATAAAATTATATAAGCAGAAATCATATATGGCAGTTCACCTGATGCAAGCACAAAACTTTTCATAATTCTCTGCCTTCCCATGCCATAAAATTTCTGTACTCAATATGAAACTGCATCAATATTTTACCTAAAATATGATCAATTTGCTCTTCTAATGAGTTAGAAGCGTTATAAAAAGTAAGCATAGGCGGTACGATAACACAGCCATTATCGGCACAGCATTTCATATTACGCAGATGAATCTTGCTCAAAGGCATTTCCCGCGGTACTAATACCACTTTACGATTTTCCTTTAAACAAACATCCGCTGCCCGTAAAAGCAGGTTATCCGCATATCCATTGGCTATACCAGCAACTGTTTTCATACTGGCCGGAATAACTATCATTCCCCCTGTAACAAACGACCCACTGGAAATTTTGGCAGCCAGGTTTTTGTTGTTATAGGTATAGTCAGCAACTTTAGTCAATTCATTAATATCTATCGAAGTTTCATATTCAAAATTTTTCCTAGCTCCTTCAGTTATTACTAAATGTGTTTCAATATTTTGAATACTTTTTAATGCCTTTAACATCTGCTGACCCATAATAACGCCACTGGCTCCAGATATTCCAACAATTAAGCGCATAATAAGTTTACCTCTTTTTACTCAGTTTCTATTTCTGCTTTAAGCACTAAAAAGTTACTAACAGATGGCTCCAAACAATCTGATCCTTATCACCACTGTTTTTGCTTTCCAAATCATAATATTGCAAACTGGCTACCATATTTTTAGCAACTGTATAAAAACCAGCCAATGCATATCCTTTAAATCCGTATCTGTCAAAAGGAATAACTACTCCATTTTGGGTAGGTGCAAGTACAGTTCCATAGCCCTGATCATAGTATTGTGCCGCCAGACCAAAAGATCCTGGTTTACTTGCTTTAGCACCTTTAATTGTACCTGTAATAATGTAGCCATCATTATCATTTGTACCTCTTATTCCATCAATTTTATCAACATCAGATTTCAAGTAAACTACACCCAAAGATGCCTGATTTGCAAAATTATATTTAACTCCTAAATTGAATAATCCATTTTTATCATTATTCTTACCATATTTCGACATAATAATCTCATCATTGTTCCCGCTGAATTTGCTGTAACCAGTTGCCACTTCAAGTCCGCCAGCTTTTCCTTTTATTGTTGCTCCATAAAGCTTATTGTAGTTCCAGTCTCCATTCTTCAAAACATCATTGTATAATTCAGTAGGTTTACCATAAAAAGCACCAATTTTTATATCCTTCCCATATGAAATACCAACACCGTCAAATCTTGTATTGTAGGTATAACCATCGACGAGCGTCAATTGATAACGCCCAGCAGTAATATCACAACCGCCAAGACGCCCGTTCATATAAGCACGTTGAAAATTAGTAGTTTCATCTCCAGAATCATTTCTTAAATTCTGATTATTTTCTAACATTGCTGTATATTTCCAATCATTATTTACAGCTCCAGTCAACCATAAACGAGTACGAAGTATTGATTTGTCCGGTTTACTAGTACCTCCGTGCCCATGAAAACTTGTATAGTTATAACGCATTTCCCCACTGATTTTTACATTATCGCCTTTTTCCTCTAACCTGGCAACACGGACTCCCAATGTATCAAGTTCATCTGCAAATTCTGATGCAAGACGATCTACATTAGCACCTTTTGCCATTGCTTTTGCTACAATTTGAGCCATCTCATAACGTGTCATCAACCTATCTCCGCCATAATTTTTGTCACCATATCCTTCCACAATACCAGCTTCTGATAATTGTTTTACAGAATTATACGCCCAATGACCAGCAGGTACATCCGAAAATGGATTAGCAGCAGAAGCAGAAGCCGCCACCCCTAAAGTTACAAACATCGCAATGCCTAAATATTTTTTCATGATTATTCCTCCCCCGTATTTATATAATAAATTAACTATTTATCCAGTAAGCCTATAACCGACCAATAAGGATATGTAACGATTACCATAAAAACTATCCCGACAAGGATCCGCAAAGCCATTACTTTGATTAAATGGCTTAGTTTTAAGTATCCAAATCCGTAAGCCAACATCAATGGTGCGATTTCATATGGAAATAAGGCCTGGTTAAACCCCATTATCATGGAATATCCACCTACTAGTGGAGAATAACCCAATTGCTTGCATAGGTCAGCCATAGGCATCATTAATGTCGCAATCAACGCTAACGGATTCAATAAGAAATTAGATAAAATTGAAAAAAAATATATACTTAATATAAGCTCTAAACTACTCATTTGGCTTAAATAAGGCTGTGTAAAGGCAACTATCAATTTTGTAATTCCAATTTCTGAAGCTACATCACCAATAGTCACAGCTCCGGTCAAGAAAAATAAAACCCTGAATTGTATTTTTTTAAAATCATCTTCAGATAAGATTCCTATTTTAGGGAAAAATGCTATTCCACCAAAAATAATCATTATCATATTTTCAGGAATATGATGGAAAGAAGCTGTTAAAAAAGCAAGCAAAACACATACTATAATTAAAATAGTCTTTTTTTCTTCCAAACTGACACTGCCTAATTTACTATACTCATTTTGCAAATATTCTTTACTTAAACTCAGATTCTCGGGTTTTAATATATACACTAACGGAATAGAACAAATCATCCATAATATTCCAGGAATAAACATATCTTTTGCCCAGGACATCCAGGAAAGTTTTATCCCCATATATTGTTCTAAAATTCCAGCCGTCAAAATACTGTCAGTAGAAGCTGTTAAAAACGCCATTTTCGGCGACCATAACGAAAAAAACACAACTAGAATCAGGGCTGATGCAGTTCTGCTTTTAGGTTTGACCTCTAATACATTACATATCCCTATAACTACCGGTACTAACAATGCAATTTTCGCCATTACAGATGGAATAAGCGGAGTAAAAATTGTACATGTAACTACTATCCCAAAAATAACTCCCTTTAGGCTCCCTTGTGCAAGTAAAAGGGCTTTATAGGCAATTCTGATAACTAAACCAGACTTCACAATCATAACACCTATAATCAATCCGCCTAAAGTAATCCACGGAGTCCCGCTAACCCATGAATTGAAAGCTACATCCTGCTTCACTATTCCCAAAACCAAATATATAACAGGCAGCATTATTGCTACTATTTCTTCTGGAATCAATTCAAACATCCACATCATCACAGCCCACAAAGTAATAGCCAAATATTTCTGATAAAGATAATCTATTGAAGTAGTAAATGGCAAGCTGATAATAATACAAGAGATGATCCATTTTAATTTATAAAAAAACATCTTATTAACTTCCACCTCACCACCTTCTTTCCAAGATGAGCCGGCACTCTTGTTGCCGGCTCATTCTACATATTAACCCTATCTAAATCATCTGGAAGCATCAAGCTCTGGAAACTCATATTCTTCCCAGCCTGTTACTTCTGCTACAGTTGCATACTCTTCGCCAAATGGCATCGTGGCATCAATACCTATCGTAGAATTAGTTTTAGATTGTAAAGTATCACCATGTGATGAAGGATCAAGAGGCGCAGAAGGTACATTATTAACCAAAATAACATCTCTGACAGGATTTACACGAAACGATAGCGCCCATTCAACTTCTGCAGAATTATGAACATCAATATCTGGATCGACGACAATTACCCATTTGGGTCTGACATTACTTGACATTGCCGCTAAAATTGCGTGCCTTGCATCATTTGCATAACGTTGTGTCATTGAAATTACTACATAATTTTGTACCCCGCCAGAAGGATTTACAGCAACATCTTTAATACTGGGAAACTGTTTTTTCATAAAATTAAAGAATGAGGCTTCTAAAGGAATATTTTTTAAAATATGGTTTTCAGTTACTGGCTTTCCTGTCAGCAACACCTGAAAATATGGATTTTTTCTATGTGTGACTGCCTTTACTCTGGCGATTGGTTTTTCGCTTGCAGGTGTCATATACCCTGTGAATTCTCCTAAAGGCCCTTCGCTCACTTTGGTCTCAAAATCTATTTCCAATTCAAAAACAAATTCAGCCATCGCCGGAACCTCCACATCAATCGTTTTGCATTTGACTAATTCTACAGGCTGACCACGCAATGCACCTGCTAATCCCCAATCATCCGTGCTGTCCGGCACATTCTGTATCTGACAGGTATATGCTAATGCCGGATCAGTACCGACTACCAAAGCCATTTCGAATTTCTTCATACCTAATGCGTTTGCTTTAGTGCAATTTTTACCTAGACGGTGAAAAGGTTGTGCCATAAACCCAAAATAATTTTTACCAATTGCTTGAAACCTGTAATGTCCCAAATCCGTTATTTCTGTTTCAGGATCTTTGGAAATGCTAATTCCTGCAGTTAGGTATGGACCACCATCTAGTGAAGAAAATTGTGGAATAGGATATTTGCTTAAATCAACATCTTCTCCCTCAATAATTATTTCCTGGCAGGGAGCATCTTGAACTATTACTGGAGGAACAGGTTTATCAATGACACCTGCAAACCACGAAAGAACATCTTTATTCTTTACGTTCAAGGCTCTTAACGCCTTGACTCTATTTCCAAACACACCTCCAACTGCCGGGAACTCAGTTCCATTATTTTTAAAAATAATCACCGGGCCATCGTTTACATAACTCTTTTTTAATGCCTTACCGATTTCCAAATTTAAATCAATATAACGATCTACTTCAATCAGGTCATGTTCTTTTCTGCAAAGGTCTAAAAATTCTCTGAAATCATTAAATGCCATTTTACACACTCCCTTATTATTTAATAAATATCATCGCAAAAATACAGACAATCAATAATTGTATCATTTGCCATTTGAAAGCAATATTAAACATATCGCCATCTCTGTCCTTTATATTTGCCAGGGATGAAGTAAATTGTAGTAAAGATGGCTTTAACGGGTTTGCCGGGCCCATCGTAACCATTGTTGAAAATCCAACTAAAATTATTGCAGGAGATTGTAGCATCTGAGCAGATGCCATTTGCATTTTCGCAAACATTGCACAAGCTGGTATCCCCTGTCCAAAGGACATTCCTGCTAAAAACCCAAGTCCTGACAATAGTAAACCATAAACAGTAGCGCCCCATGACGTCATATGCTGTGCTAATAATGTAATTTGTCCTGTATCAACCATTAAATTCACCATAGCACCACCTAAAAACAACGTAATAAGTGAACTTTTACTTCTATTGGAAGCATCACAAAAATCTTTAAAAAATGTACTGGTTTTATTAATGGCAAACACATAGCATAAAATTGCCGTTATCAGAATATAAGTACCAGGTGTATTAATTAAGTTGATACTTATTGGACTATAACCCCATAAAGAACATTTAAAAGCTACTTTACTTATAATATTTTTCAATGGATAAGAAAAAAGAACGACAACAATTGAACCCGCAAAAAGTGGTAAAAAAGCTTTTACTGCCAGTTTCGTATCCAAAGGTTCTCTAATCTCCGAATCGTCCGTTTTCATATTCTTTCCATACATCCACAAAATCAGGAAATTAAAGGTTGAAGCAGCAATCAAGGTTACAATATAAAGATCCGGGAAAATTTGAGTAAATAAAATTACAGCAACAGCATTAGCGATAAAATTCAAAATTGCAATATTTCTGTTATGCTTATCAGTTAAATCAAAATTCAATATTTTAAAGAAGCCGACTACAGATACAGCTATCATTGGTAATGTTAAAATACCCATTATTCCAACAATTTCTGTTACAGGTAATTTTGTCACAGTACTTGCAATCGTTGCAGCAATAAAAAGGCTTACAAAACTAACGCTCCAGGAAAAATAGACTAAATACCCTACAGCAGCTTTAAACCCATCAACACCCTGCCTTACTAAACCAGGAATAGTGACCGGATATGTTGCAAAGCCGTTAAATGCCCCTAAATACCCACCAACAACTGAACATAAAGCAACCGCCTTACCTGATTTGTTGGGTAATATTCTTTCAAGTGTATTAAGCAATACTTTCAACGCACCTGTAGTTCTAAAACACTGACCAAAAATTTGACCTGTCCACAATACCAAGAAACCATTCCATATGGTTATATTCCCCCATATAGAAGCTTCCAGTGTTTTAATTATCGGCATATCAAAAACAAAAACCACTAAAATAATTTCAAAAATCCACACATATAAACTTAACTTAAGCGCGTTCATTTTGAAAACCAGAAAACCAATTAATAAAACAACAAATGGCAATAATGCAGATACTGTCTGCACACTCTGTTGATCCACCGTCAACTCCTCCTTTCACGTTAAACCTGTAGAATTTATCTCTTTCTCCTCCTTTCAGCTTCATTATATGAATATCTATATATTTGTTCTGTTAATCTATTTACAGCATTTTTGTAGTCTAGACAACAAAGTTTCATTTATCGGGATCTTTAGTCTATGTTTTATTGACACGCTTATCTTTGAATGTTAGATTCTTAAGTAAGAGAGGAGTGATTTGAGATGAAATCATACTTTGATGCAAAGCCTTTTCACCAAAAGTTATGTTTAAACTTATCAAATGACATCCAAGAAGCGATTTTAAAAAATGCAATTAAATTCTATATAAATGCTAAAAAAGAAAACTTATTCTTTTTTAGCAATAAGCAAATTTTAATAATTCAGGAAGGCGCATTAATGACAATCAGACGCAACAATGAAGGCAAACAAATTGGTGTAGATATTCTAAAAAAAGGTGATCTTTTAGGTATATTGAACTTCGGTAAACAATCACCCCAAGATTTTATCTCAGTCCTCCCACTGACAGATGTTTTTGGATGGCTTATATCCAAAGATACTTTTGAACATTTATTAAGCCAATACATTGAACTAGATAAATTTATCATCCATTATTTATCCGAACGATTTTATAGAATCATAAGGCACTTAACAAACCTGGTTTGCGATACAAGTAAAGAACGTATAGAATATTCTTTAAAGCTAAGCCATCAATATTTAGGCGACTTTTATTTAACACAAGAACAAATTGCTTTATTATCCGGTTTAAACAGGGTAACTGTTGCTAAAATATTTAAAGATATTGATTTTAAGTTTGATTAGAATAAAGTTAAAAAGCCTTTTTCAAAAACTAAACCACCATCTGATATCTCGTATCAAATAGTGGTTCTCTTCTAAACTATAGCAATAAATTCAACTGTACATGACAGCTTGATTTTACTCAAAAATAATAAAAAAGCTTTGCCATAATATGGCAAAGCTTTTTTTCAAACATTATATTCATATCTCTTGATAGAGCCTACAGAAAAATGGACTAAATAATCAGGAAAACCATCTATAGGCACCCAGAAAGAAACCACGTCTCCTAATTTGCCGACTTTTTTACGGTAGCTGGCTTCTCCTTTTTCCCAGGCTTCCTCAGCACGGCACCCCTTGTGCTGCTCCAAAGGTTCAACTAAAGCGCATTTATTGCCTTCAATACGTCCTGTACTGGGAGCTATTTTATTGGCAGCAATAATATTGCGTTTCTTATCGATAAGCATTGCCGACTCCGGGTAGTTGTCCCACATTAAATGAAACGCTTTAATTACTTCTGCTTTTTCCATATCCACAGCTCCTTTACATTATGCCTAACTGTTTTCATATTATCACAAAAAAACAGCTTCTGCTACTATCACTGCAATAAAAATATACCGCAGTTATAATATAACCGCGGTATATTTTTTATTCGCTATATTCAGGTTCGCCAACTACTTCGATCCGTTTTTTTCTGGAACGTACCTTTTCCCAATATACAAAATAGGCTTTTGTTTCAGCCACTACAACTCCACTCAATCCAAGCAAAGCAATCAAGTTTGGAATAGCCATCAAACCGTTGACGATATCGGCAATGACCCAAATCGTCTCCAGTTTCAGAAAAGCACCGGAAGCTACCAGGCAAATAAAAACTAACCGATACGGCATAATACTTTTAGTACCAAAAAGGTACTCAATGCAGCGTTCACCATAATAATTCCAGCCCAAAATGGTCGTAAACGCAAATAATACCAGGCCCACCATTAACAAATATTTTGCCATAGCCGGAAATGCCATTGCAAAAGCAGATTCAGTCATCGCCGCACCATTCAACTCTCCTGACCAGGCTCCGGAAACTACCAAAACCAAACCTGTCATCGTACAAATAATGATCGTATCGATAAAAGTACCCGTCATCGATACCAACCCCTGCTCTGCAGGCCATTTTGTCTTTGCCGCTGCCGCTACTATCGGAGCGCTGCCCAAACCGGCCTCGTTAGAAAAGATACCGCGCGCAATACCACTGCGCATCGCCAACATGACTGTGGCACCCAAAAACCCGCCTGCTGCCGCAGTAGGATTGAAAGCGCTTTCAATAATAAGAGCAAATGCAGCAGGCACCTGATCGGCAAACACAATCAGCACCGCCGCCGTAGTGACCATATAGACCACCGCCATAAAAGGCACTATTTTACCTGCTACCATCGCAATAGATTTCAGCCCGCCAATAGTTACTATTGCCACTAAAACAGTCAGAACTGCCGCAGTATACATTACCGGGATACCTATAGAAATATTAGTGATCTCAACGATAGCATTGACCTGCGTAAAGGTACCGCTGCCTAAACAGGCAACCATAACACCAAATACAGAAAACATCACGGCCAGCGGTTTATATTTTTTACCAAGCCCCTGCTCAATGTAGTGCATTGGACCGCCGGAAATATTGCCATTAGCATCTACCGTTCTGTATTTTACTGCTAAAACACCTTCGGCATATTTAGTTGCCATGCCAAAGAACGCAGCCATCCACATCCAGAATAACGCACCAGGCCCACCTGCTTTGATAGCTGTAGCCACGCCTACGATATTACCCGTGCCCACAGTAGCAGCCAGCGCCGTACATAAAGCTTTAAAACTGTTGATATCGCCATTGCCTGCGTTTCTTGCCGTAAAAATCAATTTCAGTGCCGTAGGTAATTTAATAACCTGCAGCAGACCTAATCTTATCGTCAGCAAAATACCTGTACCGATAAGCAAAATCATTAATGGCGGCCCCCATACAAAACCGTTGACAGTGTTTAAAATATCCATCATTTTTTTAGCTCAACCCCTCAAGTAAATTCTTTCTCACTGGTATGCTCTAATAAAATATAATTCTAACAATATCCAGCAACGATTTTTATTGTAACACAATCAAAGATTTTTTCAAGCATTTAGGCAATTGTATACAAGTATTCTTCTTATTAGATTCGCATTTGTGTATACAATATGCAGTTCGTATGAAAAACAAAGAACAGAAAAGCGCACTTAAAAGTGCGCTTTTCTGTTCTTTAGGAGTTATTTGAAAATCATTCAAATGTTTAAAGCATTAAATTTATAAATCGAATACTTTACTCAAACTGCAGCTTTTAAATAGTCTGTTTTTTCAACACTTTAAGAATATCCAGTAATTCCTCTGCAGTGTACTTGTCTTCTGCCTCCTGCGGTTTGACCTCAGTATTCAAAGTCTAGCCTAAAAGTGCATCCACACCACAGCTGAAATAATGTGAAAGCCTTAATAAAACCTTCAAATTAACGCTTACACGTCCATGTTCCAGATTACTCATATGTGTTTGAGAAATACCAAGTTTTTTAGCAAGCTCTGATTGGGTAACACCTTTACGGATACGCATGATCTTGATGTTTTGTCCGATTTTTACAAAATTAGGTTCTACGCTCATAACTGCCATCTCCTCCCTGAACTGTATAAAACATAATTCCAGAAAATTTTAGAACTATATTTTTATAAAAGCTAAACATCCGGATAAAACCATTTGTTTGCTAGCTTTTCAAAATCAAAGCAGTATGCATAAACACACTGCGTGAATGTTATATTATTATCACTTTAAATGTCTTTATCCGTCAGCAAAACCCCTGCATCAACGTTCAATACCTGTGCGATCTGTAACAAAACAGGTACGCTGCACTGCGCTTTACCTGTTTCTATTTTTGACAGATAAGAACGTGAAATGCCTGCCTCATCAGCTAATTCTACCTGGCTGATGTTTCTCATTTGTCTGTAATATTGGATTTTTAACCCTAATTGTTTAAATTTTGTTGAAAACATTTAAATCCCCATTTCCATACTAATCCAAGATGTTAATTATTTATCCCTTCTTTGCTATTCTTTATACTTTATTAATAATATTATCACATTTTATTAATATTTAGGTGTTCATAAATAGTTAACATATGTGTTCTTTAGTGCACAGAAATAAATAAATTATATCTTTTTTATTTTATTAGTTAATTTTTCAGCTTCCATTAATTTATATCAATAGATTTTTTCGTTATTTAAACGAGCATCAAAAAATTACTACATATAATATCTGTAATATTACACTAACAATTATCAGAATAGTCTGCAATAAATTTCTTTATGTTTTCAATACACTATACAATTTATTATATTTAAATTTATTTTCAATAAACGTATTCTTGTTGCATTGGTTATATATTATCATAATGGATATGTTTTTGTTTTAAGTTTAAGTTTCAAAATTACTTTTTATATTATTTTTATTCCTTTTCACTATTCGTATAATTTTTACATTCAATATTATCTTTTGAAATTTTATATCTTTATCTACTCAAAAAGAAAAACCTCTATTTTATAATAGAGGTTTGGTAAAAAAACATTATACAATTTTCTAACAGATAGTATAGAAGTTTTTATTCCACAACTATTGCCGGCCTTTAATTTTTACCAACATTTTTAAATATCTCAAACAGTCAATAAATCATCTAAACTGCACTTAAAAAAACCGGTAAGCTTATAGAGCATTTTCAGGCTTATTTTAACTTTGCCATTCTCAATATTGCATAAATGAGCTGCCGATACACCTAAAAGCTTTGCCAGCTTAGCCTGGCTGATGCCCTGGCGAATCCTTTTAATTTTTATATTAATACCTATTGTTTTATAATTCGGTTCTTCCACTTTCTCACACCTCTTTTCTTTCGCTTAACTTAGCAGTCACTGCTGTCTGTCAACAGTTCGCCTGGATCCATCTCCAGTGCTTTGGCAATCTGTATCAACACGGCAAGACTATAACGAACTTTTCCTGTTTCTATTTTTGAAAGATATGAACAGGATATCCCCGCCTTCTCCGCTACTTCCATCTGCTTCAACGCTTTCCTTTTTCTGTAATAGGCTATTTTTAAGCCTATTTGTCTGAATTTCTCGCCAAACATAATTTCACCAACCATACTTTTATTCTTCTGTGATATTACTTACCTTAATTTTATTATATCCAGCTATCCATTTTCATGTTTTCAATAATAGTTCAACTATGTGCACTATTATGCCTAATACCATTTACATTATTTGAAAAACCTCTGTCATTTATATCATAAAAGTGTTTACTTAAGCGAGAAATAAAAAAAGCCCTGCGAAAGCAGGGCAAAAAGAGCAAGCCTTTATTCTAATTTAAAATTAAAGATATCAGCAACCTGACTAACTGGTATAACAAATTCAATCGTACCAGCAGCATAAGGAGCAATTGCATAAGGCGGATATACTATAACCAAATCAGCATTATCTGTAATATAAAAATTTTCTGTTCCGTTCACTTCAACCGTCTTATCGAAGAATCCTTTCTGCTGCCTTTCTTCTTCCATCTGCTTGGCGATAATAGCATTCAGCCGCGGTAAATAATCGCTGCCTGCCTTAAACATATCGCCCAAGTTCAGTAATTTGCCAGTTTTTAAATTTACATTGATCGTGTCCAAATAAGTATTGGGATGAGCGCCACCCAGATAATCCATATAAGTCTGTTCTAAAGAAAGCAGTTCCTCACTGTTAAACCGCACCTGATATCTGCCTTCGAACGTATACTGTTTGACATGTGATCCGGCTTTATGAGCTGCTTGGGCCTGATTCTGCAGCTGATGATTGATAAAACCTGCTATATCAGCTACAAATTCGCGGCTGGCTTTAGCACCGCCATAGCCGTCAAATTCAGGATAATAATTTTCCTGCAGGCTCAACCCACTGCCGCCAGGCAAATAAGCATACAATTTTTTCACAATATTAAAATCAATTGCCATATTGATCCTGTCATCAACTGCCACACCGCCTGCGGCGCCCTTCACAACAGGAATATTAACAGTCACGCCGCCGTCCCTTATTTTCTGATCCGTAACTTTAGGTTCAGCCGCCCAGGCTGAAACAGCTATTCCCAGAGCCATAAATCCTGCTACGCCGGCTGTTATAAATTTTCGTGACATTTTCATCTGTCGCACCTCCACAAATAATTATATTATTAGTATAACATCATTAAATGTCAAAAGGATGTCTTTTCAAAAAAATCCCCTCGTTTTAACGAGGGGATTTTAAATTCTTATTCTAAAATGCGCATCCTTTCCGAACCGGAAATGACTTCTTTAGCATCAGGCTCAGCCGTTTTTGCCCCAAACGGCATCTGCGCAATCAAACGATACTGGTCTGGAATATTAAATACTTCTTTTACTTCAGCATCTATAATAGGGTTATAGTGCTGGAGATTTGCCCCCAGCCCTTCTTCCTCTAAAGCTGTCCAGATAGCAAACTGCAGCATACCATTCGCCTGATCTGCCCATGTCTTAAAATTAGCAGCATATGTAGGAAAATTATTAGCAAAGGTTTCTGTAACGCTTTCGTCATCAAAGTATAAGATCGTTCCATAGCCGGCTGCAAAACTGTTTATTTTAGCTTCAGTTGGAGCAAATTTTTCAGCAGGTACACGCGCACGCAAAATGTTCATAACAATATCCCAAAAATTCTTATGTGCCTGCTCAAACAGTACTACTACACGTGCACTCTGACAGTTAAAAGCAGAAGGAACATCCTCCAGCAGCATTTCTACCAATGCTACAATTTTATTTTTAGGGATCGGGGAAGTATCTGTGATACCATAAATACTACGACGTTCATGAATACTGGAAAGAAAAGTTTTTTTCATAATTATGCCTCCTAACATCAATGTTCTTTTTATTGCTAATTTGACTTTACTACAAAGGCGGCAGAAATGCAAGTTACCCAAAAAGCTTCTTTAACCGCATTCCAGCTAGTTTGTTACTTTTGTAAAACATTATGAAAGCAATTATTCTTAAAAATCAAATAAAAAAAGCATATCCAAAAAATTTGGATATGCTAGATTTCTGGTGGGCGCTGACGGGATCGAACCGCCGACATTCTGCTTGTAAGGCAGACGCTCTCCCAGCTGAGCTAAGCGCCCGAATGGTGACCGGTGGGGGAATCGAACCCCCGATACCGCCGTGAAAGGGCGGTGTCTTAACCGCTTGACCAACCGGCCAGTTGGCTCCCCGAGTAGGACTCGAACCTACAACAACTCGGTTAACAGCCGAGTGCTCTACCGATTGAGCTATCGGGGAAGGTCACTGACGTTTCTCAACGTCACAAGTGGTATTATATGGCAATTTTGTAATCTTGTCAACACTTTTTTTGAAAAAATTACTGATTTTTAAGTTTGACTTTAACAACTATTTTCTGCACTGCTTGTGCTTCCTTCTTTGTACTGCAGCCGGGCCGATGTAATTCCCAGGGAAAAAACACTGCGAAATCCCCCGCCTGCAAAACAACGCGATCCTTTTCATCCATTTCTTCATAAAACAGCAGGTCGCTTTCTTCCGCATGATCTTCAACAATAATATGTTCCGCTCTTCTGGGTGCAAAATAAATTATTTCTTCTCCAGCACCCAGATACTGCACATCAATATACTGATTATGCGCTTCAGGCTTCTTATCAGTTTTGGGTTCAGTCAAATATGTGTTAACTATCACAAACACATTTCTGCCATCTATTTCATATTCACCATTTGCCAGTTCGGCAAAGTTTGTTTCCCGGATATATTGTAACGCCTTCTGCAGCCCTTCCGAAACATACGGCAATATTTTTTCTATGTCCTGCTTATTTCCACACAGCATTATAAAAGCCTCCTTTTAAATTCAGTACTGTTTTATTCGACGTTTCGAAGTAAAATCCTGTTTTCTGCTTTGACAAAACGCTATGACTTACGTTAAAATTGTAACATATATTTTCATGAAAGAGGTTTAGTATGAGCTACTTGAATGTTACTAATGTTTCCCATACTTTTGGCGGCCGCCAGATTTTGGAAAATGTTTCTTTTAAATTATTGCGCGGTGAACATGTCGGTCTTGTCGGCGCTAACGGTGAAGGCAAGTCAACCTTTCTCAACATCGTCACAGGTCATCTGCTACCTGACGAAGGCAAGGTGGAATGGCCCGGACGCGTTACTGTTGGTTATTTAGACCAACAAAGTACTCTGGAAGCCGGCAAAACTATCCGTGAGGTCCTGCGCACTGCTTTCAACGATATGTACGAAGCAGAAAAGCAGATGCTGGAGCTTTATGATAAAATGGCTGACGCATCTCCTGAAGAAATCGATAAAATGATGAATACCGTAGGTGAACTTCAAACTGAACTGGAACACAGCGGTTTCTACTCTTTAGATACTAAGATCGAAGAAGTAGCTAACGGTCTTGGCTTAGGCAGCATCGGTCTGGACCGTGATGTCAGTGAGCTTTCCGGCGGTCAGCGCAGTAAAGTTCTGCTGACTAAACTGCTTTTACAAAACTCCTCTATTCTATTACTGGATGAACCTACCAACTATTTAGATGTTGAACACATTGAATGGCTGACCAGATTTTTACAAAACTATGAGCATGCGTTTATCTTGATTTCTCATGATATTGCCTTTCTCAATCAAGTAGTCAACGTTATCTACCATTTGGAAAACTGCGAGCTGACCCGTTATACTGGCAATTATGATAAATTTCAGGAAATGTACGCTATTTATAAAGCTCAGCGTGAAAGCGCCTATGAACGCCAGCAGCAGGAAATTGCCAAGCTCGAAGATTTTGTCGCCCGGAATAAGGCTCGTGTTGCTACTACTAATATGGCCAAAAGCCGTCAGCGGAAACTTGATAAAATGGAAATCATTGAAAAACCCCGCGAAAAACTCAAACCAACCTTTAAATTTACGGAAGCCAGAACTCCCAGCCGCTTTATCGTAGAAGCTAAAGATTTAGTTTTAGGATACGATACGCCGCTGACACGTCCTGTTACATTTAACCTTGAACGCGGACAGAAAATTGCGCTCCGCGGCGTTAACGGTCTTGGTAAAACAACCCTTTTAAAAACTATTTTAGGTTTGATACCGCCTGTATCAGGTTCTGTAGAACTGGGTGAATTTTTGGAACCAGGTTATTTTGAACAGGAAGAACGCGAAAAAAATGAAAACACTGCTTTAGAAGATGTCTGGAATGAATATCCCGGCCTGACCAATTATGAAGTTCGGGCAGCTTTAGCAGGCTGTGGCTTAACTAATGAACATATCACCAGCAAAGTTTTTGTTTTAAGCGGCGGCGAAGCCGCTAAAGTCCGTTTATGCAAGCTGATGCTGCGCGATATTAACTGGCTGGTTTTAGATGAACCAACCAACCATCTTGACGTTGATGCTAAGGAAGAATTGAAGCGTGCTTTGATTGCCTTTAAAGGCAGTATTCTCCTGGTCTCACATGAACCTGAATTCTATGAAGACTGGGTAACTTCAGTCTGGAATATTGAAGACTGGACTACAAAAATAATTTAAGCGCAATAAAAAATCCTCAACCAAAGTTTGGTTGAGGATTTTATTTTTGATCAGCTAACCAATGCCGCTACATCTTTTTCCAGCTGCATCGGTACAGTTATCAACGGCATATTTTCATTATGCCATTTCAGGCTGGCTGCCGCAGTAATATTTTGGCCACGTTTACAGAAAACCCTTTTGCCTCTCTTTTTACCTTCGTGATATAAAAAACGTACTTCAGGCGAATCCTTAAAGAGTTTTTTCTTGCACCAGTTAGAACATTCCTGTAACCGTCCCCCAACCGGAGCAATCACAAATAATACCCACGGCCTGACGCCGCTGTTCCAGTTATGCGGCGTCAGTGCCAGATTATAGTGTGTTAAATATTCTGCTTCCGCAGCAGCATCAAAATTAGCCCAGGCCATATAAAATACCGGAGTACCGTTTTCTGCCATTGCCAAAACATACTGCTTATTTGCTATCGCCGGGAAGATCTGCGAAGCCATCATATGCAGCGGCATCGTCTCATGCTGTTTAGACTGCATCATCAGCCAGACGATATTGCCCAAAATATATGCCGTACTATAATGCTCGTCCTCTAAAGCAGGTACTATAAACTTGATTTTTCCTTGAATTTTATCCATGTTACGAGTTCTCCTTTGGTCGACCTTCCTCCACCAATCCCCATACAATATCCTACTTTATTTAAATACTTCTAGAATTCCCATCTGATGCCTGTATTTACCTGCCATTCTTTCTTTGTATCACCGCCAAAACTACGTTCAATGTCACCGTAGAAATGTGTATTGCGGCTCAGCTGAACCTGTGCGCCCATGCCAAATTCATACCAGGTATCGCCATTGTCATAACGTTTACGCAGACTTTCACCATTAGCGGCCAGCATCGATACATCACGGTCACCGTCAAATTCATGGAAAGCTCCCAGCTTAAAATAATAACTGCTTTCCGGATTGATCTTGCGTCCTACTTCAAAACCGATACGGCCGATGGCACTGGTCAAACCATCCACATTGATCTTAGTTCCGCGTTCAGTGGTAAAAACAACGCTGTTCATCCTGCCCAAAGTAATTTGTGCCTGCGGTGTAAAGAACCAGCCTTTTTCGTAATTTTTCTGCCGGCCATATTCAAAACTGATGCTGTAAGCAGCATTATCATAATCACTGCGTTCAGCATATTCACCGTAAGTATTCATCTTATGATCCAAATGTCCTGCGCGCAATACCAGATCAGTATAATGGCCCTTATTACCAAACCAGGTCGTATACAACCCCAAAGCAGTCAGACCTGTTTCACCCTTACCTGCTGTATAGCTGAGTTTACCCTCACTGCGTTCCAAGACGATACCATTAGTACGCTGTCCATTTTTCTCATCATATCTGGTCTTATCATACCCTAATTGATAGGTATGGTATCTATCAGTATAGCTCTGACCTTTCAGTTTGCCATGATACATACGGGCCCAGACGCCGTCAGCACCATGCTCGCCACTGCGTATATCGCCTAAACGTTTACGCAGCGTGTCATTAGTAGCCCGCCATAAGCTGTAATCACTGGCAAAACCGTCGTTGATAGTCTCAGTATTACCATTTTCCTTCTTCTCTATTTTTGTCAGGTACCATTCGTTAGCGCTCTGTCCCAATGTATCACCGCGTTCCACAGTCGGCAGTACATCCCACAATCCGCCGGTGTCCATATATTCGCCAACGAAAGAAGCATTACTGCTGTTGTCAGTGATCAAATGCAGTTTCTTCTCACCAGTTACTATCCCGTTGACAAGACTCAAGTCATTGACGTGCACATAATGAGTACTGCCAACTTCGGAAGAATTGATTACAAGTTTATCGCCATTAGTTTCACTGTCTAACTCTGTATTAAATTTAAATACACCACCGGTACCACTTAAATCATCAACAGTAACCACAGTATTCATCCCCGCTTCATGGCTGAGATTAACCATACTGTTCCCGCTGACGTGTAAACTACTGACTTCAGAACTGCTGGTAACATGCCAGTAACTACTGTTTTTCAGATTCAGATTGATTTTTCCGCTATTAGCCAGTGCAGTACTGCCAGTGAAAACAGAATTATTGTCCATATCCAGATCAATAGCCCCACTGTTATCAGCATACATATTACCAGTAATATTAAACGTAGAATTGCCCGCTGTACCTTTTATATTTCCTTTATCAGCATAGAGGGCATACCCGTCGTTTCCATTAGTATCTATGGTCGCACCACCTAAAAACTCAATGCTGCCAGTAGTGGCATTGACATATGCGCCATGTGAGCCGCTGCCTTCAACTGAAATATTTAAACCATCGCCCGTTTCAATAACGCCTTTTTTCGCCAGCAACCCATGTGAAGCATCACCTTCAGTTTTAATACTAGCATTATCGCCCAAAAGCAAAACTGAACCGGTCATGTCCACAATTGCACCATAAGAAGCTTCACCATAAGTCATAATTTGAGATTCTTCTCCAATAGACACTTCACTATTAGCTTTTGAAGAACTGGTATTATAAATTTGCACGCCGTGCGACTTATCACCATAAGTAGTTAACAAAGAGCTATTACCCAATTTAACCTTACTATTTCCTCCCGTCACATTTACTACATTAGCGCTGTTTCCATTAGTTACTATCTTACTATTATTTCCAATTTTTACATCATTACCATCATTACCAGTAATATAAATAGCATGTGAACTATTGTGCGTTGTTGAAATATCTAAATAGTTACCAACAACTATAGTATTGCCCATATTAGTCCTTAATCCAAACGCATCATTATAAAGATTGCCCGATCCTTGTGCGCCAGTTATTCTTATTGTCAAATTGTCGCCTGCTGTAAAAGTACTATATCCATTCAAATTCACACCATCAGCACTATCACCAGAAGCTTCCAATGTCCAACCATTACCAATAATTATATGCGCCGTACTTCCGGAATTTGCTGGATTTGTTCTTATCGCATCTCCAGCATCTGCAGCTGTTTTTACTGTTACGTTATCGGCATGACTCACATTTGTAGTATCAGCTCCATTGGCATATACTCCATGATATTGCGGAAATGTTGTATTTCCAGTAACATCGATAATATCACCAGTTTTAACATTATTTGCTTCTCCACCCCAAATCATCGAATAATGTGTTGCAGCATTAACTGTATACATAGGACAAAACAAAATTAACGCTACAGCCAAATGCAAAGATTTCTTGTTTTTCATTGCAACCCTCTCCTTTATTGAGTTTTTAAATCTATAATTTTTACATATTTAAATCGTTCCCCAACGATTTAAATATATTAAAAATCACTTTACCAAAATCTATTTTTTTTAACATCTACCTTCTTTAAATAAATAAAATTACACTTCAGCAATGTAATAGTATTTTCCAAAAACTGCTTTGTCAATATCATAAAGAATATTTTTACATTTCAATCATATTTTATGCACATTATAACAATCTTCGTTTGTTATAATTTTTAATCTTTTAGTTATTTTATCTGATTTTTATTTTATAATAATCAATCTTTTAGAATTAGTCGATTTTCTTTAATCAATCGTTTAATTCACCGATAATTCCTTAATCGAACGATTTAACTATTAATTTAAACTTTGCCGAAAGTAAAACCAGCCCTATTTTATACTACAAAACATTTATTCTTCAAACAAAACTAAAAAACATCTTAAATTGGCCTGTTATTAATATTTATTCACTTCAGCTTATTTTGATATTCCTGTACAAATCACCCAATAAAAAAATCGCAGTTCATCAAATGAACTGCGATTTCTATTTATTCTTTATTTTATTCCCACTCGATCGTAGCCGGCGGTTTTGAGGTAATATCGTAAACAATACGGTTAACGCCCTGCACTTCGTTGACAATGCGCCGGGAAATAATATCCAGAACACTGAACGGGATATGTGCCCAATCAGACGTCATGCCATCGCTGCTGGTTACGGCACGCAGTGCTATGGTATGAGAATAAGTACGGCCATCACCCATAACGCCTACAGAACGGATATTGGGCAGGCAGGCAAAATACTGCCAGATTTTACGTTCCAAACCTGCTTTAGCAATTTCTTCTCTGAAGATAGCATCTGCTTCGCGGGTTATTGCCAGTTTTTCCTCTGTAACTTCTCCCAGAACACGAATAGCCAGACCTGGTCCGGGAAACGGCTGCCGCCATACTAAAGCAGAAGGTATACCCAATTCTTCACCAACGGCACGTACTTCATCTTTAAAAAGTTCGCGCAACGGCTCAATCAACTCTAACTGCATATCTTCGGGCAAACCGCCAACATTATGATGGCTTTTGATTGTAGCCGAAGTACTTGTTCCGCTTTCAACGACATCAGGATAAATAGTTCCCTGCACCAAGAAATCTACCTTGCCAAGTTTATTCGATTCTTCTTCAAAAACGCGAATGAATTCTTCACCAATAATTTTACGCTTTGTTTCCGGATCAGCTACGCCTGCCAGACGCCCTAAAAAGCGCTCAGCAGCATTAACGCGGATCAGATTCATATCAAACTGCTCTTTAAAGACAGTTTCTACCTGATCACCTTCATCTTTACGCAGCAGGCCGTGGTCTACAAAAACGCAGGTCAGCTGCTTGCCAACTGCTTTATGTACTAATACTGCCGCAACAGAAGAATCAACGCCGCCTGACAAGGCGCAAAGGACTTTTTTATCGCCGACAGCTTCTTTGATCTCGGCAATCTTCCGCTGAGCAAAACTGCTCATCGTCCAGTCACCTTTAACACCGCACACTTCAAACAGGAAATTAGCAATCATTTTACGGCCAAAGGGCGTATGCTCTACCTCAGGATGGAACTGCACTCCATATAATTTACGTAAATCATTGGCCATACCGGCAACAGGACACTCGCTTGTATCAGCAGTAACCACAAAACCTTCTGGAACCTCCGATACATAATCAGTATGGCTCATCCAGGAAATATTGTGTTCTTCGATGTCCTTAAAAAGAATATTATTTTTATTGAGTTTTACAGCAGTTTTCCCATACTCGCGCACATCGGCACTTTCGACTTTGCCGCCCAGCGTTTGAGTCATCAGCTGATGTCCATAGCAGATACCAAGTACCGGCACTCCTAATTCAAACACACCAGGATCGATCTTAGGAGTATCATCGCCATAAACGCTGTTAGGACCACCTGTAAAGATGATCCCTTTAGGATTTTTAGCTTTGATTTGTTCTAAAGTATAGGTATAGGGCACGATTTCACAGTAAACTCCGCATTCCCTTACACGCCGCGCGATCAATTGATTATACTGTCCGCCAAAATCGATAACTAAGATCATTTCATGGTTACCTGTTTGCATGTTGCTGTAAGCCTCCTCAAAATAATTTAACTAATAATGTATAATATAATATCATACAATAATCACGATGAAATTGCAATGCAAAAGGCCCCGTACAAAAGTACGGGGCCCTGAACTTTTAGTGAAAATATATACGTTTCATTACATCATGCCCGGCATGCCGCCACCCATTGGCATTCCGCCCATCGGAGCAGCGCCTTCTTTGGCAGGTTTATCAGCTACAACAGATTCAGTAGTTAAAACCATAGCTGCGATGCTGGCTGCATTTTGCAGAGCACTGCGGGTAACCTTAGTCGGGTCAACGATACCGGCTTCGATCATATCAACATATTCTTCCGTCAAAGCATTGAAACCAAAGCCTTTGCGGGAGCGTTTGATCGTATCAACGATAACGGCGCCTTCCAGACCGGCATTATAAGCTATTTGACGTACTGGTTCTTCAATAGCGCGTTTAACGATCTCCATACCGGTTTTTTCGTCGCCGGTAACTTTGAGTCTGCTCAAAGCGGTTTGAACCTGCAGCAAGGCAGTACCGCCGCCAGCAACAATACCTTCGGCAACAGCTGCGCGAGTAGCATTCAAAGCATCTTCGATCCGCAGTTTTTTATCTTTAAGCTCAACTTCAGTAGCGGCACCAACTTTAATAACAGCTACGCCGCCTGCAAGTTTAGCCAAACGTTCCTGCAGTTTTTCTTTGTCGAATTCAGAAGTAGTTTCAGGAATCTGAGCGCGAATTTGAGCAACACGTGCTGCAATTTCCTCTTTATTACCGCCACCGTCGACGATAGTAGTCAGTTCTTTGGTTACACGAACCTGGCTGGCGCTGCCCAGATCTTCCATGCTGGCGCTGTCAAGTTTACGGCCAACTTCCTCACTGATAACGGTTGCACCGGTAAGAATTGCAATATCCTGCAGCATGGCTTTACGGCGATCACCGAAGCCAGGTGCTTTGACTGCAACAGCTTTGAAGGTGCCGCGCAATTTATTGACAACCAGAGTTGCCAAAGCTTCACCTTCAATATCTTCGGCAATAATAAGCAGTTCACGGCCGCCCTGAACAACTTTTTCCAGTACAGGCATAATATCCTGAATCATAGTGATTTTGCGGTCTGTGATAAGTACGAGCGGGTTATTGAGAACAGCTTCCATTTTGTCAGGATCTGTTGCCATATAGGGAGAAATATATCCGCGGTCAAATTGCATACCTTCGACTGTTTCCAGGCAGGTTTCCATCGTTTTGGATTCTTCAACAGTAATAACGCCGTCATCGCCAACTTTTTCCATAGCGTCGGCAATCAGGCCGCCGATCTCTTCATCAGCTGCGGAAATGGATGCAACCTGAGCTTTAGCTTCCTTAGTTTCAACTTTTTTGGAAACAGCTTTCAGCTCTTCTACTAAAACGTCAACCGCTTTTTGGATACCTTTTTTCAGAACCATCGGATTGGCGCCGGCAGCTACATTGCGCATACCTTCGCGAACCATGGCCTGTGCCAAAACAGTAGCAGTGGTAGTACCGTCACCGGCAACGTCGTTAGTTTTAGTGGCAACCTCTTTTACAAGCTGTGCACCCATATTTTCAAACGGATCTTCAAGTTCAATATCACGGGCGATAGTTACGCCGTCATTAGTAATAGTAGGTGCGCCGAATTTCTTTTCCAGCACTACGTTGCGGCCTTTAGGACCAAGGGTTACTTTTACTGCATCTGCTAACGCATTGACACCGCGCTCTAAACTGCGGCGAGCATCTTCGTTGAATTTTATTTCTTTTGCCATTTCAAATACACTCCTTTATATTTCACTTTCTGGTAAAAAGTATTGCTTACAGAACAGCAAGTACATCGCGTTCGCTGAGGATCAGATAATCTTTGCCGTCATATTTAAATTCAGTACCGGAATATTTTGCAAACACAACTTCTTCGCCGGCTTTAACTTCAGGAGCAACACGAGTGCCGTTATCCAGCATTTTTCCAGCCCCTACAGCTACAACTTTGCCAGTCTGCGGCTTTTCTTTAGAAGCCGTATCCGGCAAATAAATACCGCTGGAAGTCTTTTCCTCTTTTACTGTGAGTTCGACGATGATGTGATCTGCTAATGGTTTCAACATTTTCAAGTCCCCTTTCAGATACCTATATAAATTTTTTATTTTTCTTTTGTTAGCACTCATTATTGTCGAGTGCTAATTACATTTATTATTATATCCGTTTCCTGAAAAAATGCAAGACAATTCCTGTAAAATTTTTTGACAAAAAAGTGAAAAATTCACGCAAACCCTTTTCTCAGTCTGCGTGAATCCTGTATTTTTATTTGTTTTTCAGCGCCGCTGCGATCACAGCTTCCGCCAGTTCCTTAATGGAAATACGCCTGTTCATGCTGTATTGCTGCATTTTTCGATATGCTTCCTGCTCTGTAAAACCATGTGCTGACATCAAGATTCCTTTAGCCCGATCCAACAGCTTTCTTGTTTCCAGGCTTTCTTTTAAGACTCCCAATTCATCACCCAGTGCTTTGATTTCTTCAAAACGTGAAATAGCTATCTCCATTGCCGGAAACAGCTGTTCTTCACGAACAGGTTTCACCAAATACCCCAATACGCCTGAACTTTTGGCCTGTGCGACAATCTCCTGCTGACTATAGGCCGTCAGCAAAAGTACCGGGGCCAAATGCTCGTCAGTAATTATTTTTGATGCTGTGAGCCCATCCATTTGCGGCATTTTCACGTCCATAATTACAAGATCAGGCTGCAGGGTCCTCGTCATTGCAACTGCATCTTCACCGTTATCGGCTTCGCCTACAACTTCATGTCCCGCTTCTGCCAGCATTTCTTTGATATCAAGACGGATCAATGCTTCATCATCAGCTAAAACAATCTTCAAAGTCTCTCTCATTCTTCCCCCTCCAACTCCAACGGTATGGTAACTATGGCACAAGTCCCCTGCTTCAGAGACTCTATTGTAAAAGTACCACGAAGATCGGCCTCTACCATAGTTTTTATAATTTTTAAGCCCAAACTCGTCTGCTCTCCTAAAACAAACCCCTTGGGCAGGCCCTTGCCGTCATCACAGATTTTCAAACAATAACTGCCGGGTATTTTATAAAATTCAACATCCAGTCTGCCGCTGCTGCGCCCTGAAAAAGCGTGATCCAGAGAATTTTGTAAAAGCTCGTTGAGTACCAGAGCAATACTGGTAGCCTTATCAGAAGGCAGCAAAACATTATCTGCCTGAAAACTGGTCTGCAATGCAAGATTAGGATCAGCCATACTGGTAATGATCGCTTCATAGATTCCCTGTGCTACCACAGCTACATCAATTTTACCACTGTCCTGCTGTGAAAGAAATTCATGGACAACAGCAATACTGGTTACCCTGTTGATGCAATCGCGCAGCACCAGTTTCGTTTCGTCAGTCTGGGCCCGGCGCGCCTGCAGCCTTAACAGGCTTGCGATAGTCTGCAGGTTATTTTTGACACGATGATGGATCTCGCGAATAACTACCGATTTGATCAAAAGCTCTGTATCTTTCTTTTTCAGCTCAGTTATATCCTGCAAAATAACAATGGCTGCTGCTGTGTCAGGTTGGTTGGTAACAGGAATCACCCGCATAGAAAGCAGCAGTCCCTGCATATCTATTTCCTTTCCTTCAGCGACCCCTGTCTGCAGCACCATTCCTACCAAAGGCCAATTGATTTGCAGGCTGTTTGTCCGCCGCCCTACTAAATTCGACAGGCCCTGTACTTTAAAAAGATGTCTAGCTGTTCTGTTGGCAGCTATAATTACCTTATCCTTATCAACGATCATCAAACCATCACTTGGAAGTAATCTGCCATAATAATTGCTCTTTAAAATCTGCCTGCCGGTATTCTTTAAAAACTCTAATGCCGTCTTAATAAAAAGCTCTTCCGGCTCATTAGCGTCAAAAGCGATGACGGCAAAGCATTTGCCTTTACTGTCGTAAATAGGATAAACACGCAAATCTACAAAAAGGCCTAAAGATAATTCGCGCTTACCAGACAAAGCAACGCCTCGCTGCAGGGCACGCTGCACCAAAGGCTCCTCATTAACGCGCAGTTCGCGCCCTGTTTTATCAGGCAAGTTACCTAAAAATTGTGTTTTGGGCAGTGCCTGATGGTAAATATACAGGAATTTCGGGTTGTCGTCCCAAACATACATCGTTATGCACGCATGAGCAACATCTGCAGCAAAAGCAGCACCGACCTTCATTGAGGACAGGATATTCTTTTGTTCTACAGTCAAATTTTTTACCATACCCATTGCTCCTGTTTACGTTTATTCTGTTTATCCCCATAAATCCACAGCTTTTTTCCACATTATCCACAAACTTATGCACAACAGAAACGTTTTTTTAACTATATTTTACCGTTTTATCCACAAAATCCACAGGATTTCTTGCTTTTGTAGACACTGTTTACCCCAGTTTCAACGATGGAACAGCGTTTAAATCCAGAGGACTCCGCTCACCATTCTGATACATAAAATAACCTCGGCAAGCTATCATTACCGCATTATCAGTGCATAAAATCGGAGTAGGATGCACTAAACATGCTCCAATCCTGCCTGCTGCCTCAGCCAGCGCTGTCTGCAAATGCTTATTAGCCGAAACGCCTCCGGCCAGCACTATTTTTTTCAAACCGGTTTTCTGCAACGCATGTACGCTTTTCTGTACCAGAACGTCTATGATCGCCTCCTGAAAAGAAGCCGCTACATCGGCTTTATCGACCTCACGTCCGGCCTGCTGCTCATTGTGCAGATAATTGATCACAGCTGATTTCAATCCGCTGAAACTGAACTGATACTCTTCTTTCAATAACGCTCTCGGAAAATCGATTGCCCGTGGATTACCTTCCGCTGCCAGTTTTTCGATTTCCGGACCTCCGGGATATTGCAGCCCCATCACACGGGCAATTTTATCAAAAGCCTCACCAGCAGCGTCATCACGAGTTTGTCCCAGCAATTCAAAGTTATTGTAATCCACTACCTTTAATAATGCTGTATGACCGCCGCTCACTACTAAAGCCATAAATGGTGGTTCCAGGTCTTTATCATTCAAAAAATTGGCAAAAACATGGCCCTCCAAATGATTAACTCCTATCAAAGGTTTATCATTAGCCCAGGCCAGCGCCTTTGCTGCCGATAACCCGACCAGAAGCGCCCCTACAAGACCAGGGCCGTAAGTTACTGCTACAGCATCTATTTCTGCCATACTCACGCCGGCCTGGCGCAGCGCTTCATCAATGACAGGCAAAATATTTTCAATATGTTTGCGCGACGCAATCTCCGGTACGACGCCGCCAAACTTTCGATGAATAACTACCTGCGAAGCAATGATATTGGAAAGCACTTCACGTCCATTTTTAACTACAGCAGCCGCAGTTTCATCACAACTGCTTTCAATGCCCAAAATATATACATTTTTAGACATCCGGCTTCCCCTCCTTGTATAACCACATGATTATCGCATTTTCATGATTATCTTCATAATAATTAGGCCTGATCCCTTCGCTGGCAAAGCCGCAGGTCAAATAAACCTTCTGCGCAGCAACATTGCTCTCACGCACCTCCAGAGTCACTGCCACAGCGCCAAGTTCCCAGGCTTTATTGATCAGCGCGGCAGTCAAACGCGTACCTAAGCCGCGTTCACGCTCTTCCGCAGCAACCGCAACCCTGGTGATCTGCGCTTCCCCTGCCACCAGCCAGAAACCGGCATAACCAAGTATACGCCCGTTATCTTCCAGGACAAGGTATGTAGTTAAGCTGTTATTCAGTTCATCCAGCCACATACTTGGGCTCCAGACATCAAAAAAAGACCGTTCGTCGATGCTGCTCACCGCTGTCAGATCGGCTGCTGTCAAAGCTCTTATTCTTATCCCTGCTGGCGTTTTTCCCATAATTCTTCAGCCTCTGATCTTCTAATATAGTAAGGCTCCAAGCCAAAAATATCATTGTTATTATCAGGATCATATTCTGCTTCTGCTAAAAGAGCCACTGACGCAGCCTGTGGCAGACATAAATGTGCCGGCGCTTTACGGCACCATGCCGGTAAATCAGCTGCTGCAATTTTCTGACATTCCCCCAATAATAAAGCCGGCGTGCCTAAAACAGCTATGTTCTCTAAAAGCTGCTCCTGGTTCACTACTTTTATTGCCTGATGTTCTATAAGCTTTCCCTGCTGCCACTCATACACAGCCTGATAAAAATTACCTTTTTGGGCATCTAAAACCGGAGATAACACGTAACCGTCTATTGGCAGATTATAGGCCAGCGCTTTCAGAGTATTTACGCCGCAGACAGGTTTATGCCAGCTATAAGCCATCGCTTCTGCCGATGCCAGACCAATTCGCAGGCCGGTAAAAGAACCAGGTCCCATACTTACAGCTAAAAGGTCGATTTCATTTTTGCTGATCTTAGTACGTGTCAAAAGCTGCTCAAGCTGAGGCATCAGCCCTTCGGAATGGGTCATGCCCATATCGATCCTGTATTCAGCCAAAATCCGGCCATCACGGCATAAGCCCACGGCACAAACTCTGGTTGCCGTATCAATAGCTAAAGTCAGCACTTTTTCTCACTTCCTCACATAATTCCATATAACGGTCACCATTGGGCATAAATTCTACCAGGCGTCCTCCCGGAACAATTTGGATATAAATGTCAAGGCTTTCCTCAGGCATCTCTTCCAAAAACAAATCCGCCCATTCAATAAGAGTCAGGCCATCGCCGCCGACGTATTCATCGTAACCGATATTTTCCAGCTCCGCTACCGTATTTATCCTGTAAAGGTCAAGATGCCTGATTTCCATATTGCGGCCATGATACACATTCATGATCGAAAACGTAGGGCTGCTCACTTCACTGGCATCAACACCCTGCGCTACGGCAATTTCACGGCATAACAAAGTTTTGCCGGCCCCCAGATCGCCGTTCAAACAAAATACATCTCCACTTTTAGCCAGCTTGCCCAAAAGTTTTCCCAAAGCTTCCATAGTTTCAACATTGCCACAAAAATACTCCATCAAATACACTCCCATTTCAAAAAAGCAGTACCGACTTTTGCCGATACTGCTCCCTTTTATTTTTTTAATAAAGTAATATTACGCTCCAAAGGATCTAAAATATCAGTATGTCCTTTTAAGGAAGCAATTTTTTTACCTTCAATCAAAATCTGTACTTTCTTTATTTCCGGAAACTCCGTCAGCGTATTCACAATAGCAGTAGTCAGCATAAGTTCAGTATACGACCCCTGCGGTACATTGGTGATTTCCTTGGAAAAATCAACATAAGCAATGCCATTTTCCAGTTTCATGGTCCTGATTTTAGTGCCTTTCGGAAACAGACTGACCATTTTCTCAGTATCCTGCGGACTGCTGTTCACTAAAACATCTAAGGCAACCTCAGGAGCAGTCATTGTTCCCATTTTACGAGTCACTTTCTCCGGCAGCAGATATTCTTCGCCGTTTGCGGGCGCACGATAAACAGTTACGGTGATTTCTTTATCCTTATCGCTTTGCGTTTGTTTAGTTTCAGGCTGCGGGTTAACCGTAGCGGTTTGATCCTCACTACAGCCTACAACCAACAGGCAAAGCAGTAAAGTGCAGAGTACTGCAAGTTTCTTTAACATATTGGCCTCCCACATCATTTAAAATAATCCTCAATACCATCAGCAATCGCCTTAGCTAATTTACTTTGGAACCAATTGCTGTTCAGCAATTTTTCTTCTTTGGCATTAGTTATAAACGCCATCTCGATCAATGCCGAAGGCATGCTGCTGCGTTTATTGACGTAGAAGTTCGCCTGACGGATACCCAGATCATCCAGACCAAAACCACTGGTCATCCGTTTTTGGATAGCTGTTGCTATCCGGGCATCATGACTTGTTTTAGGATAATAATAGGACGAGAACCCGCCTACGTTTTTATTGACTGAGGCATTGATATGCAGACTGATAAAAAGATCAGCCGCACTGCGTTCAGCAACATCAACACGAGCCTGCAGTTCCTGCGCGTCCGTAGCGTTTACGCCATAGACATCAACGTCTTTAACACGTGTCATCGTCACTTTAGCGCCTTTTTTCTTCAGCAGTTCTTCGACCTTCTGAGTTATTTTTAAAGTAATGTCTTTTTCTTTCGTTCCTTTAGCCCCAACAGCACCGGGATCGCTGCCGCCGTGACCTGCGTCCAGCGTAATGCGTTTGTCTTTCAGACCGCCGCTGGTACGATAGGCACTTTTACTCACAACCGGTGTGGTTGTCTTATTCGCGGTAGTTTTATTACCGCCTGCGGGAGTCGTTTTTGCAGGCTCAGATGCCTGACGTTTATTAGCTAAAACATCAATAACTATTCTGTCAGGCCTTTTGGTAACAGGGTCTTTTTTTAAAGTAAACCCTTTATAATCTTTACCGCCGATCGCCTTTTGCAGCGGCACCTTCAGCACAGTTTTTCCGTCCGTTGTCTCCAGGCGCATCTCATTGGCAATATCGCTTTTTATCTTATGCAGCCGACCGACTTTACCACTCAAAGAAGCCTCCATCGTGACCAGCATCGTATTGCCGTCAAAGGTTATTTTATAACCAGTCGGCTTATCACAATCTACAACGAATCTCAGCACATTGGTTTTATCAACACCCCAACGGACATCTGTTATTTCCGAGGCAAAAGCCGTTAAACTAAACAGCAAACAGCTTAAAAGTGCAAAAACAAAAACTAATTTCTTCTGCAAACGGCATCTCCCTTTCTGTCATCTCCAATACTTAATTTTATCATTTCCGCACAAGTATTGTAAACAAACCCCACCTTTTATCTGCAAACTTTCGGTGAAATCTTTTATTCACCCTGCTCAACAATCCTGCGGGCCTGCGGCAAATATCCGCTGATTTCACCAGCTGCCAGACCAATAGTCCCGCCGCTGGCCAGATCGCCAGCCAGACCATGCAGATAAACACCGGCTAAAGCTGCTTCCTGCAGAGAAATTCCCTGCGCCGTCAAACCGGCAATGATACCCGTCAGCACATCGCCACTGCCACCAGTAGCCATGGCACTGTTACCAGTCGTATTGATATAAACGCTGCCGTCGGGACAGCCTATAACAGTCGGGGCACCTTTCAATACAAGAACGGCATCCCACTCGACAGCATATTTACCAGCCAGTTCCAGTCGTCTTGCATCAACTTCTGCCGGTTCCATATCTAACAATCTGCCCAATTCTCCAGGATGCGGCGTTAAAACTTTCGGCGCTCTCATAGTATTCAAAATGCCTGTATGTCCCTGCAGCGCAGTCAAGGCATCGGCATCAATAACCACAGGCACTTCCACCGCCTGCAGGATCTCCCGAATGACCTCTATCGTACTTCCTGATGTACCAAGACCCGGCCCTATAGCCAAGGCATCCGCCCGACCGGCTTTATCCAGCACAGCTCCCGCAGCGCCGCCACCTAACGCTCCTGGCATCCGTTCTATCAAACCTTCCACCATAACTTCTGTCAATTTTACAGCCAGAACTTCACGGCTACAAAGCGGAGTCAGCAGATTCACCAAACCTGCACCAGCTTTAACAGCAGCTTCCGCACATAAAGCAGCCGCACCAGTAAATCCCGGTGATCCGGCCGTAATTACCACCCGTCCTGCTTCACCCTTATGACAGTTTCCATTCCTCTGCGGCAGCAAGTCAGCAGCAATATTTTCCGTCAGCAAAAACTTCTTACTGTCCATCTGTTCCAAAAGTATTTCCGGTATACCGATATCGGCAACAACTACCTCGCCAGTCAATTCAGCCGCCGGATATAAAAACAGGCCCGGCTTCGCCAGCGCCATAGTAACTGTAATATCTGCCTGGACTGCATTTTTATCGGCCATGCCTGTATCAGCACAGACGCCGCTTGGCACGTCAACAGACACCACCGGTACAGTAACACTGTTAATCAGCATGCAGACCCGTTGCTGGAACCCCTGCAAAACGCCATTAAATCCTGTACCTAAAACAGCATCGATCACCAAATCAGCCTTATGGCAGCTTACTTCCGCCACATCCCAGCTGCCTCTGTCATCTTTTAGCGCAAATAATTCAATACCGCACTTCCGGCAGATACGCAGCTGCGCCGCAGCATCTCCGGTCAGATCCTGCCATGGCGATACCAGAAACACTTTGACACGTGCGCCCTGACTGACCAGCCAGCGTGCAGCAACCAGTCCATCGCCTCCATTATTGCCCTTACCTGTAAAAATAACGATATTTTTACCAAAACAATCTTCTAAAAAATCTGCAGCCGTTTCTGCCACAGCTTTACCTGCATTCTCCATCAGCACCATTGTCGGCAAACCGATCTGCTCTGCAGACTGCTGATCCAAAGTTTGCATTTCTTTTGCAAAAACCAGTTTCATCGTTATCCCTCCAATACAACCTGAGCCATAGCAATATCTTTAGTATGGCTCAACGAAAGATATATTTCTCTGACGCCGCGTTCCTCTGCCAGAGCAGCAAAATAACCGCTCAAACGTATGCCTGGCTTTCCCATACAATCATTATAAACTTCAATATCAATAAGCCGGCCGCCTCTCAGCCCTGTTCCCAAAGCTTTCAGCAAAGCTTCTTTAGCCGCAAATCTCGCAGCATAGCTTGCAAATTTCTGCATTCCGCGAGCTTCGCAATATTCTTGTTCTGAAACAGAAAAAACTCTTGCCGCAAATCTTTCTATTGTCAAAGCTTTTTTTATTCTCTGTATTTCAGTCAAATCACAACCGATTCCGACAATCATCAGCTTTTCCTCCTTACGAACTCAGCCTGCACCTACTGCTTATTTAAAAACATAATATGTTTATATTATACACCCAGACTGCGTTTTCCTGCTATTTTATTCAATAAAATAGCTCAGCACCTCCAATCGGCACTGAGCTAAAGCTTTTACTGACCTGCAAGCAAACCTTTTTCTTCTAAAAATTCCGCTAAAAACTTACCGATACGGTTCGTAAGCTTCAAACAGTTTTTCAGATGGTCACGAGTATTGAATTCATAAGGCATCAAATCCTTACACATCGTTGAGCCAAATTCCTTTTCAAACCGATCGTGGAACTCTTTTGTAACAGGATAAATTTCCTTCAACGGTTTTTCCTCAGGAGTATTGCGTCCGATCAAGGTACTGATAACCATTGTGCAGCCAACTAACGCGCCGCAAATATTACGGGCGTGACCAATACCGCCGCCAAATCCCGACGCCAGGCGAAAAGCATTATCGTCAATGTCGACGCCTGCATATTTGCGAAAGGCTTCAACGATAGCTTCACTGCAATTATAACCGCTCTTAAATGCATTACCAACTTCCATACCCAATTTTTCACTGAATTCACTCATTACTCGTCCCTCCCTTAATATTACTTATATACTTTAATTCTACCAGTTTCCTCAAAAGTCCTGCTCTGAAAAAATCCCGTCTGCTTATTTTATAAAAAAACAGGACGGTAAGCACCGTCCTGTTCAGCCTGTAAATTTTTATTCAACCTTAGTCAGCCATAAGCCATGCAGATTACAGTATTCGTAAACACCTATAACCTTATCACCGCCTGCCAGCGCAAATTCAGCTTCAGGTTTAGAACCAACAGCCAGTTTCTTCCGCTGTCCGCCTTGTTCTGTTTCCAGATAAATCCAGGCAATATGGTGTTCCTCTGTCATAGGATGCTCAACGCTGCCGACTTTTACTTTTACGATATTGCCTTCAATAGTAACTACTGGCAGATGTTTTTCCTGTGACGCCTCCACTGTATTAGGTTTCAGTTCTGTCATGGGATCGCCGCAGCAAACAACATTTACTCCGCTGCTTTGAATCATCCCAATCATATTACCGCAATGTTTACAGATGTAGAATTTCTTTTCGCCCATTCGTACTCACTCCTTAATAAAATTTTATCACTTAATTAATTATAAATGCGGCTCCAGCCGCTTTTACCCTAAAGCTACATCCAAAATCATCATGACCGCAAAACCAATAATAAAACCAATTGTTGAAAGATCGGCGCTTTCATGCTCACCGCCGCTTTGAGACTCTGGTATCAATTCCTCAACCACAACATACAACATCGCGCCGGCAGCAAAAGCCAATGCATACGGCAAAATAGCTTCCATTGAAGTGACCATAGCCGCACCAATAACACCTGCTATCGGTTCTACCAGCCCAGAAGCCTGTCCATACATAAAGCTTTTCATCCGCGAAACACCTTCTCGCCTGAGAGGAATGGAAACAGCGGCACCTTCAGGAAAGTTCTGGATACCGATACCCAAAGCAACCGCTATCGCAGCCAGCAGGCCCGTATCACTCATACTATTGGCAGCCGCGCCGAAAGCAACGCCGACCGCCAGCCCTTCAGGAATATTATGCAAAGTAATTGAAAATACCAGTAAAATACTACGACGCCAATTAGTGGGAATACCTTCCACTTCTCCATCTTTGGCAAAAAAATGCGCATGCGGCAGCAATCTATCCGCCAGCCACAAAAAAGCCGCACCGCCCAAAAAACCGATCGCAGCAACAAGCCAGGCTGGTAAACTGCTTTGCTCAGCCATTTCTATGGCCGGAGCTAAAAGCGACCAAAAGGACGCTGCCACCATGATACCTGCGGCAAAGCCCAGCATCATATTTAAAACTCGTTTGTTGATTTCTTTAAAGAAAAATACCATCGCCGCGCCAAGAGCGGTCATAAACCAGGTGAACCCCGTCGCAATCAGTGCTAAGAGGATCGGATCGTTGATCTTCATCAAAGATTCCATCAAAACAACTCCTTACCTTCGTCTTTATTATAAGCTACTTACGACCCGCTTTCAAGTAAGCTCTTCATTATCTAAATTTTGTATCCGTTTATGATGATTATTAAACGTACATTTAAAATAAAATGCAGATAACCGGAATCCCTTATGGGACCCGGTTATCTGCATTTGGAGAAATGGAATATTAAAGGACATAACCACAGTCTGCTCTTACCGTAGTTATGACGGAGAAGTAAAGTTATGCTTTAGTTAAAGCCGCGCCCAGCTCGCGACAGCTTGCAACTGCCGCTTCATCAGGAGCTCCCAAAACTAAAAGTCCCGGTGCAGCCAACTCGGCGCCCGCCGCTTTTACGCGCTGCTCCCAATCATTCATGTAACTGCCGCCCCAGCCGTAAGAACCGAAAATCACAACCTTTTTACCCTGCAAAAGCGGTTCTAACGCTGTAAAGAAAGGCTCAAATTCGTATTCTTCCAGAACTTCAGCGCCCATAGCACTGCAACCCAGCGCCAGTGCTGAATATCCAGCAGCCTGTTCCGCCGTCATATCGCCAACGCTTTTTAGTACCGCGGCAGCACCAATACCTTCGGCTACGGCCTCGGCCATAAGTTTAGTATTACCGGTACCAGACCAATAAATAACAGGAATCTTTTCCATAATAAAACCTCCTTAAAAAGAAGCCGCTGCCAGATGTAAAGGTACGCCTTCGGCTACTGCCTTCAACAACCTGTCCCGGCATTTATTATATGCGTCAAACAAACACCTGGCATGTTCGACATCATCATATACTTTCCAATAACCGCTGCATTTACAGTTCTGTCCTTTATTCTCAATAAACCCTTTGATATCCGCCAATGGATAGCCTAAAAATACACCTATCTCATGTGGAAAATCGTCACTGCAGGATACCCGGCCCCCTAGCTGCCGCAGCAGAGAACGTACAGAGTCTGTTTTATAACCAAGCTCTTTTAAATAACAACTGACTTCCTGTTCCTGCAGCAAAGCTTCAAGCTGCCGAGGCTGATAAACTAAAATCAAAGTTCGTGCAGTACAAAGGCACAAAACTTCAAAAGCAATGCCCCTATCGGCAAATTGTTCAGTATAAACCGTCAAAAGCGGCGCAACCACAGGCATCGATACCGTAGGACAGCTCACAAGATTGGCCGGTTTGATACCAGCTAACGCCGGTGCGCAATGGAAAGCCAGTAATTCATCAAAACTTTTAAAGCCATGTAATTCAAACTGCATGATAACTCCTTTAACAAAAGTTAGTTCAGCTAACCAAACGCAGCTACCGGCAAGGCTCCGGTTATTGTTTATGAGTGATCAAAGAAAGAAGGGTCGAAATCACATCGTTTGGTTAGCCCGGTCTAACTTGATTTTGAGTATAGCACAAAAAATCCAGGTTAGCAATACCTAACCCGGATTTTTTTCATATTTTTTTCTGCAGCTCTTTCATTATTGGCGTCGTTGAAACAATTTAAAAAGATCAGTTTTTTCTTCTGACATCAACACATAATCAGGTTCTGCCGCCAAAACTTTTTCTCTGGCCGCCTCCAGATCATGAAAGACATCCCATTTAGCAGCATTAAGCGCTTTGATATTGCTGATGCGCAGTAAATACGCAGGATGAAAAGTCGCTATACAGTCAAAACCATGTTTCGTTTTGAACCATTTTCCGCGGTCCCTGGTAATACGCATATCCTGATTTCCCAGGTAATGCAGTGCGACACTGCCTAAAGCAACCACTACCTTAGGCTGCAATATCTCCAGTTCCTTATCCAGCCAGCGCTGTGCGCAAAAATCAGCCTCAGCAATATTCGGAGTGCGGTTACCCTTAGGACGGCATTTAATGATATTAGTCGTTAAAACACGGTCACGTGTCATCTTTGCAGCCCACAGAGCTTTATCCAACAGTTGTCCGGACGGGCCGATAAGCGGACAGCCGTAGTCATCCTCCACGCCGCCGGGGCCTTCACCTACAAAAACAATCGGACTGTCATAATTGCCAAACCACCCCACAGGAGCTTTTGCCGCTTCCCGCAGTGGACATTCTCTGCAAACCATCAATTCCTGTGCCAGACTTTCCATTTTTTCCTGTTTCATACTTTTCTCACACCTATTTATAAAATTTTAATCATAGCCGCCGCGGCGAAGCATGCTGATCCAATTTGACAAAAGGCAGATGCTTTTTCAGCTCCTCACGGCTTTGCTCCAAGACAAAGGTCGTTGCCTGAATATTACCGGAAACCGGCGAAACAAAACGCGCAAAGCTGTTCATCGTTACCAGCCCACCATCAACAGTAAAGACACTTTGATTCATATTAATATACCACTTTTCGCGGTCATTAAGTACCCTTCCATCGATTTCGACTATTAAAATATAATCCGCACCCAGCTCCCGTGCTTTCTGATAAAATTTTTCCATTGCATAAACACTGTCATCATACAGCTTCGTTTCGGTATCCACGATCACATACCGCGGTAGCATCATCTGATATTCATTCATAACAAATCTTTTGATATCCGGAACATAATCCCTTTTGTCAGCCTCGCGGCTACTGCCGATCCAGACTGCCACCAGCGGGTCAGATCCTTCCAGTTTCTGCAGCGGCAGCTTCTCACGTACGCCGGCAGCTTCAGCTTTATCTAAGGCCGCATAATATTCTCGCATACTGTAATCAAAATACATTCCCATATCATGCTGAAAGTCACTCAGCTTCCGGGAAAGATTGTATTTATGATGTTTGCCAAACTGTTTATAGCCGCCAAAAAATGTTTGCAGGCTCCCTGGAACAGGATCAGCATTATTAGTGATTCTGCGCAGGTCAACGCTATCACCGTAGGCTTCGGCAAAAGCGGCGTTTCCTATCGCAGGCGCGCCAAAAGTTATCACCGGTACACGGTTTTTATCAACACCCATACTTACCAGGCGCTCCGCCAGTAAAGTAGCCACGGCTCCGCCCAAACTGTGCCCAGTAAGTAATACGCGAGTATCTGTATTTGCCAGAATCTCATTAAACAAAACTTCATCAATGCCATCGTCATTGGTGTCGACCATTGTTTCCAGAACAGTATTCACATAATCATTAAACCCTTTATGCACCATCGGCACGGTTTTATCCTTTTCAGGGCCTTCAGCATATTCGATAAATCCCGCAAGATCACTTCCGCCATAAGGGACTTTATCTGTATTCAAATTAACGGTCCAATCACTTTTACTGGCACTGCCGCGAAAAGCAACTATATAAACATCTCTGCCACGTCTGGTTTTATTTTTAGCCACAATAAAATTGGCCTCTAATTTTCCTTTTTTCACCTTATGCGGTACTATTTTCCAGCCATAATCACGCAGATAGCCAAACTCCGGCGCATCTTCCGGTGAATATGCGCCTATACAGGCCCCTGCTGCAACAGTGGTCCAATGTGCATCTCTATACGCCGCGTCGATCATTTTCTTTTCAGCAGGCGTATACTCATGCGCCCAGCCGCTGCTGCCAGGCACAAAGATTAAAAACGCCAGCAGAACATAAATTATAATTTTGGTCATTGAGCGCATACTGCACCTCCACTTCTTAAAATTAGGCATTGCCATTATAATAATTATAAATGAATGCAGTGGAAAACACAAAAAGAAAAACGCATTTCTTAACAGAAATACGTTTAGTATAACATCTTTCGTTAACTTTACCAGAGCTTTGCCGAATACTTCAGCACTTTTCCAATTTTGCTCTAAACGAAATACTGCGCGGCGTGTCAATATTATCAAACTTAACAAGATAAGCAGCTTTAATCAAATCAACTTCAATAACAACACCGCCTCCGAAAATACTATGTCTGACGCGTTGACCTACAGCTAATAATGACTGATTTTCTTCATCTGCAAGATAACGTTCACTGATGACAAGATAATCTTTGGCTTCTCTTATCAAGCCTTCCTGTGGTGGCTGCGTATAACTAAGCAACGACGGGTCAATATCCAGCAAAAAACGTGAAGGATAACGCGGCGAACCATCAAAATTCCTACCATCAGCTTCTGAAAGGAACAGACCTTTCTGCGCACGGGTCATGGCTACAAACGCAAGCCTGCGCTCTTCCTCCATCCGCTGTCTAGTATCTGTTTTTTTAGACGGAAAAACGCCTTCATTCATAGCACATAAAAATACATAGGGAAACTCCAGCCCTTTAGCAGAATGTACCGTCATTAACTTTACTTTATCACTGTTGTCAGCTGTATCGTTATTAGTAAACAAAGCCACATGTGACAAGTAGTGTTCCAACGTACTTTCCTCGCCGCAAGAAGTTTCATATTCATAAACCGACTGTTTAAGTTCCGCCAGATTATCTAACCGTTCCTGGCTGCCTTCTGTCCGCAGCATTTTTTCATAGCCACTTTCATTCAAAACTGCCGACAGCAATTCTGAAATTTGCCTTTCGGCGTAATCAGCGGCAAATCTTTCAATCAAAGCAACAAACTGTGCTGCTTTGGTCCCTTTAAAAATATCATTCTCCAGATTTATTACTAAAGCCTCATACAAAGAACATTGGTATTCAGCGGCATATTCCCGTAAAAATTTTATGCGTCTTTCCCCAATATTACGTTTCGGTACATTTGCCACCCGCATAAACGCCAGATCATCTTTATATGCAAGCAAACGCAAATAGGCCAGCGCGTCTTTTATTTCCATTCTGTTAAAGAACTGTACGCCGCTGTAGATAGTATATGGTATTTTTTCACGTAAAAAAACCTCTTCCACACACCTGGTAACATAGTGAGCTCGATATAAAACAGCGATATCCCTGTAAGAGATTCCCTGGCTGTGCAGCGCCTGAATCTGCTCTACCAGCCATAATGCTTCTGCTTCAGAAGTAGCTGCATGATGACAGACCACCTGTTTGCCGTCCGCAAGCGTTGCAATAAGTTCTTTTTTGATTCGGAATTTATTTTTATCGATCAGGTCATTAACAACAGTAACGATCTGCGGCGTAGAGCGATAATTCTGCATCATCATTATAGTTTTTACGCCGGGAAATACTTTATCAAAGTCCAGTAAATAGCGGACATTAGCACCACGCCAGGTATAAATAGTCTGGTCAGGATCACCGACAATGAACAGATTTTTATGATAGGCACACAGTACGGACATCAATTTGTACTGCAGTTCATCAATATCCTGAAACTCGTCAATCATAATATATTCCAGCCGCTGCTGCCATTTATTTTTAATAGCTTCGTTCTGTTCAAAAATATATAAAGTAAATTTAATCAGATCATTATAATCAAGTCCAAAGCATTTTTTCTCCTGATATAAATATCCATAAAAAATCATATCCGACGGCTCTGTTGCCGCCAGGTATTTCTGCCGTAGTGTATCCAACGACATGTTGAGCATATCCAGATAATATTCCGGTTCTTTAAATATTTTTCTGATCTCAATCATATCCCGGGCTTTGCTGAAGGTCATATTTCTAAGCGTCAGCCCACGCTCTTCGTAAATAAGCTTCAGCATAGAGTCAATATCAGCATTGTCCAAAACGAGAAAGCTTTTAGGATATTGTAACGCATGGCTGTCTTCCTGCAAAACAGATACGCAGAAACTGTGGAAAGTGCTTATATAACCTGTATCATTATCGCCAGTCAGATTATGAATGCGCTGGCGCATTTCATTAGCCGATTTATTAGTAAAAGTAACACAGAGAATATTTCCCGGAAGAATTCCGACCTCGTTGACAAGATAAGCAAAACGCCTTGCTAACGCCCTTGTTTTACCTGAACCGGCCCCGGCTATAACACGTATAAACCCCTCTGTAGAAGTAACAGCCTCAAGCTGAGACTCGTTAAGACCCTGCCGTATATTTTCCAATGCTTTACACTTCCTTTCCTCTTAAAATTTACTATCAACTTTATCATTTTATTATATCAATAAGCTTCTTCCTTCACAACAATGCTTCCAGATATTAAAATTTAAAATCTGTTATTAAACTCAAATTAAACTCAGACTTTTACTAAAAAGAAAAAAGGCGCTACCAATAGGTAGCGCCTTGCTTTTCTGTTCATATGCTGCTATATATTAAAAAAATTTTTAATCTATATCAATTACAGACGAACAACGTTGGCAGCTTGTTCACCGCGGTTGCCTTCAACTACGTCAAATTCAACTGCTTGACCTTCTTCGAGGGTTTTGAAGCCTTCGGATTGAATAGCGGAGAAATGAACGAATACGTCGCCACCATCTTCGCGTTCGATGAAACCATAACCTTTTTCTGCGTTAAACCATTTTACTTTGCCAGTCATTTTCTGGGCCTCCTAAAAATTACTTTAATGAGGAGCTTGAACATCTCACTCACCAGCCCATTATAGCCTATTATTTACAATAAAGCAACTCTCTTTTGCTATTTTTTGTAATTTTTTTAATATTTTTGCTTATATTCATTTATATTTTGCTCAATTAAGGCTAATTTAGCAGTTTTGGTCATCTTTTTGATCTCACATTCGCGATGCAGTGCTTCTTCTCTGGTTGCCAGCGTTTCACTATAGACTAAAGTTACGGGACCGCGTCCACGGGTATATTTCGCCCCTTTGCCGCTGTTATGTGCTTCAAGACGTTTTTCCAGGTTATTTGTCCAGCCCGTATAAAGTGAGGCATCCCTGCAGCGCAGGATATACACATACGCAGGCAAATTATTTTATAACCTCTACCTTTTCCATAATTACATTCTCTTTAGGACGGTCACGGAAATCAGTAGGAACTACGCCTATCAACCGCACAACATCCATCCCATCAACGACCTTGCCAAAAATAGCATGGTGTCCGTTAAGCCACGGGGTAGGTGCTAAGGTAATAAAAAACTGGCTGCCCCCAGTATTCGGGCCGGCGTTGGCCATTGAAAGAATACCCTCGTCATCATGCTTCAGCCCTTCACCGAATTCGTCGTCAATTTTATATCCAGGCCCACCCATACCAGTACCGGTAGGATCACCGCCCTGAATCATAAAGCTGTCAATAACACGGTGAAAAACGATCCCGTTATAAAAACCTTTTTCTGTCAGTTTGATAAAATTCTCAGTTGTTTTAGGAGCCTTATCTTCAAACATTTCTACAGTAAATACTCCCTTATTAGTTGTAAATCTGATTTTTCTGTTTTCACTCATGCTAAAAACCTCCTGAAATTTATTGTTTATTTTTTTCAAATATAGCTTTTTGAATAGCATCAACCAGTAAATAAACCCCTACACCAATCCCTGCCATCCAGGCCGGAGTCAGGGCTGCCGCCTGAGTCTCGCCGTGCACCCACGGCAGCGAAAAACCAATCATTAAAAAAGCGCCCTGAGCAACCTGCAACCGCTGCGTACTGATACGTTTGCCATCTATATCGCCTTTGGCTTCCGTCAAAGCCGCCATTCTTATTTCCGGCAAGAACAAAATAAAACAAAGCGCCATCAGATAAACATAAATCATGGAAAGGCTGTGGGCTTTCATGGAAGTATCCGCCATTGCCGTAACCGCAAAAGCCAAGCCGCCTAAATAGAGACTTCTGTAATATCCGCCTTTGATCTGACTTTCGATAATATAAGCCGTACCGGTAAGCACCGGATAAAGCCAATAGCCATCTCTACCAAGCCAATAGGCGATAAAAATCAAAAGTACATTATCACCGATCTTATGCCTTGAACCGGAAGTACGGTTTAACATCCTCAGGATAAACAGCAGCCATAAAAGCACAAGAACATTGCCTTCGCCCAAGGTAAAAGCTGCTATGATACTAAGACCTCCGCCGATAATACCACCCAGCTTACGGTCTGGATCAAGCTCCTGCGCTATCAGCCAGGAAAAGAAAAATGCAGCCGCTGTATTTAGTCCGAAATACATGGCAGTTTCTGTATCAGCGCCGCCCATAGTTTTCCAAAAAGTTGCCGCTACAGCTGTTAAGATAGTACAAATAAGTGCGATCCTTGTAATTCCGTCAGTAAAATCTATCGGACGTCCTAAGCCAAAAATCCCACCTTCACTCAATGATGCTGTGGCTTTAGAATATTTATTGTCTTTTTTTCCCATGCTTTCATCCCTTATCTCGCAGATTTCTTATATCTTTATTAGTTTAACATAATTGCAGGCAGTCTGCGACTGCCTGCAAAAAAAAATTAAAATATTTTTGTTAATTCTGCCAGTGTCAAAGCAAAAGCCGTAGTTCTGGGAACAGCAGTTTTTAAATCAACAGATTCATGGTCCGTATGCTCATCATAGTTTTCGACTCCCAAAGCATCTAAGGTCGGAATATATTTTGCAGTTCTGTTACCGTCAGTCAAGCCTCCGGCCACCCATTCAGTAACCTTACCGCCAAATTCTTCACTGACTATCTTGCTGTAAACATCGACCATTTTCTGTACCTGCGGCGTTTTTTCCATCGGACCTGTCACAATACCGCCTGTAATTTCAACTTTTGTCCCGGCAACAACTATTTTATCTGCTAAAGCTTTGATTTCTCTGTCTAACCGTTCCTGCTCAGCTACAGAAAAACAACGAACATTAACTTCGCAATAAGCATCTCCTGGTATGACACTGATCTTATCATTAGTTGAACCAATGACGCCGACATTAACAGTGTTCTGCGGTATAAACTGGCCTGAATCGACAATACCACGCTCAGCTAAAGCTTTAGCCGTAAAATCAGCCGGATCTCCAGGCATAGGGCTGGCCAGTTTGTGCAGTTCAGTAATGGTATACGCCAGCTGATGAATAGCATTGGCACAATGCTGCGAAGCATTGCCATGATGTCCGCCGATACCGGTAACCTGGACCTTATATTTGGCATTGCCCTTGCGTTGGGTGACAATTCCCCAGTCTGGACGCGCCACATCCATGATCACAGCAAAATCAGCCTGCTGCGACAGCTCGGCCACAATTCCTTCTGCCGTAAGTGAACCGCCTTCCTCTTCGCCGTTCGTATAGTAAATGATTTCCTTAAAATCAGTAAACCCTGCTTTCAGCAAAGCTTTCAAACCATAAATAACTTCCACTACCGTAGCTTTGTCATCACCAACACCAGGGCCCCAGGCAAAGCCATTTTCATCAACTCTAAAGGGACGTTTATCAGCTTCGCCGCGATTGAATACCGTGTCAACATGAGCTACGAGCAAAATACTCAATTTACCGGTTCCCTGCAGTCGGGAAATCAAATGACACGCTCTGTCATTATAGCGAAATTCAGTCGTCGCGCCAAGCTCCTGCATTTTTGCTGCCACAAATTTATTAGCGGCTTCTGTTCCCTGCAAATCTCCGTTACCTGAATCAATATTAGTCAATGTCTCCAAATCTTTCACATAAGCTTCATACTGCTCTGCTAAATATTTTTTTATCATTTCTTTCATAGGGCAACTCCTCTCACGTATACTGACTAGCATATATATTCGCCGCTATAAATGTTTATTCCTGCTGACGGGGAATTAAAAAGGAGCTGCTTACAAGCAGCTCCCTCATGTTCACATTTTATACGATTTTTTCACCATGGTAAGTCTCACCGTCTATATCAGGCATAATATTATGACGCTTGCTCCACAAATCTTTATATTTTACAGCCTGGGCATGGATATTTTCCAGATTGCTTTCGTCCAGAGTTTTGATTATCTTGGCAGGAATACCAGCCACCAGTGAAAAAGGCGGAACTTTCGTTCCTTTTGTTACTACAGCTCCCGCAGCTACGATAGAACCATGTCCGATAACGCTGCCGTCAAGTACAGTAGCATGCATCCCTATCAGGCAATGATCTTCAACCGTGCAGGCATGCAGGATAGCTCCGTGACCAACTGTAACAAAGTCACCGACGATGCAGGCATAATCATCAGCCACATGCAGACAGCTGTTGTCCTGGATATTACTGTAACGCCCTACCTCGATCCGGTTGACGTCGCCGCGGATCGTAACATTGAACCAGGCACTGCTGTATTCTTTCATTTCTACTTTGCCAATCAGATCGGCACTTTCAAAAGCATGGGCTTTTTTGTCGATTTTGGGCATCTGCCCTTCAAATTCTTTTAACATCTAATCTCACTCACTTTCATGGAGTAATTAAGCTCCGTTACTACCTTAATTATTCACTCAAACTAATTTTTAGTCAAGAGTTTTAAACCGGGAATTCACCAAAGTTTCATAATGTAAGTTTTTAAACCCTCCGTCACGCTTCGGCTGTTTTTTTCACCTTCGTCAAATACGTGTAACTGCCTGCCAGCAGCAAAATAACTCCTGTAATCACCAGAATATAGCGCGTCAGCAAAAAGCCGCCTAAAAAGCCGCCCAGCAGCGGTCCTATCACGCCGCCGAACTGCTGCGCCGACGTTACAAGCCCAAAAGCTTTGCCGCGCATGGAAGGATCGGTGACTTCTACCAACCTGGCATTGACATTAGGTACAGCGCCGGACAGGAAGAGGCCGTACACAAATTGGATTCCGGCAAACTGCCAGATGTCCTGCACAAAGATCTGGCAGAGATTGATCAATCCTGCAGCCATCAACACAAAGCATAATACTTTCGTATAGCCAAGCTGCTGACCGCGTTTGCCCCAAAACGGAGCAGCAATGATCCCGGCAATACCAGCCAGTGAAAAAATGATGCCTGCCGCTTTGACGACAGATTCATCCATCCTGCCCATCAAATGTGACACATACATGGTTACCAAAGGCTGGATGATCATCGTGCACACCTGGATCAAAAAGAACATCGTCATCACGTACAGCAGGCCTTTATTATGCAGTGATTCCTGCAGATCCTGCCACAGATTAATCTTTTCCTTGCCTTCTTCCGGCGCATGCTGAACATCACGCACAAAAAATACAACCATTATCGTTGCTAAAGCCAAACAACAACTGGCCACAAAAAAGGACAGCCTCATTCCAAACCAGGAACTGAAATAACCGCCCATCATCGGCCCTAAAATACTGCCGCTGGCAACGGCAGTCTGCATCAATCCCATACCCCAGCCCATACGGCTTTCAGGCAGTGTTGAAGACACCAGCGACATTGACGCAGGCACAAACCCGCTGATCAATCCGGTCAAAATACGCACGCCTAAAAGCTGTTCCGGCGATTGTGAAATCCCTGCCAGCCAGTAGGTAAAGGCCAGACCAAAACCGGCACGTATCGCCATCCGGCGCTGCCCGACCCTGTCGGCCCTTGCTCCCCAATATGGAGCCATGATCGACGCGCCTAAAAAGGTCACTGAATAAACCAGACCGCTCCAAAAATTTACTTCGCTGCTTTCAACATGCAGTTCCTGCAATAAATAAACAGGCAAAAACGGAACTACCATCGTGTAACTGGCACAGGCAAAAAACACGCCACACCACAATATGGCCAAATTACGCTGCCAGCTTATAGCCCCTGTACCTCTCTCATCCAACAAGGACATAAACTCATCTCCAAATCAACTATTATTAACTTGATTATATCATAGCATTTATATAAAAAAAACTCACCTTACAGTTTTTCAAGTGTTCTGCCGCTAAAATTTCCTGTGCTTATATTTTTTCTTCTCATTTTAAATATAGACAGGTAAATGACTTTTTGTAGTTTTTCTTGTATAATATCTATAATATTATTTACATTATCATTTAATTTAAGTAAGAAAAGGAGCATACCAGTGAACGGATTTGAAAAGCAGGAATTAGAGACCCAAGGTATGATGAGTAAACTCTTTGGCAGTAAGCCCAGTCAGAACGCCTTAGTTGAAATAAATAATTTTCTGGCAGAAAGTACTAAAGCCACCGAATTGACAGCAGCTATCGTCAGTAACTTCGTCAAAACCTGGGGTGCAAAATTTGACAGCAGCAATATTGAATACCGCAGCAGTATGTATCGCAAGGTAGCCGATCATGTTTACCTCACGGCACAAAGTAAAGATGATCCTGTTTTTGAAGAAAGCAGGCATCTGGCACAGGTCCTGGAGCTGCCTGAAAATCTGCAGCGTCTGGCCGATAATGGCGCTAAAAAAGCGGCTTATTTCGCCCGCTGCCGCCAAATAATCGACGGTGAAGAAACTTTGCCGATCGACGATATCAATACTATTTTCGGTTATGATTACGAAGACGGCTACGATATACGCGTCCAGGTTTTTCATAATTACTTTAACAAAAAATTCGACGAAATTGCTGAACAGCAGCGTTTCAGTCCCGATGAAGAAGCTGCACTGCGCGAAATCTGCGCTAAACTGGATATCCCTTATGAATTTAAACCCAATATTCAAAATGCTTTAGACAAATACCGCTATTTGTGGTCGGCAGAAAATGCTCCTTTAGGAGACATCAAAGTCGACTTTCCCCTGAATGATGGCGAAATCTGCCATGCTGCCGCTCAACAGGCAGGCTTCTGCGAACATAAAACCATAGAAAAAGAAGATAATTATTTTGAATTGACCCGCCGTCTGGAAATCGATGAAACTATTTCCTTCAAAGGTGAGAAAATCGAACATCCTCATTTTACCGAAGAAGTGACCGCTGTTGTCGATATCGGCTACCTTTTCCTTACAAACCAGCGCATTATTTATCTGAGCAATAAAATGGCCAGGGTCGTAGAGCTCAGCGATTTAGATAACGCCAACCTTTCTGTCAATATCATTTACTTTACTCAAAAAGACGGTGACTCTATCGCGATCAAATTTAACGACGACGTTGCAGAAGTTATGTTTGCGATTTTCAAACGCATTTTAAACGAGCGTCAATAAAACCGGGAGGCTTGTGAGTATGCAGGAACAGATACGTTTTGCCACACCGGCTGACAGCGCCGGGATCCTGGAAATTTATGCGCCTTATATTCTGGAAACAACTATTTCTTTTGAATATGAACCGCCCGGGCTGGCAGAATTTACTGCGCGGATTCAAAAAATCAGCAGTAAATATCCCTATTTAGTTTATGAACGCAATGGTAAAATATTAGGCTTCGCCTATGGTTCGGCCTATCAGGAACGCATGGCCTACCTTTATGATGCCGATCTTTCTATCTACCTGGCCCCAGAAGCACAAAACAGCGGTATCGGCAGAAAGCTCTACCACTGCCTTTTATATCTGCTGCAAAAACAGGGTTTTTATAATGTTTATGCCTGTATTACCGCCGAGAATCAGCGCAGTATCGACTTTCATAAAGCTTTGGGCTTCAGAGATCTGGGACCTCATCCTAAAGCAGGTTATAAATTCAACCGGTGGCTCGATATTGTCTGGATGGATAAGCAATTAAGCCAGCCAGCTGGGAACCCGCAGCCTCTAAAACCTGTAACAGCCTTGACCAACGACGATATTTTAAAAGTTTTCTAAAAAACAAAATGAGTACATCAAATGATGTACTCATTTTTGTTTTTCACTTAGAAATATTCCAGTTCACGTTCGCAGATCGCGCCGGTAACAGGATCTAATTTCAATTCGCCGTCAAACTTATCAGTAAGGAAATCGGCTACATAATAAATATTATTGCCATCCTGTCCTTGAGTAATAACTATTTCGTAGGCATTAGGATAATTTTGCAGAACGATTTTTTCTATATCTGCCGGAGTTTTAGTGACCATGGTACTGCCCATAACGAAGGTAGCGCCTTTTACTTCAATTTCCTCTACCTTGGCAGTCGCTGTGTTTACATCAACAACATACCGTTCCAAAGTATTCGGGTCTTTAAAAGTGATAATGCTTGTATCACCGTCCACATTATAACCAATCAGCTCGCAGACAGCCGGAATTTCTGCTTTGGCAGCATTAATTGCCGTCATACTGCGATTTACCTGGCTAGGAGCAGCCGCAGCGACAGAAGTACAGGCAAGCATCATCAATGCGCCTACTGTTAATACAAGATTTTTGAATTTCATAAAGTCCACTTCCTTAAATATTTTTTGCATTACTGCTTACAAATCTAATTATAGGACTTTGTGAAAAAAAATGACGTTATATAATCTTACTTAATCGTCAAAGATAATTTTTAAAGATTTTAAAAATAGCAGGGACAATAATTTTTTATTTAACTTCACTTTGCCAGAAATTCAAAATAACAGTTTATTTCCTGCCACAATTCCGTTTTATTGTCTAATACAGCACGCAGACGCTGTGGATAAATACCATTGGCCTTATAGACATCCAAGATATATTTTATGGCATCAACGAGCCTGTCTTCCTGTAAAGGAACCGGGATGCGCTTTCCCTGAACCGGTCTGTTGCCCAGCAATCCACCAATATAGATTTCAAATTTTCCTGTTTCCGTAAAAGACGGCATAATACCTACATCTTGGGCCATAGCCTTCCCCAGACTATTGGGACAGCCAAAGACCCCGATTTTAAACTTTTTCGGCACATCAATGCCATAAAATTCTTCATCTAATTTACAGGCCAGAGTATGCACATCAAACATACCCTTGCGGCAGTCGGTGCCTTTACAGGCCACAACAGCCCGAACCGTTGCCCCTGTTCCACCCAGACGAAGTTTCGCTGCCTGTACAGCCTCAATTGCAGCCTCCAGCTCGCTTTCAGCCACCCCATTCAATTCAACAGTTCCTCTACTGGTAGCCGTAATCCTGCCACTGCCAAACCTGGCCGTCAATTCCGATAACCGTAAAAGTTCCTCTGAGGTAAATTCACCGCAGCTTCCTAAAATACGCAGCGCATAACGATTATTTTTTTGGGGCAATACACCTAAAGTCATTTTTTTCACTCCATTTCTTATCATAATCATATCATACTATGAATATGATTACAGGCAATAATCACTGAAGAAAATTTATGATGTTCCTGTAAATAAAAAAGCTTCACGAAATTTCGTGAAGCTTGTATCTGCTTATTTGGTGCGGTTGGTGGGATTTGAACCCACACGGGTCTCCCCGCCACCCCCTCAAGATGGTGCGTCTGCCGTTCCGCCACAACCGCATGGGGTTTAAAATTACCTTTATAGACAAAAATGGTGCGGTAGAGAGGATTTGAACCTCCACGGGGTTGCCCCCACTAGCTCCTGAGGCTAGCGCGTCTGCCGTTCCGCCACTACCGCATTACAATTGCCTAAATCAGCAACAGTGATATAATAGCATACTATTACGATGCCGTCAATACTTTTTTAATCTGTTTTTATATAATTTGTAATACTCATCCCGATCATACAATACTTTCTTTACATATTCGCGTGTGTCACTGTAAGGAATATCCTCGATTTTATTAAAATCATAATCCCAGTTATTTTCCTGCATCCACGCTTTTGTATTACCACGACCCGCATTATAGGCAATCATCATCAGTACCCAGTTACGCTGAAACTCATATTCCAGCTCACCTAAATACCAACAGCCTAAGCGGATATTGGCATCTGTGCGATATAGATCCTGAGGGTCAAAATTTTTGATCCCCATTTGCTCGGCAATCCATTCGCCAGTATCCGGCATGATCTGCATAAGTCCGATCGCCCCAGCCTTAGAGACAGCTTTGCGATCAAAATTACTTTCATTTTTTATTACCGCAGCCACTAAAAATGGGTCAATCTTATTTTTGCCGCTGTATTCTAAAATCTCGCCTTGATAAGGCCACATATACACAAACCGCATTTGCACTTCGTCAGACGTCCATATTTTCCAGCCCAACAACGAAACTGCGCACAGCAAAATCAGCACAAACCAAATTTTACGGCTGTTGTTTTTCTTTTTTCGACGTCTGCCCAACCTTAGTCCTCCATCTGCAATACTTTTTCCCACTCATTTTTTACAATCAGCTCAGTTTCTTCCCTGCTGCCGCTGTTATCAATGACCAGATCCGCATATTGCCGCTTGGCGTCTAAAGTCATTTGTGCCGCAATACGCACCCTGACTTCCTGCTCCGACATACCGCTGCGCACCATTGCACGCTCGATCTGCGTTTTCTCATCAACAGCAACCAGCCATACTAAATCAACTTCCTTATACCAGCTGCATTCGATCAAAAGCGGCACATCCAATACCGCCGCAGACATATTTTGCTGACGGCACTGCTCTAAGAATTTTTTTGCTTCCCGGCGTACATAGGTATGGATAATTTCCTCCAACTGCCGCAGCGCTTCTTGCTTTTCAAAAACCAGCTTCGCAATTTTCGGCCGATCCAGCTCACCGTCAGCCGTCAGATAGTCTGCACCAAAAACAGCTATGACCTGCTGCAGCCCCTGTGATCCATGCGCTACTGCCTGCCTGCTTGCAGCATCCGCATCAAAAATCTTCGCTCCCAAACTGCGCAAAACAGCTGCGACAGTACTTTTGCCCGAGGCAATACCACCTGTTAAACCAATAATTTTCATTTTCTATCCACTCAATGCTGGCATTTGGCACAATAAGTCGTGCCCCTGCCGCCCACTTTAGTTGTAGCCAATGGCTCACCGCAGGTTTTACACGGCTCGCCGCCGCGACCGTAAACCAGCAAATGGTTTTGGTTATCGCCTTTGTTGCCTTCGCCATCTTTATAATCCCTAAAGGTAGTTCCGCGGTTGGCGATTCCCTGCGCAATGACCGTATTGGCCGCTGCGTGCAGCGCCGCTACTTCTTCACTTGTTAAAGTATTAGCGATTCTAGTCGGTAAAATACCTGCCAGCGCCAGACACTCATCGGCATAAATATTTCCCAGTCCTGCAATAACAGTCTGATCAAGGATCAGCGTTTTGATGGGTTTCCGGCTTTTAGCTGCTATCGGTGCCAGATAATCTGGACTAAACCCTGCTGTCAACGGTTCCGGCCCCAATGTCTCATAGCCTGCAATATAACAATCCTCATTTGTAACTAAATACAGTGTACCGAAAGTTCTGATATCACAGAACCACATTGTAACACCGCCAGACAATACAAATTTTATCTTCGCATATGGCGGCGCTTCCAACTCGCTCGCCTGGGCCACTAAAGATCCGGTCATCCGCAAATGCACGATGAGCTTTTGGTCAGCGCCCGTCTGCAGCACCAGATATTTCCCACGCCTACTAACTTCTTCGATCGTCCTGCCGGTCAGATTTTTAACAAACTGCTCTGGTGTCGGATGTTTGATAAGCCTGTCCAGATATACTTCCACTTGCGTGATTTTTTTCCCTTTGATATGTGGCAGCAAGGTTTTTTTGACCTGCTCCACCTCCGGTAATTCCGGCATGATGATCCCTCCTATTTACTTTGAGCCCAGTTTTTTCCCCAGGCAACATCTGCTGTCAGCGGTACGCTCAACGTTGCCGCACCTTCCATTGCCCTTTTTACCAGTTTTGCCACCAGCTCGCGTTCAGCTTCAGTAACCTCTAATACCAGTTCATCATGTACCTGCAGCAAAATGCGGCTTTTGACCTGCGCTTCGGCAAGCGCCTGTTCTACTTTCAACATTGCTATTTTAATGATATCTGCCGCAGTTCCCTGAATAGGCGTATTGATAGCAGTACGCTCAGCAAAACTGCGTAAATTAAAATTACTGTGTCTGATATCAGGCAGATAACGGCGGCGGCCAAACATCGTTGCCACATATCCCTGCTCACGGGCATGCTTGACCATATCATCCATATATTTTTTTACACCAGTATAACGGGCAAAATAATTTTTGATATATTCAGCTGCTTCACCGCGGCTGATATCAAGCTGTTTAGCCAGACCAAAATCACTGATGCCATAAACGATCCCAAAATTTACCGCTTTGGCCCGAGTACGCATCATCGCATCAACCTGCTCCAAAGGCACGCCAAACACTTCTGCCGCCGTACGGGCATGTACATCCTGCCCATGCAGGAAAGATTCCAAAAGCAGCTTATCCTGCGCCATATGTGCCAGCACACGCAGCTCTACCTGGGAATAATCACAGGACATCAGCCAATCATAACCAGCTGCCGGTATAAATATTTCACGGATACGTTTGCCGATCTCCGTTCGCACCGGAATATTCTGCAAATTCGGGTCCGTGCTTGATAAACGTCCCGTAGCAGTTACGGTCTGCTGAAAATGCGTATGGATTCTCCCTGTCACAGGATTGATCAGCGGACGCAATCCTTCCAGATAAGTAGAATGCAGTTTTGTCAGCTTACGGTGTTCCAAAATAGTTGTAATCAGAGGATGAGATCCCTCCAGCTGTTCCAAAACCGAAACGTCTGTAGAATAACCGGTCTTGGTCTTTTTTATAATTTGGAGTCCTAATTTTTCAAATAACAGTACGCCTAACTGCTTCGGCGATTTCAGATTAAAACTTTCACCTGCCTGTTCTTCTGCCAAAACTTCCAGCGCAGCAATTTGGACAGACATTTCCTTTGTAATGCTTTCCAAAAGCTCTACATCAGGCTTAATCCCCGCCAACTCCATTTTTGCCAGCAGCTGCGCCAACGGCAGTTCCATTTCCGTATAAAGTTTACATAATTCATAATCCTGTAGTTTTTGTTCAATAAGCGGAAGCAGTGTCTGTAAATCTGCCGCATTACCGCCATTATTTGTAGTCAGATAACGTTCTGTGACCGCCTTTAAAGTGTAGGAACTGCGTCCCGGTTCGATCAAATAAGCGGCGATCCCGATATCATCAACTATCCCTGCAACTTTTTTATCCAAACAAAGACAAGCCTTATAAATTTCCTTGCTGTCGCAGGTAGCCTTCAGCTGTTTGGAATCGGACAGCCAGTCGTAAAAAAAGTTCCAGGCACCGCTGCCTTCCTGCAGTCTATAAATTTTATTATCATGAAAAATTTCCACAGCTGTAAAATGTATTTTAGGCAGCTCACCGCCACAAACAGCTGTAAACGCGACCTTGTCCTGTTTTTGCCGCAATATAGCGAAAAAATCCGCCCCTTGCTCTTTTGTCTCTAAAAATTCAACCGCTGTACCTGTACTGCCCTGTCCAACACTTTCACCAAAAAGATCAAACAACCCGTCACTGCCGCCTAAAATAGTCTGAAACCGCTCATGCAAATTGCGGAACTCCAATTCCTGCATCAAGGGCCGAGCTTCTTCCGACATAGCTTTCAGCTCATATTTAGCAAGATCAAGCTCAACAGGTACTTCCGTAAAAATAGTTGCCAGTTTTTTGGAAAGCAAAGCCGCTTCCTTATTGTTTTCCAATTTCTCTTTTAAACTTTTGCCGCTGATCCGGTCAATATTATCTAAAACATTCTCTACCGTGCCATATTCACAAATCAGTTTCAGCGCCGTTTTCGGGCCGACGCCCGGAACGCCGGGAATATTATCAGAACTGTCACCCATCAATCCCTTTAAATCGATCAGCTGTTTCGGTTCCAAGCCTTCATAATCTTCGGCAAATGCCGCTACATCATAAGCCTTGATATCAGAAATCCCACGTTTAGTAAAATAAACCTTTACCCTGTCATTTAAAAGCTGCAATTCGTCCTTGTCACCGGTTACAATAATAATTTCGGCTTCCGGCTGCGCATGCACGGCAAAAGTGCCAATAATATCATCAGCTTCATAACCTTCGGTTTCCAAAACAGTGATGTTCATGGCTTCCAGCAAACGCCGGGCCAGTGGAAATTGTTCACTCAGCTCACTTGGCGTAGGCTTACGCTGCCCTTTATAATCTGCAAACAGTTCCGTCCGAAAAGTTTTACGTGATTTATCAAACGCTACTGCCAGCCATTTAGGCTTAACATCACCTAAAAGCTTTACAAGCATATTGCAAAATCCGTATACAGCTCCTGTATGCACGCCTTGCCTGGTCATCAACGGCGGCAGGGCAAAAAATGCCCTGTGTATCAAGCTGCTGCCATCAATAACTAAAAATTTATCAGCCATTTCTTCACCACTTTCCTCAACGCTCAAATTAGCCTGTTCATATTTAAATATTATACCACAAGGGTATGTGTTCTCACTAGACTCGAAAATACCTCGTCAAGTTTTCACACAATACCACAAGGGTATGTGTTCTCACTAGATAGCAAAGCAGCTTTCGCCATAAGCAAAAGCTGCCTGTTTTCATTTTATTAATTTAGGATAATCACGCTGCAGTTCGGTAATATGATAAATATATACAGTATTTTCAATCTTGCGATAAACACAGGCATATTTATCTATCAGCAGCATCAAATATTTTTGCTCATTCAGCCTGCGCAGCGGAGTTTTCTTCCCCTGCATTGAAAAGTCCTGTAATGCCTTAAGCTTTCTGACAATACCGCACGTAACTGTACCAGCTTCTAGTTTCGTTCCCTGCCGGCTGCAGGCAAAGCCAATTTCCAGCAGATCGCGCCACGCCTGCGGCAGGATCTTCATATCTGAACGTATTAAACCATCATTCAATAAATTTCGCCTTCAGTCTGGCGATAGCGTCGTCCCCGTCTAACAATTCTTCAACATTCTTTTGTCTGTCCAAATCAGCCTGCATAACAGTATGATAAAACTTAAACTGTTCTTCGCGCTGTTCAAATGTTTTAATACTCATTACTACCAAATCACCTTTACCATGCTTTGTTAAATAAATAATTTCTCCGTGCTGGTGCGCATAGTCTGAAATCAAATTATAATCATTACGCATAACTGTAGACGGCCTGATAATCATTTTAAGGCTCCCTTCTTTAAACAGTATTAAACTATACTCTTTTTTTAAATAATACGCAAGTGTTTTTATAAAAATTAAGGCGAATACCGGCTACGCACCAGTATCCGCCTTCTAATTTTACTATTTACCACAAACCAAGCAACTTCCAATACCCTAAGCCAATCGTCATATATAAAATAAAATTAAATGCCACTAAGACCGCACCAATTTCCCACCAGGTCTTTTGCGGAACATACCCAGTACCAAATAAAACAGGTCCAACTGCACCGCCATAGTGAGTAAGAAGACATCCATAAGCAGAAGATGCTCCCAGTAAAAATACTAATGGCAGAGGCGGAACCTTTGCAACAAGTCCCAGTGTAAATAAAACCGGAATAAATGCACCTACATAAGCCCCCATTGAAGCAAAAACATATCTTACCAAAATGCTTATGACAAGCAACGCTCCCATTACCAGTGCCTGATTAATCCCTACAAAATTCATATGATCGCCAACAACTTTTGCCAACCACACAAAGAATTTTGCTTTGCTTAAAATACCCGAAATACCCATAATCGCACCATACCAGATCAAAGTATTCCATGCTCCATTATTAGCCAGTACATTTTTCCAATCAATCAATTTAAAAATTGCACAACAGGCAAAAAACATCAAGGCCACAGCTGTGCCATCTATTTTTGTAAAACTGCTGGTTGCCCACCCGATAATTGCCATCACAAAAAATAAAACCAGCATTTTTTCTTTGCCTGTCATAGGTCCAATCTCACGTAATCCTTGCTCTGCCAGTTCTTTATGATTGGCTATTTCTTTCAGTTCAGGCGGATAAATCTTATAAATCAAATAAGGAATTACCAGACATGCTATCAAGGCAGGAAAAGCCAAACCAACAAACCAGTCCATCCAACTGATATTAACTTTCAAAATATCTTTAGCAAATCCAACCGTTAAAATATTCGGCGCACAGGCAGTTAAAAATACTGCCGACGTAGATAAACTTATTGCATAACCGCTGATAGTTATATAAGCACCTATCCTGCGCGGATTATCATCTGGTTCCGACTTTAAAGTACTGGCCACATTTCTGAAAATCGGATAGACGATGCCGCCCGAACGAGCCGTATTAGATGGTGTCGCCGGACTAAGAATAAGATCTGTCAGCATCTGTCCGTAAACAAGGCCTAATGAAGATTTTCCGAATTTACCAATCATCCAGTAAGCTACACGTCTTCCCAAACCCGTATCGGCAAAAGCCTGTGTTATCAAAAACGCAGTAAATACCAGCCAAACAGTGCCATTGCCATAACCGCTCAGCAACTGACCGATTGGTACGATAAAAGATCCAAAAGCAATCACGCTCAGCATCACCACAGCTTCACCAGCCGGCCTTAAAATAAGGCCTAAAATTGCTGCAATATACACAGCGAAAATCTTCCATGCCAGCGGTGTCAGTCCGTCAGGAACTGGTATCATTAAAATAGAAACAGGAATCAATAATAAAAGCAGCCATCGTACTACCATAACACTCGCCTTCTTTCTTCAGTTTCCACTAGAATTCCGTTCTCACTTAAATCATACCGACAAAAGCTTTCAATCCTTCAAAATTCATCATATCGCACTTATTCACAATAACCGCTTCCGGGCTTCTGAGCGTCCCATCACCCTCTTTAGCATGGTTAGCAATAATATGCGCTACCTCAAAAGGCAGTTCGTGCTTAACGGCCAACGCACAGCCCGAAAAAGGATGCCGGAGATTTTTACCCAGTTTTGATTTTTGTGTTTTTCCTTCAGCATTTTTTTCATACTCGATCAATTTTCCCACATCATGCAGTAACGCTCCCGCAATCAAATAATCTTTATCTAGTTTAAATTTTTCTCCGTAAACACCCCATTCTTCATAGACCTTAAGAGCCATTCGCGTAACCGTTCTGACATGGGTTCTGTAACTGATCATAGTATCTGGAATCAACAGGGTAAACGGCAAGCTATCTATATCGCTCAATTTCCAGCCGCCGATCACCAAAGCTTCCTCGCAGGTATCGATAACCTTTTGCTGGAGAACTTTGTCTGTAATCAGTCCAATTTCCGGAAAAGCTTCATACCAATTGTTATACATATTTTCCACCTCTTTTACTAAAATTCACGGCAAATCATAAACAACATCAATAATCGTTCCATCTCGATATTCCACCAGACCGCAGATTTTTTCTCCTATTACTGTTTTTTCTGCGCTACCAGCCAGTCTTCTGGCTTTCTGATACAGTTCTTCCACAGTGACAACAGGCAGCGAAGTTTTACGCAAAGCTGTATCTAAATCCATACGCCTGGGATTAACTGCAATCCCATAATCAGTAACTAAAACATCAACTGTTTCACCAGGAGTAACTACTGTTTGGACATTCTCCAGCAACATCGGCAGCCTACCGCGCAAAAGCGGCAGAGCAACTATCGTCACTTTGGCACCAGCCGCGGCATCTGGGTGTCCTCCCGGTGCCCCTATCAATTTGCCATAAGAATCGGTCAAAACATTGACATTAAAATTAATATCCACTTCTGTTGCACTCAGAACTGCAACATCCAGCAAATTTACATATGGATTGGCACTAAAGGGATTAGCATAAGCCGATGCAGAAATTTCATGGTGCCTGTTGTTCACATACAAAGATGCGATAGCTTTTGCATCAAAATCCTGCGGATCAAAAAATGTTTTTATATATCCTTCAGCCAGCATTTCTGTCAAAAAACCTGAAGCACCTCCTATGCCGGCCGCGGCTTTAATATTGGCAAGTTGCATTTCTTTTTGTATAAATCCAGCTGCAGATATCGCGATACCGCCGCTGCCAAACTGAAAAATAACCCCTTCGCGTAAAATACCCGCATATTTTATAACGTCAGCCACATACTTGGAAATAACCAACTCGGCTGGATTCTTGCTAACCCTTATAGAACCAGTTGCAATCCCTGCTGGATCACCTATACTTTCAATTTCCACTATATAATCTACCTGGGTCTGCGGAATACTTATATAATCCAGCGGTTCCGTAACTAACCCGTCAGTAACCGCAACTACATGCTCCGCATATTCTGCATCCGGCATTGCATATCCTAACGAACCACAGGCGGATCTGCCCTGAACACCATTAATGTTCCCATAAATATCACAGGCCGGAGCAGCAATAAAAGCTACGTCGATATGCAATTCTCCGCTTTCAATAGCTCTTGCCCTGCCACCATGTGTGCGAAAAACAACTGGTTTGTCCAACTTATTTTTTTGGATGAAAGTGCCCAATTTTCCTCTGGCGCCACTGGTATCTATAGCCGTAATCGTCTTGTCTTCCAGATACGGTAAAAGCGCATCCTGTACCAGACTTAATGAACTGGCTGATAAAGTAATATTTTTAATACCTTTAGCGGCAATTGCTGCTATAACCTTTTGCATCACCAGATCACCATTGCGTAAAGCATGATGGAAGGAAATTGTCGTTCCCTCTTTAAGCTCTACTGCATCCAAAACTTTATCCAGTTTCATTATTTTATTTTGCCCAGGCCCAGCATACTTCAGCGGCCTTTTTGCCATTTTACCTTCAGGCTTTACTGTAAAGGGCCCCTGATAGGCTATTTTATTTTCAAAACCTGCTATCTTGTTAATTTTTTCCATAAGGCCTTTTTCCATTTTTAAACCTCCATACCAGCTGCTTTAGCATAGGATAAAATCGACATGGCCCTTGTTACCATCGGTTTATCAATCATTTTTCCGTTGAGAGCAGTAACTCCAGAAGCATTTTTCAGAGCTTCCTCATAAGCATCTAAAATATTTTTGGCAGTATTTATTTCTTTACCAGTGGGGGTATATAGTTCGTGTACGATACCGATTTGATTTGGATGCACCACTGATTTACCGGTATAACCTAATTGTTTACCAAGTTTAACATCTCGTTTCAGGCCTTCGTCATTTTTAATATTACTGTAAACATAATCCATTGCCATAATCCCCGCCGCATGTGCATTCAAAGAAATCAGATTACGGGCAAACAATATTTCCAAAGCTTCCTCTGAACGTTCCATACGCATATCAGTTCTGAAATCTTCAGCCCCTAACCCAATAGCCAACATTCTCTCAGAGGCACTGGCTATTTGATAAGAATTTATGACCCCTAAAGCAGTTTCAATACTGGCAACAATTTTTATCGTTCCGGCCTCTATTGAATGAGCTGCTTCTATTTCACTAATCAATCGATCCAAATTCCTTATATCGTCTGCAGTCTCAGATTTCGGCAACCTTAAAAAATCAGGTTTTAAAGGAACCATACTGCGTACATCAGCTTCATAATAAGGAGAATCTGCCTGATTAATCCTTATTCCTATCCTGCAATCAGGCCTATTATACTGTAAAGCATATTTAACCAATATTCTGGCACTGTCTTTTTCAAACACCGATACAGAATCTTCCAAATCATAAATAATACAGTCGGGACGATAAATTTCTGCACCAACGATCTTTCGCGGATCATTGCCTGGCACAAAAAACATTGTTCTGTATAAAGAGTTCATAGTACTACTCCTTTTCTGCCAAAGCTCTTTGGATAGCAGTCTCTGTTCTAGCCCGGATCACAAAGTCCAAAGCTCCATAATCTTCAACTGCAATCCTTGCATGCTCTACATTTGCTTTGCTTAAAATCTCTCGAATACTGTTTTCAATAGACTGCCCATATTTAGTCAAGGCCTTACTTATGATTTCTATTTTGATGCCGCCGCTTTTCATAATTTCTAAAGTCACTGATGCATCTCCCTTATTATTTGTCCCCGCAACAAATTCATGTCCTCTAAATACCATATTCACACCACCTTTTATAGTATTATCTTGATTCAATTATATATACTTTCAGGATATATGAAAAATAGGCATTTTCGATGTCAACCATCAAAAATGCCTATCTCAGAACACTTATAAAGATTTAATGATTTCTTTGGAAACTATCAAAATCCGAATCTATCACAAACTCAAGAAAAACTTTAGGAAGTTTTAAATCAAGCAATTCTTTTTTATAAATCAGCCATGTATTACGTTTTACCCTGCTTCCATCCTTATGTACCAGAGGAACAGAATGCAGCTGCGGATATTCTTCGATCAAAATAGACGGCAGTAAACCATAACCTAATCCATTAAAAACCATTTCTTTGCATAAATCCAGATTACTGACGCGCGTACCAATAATCGGCGGTTCTTCAAAAATCTCATACCACCATTTGTCCAGCAAATTCTGATAGTATTGGTCGGTATAGTAATCTACACGCACCATATGCGGTAAATCACTCAAAACAAAAGGCTTCGCCGCAACAGCACAAACATAATTAGTTGCCAGAAGTATCCGTTCATATTCCGGCCAGTCAAATTTGTTTCTTACGAAACCAAAGTGCACATTCAATGCTCCCGTCAAGCTGATAACATCACTGCTTTGCGCAACCTGCACATCAAATTTTGCTTTTGGATACATATCCTGAAACTTTCCCAGCAGTTTAGGTAAAAAATAACGTGCCAAAATACTGGGAGCAGCAATACGCAAAATCCCAGCTACATCTTCCTGCATATTCGTAATAGTTTCCCTGAAATCCTGTAATTCACCAAGTATCTTTTCCGCAAATTTAACGGTATATTCACCGGTTTCCGTAAAAGTTATCCCTTTATTACCGCGATACAGCAGCTTGGTCCCTAAAGATTCCTCTATTTGCTTAATCCGCGCTGTCAAAGTAGGCTGAGAAATATACAATATCTTTGCCGTTTTTGTAATATTCTTCTGTTCATAAAGCGTTTTTAAAATCAGCCAATCCCGTTCTTCCATAATGCACCGCCTAGCATAACACCATCTTTGCTTTCATTATAGCATGTTTGTTTTTCTCCGGTTTCATTAAACAATAAATAAAATCATATTTGTTGTTTACTTTTTCATGATATCGCAGCAGCGACCCGCCCGTAAAATAGAACTGGAACGGGCTCCACCTATATAATCTTCTACTTTATGACCAAGCGCAATATATTTTTCTAAATCAATACCGGTTGCGATTCCCATTTCTTCTGCCATATTTATCAGATCTTCTGTTGCGATATTTCCAGAAGCTCCAGGAGCAAACGGACAGCCCCCTAATCCTGCGAAGCACGCATCATAGGTAGTGATTCCTGCCATAAGCCCAGCCAGAACATTAGCCAATCCCATACCACGCGTATTATGGAAATGCAGCACCCAGTCAATATCCGGGAACAATTTCTTGACTTCTGTTCCATATTTGTAAACCTGTAATGGATTAGCCATACCAGTAGTATCCGATAAAGAGATCTCTCTGATACCCAACTTTCTTATCTGCACAATAATGGCAATTACCTGTTCCAACGGAACAGCACCGTCAATAGAACAACCAAACGCAGTAGAAACAGCTCCCGATAAACTTATTTTCTTTTGAACAGCATAATCAGCTATCTCCGCAAAAGACTGAACTGCTTCTTCGGGAGTTTTATTCATGTTGCGCAGGCAATGTGAACGACTTGCCGAAACTGTTATTTTGGCTTTATCAATGCCTGCGGCTTCTGCTCTTTTCAGTCCCTGCATGTTAAAAATCAGGGCTCTGTACTCAACGCCTTTCTTCTTATGTATTTTCTGCGCAACCTGATCCGTAGCGGCCATTTGCGGCACAGCTTTGGGACTGACGAAAGAACCTACCTCAATAACACTTACACCCGCATCTGCTGCAGCTTCAATCAGCTCAATCTTTTTTTCCACAGTCAGAAGTTCTTTTTCATTTTGTAAGCCGTCTCGTGGTCCGACTTCGCAAACCTTTATAGAACCAGGCAATTTTTTCATCTTAAATCACGCCCTCTTTTTTCAGTTCACCTAAATAACTTTCATTATATTCCAGCAGCTTTCCATATACTTCCTGATTATGTTCCCCTAATTCCGGTCCTACCCATTTTATTTCTCCAGGAGTTTCGCTGAAAACAGGAGTTATCCCCGGCATTTTAATTGAGCCCAATACGGGATGCGGCATTTCCACGATGTCATTCCTTACCTGATAATGCGGGTCTGCAAAAATGTCTTCAATACTGTACACTAAATTAACAGGTACTCCCGCTGCATCAACAATTGCTTTTAATTCCAGATAATCCTTACTTCCGATCCAGTCGCTGACTATTTTATCCAGAGAACTGTCATTTTTAACACGATCCCGCATCGTCACATATAACGGATCAGCCAGCAAATCCTCTCTGTGCATGGCCGTGGTCAAATATTCCCAGGTCCTGTCAGTACTACAGACAAGAACTACCCATTTTTCATCTTTAGTTTTATAAGTTCCTCCAGGGCTCGAAGTCCCGTTCAGTTTAGGACGGCGTTCCCTGATAATTCCATTTTTGTCATAATCAGCACATAGTATTTCCATAAACCTGAAAACACCTTCATATAAGCTTACATCGATCTCCTGTCCTTTACCATGCAGAGCGTCGCGATGATATAGCGCCATCATCGTACCCATTGCCGTATATAAGCCGGCAATATAATCAGTCAGCGAAAAAGACGGGCTTACCGGAGGTCTGTCCGGATACCCTGTAATATAGGTCATTCCTGAGAAGGCCGTAGCCGGTGTACCAAAACCAGGAATATTTTTATACGGACCTGTTTGCCCATAACCAGTAACATGGCTGAGAATGATATCAGGCTTTCTTTCCTTCATCTTTGCGTAGCCGATGCCCCATTTATCAAGTGTCCCAGTCCTGAAATTTTCAATTACAACATCACTTTTTTCTACTAACTGTAAAAAGATTTCCTTGCCTTTTTCCGTACGCAGATCCAGTGTAACCGATTTTTTATTACGCCCCATACAGGCAAATCTCAGCGCCTGGCCGCCATGATAAGGTCCCAGCCTCCGAAAAGGGTCTCCTCCCTCCGGCATTTCTATTTTTATAACCTCTGCACCAAAATCTGCCATCAGTCCAGCGGCAAATGGAGCCGCAATAACTGTCGAAATATCTAAAACCCTTACGCCCTCCAGTAATTTCATAATACTTCTCCTCTCACAATGCTATATTACGGTATAAAATCTCCCCGCCAGCAATTGTCATCTGTGGTACCAGTACAGTTTTACCTATTCGCGTTTCTTTCTGCGTGTCCGTAAAACACATATACTTGTCGCAAAGCTTAAAGACCGCTATGTCAGCGTCAAAACCTTCCTGCAGTGATCCCAACTGTTTGTCCATTTCCAAGATCTGTGCCGGTATGCTGGTACATCTTGCAACAACATCCAGTAAATCCATACCCAATAATAAATATTTAGACATAATATATGGCAGTGAAAAAACCGGGTCTTGAAAAAGCGTCTTCCCTGTCAGATCTGTTGAAATAATATCCGGCGCAAAACCTTCAGCCAATGCCCTTTCAGCTACTTTAAATGACCAGTGATTGCCGCCATTGGCTGCATCCATGATAACACCGCGTTGCTGTGCCTCACGAACCTTTGGCAAAACCTTCCCTGCAGCATCCATAATCGTCTGGCCAGTCCCATGATAACAATGTGCCAAAACATCACCAGGCCGCAGCAACTCTGCAATTCGGCCCATACCTTCCGGCGGATCAGTCACATGCACAACGAGCCGTGTTTTTAACCGTTCTGCCAAAGCCACGGCTTTTATCAGTACGTCTATTCCCAAATAACCTACTATTTCCTTACTGATTCTTACTTTAAGTCCTAATAAAATGTCCTTATGCTCAGCAAGAAGTTTCTGCAGTTTACTTTCATCCCAATATTGAGGGTCTACATTCTCATGATATTTCATTGTTGCCAACCCGCTTGGGCAAACGTTAAGAAAAGCTTTGATACGCATTTTTGATTGACTGACAATATTTTTCAGAAAACATTCCACATTAGCAGTACCGGCGCTTCCAGCATCAACAGTTGTCGTTACGCCCTGTGGGATCAAGCTCAGATCAGGATCAATACCTATTTCTGTTCCACTGTAAAAAACATGGCTATGAAAATCTATTAATCCCGGCATCACCAGACAACCTTTAACATCAACAGCTACATCTGCTCCTTTAAACTTTTTCCGGGCAACTATTTTACCATCCTGAATATAAATATCCCTCTGCTGTTTTTTTCCAAGTACAGGATCCAGTACTATACCATTTTTCAATAAAATATTTTTCTGCATTTTTTCAGGCCTCCTTTGCTTTTATCCATATTGTTCAAATAACCGTTTTGTTTCTCTGGCGATCATCAATTCCTCATTCGTCAAAATCGTCCAAAGTTCTACGTCCGAATCATCCTTATTGACCTGCGCATCTTCACCCCTGATTTCATTCTTTCGCAAATCAATTTTAGCGCCGATGACTTCTAAGCCATCGCAGATCTTAGCACGCATATAAGGAGAGTTTTCGCCCAGCCCTGCCGTAAAAACGATTGCGTCCAATCCGCCCATAGATACCACGTAACTCCCGATATATTTTTTCACCTGATACGCAAAAACATCTATCGCCAGCTGCGCCCTGGTATCGCCAAATCTGGCCGCACTTTCCAAATCCCTGAAATCGCTGGACAGCCCTGACAAACCCAAGATCCCCGATTTACTGTTCAAATACCGGTAAACCTGTTTGCCTGTCATATCCTCCTGTTCCATGATAAAAGGAATAATAGCGGGATCTATTTCTCCTGATCTGGTACCCATAATCAAACCTTCCAGCGGCGTAAATCCCATACTGGTATCTATTGACCGGCCATACTTTACCGCATCCACACTGGCACCGTTGCCCAGATGACAGGTGATTATTTTCAACTCCTCAAGCGGACGTCCCATTTTCTGCGCCAGTGTATTGGTAACATACTGATGGGAAATGCCATGAAAACCATAACGTCTTATACCATATTTGATATACAGCTCATAGGGCAAGCCATACAAGTACGCTGTTTCCGGCAGCGTCTGGTGAAACGCGGTATCAAAAACAGCGACCTGTACCACCTGCGGAAACAGCTCCAGACATATTTTGATCCCTTCCAGATTGACTGGATTATGCAGCGGAGCGATCATAATACAGGAACTGATCGTTTTGATTACTTCGTCCGTGATCACAACCGCCTCTGTAAATTTTTCGCCGCCATGCACGACCCGATGCCCGATACAATCTATTTCACTCAACGCATCGATAACTCCATAATTGGCGTCCGTCAAACTATCTAAAAGCAGTTGGATACCAGTCCTGTGGTCAGGTATGGTATGCTTGATCTCAATAACATATTCCTGTTTGCCCTGCAACTTTAACCGGCTGCCGTCCATACCAATCCGCTCAATCTGTCCTTTGACAAGCAACTGTTCCGTTTCCATTTCCAACAGCTGGAATTTGATCGAAGAACTACCGCAATTGATTACCAAAACCTTCATAATATCAACGCTCCTGCCTTTTACAATTCTTTAAATTCATTATATTCTAAGCCAATTTAAATGAAAAATAGGCAATTTCTATATTGAATATAGAAATTGCCTATTGCAGGATTTAAGTCTGTATTATTTTTCTGTAAAGCTTACTTCTTGTCGCCGCTTTCGGTTTCATAAGGCCAGCCGCTCAAGCTGCCTTCCAGGCTTTGTACGTTTTTATAACCCAGCGCCCGCAGCATCGTTTCGCCTTCATAACCGCGCAGGTTGATCTGGCAAGAGCAGACCAGTTTCGCCTCTTTATCCGGCAAAACCGTTTCAGCTTCACTGCGCACCTTGCCCAGCGGCAGGTTGATGATATTAGCGCAGCCGGCGATACGATTGGCTTTAAATTCACCGGGCGACCGCACATCGACCAGCGTATATTCGCAGTTTTGCCGCAGCTCTTTAAAATCTTTAGGATTGATGCTGCGCAGTCGTCCGCAGATCTTATTCAGCAGCACATTGGCCGCAGTCGCTATATTATCGATCGGCCCGTTAAAAGGCGGCGCGTAAGCAAAATCGATATTGCTCAGATCCTCTAAAGTAGCGCCAAAGCTCAGCGCTGTCGCCAGAGCATCAACACGTTTATCGACACCGCCGGTACCGACGACCTGGGCCCCGATGACCTTTTGCGTTTTGACATCTGCCAAAAGCTTCAGCACCAGACGCTGTGCGCCCGGCATATAGCCAAGTCTGTCAAATCCTGGCACTACTACCGACTCAAATTCGATACCGGCAGCCCGAGCAGCCCGCTCGTTAAGGCCGGTGCTGCCAGCCTGCCAGTTCAGTATCTGGCAGATACCAGTTCCTAAAATACCGGGATATTTAATGCCGTCGCCGCAAATATTGTCGGCGATCACACGGCCATGCTTATTAGCCGTTGAGCCCATCGGCGCAAACATTTTCGCCTTGCTGACGATGTTAGTATTTTCCGCACAATCGCCGCCCGCATAAATAGACGGATCACTGGTCTGCAGATACTCGTTGACTGCGATCGCGCCGCTGGGACCAATCTCCAGCCCGGCCGCCTTCGCCAGCTCAACATTAGGGCGTACGCCCACAGCAACAATCACCAGCTGCGCCGGGATCGTCCTTTTATCTGTCTTAACCGCGGTAACACGGCCATTGACGCCTTCAAAGCCCAGCGTCTTTTCCTGCAGATACAGCCTGATGCCTGCTTTCTCCACCGGCTTTTTCACCAAATCAGCCATTTCCAGATCCAGCAGCTGCGGCAGGATCCTGTCCTGCATCTCCACGATGTTCACTGTCAATCCCTGTTTATGGAAGGCCTCGGCAAGTTCCATACCGATCAGGCCAGCGCCGACGATAACCACGTCCGTCACCTTGTATTCCTGCATCTCCGCCTTGACCTGTAAGGTTTCCCACGGGAACCAGAAATTATGGATACCGCCCAGGTCAGCGCCCGGCAGCGGCAATTTTACAGGTGTCGAACCAGTGCCCAGTACCAGCACGTCGTACTGCATTTCTTTTACTGTACCGTCAGCTTTGTCCAAAACCGTTACCGTTTTTCTGGCACGGTCTATTTTCTGCGCCTCATGTCCTGTCAGCACGTCGAAGCCCTTGACCGTTTTAAAAAATTCCGCATCACGGACAAATCCCTGCGGCGTATGGGTAAAGCTGGTAAAATCCTCTACATCGCCGCCGATATAATACGGAAAGCCACAGGCGCCGTAGCTGACCTGCTGACCCCGTTCCAAAACAGTGATTTCCGCATCCTTATCTCTGCGGCGCAAACGTGAAGCTGTTTTCATGCCGGCAGCAACGCCGCCGATGATCAATACCTTTTTAGCCATTGCGATCGCTCCTTCCAAAGTAAAAATTTACTTTATATCTTCATTATATACGCAAACAGGGCTGCGTTCAATGAACACAGCCCTGTTTTCCAAAAATCTTTACTTACTAAATACTCAGACAGTCCGTTCTATATCGATAGCGCCGTTTTTCAGCACTACACGAACAGTTTCGCCACTCTTAATCTCGCCGCTGACGATCTTCTTACCCAAAAGGTTTTCGACCGTGTGCACGATCAACCGTTTCAGAGGCCGCGCACCAAAGGCAGGATCAAAACCGGCTTCCGCCAGATAGGCAACAGCCTCGTCGCTGTAGGTCAGTGTCAGATCAAGCTGTTTTTCCAATCTTTCGTCCAGTTCCTTCAAGATCATTTTCACGATATCGTGGATCTGCTCTTTCTCCAATGCCTTAAAGACCACGATATCATCGACACGGTTCAAAAATTCCGGACGGAAGAACTGCATCAGCATGCTTTGTACTTCCTCGCGGGAGATCTGCCCCTGCTTCTTCATGATCTCGGCCGAGCCCAAATTACTGGTCATAATGATCAGCGTATTCTTAAAGTCTACGTTACGTCCCTGACCGTCAGTCAGACGGCCATCGTCCAATACCTGCAGCAATACGTTGAAGACATCGGCATGCGCTTTTTCGATCTCGTCCAGCAAAATTACCGAATACGGATGGCGGCGTACAGCCTCGGTCAGCTGACCGCCTTCATCGTAACCAACATAGCCCGGAGGCGCGCCGATCAGACGGGAAACGGTATGCTTCTCCATATATTCGCTCATATCGATACGGATCATATTACGCTCGTCGTCAAACAAAATCTCGGCCAGCGCCTTCGCCAGCTCCGTCTTGCCCACGCCCGTGGGGCCGAGGAAGATAAAGGAACCGATCGGCCGGCTGGGGTCTTTGATCCCCGCACGGGCACGCACAACTGCCTCGCTGACCGCTTTAACAGCGTCGTCCTGGCCAACTACCCGCTGATGCAGGATATCCTCCAAATGCACCAGTTTTTCGCGTTCGCCGCCGCTCAGCCGGGATACCGGAATACCGGTCCAGGTGCTGACGACCTTGGCGATATCTTCCTCGTCAACCTCTTCCTTCAGCAATATGTTGTCGTTGGTATTTTTATTATGGGCCTCCACCTCGGCCAGTTCTTTTTCCAACGCCGGCAAACGGCCATACTTCAATTCTGCCAGTTTATTCAGATCATAGCCGCGCTCAGCACTTTCCATTTCCTGTTTTACGGCGTCGATTTCTTTCTTTACCTCACGCACACGGGCGATAGAAGCCTTTTCAGCATCCCAGCGTTTGACCAGCGCTTCGTTTTCCTTCCGCAGTTCGGCCAGTTCTTCTTCAATTTTCGCCAGACGATCCTTCGACTGCTCGTCCTGCTCTTTCCCCAAAGCCTGAGCTTCGATCTCCAGCTGCAGGATACGGCGCTTACTCTCGTCCAGCTCGGCCGGCAGCGAATCGATCTCCGTCCGCAGACGGGCAGCCGCCTCGTCCACCAGGTCGATAGCCTTATCCGGCAGGAAACGGTCATTAATATAACGGTTACTCAAAACAGCAGCAGCTACCAGCGCCGCGTCTTTGATCCGTACGCCGTGATGCACTTCATAACGCTCTTTCAGACCACGCAGGATCGAAATCGTATCCTCAACACCCGGCTGCTTGACCATTACCGGTTGGAACCGCCGTTCCAGAGCGCTGTCTTTTTCGATATACTTACGGTATTCATTCAGCGTCGTTGCGCCGATACAGCGCAGCTCGCCGCGGGCCAGCATCGGTTTCAGGATATTGCCAGCGTCCATTGCGCCTTCGGCAGCGCCGGCGCCGACCACCGTATGCAGCTCGTCGATAAACATAATGATCTGCCCGGCAGAATCAGAAATCACCTTCAACACCTTTTTCAGACGCTCTTCAAACTCGCCGCGGTATTTGGCGCCTGCTACCAGTGCCGCCAGATCCAGAGCATACAGCGTCTTGTTCTTCAGATTTTCCGGTACGTCGCCGGCCACGATACGCCGTGCCAAACCTTCGGCGATAGCAGTTTTACCAACGCCAGGTTCGCCTATCAGCACCGGATTGTTTTTCTTGCGGCGCGACAGGATCTCGATCACACGGCGGATCTCCTCATCACGGCCGATAACCGGATCCAGCTTACCGTCCATAGCCTTGGCAGTCAGATCCTGACCATATTTTTCCAGGGTCTGTTTACTTTCTTCGTCAGCCTGTCCGTTAGTGTAAGCCATATATAGCCCTTCTGCTTTTTTCTTATCGATACCGTATTTTTTAAGCAGAGACACAGTATCACTGTCACCATCGCTGGCTAAAGCCGCTACCAAATGACCGATGTTTACCTCGCCCTGACCGGCAGCCTGTGCCGCCAGACCTATCACACGGGCCAAAGCCGTACTCATCGTCAGCTGACGGTCCTGCCCTTTGACAGAAGGTATCCGCTGCATCAGCGCCTTGGCTTCCTGCGCAAAAGTTTTTTCATCAGCCTTGACATTGGCCAGCAAAAACTTAAAAAAGCCCTCGCTGCTGCTCAAGGCCACTAAAAGATGCGCACAGGCCAACTCCTGCTGATAATTCATTACAGCCTGCTGCTGTGCGGCTTCTAAAATACTTTTTACTTCTTCACTGTAGCGTTCTTGCATAGCGCTACACCTCCTGACTATCATCAAATTTTAATCTTTTAACTTGTTTTTACAGAAATTTTTTTATCGTCACGCAGGGAAACTAAACTCTGCGGCGAATACACAAAATAAGTATTGCACTGATTGCAACAGCTGTCACTCTCACAGCCGCGGCAGCTGCGACCCAACTATAAAAAATCATTATATGGAGGCAAGTATGAATACATCCATGATCGTTTACCGACTGTTCGACGTCGCCGACGAAATCAATCTGGATCTTGTGCAGGCCCTATGGACAAGCCGTAACAAGATCGCATCCCGTTTACGTCTCGACAGGATCTCTACAAAATCCATCACCTTTAAAGATCCGCCGGTTTTGGTCGAACTTGGCTCCCACGAAATGGAGCTGGGCGGCAAAACCTATCTGGCTGAAATCAAAGCCCGCATTTTTGACCTGGGCGTTATCAGCCTGATCCTGCGCATTCCCTTCGAAGACGATGTTACCTACGACGAATATCTCGATATGGCCATCGTCAGCGAAAATATGCCCGAAGACGAGATCCGCAGTTATCTGGACGCCGTCCTCGAAACTATCCGTCCCGCCTGCTCCAACGAGCGCGTTTCGGACTTTGACGAAGACTTTGTCGTTTATTACTTCCAGGAAAAACGAGCCGACTGGGATCTGGTCCCCTTACTCTTAAAAGACCGTACACCTGTCAGCCAGCAGACCCGCCGGGAAACGCTGGAAAACAGCTTCTCCTACGCCGACGACGTTACCTATCTGGCCTGGGATTCGGCAGTTGTCTACGATCCCAGCGGCAGCCTTGACGTGCCCGACCTGCTGGAATTTGCCAACGCGCAGTTTTTAGAACTGCGTTATTATGACAACGCCCTCAACAACGCCATCGACAAAACCTATGACGAGCTGGAAGAAGCTAACATGACCAGCAAGGCCACCCGCCTGGAAAGCTATCGCCAGATCCGCGGCAACCTGATGGAGCTGATGGCCGATGTCAGCAGCCTGACCAGTAACATCAACAATGCCCTGCAGGTCACCGAAGATATCTTCTACGCCCGCATCTACACCCGTTATCTGTCCCTGCTGCGCGCTTCCGTCTGGAAGGACAACATCGAAAATAAGATCCATGTTATCCAGCGCAGCTACACGCTGCTCAACGAAGAAGTATCCATGTACCGCTTCGAGCTGCTGGGGCTTTTTGCCATGGGACTTTTGGGACTGATATTTTTGACCAACCTCTATATCGCCTTTAAATAAGGTAATTTTCAAGGAAGCTGGCACTGCCGGCTTCCTTAATTTTTATTATAAGCGCCATAAGTCAAAAAGTCAAATATTTTTATTATTATTTTAATTCGGCATAATCTTGACAATCATCTGCACAATAGTACAATAGTAGTTATTCCAAATTATAGATTGAGGGGAATTATTATGACACCTGGTTCTATCTTACGTGGTACAGCTATTTTACTGGCTCTGCAATGGGTCAGTGTTTTATTTCTACAGGCGCTGCACATCGCTTTTCCTCCGGCGCTGCTGGGCATGATCCTACTGGCAGTCTTACTTTTGACCGGCGTTATCCGCGAACAAAGCGTTGAAGACGCCTGCACCATACTTATCGAAAAAATGGGTATGTTGTTTTTACCGGCCGGCATCAGTATGCTGCTTTATCTGGATATCATCAAAGCGGAAAGTATAGCCATTTTTGTCACTATCATCGTCAGCAGCCTGATCATTTTAGTTACTACAACAGCTTTTGTCGAGCTGCTTTCACGGCCTAGAAAAGGAGGTAAAAACTGATGCTGTTTCCCGAAGCTTTGCTCAATTCACCCATGTTCGGCATTGGTCTCACCATCATTGTTTATGTTTTCTGCGAGTTGCTCGTCAACCGCCTGGAACTCAACATCATTCCGCCTTTTGTGCTGGCCTGCCCCATCATCATGGGCATCATCTATTTTCAGGCGCCTCATATCACTTACGAGCAATACGCCTCCGGCGCCAGTTTTATCAACTTTCTTCTGGGACCGGCTACAGTAGCTCTGGCTCTGCCGTTGTACCGCAACCGCAAAACCTTAAAAGCCAACTTTTTTATCATTGTCAGCGGCGTGCTTGTCGCTACCACCGTTGGCATCACAGCCATTTTTATCTGCGGCACTCTGTTCGGTGCCAGCCAGCAAGTGTTGCTCTCGCTGGTTCCTAAGTCGGTAACTACGCCTATCGCCATGGATATTTCCAACGTCATCGGCGGTATCCCCTCCTTAACGGCAGCCTGCGTCATCTTCACCGGTATGTTCGGCTCCACCTTCAATCATAAGATCCTTGAGCTGCTGGGCTTTAAAAACGATATCGCCATCGGTCTGGCCATCGGTGCCTCCAGCCATGGCCTGGGCACCAGCGCCTGCGTCAATAAAAGTGCAGTCCAGCTGGCTATCGGCGGCGTTGCTATTGGACTTACCGGTATCGCTACTTCTATTTTAGCGCCGCTGCTGCTGCCTCTGCTGACTAAATTGTTTTGAATAAAGCTTTAATTATTTAAGAAATAGAAAGTCCATTCCTCAAATGAGGAATGGACTTTCTATTTTTGCATGTCATTGCAAATATCCATAAAAAAGCAGAAGCACTTATAAGTACTTCTGCTTCAGTGAAAGATTACCTTACGCGCTTTCTCAGTTGGTTCTAATTAGTCGAAAAAGCCGCGCTTACGAATTTTAATTGTTAAAATCAACTTTTAACCAGCCACCAGCAAGTAGAGAAAATAATTGCAACAATACCACCTGCAATAGCTTCTGCTCCCATACCAGTCACACCTTCTTTCACTTTAAATCCCGGGTAAACTGGCAGGAATGCCACCCAAAAAGCATTCCTGCTGTAAAAAGGAGAAATTTATGTACAGTTCTTCCACAGCCGTCCCAATTAACCGGGGAAGAATGGCCATACCATCGGAATAACGATGATAGAAACGATAAAGCAGAGAATTACCAGCGGTACGCCTACTTTTACATAGTCCATAAACTTATAGTTACCAGGCCCCAATACCAAAGTACAGGGCGGAGTACCTACCGGAGTTGCGAAAGCGCAAGAAGCTGCGACACCGATAGCCATCAATACTGCTTTCGGGGAAGCTCCCAGCTGCTGCGAAATGGCTACGCCTACCGGAGCCAACAAGGCTGCAGCAGCCGTATTCGACATAAACTGCGTCAACGTACAGGAGATGATAAACAATACTGAAGTCATAATGATCGGGGTAGGAGAACCTCCCATCAGGCTTACTGCCCACTCGGCGATCAATTTACCGGCGCCGGTCTTATCCATTGCCGTAGATACAGGCATCATACCTGCAAACAGGAAGATCGTTACCCAGTCGATGGACGCATAAGCCTGCTTTTCAGTCAGGCAGCCCGTCAGCACACAAACCAGGGCGCCGATGATAGCGGCCATTTCCAAAGTTACGCTCTTCAGATCAAGTGCCATAACGATAACAACTACTGCCAGGATCAAACCGGAAATAACTTGTTTTTTACTGTCATGTACTGTCGCTTCAATTTCCTGTTCGATTTCCTGATCTGCGTCCAATTCAGCTTTCGGCAGCAGATACTTGCCGATAAACATCATATAAGCAATAGCCACAATAGTCAGAGGAACACCTATCCAGGCAAACTCGAAGAAAGAGAAGGGCGCATACCCAAAAGAAGTCAAAGCGCCGGAAACGATAATGTTAGGCGGAGTACCTACCAAAGTAATGATACCGCCAACACCTGCGGCGTAAGCCAACGGCATCAACTGGCGTGAAGCAGGGATCTTTGCCGCAGCACAGATGCCCAGAACAACCGGCATCAGGCAGGCTGCCGTACCGGTATTAGACAGAACAGAAGATAAACCTGCACCAACGATCATGATACCAAACATCAAACTGTTTTCACTGGTACCTGAAAGTTTAACGATAGAGATACCAATCTTCTGGGCCAGTCCAGTATGGAACATAGCCGCACCAACAACGAACATACCAGCAAAAAGCACTACTGTTGAATTAGAAAGTCCCGAAAAAACCTGTTTAGCCGGGATAAATCCCAAAAGTCCGCAGGCGATAGCGCCGCCCATAGCGGTAATGGCCAGAGGAATAAGTTCAGTAATAAATAATAAGGCCACTATTGCTAAAACAATTAAACATTTGACTGCTGAAGACATAAACTCACCTCATTTCCTAAAATAGTTTATACATAATCCTCCTTTTTGTTTACTTAATCACCCTTGTGATTACATTTTCATTGTAGAATTTTATAATTACACCGTCTAGTTTAACAATGTATGAAAATAGCGAACATTATTGTTTCTAATAGTTTAATTAATTTAAACAATATTTTAATTTTTTGTTACTGTAGCAACATGGGGTCTAAACTGGCCTGGAGCCAGCTTTTATCGGCATTGTTGCTACTGCATATTTTAAATATTATAGATATATTTCAGCTTTTATTTTTTGCCATAAATTTCAAAAACACTTGCAATAAAATATTAAAGCACTTCCATCTCTTTTTCAGGCGCAACTGCTGTTTTAATAATGTACACTCAGCCCGACTGCCAAAATGCGCTTAGCCTGAGTTGATTATCAGCACAGCAACTGCAAAACATTATTTCCAAACATCTGAATATTTTGAAAAACTGCGATATACAGCGTCTAGGCTACTATACATTCTTCGCAGGAAGTAGTTAAGCCCTGACCTGCCAAAACGGCTTATCAACAACTGATTTATACTAAAATGAAACTTTATTTATAACCTCGACCTATGATAAAATTATTTTTATATAATATACTGCTTTAAGCAGCAACGGAGGTGAACATGTTTCCGCAGGGAAACAGATTCTTTGGAATATCTCAGTATAATCTTTAACATCATTATTATTTTATTTTTAGTCGCGCTCAACGGTTTTTTCGTTGCATCAGAATTTTCTATAGTTAAAGTGCGTCCTTCGCGCCTTGACACTTTAATAAAAGAAGGCAACAGGCAGGCTGTCCATGCCCGTCAGGTCACCGAACATCTTGATGCCTATTTATCAGTGACCCAACTGGGCATCACCCTTGCGTCCCTTGGTCTTGGCTGGATCGGCGAACCGGCTGTAGCCAAAATGCTGACGCCGTTATTTCATTTATTCCATGTACCGGCACAGCTTGAGCATACGATTGCCTTCGTTGTCGGTTTCTCTGTCATTACCGCTCTGCATATCGTACTGGGCGAGCTGGTTCCAAAATCCTTATCGATCCAGAAAACAGAAAAAGTAGTGCTTTTTGTCGCCTGGCCGCTGATCATGTTCAATAAACTGATGTATCCGGCCGTCTGGTTTCTCAACCATGTTGCCAACTGGACCCTGAGGCGTATGGGTATCCACGCTGCCAGCGAAGCTGAGGAAGCGCATAATGAAGACGAGATCCGCCTTTTGATGGAACAAAGCTATAAATACGGCTATATCGACAAAAGCGAGCTGACCTATCTGGACAATGTTTTTGATTTTTCCGAGCGCCACGCCAGCGAGATCATGGTCCCGCGTACAGATATGATCTGTATGTTTCTGGATGACACCTTTGAGGAAAACATCCAGGTCGCTCTCGGTGAACGCATGACCCGTTACCCGATCTGCGAAGAAGATAAAGACCATATCATCGGCTTTCTGCACATCAAAGACCTGCTGCGGGCTTTAAACGCCGGTCAGAAACCTGATTTACGCACCCTGGCGCGTGAAGTTCTGGTCGTGCCTGAATCCATGCCGATCAGTAAGCTGCTGCGCCTGCTGCAAAAACAACGTAAACAGCTGGCAATTTTGATCGATGAATACGGCGGCACCGCCGGTATGGTCACCATCGAAGATATATTAGAAGAAATCGTCGGCGAGATCCAGGACGAATTTGACGAAGAACGCCCGGAAATAGAAGCTGAAGGCGATAAGATCTATTCCATCGACGGTAAAATGCTGCTGGAAGACGTCAACGACCTGTTCGGTCTGGAATTATCCTCTGAAAGCTGTGACACCATCGGCGGCTGGGTCTATTCCCAACTGGACTATCCACCTCAATTAGGTCAGACTGTAAAACTGCCCACTGCGGAATTTTCAGTCGAAGAGCTGGATAACATCCGTATCACACGCCTGAAAGTCCAACTCCTGCAAGATCCAGAAGGAATCCATCAGGGTATGCTGGAAGAACATTTGCATATGTAAAGAAACAGATCCCGTCAGCTTTTAAGCTTGACGGGATCTGTTTTTGCTTTGAGTGTTTGAATTTAATTTTTTGTTTCTTTATTATAGCACTTTCTTGAAAGAAAGCGCCGCTCACTTAAAACGTCCATACAAAATTTACATTGCCCGTGAAGCCTTGTTTTTTACCACCCCAGCCCTGCAGGCCGATGTTGATGGACGGGTCATTAGCCCCTTGGGGCTGCAAAATGTAGCCCAGCTCCAGCATACCGCTGCTGCCTTTGATACTGGGCGACGGGGTGCTGAACCCTTTGACGGTGGCTCTTGCTTCACCGTTAAATTCGTATTCATAGGCCACGCCTACATAACCGCTGCCACGCTCGCCGTAAGCTTTGCTTACCCTTGCCCCCACTCTGGCGCGGGTGCTGTCTACGGCATCAAAGTCATATTCTTCCCCTGCGCCCTGGCCCTGCAAAGTAACGCTGTCGCCCCTTTGGTGGGTGTACAGCAGCTTGGCGTAAACATCGGCTTTGGTACTATCGTTCAGTTCCGTCACTTTGCCGATGCCCAGATGCGCGCCATAATAAGCGTTGCTGCTGTCATATTGGGTATATACTTTACCCAGCGAACCGCTCATGTCGTTGCTGCCATAGTCGGCGTCCATGCGTCCGTAACGCAGGCTGCCTTCGTAATATACACCGCTGGTATTATCCTGCCGTGCCAGCATACCGATACCATAATATTTGGTATTGCCGTCGCCACGCACGCCGCTGTCCAAATGGCTGGTGTAATTGCCGTGGCCGTATTCTACAAAGGGACCGAAGGTCAGCTGCCCTGCCTTGTTGGCGATGGCTTTGCCAACGCCCAAGGCTAAATTATAACCATGCACATCGGCATGGGAACCGCTCTTGTAGCGCATACTGCCGCCGCCCATAGCGCCGAACATTTCCGCATTACCGCTGCCCGCCGCCGTTACCGCACTGCTTACGCCGCTGCCTGCCAAAAGGTCTGCGCCACTGTTGATAAAGGCTGCAGCCGCCAGCTGTGTCTCCACCGGGGACTTGCTGTCGCCGCTGATACCGGCTCTGGTGACCCTGCTCACCAAAGCTGTACCGCCCTCTAACTCAGTTGTAAATTCATACTCGATGCTGACCCCGTCTTTGATCTTGCCGTAAGTCACATCTCCAGTAATACCGTTTTCATTCTTGACAAGAATAACGCTGTCGCCTACCTGCAGAGCAGGGGCTGAACCTTCCATGCCAACGTTGATAGTACTGCCGTCAAGGCTGGTACTCTTATCACTGCCATTACCGCCTGTCAGGGTCAGCAGGGTGTTGCCGGCCTGGGTGTCGTTTTGCAGATAGAAGTTATAAACGTCAAAACCCTTGACGTTGGCTACCTCAAGCCCTTTGGTATGGATATTCAGTATATTGCCGCTGACCGTACCGCTGGTAGTAGCGCCGCCGTACAGCACCGATTCAGTGCCAAATTTTGGTGCGCCGCTGATAGTGACGCTGTTATCTGTGACAGCTCCCCGCTGTCCATACCCACCATAGACAGAGCCGCTAATAATGCCGCCGCTGATACGGACTTCATTGCCTGTTACAGCGCCGCTGGCACTGCCAAAACCTCCGTAGACATTTTTAGCGACCTCACCGTTACCGCTGATGACTATCAGATTGCCCATGACATCATCATTGCCAACGCTATTGCCAGCGCTGTAGCCTCCGTAAACTACATCTTTGACAGTGCCGCCGCTGATATAAACTTTATTGTCTGTAGACTTACCGCTGCTAGCATCGCCGCCGGTGACGCTGCCGTTGACAGTACCTTTTTCAATGATAACAATATTGTCTGTAGCAGCCTCAACACCATTACCGCCAGCGACATAATAAGTATACATGCCGCTGCCATCGTCTTGCCCGATAGTACCGCCCGTAATAGTAAGAATGTTGCCCACAGCCGTACTGTTTATGGAATCTCCGCCATAGACAATCTTGTGTACCTCACCACCGCTGATAGTGACACTATTGCCTTCCACCTTGCCGATGCCATAACCGCCCTTGACATAATCTTCAATGGTGCCTTTGCTGATAGTGACGCTGTTGCCTGTGACCGTATCGCTATCGCTATAGCTATTGCTATAGCCGCCAATAACATAACTCTTAACCGTACCGTCAGTGATATCCACTTTATTGCCTGTGGCTGAGCTGCCGTTGCTGTAGCCGCCAATAACACTGTCTGTTATCGTACCGCCAGTGACGGTTATTTTGTTATTTGTTACTGCACCATTGCTGCCGGCATAACCGCCGTAAACTTGTCCCATCTGGCCGCTGATTATATAGACATGATTATTATCGACAACAGCGGAGCTAAAGCCATAACCGCCATAAACATTTTTTTGTTCGCCGCTGCCAGTTCCGGTGCCAATCAGCGGTACGTCACCGCCGCCAGCTGTGCCGATGGTCACTTGGTTACCGGAAGCAGAACCGCTGGGGCTGATATTACCTGCGCTGTCTTTAACGTCATTGCCTGCTTGAATATAATCATCCTGCGTCTCTATCTTGACGATCTGCCCCGCAGCAGCCGCAGGCTGTACATAGCCCACGCTGCCCAGCAGCACCCCTGCCAGCAGTCCGGCCAGCACGCGCCTTGTCAAAACACTTTTACCCTTTTTCATAAATCTCCCTCCCTTGTGTAATGTTTATTATTTAAAATAATTTTTTATAACCAAAACTTTGATTATTAAATATATTTTAACACGATGTCCCCCCCGGACAAGCAAATGTCGCATCGAGCCACATTCGCATTGTCAGGCTGACGCCTGAAACCAGCATCCGCACGCTTAAAGTAACTCGCCAGAAAAAAATAAACCCTGTCAACTTTTCAGTTGACAGGGTTTATTTACCTGTTCACTCGAACTTTTTTAGGTTTTATTTTTGAATTTCTTTAGATGTTCATTTCTTCAGATCTTCCAACAATTTCTCATATGCTTTCAAAGCTTTAGCATTCGCTGACTGCAGGGCCTGCAGGCGCCAGCCCAAAAGCAGGCCGCCGTCGCGATAGAGCGCCCGGCTGTTGTTTCCCTTGACGCAGTTCAGCAGACATTTACTGCTGTACACATCGTAAACCAGTATTTGTATCCTCTGATACAACTCTTTGACGTCTTTCCAGACTGTTTTACTGAGCCGGTCGATCTTAAGGCTGCGGCGGGCGTAATAAATCACTTCACAAATGCGTAAAATGCTTTGAGCCTGCGCCTCGTCTATTTTATCGCCTTTAATGTCCAGTTCTTTCAGCATATTATACCAGTCTTCGATCCGGCAGCCTGCCAGCTGCTCAACTTCCACATAATAACTGTTCTGCCATAACGACTGTTCCGTCCAGGCCAGCAATTTGAAGATACAATGACTGTAAACACCCTGCTGCAGCTGTTTATCAACTTCAGCCAGAATGTTTTCTATTTCTTCCGTCAGTTTTTCAGCCAGCTGCGGCCGCTGCAAAAAGCTGCTGCCCGCTGTTCCCTGCAGCAGCTGCCACTGCTGCAGCAAACGTTTATACCGAAACAGAACATTCAGCGTACCGGCAGGTTCTGCCAGCAGCTTCCGCATTTTCTCATACTCGCCTTCAGCCAGCAGCGGCTTGATCAGCGCCAGCAAAGCCTGCAAATGCCTGAATTGGGGCAGCAGCAGTTTATCAGCCTGCACCAGCATGGTTTTGTCCAGCAGCAGCCTGTTTTGCAGCTTTAAGATCCTGTCGCCATAATATTCCAATAGTTTGCCAAGCTCATCCTGGACCATGCCGCCCCGGTCGATTTTCAGCCGTCCCTTCGGCAGTTCATGCTCTTCACCGTTGCCCAGCAAATGCAGCCCACGGGCAAACTTGCTGCGCGGCTCGATAAAAACAGGGATCTTCGCAGCCACCTGCGCCGTAAAATCCAAGAGATCAGCTTTTGTCCCCTCTTTGAGCTCCAGTTCTACTTCGTCAATTTTTTCTTTCTGCTTCCCGGCGCTGATCTTGCCCTGGTCAATTGCCATTTCCAGAACGGTAGCGGGCGTCACCTGCAAGAGTCTGACCTCTCTTTTTACTTCCACGGTGAAAAGCTTCTGCAGTTCTTCTCCTGCCAGCAGCTCTTCCAGATCGGCCTCCAACCCCAGCTCTGCAAAACCGCTTAGCAGCGGAGCATCTTTTTTGAGAGGGATATTAAACTCGCGGCGGGCCGAAAGGCCTCCGCCCGAGCTTTGTTCTGTTTTGATAGTAGCTTCGTATTTTTTACCGTTGCGCCTGATGCGATATGCCATACCGGCTTCAGTCAGCTTATAGGACTCCGTATCATAATACGTTGTCAGCAGCTCCTGTTTAGCCAGGCTGCCTTTGATAGTTTTGACCGTAATCAGCTCAGAAGCCAGCAGCTTTTTTAAATCTTTACGGGCAATCGTCAGTTTCATTTCCATTTCCACTGTTTTATCCATGTTATCGCCTTCCTATTCCGCTATGGAGCCGCGGACTTCTGTAAAAATAACCTGGGGAACGTCCAGATCATAAACCTTTGGAGTAAGCTCGCGCAGATCTTCGATCCGCCAGCCTGCGTTCTGTTCCGCCAGCTTGGCCAAGGCCTCTTCCAGATTATTGGCAGCGACGATCGCCAGCGCGTCCAGATAAAAATGGCTCTGCACGCAGGGTTCATTGATCATACTGTGACTGTGATAAGTTTTGTTATGACGCCAAACGTAAACATTCATCAGTATCTACTCCTTTAATTTTTTATGTTCGCCGCCCCAGGCCCACCACGCCAGCGGCAGGCCAAAAGCTATAACGACTACGGCAGCAGACACATATAAGCCGCTGCCGCCTGAAACAGCATCAGCCAGCAGATTATAAGCAATCGCTCCCGGCAGCATGCCCAGTACAGTTGCCGCAGCATACAGCTGCAGATTCATCTTACAGCAGCCGGCAATAATGCTTACCGGATCATACGGAAAAATCGGTACTGTGCGCAGCCACAGCATCTTGACGAAGCCGCCGCTGCCGCTCAGATAATTGGTCAGCCTTTCACCCCAGCAGCCGCCATAACGGTCAAGCAGCTTTCTGCCGCCGCCCAGACTTCCCAAAGCATAGCACAAAAGAGCACTGCTCAGACCGCCGCATAACAAATAAACTATACCCAGCATGGGTCCAAACAAGATCCCCGCACTGAGATTCAAAAAAATACCCGGAAAAAACAGCAGCGGCCGTACCGCATATAACGCTACATAAACCAGTGGCCCCAGGTTGCCGTACGATGCGACCCAGCGCCGCACATCATCAACTGAAGCAGGATGAAAAATATAGGGCGAACTGTGCAGTTGCCAGATGACCCAGAGCAGCAACAGCGCCAAAACTGAAAAACGCAGCATTTCCCGATGCCGCCTGCAACTTCTAAAAAAATTTTCTACCATTTATTTACCACCATTCTCTTTTTATATGATAGCCTGTTTGAGCTATTTTCGCAAGAAAATGCTGCTAAATACAAAAACAGCCGGCAAATACTGCCGGCTGCTGCGTTTATTTTTGATTACGTTTTTTACCAAGATAGGCCGCTTTGATGTCAGGATTTTCCAAAAGCTCCTGACCGGTCCCGCTCATAGTTATTTTGCCTGTTTCCAGTACGTAAGCCTGATGAGCGACCTTCAGCGCCATATTGGCATTCTGTTCGATCAGCAGGATCGTCATGCCTCTGCTGTTGATCTCCTGAATGATATTAAAAATATCTTTGATGATCAGCGGCGCCAACCCCAGGGAAGGCTCGTCCATCATCATCAGCTGCGGCCTCGAAAGCAGCGCTCTGCCGACAGCCAGCATCTGCTGCTCGCCGCCGGATAAGGTACCGGCCATCTGCCAGCTGCGTTCTTCCAAACGTGGGAACAATTCATATACCCATTTGATGTCTTTGGCTATTTCTTCCTTATCATTGCGCATATAAGCGCCGATCTGCAGATTTTCCAGCACCGTCAGATTTGGAAAAACCCGGCGGCCTTCAGGAACAAGAGTGATCCCTGTTTTAACGATCTTCTGCGAATTGAGCCCGGTAATATTCTGCTCGTTATAGCTGATGCTGCCGCTTTTAGGCTTTACCAGCCCGACTATTGTCCGCAGTAAGGTGCTTTTGCCGGCGCCGTTAGCGCCGATGAGCGTCACGATCTTACCTTCAGGCACTTCCAGGGAAATACCTTTGAGCGCTTCGATGCCGCCGTAAGCTACAAATAGGTCCTGTACTTTAAGCATCTTCGTCCACCCCCAGATAAGCGTCGATAACGCGCCTGTTATTTTGGATCTCTTCCGGCGTACCTTCAGCAATAGTCATGCCAAAATCCAAAACATAAATGCGGTCGGATATTTCCATGACCAGATCCATATGATGCTCGATCATGAAAACCGTCAGATCATATTCATTGCGGATCTGACGAATAAATTCCGTCAGTTCATCAGTTTCCTTAGGATTCATACCCGCAGCCGGCTCGTCTAAAAGCAGCAGCCGCGGCCCGGTCGCCAAAGCGCGGACGATCTCCAGACGACGCTGCTGACCATAAGGCAGGCTGGATGCTTTTTCATCACGCAGCTCCCACAAATCAACCTTACGCAGCAGAGCTTCCACAGAGGCTTCCATTTCCCGCTGTTCTTTATTATACCAGGGCAGATGCAGCGCTGCCGACATGAAATCGGATTTCAGATGTAAATGCTTGGCGATCATAACATTTTCGTAAACCGAAAGATTTTTGAACAGCCGGATATTCTGAAAGGTACGCGCCACGCCCATTTTTGCGATCTCGCTGGGTCTCTTACCGGTTATTTTCTGCTCTTCACCCTGTGCGTCCGTATAGATCACGTCGCCGCTGGTTGGCGTATAAACGCCGGTGATCATATTGAATGCCGTTGTCTTACCGGCGCCGTTAGGGCCGATCAAAGCAACGATCTCATGCTCATTGATCTCGATATTGAGCAGATTAACAGCCGTTACGCCGCCAAACTGCATCGTGATATTATCAGTTTTTAAAATCATCTGGCCGCTCCTTTCCGCCCAAAGAAGCTCAATGGATTTTTACAGAAGGCACGAATGTTTTTCCAGGTCAGCTCGCTGGTGCCCATGATGCCGTGCCGCCAGAAAAGAACGCAGGCCATCAGCAGCGCTGAAAAGATGACCATCCGGAACCCTGGCCTGAACAGCGGGATATCCATACCGAACAGCATCAGCGGTTCGTCAAAGACACGCAGGAATTCCAGCCCCGCCGTAACGATAACGGCTCCCAGCATACTGCCGGTGATACTGCCCATACCGCCCAGAACGATGATCAAAAGGAAATTATAAGTCAGCGTAAACAGGAAATTTTTAGGATCGACAGTACCTAACAGCGCACCGTACAGGCCCCCGCCCACACCGGCAAAGAAAGCGCTGATCATAAAGGCCAGATTTTTATGCCAGAACAGGCTGACACCCATCGCCTCTGCCGCGATCTCATCCTCGCGGATCGCTTTAAAAGCGCGTCCGTAGGAAGAATTGATCAAAAGCGCGATAAAAACAAAAGTCACTGCCGTCGCTAAAAAGATATAACGCACATCATTCAGCGGCGGGATATCTTTGATCCCCAAAGCGCCGTTGGTAATGCTCTGCGCGTTAGTGATCCAGATACGGATGATTTCGGAGAAGCCCAGCGTCGCTACGGCAAGATAGTCTCCGCGCAGGCGCAGTACCGGCGTCCCGATCAAAAAAGCCACTAATGCCGCCAAAAGTCCGCCGGCGATCAACGCCAGCCACAAGGGCATTTGGATATCGGCGATCATGGGATTCATCGGCGCCGCATAAAAAACATTGGGACGCAGCTCGACAGGTACGGTAAAAATACCCACTACATAAGCCCCGATAGCCATAAAGCCGGCCTGCCCCAGAGAAAACTGCCCGACAAAACCGTTGGTCAGATTCATGGATAAGCCGATGATCGCATAAACCAGGCACAAATTGACGATCCTGCGGATATAAGAATCCATCTCCGTCTGGACAAAGCAGGCGACGCCAAAAAGTGCGGCAACAGCGATCAAAGTAAGGAAAATATCTTTCTTTTTCATCTTCGTCACACCTTCTCAGTCGTTTTTTCGCCCAAAAGGCCCGTAGGTTTATAAAACAGGATCACGATCAGTACGATAAAGGCAAAGGCATCGCGGGAAAAAAGCAACGATCAGGATCTCGCCCAGGCCCAGGATAAAACCGCCCAGAACTGCGCCCTTGATATTGCCGATACCGCCGATAACAGCCGCTATAAAGCACTTCAAACCCGGCATGACGCCCATCATCGGAGTAATGCCGGGGTAACGTATTCCCCACATAATGGCGCCGATAGCCGCCAAAGAGGAACCGATGATAAAGGTGATCGAAATTATTTTATCAATATCGACGCCCATAACGCGTGCGATCTCATAGTCTTTGGAAACTGCACGCATAGCCATACCGGTTTTAGTATGATTGACGATGTGCAGCAGCACAACAAGGCTGATAATAGTAATAACGGGAATGACCAGACAGATAGCCTGGATCTGGATCCCGCCGACAGAAATATTCTGCGATAAAAGTTCAATGTTCGGAAAACGCATCGGACGGCCGCTGAACAGGTAATTGGCCAGGTTTTCCAATAAAAACGAAGCGCCGATAGCAGAAATAAGCACAGAATTTTTCGGTGCGTCACGCAAAGGACGATAAGCCGTCCGTTCGATAACTACGCCTAAAATCGCCGTGGCAATAATGACCCCGATAAAAGTAATATACCAGGGAATGTGAAAAACGGTAATACCGAAAAAGGCAAAATAACATGCCATCATAACGATATCGCCGTGTGCAAAGTTTATCATCAATAAAATGCCGTAAACCATCGTATAGCCGATGGCGATCAAAGCATACAGACTGCCGAGAGATATGCCGTTAGCCAAATGCTGCGCAAGGCTCTCACCCGACATATTCGCGATCGCTTGGAAAAATTCCATGAAAAACACCTCATGACACAAAAGAATTGCTCCCTTCCCTTAAGGAGAAGGGAGCACTAACAGAAAGAAAAAGGGTTATGAAAGAACCAATAAATTATTTAGCTTCTACGAAATCGAGGAAGGTAAATTTACCGTCTTTAACAGTTTTGATCACAGCGCCTTTGATCGGGTCGCCGTTTTTATCAAGCGTGGTCATACCGGTGACACATTCCAGATCTTTAGTGGCTGCGATAGCGTCACGGATCTTGACAGTATCGGTGGAGCCTGCGCGTTTAATGCCGTCAACAGCGATCAGATAAGCGTCATAAGCCATTGCGGTCAATGCGGAAGGTTCGCCTTTATACTCTTTTACATATTCATCCAGGAATTTTTTGGCTTCCGGAGTGGTTGCTTTTTCACGGTCGAAAGCCGTAGAAAGAGCTACGCCTTCAACATCTTTACCGCCGACGTCGATGAATTCCTGAGTTTCCCAGGTATCGCCGCCCATAAAGGGAGCTTCGATGCCAAGCTGACGCGCCTGTTTTACCAGCAGTGCAGATTCGGTAAAGTTACCCGGTGCAAAGATAGCATCAGGATTCTTAGCTTTGATATTAGTAAGGATAGCACTGAAATCTTTATCTCCGGTTTGATAGTTGGCGATCTCAACGATGCTGTTTTCATCACCGGTAAGTTTTATAAAAGCTTCTTTGAAGAATTTTGCCAGTCCGACTGCATAGTCGTTGGAAACTTCCTGTACGATGGCAACTTTTTTAGCGCCCTGTTTGAAAGCATAGTTTGCCATAACTGTGCCCTGGAACGGATCAATAAAGCAGGCACGGAAATAATAATCGTTGTTGGCAGTTACCTGCGGATTGGTGCAGCTAGTACCAACAGCCGGAACCTTGCTGTCTTTGACGATATTGCCTGCCGCCATGGACAGGGAAGAACCATAAGAACCTACGATAACGCTGACCTTATCTTTTTCGATGAGGCGGGCGGCAACGGAAGCAGCTTCCGCTTTATCGGATTTGTTATCAGCCACAACGAGCTCGATCTTTTTGCCTAAAACTTCAGGATGCAGCTTATTAGCAAGCTTGATGCCACGGAGCTCCAGTTCGCCGCCGGCTGCATTATCGCCTGTCAACGGCAGGAAAACGCCGACTTTGATCACGTCAGAGGCTTTCGCCGCTTCCTTTTTCTCGCCGCCGCAGCCTGCCACCAAACTCATTGCTACTGCCGAAGCCAGCAGCGCTGATAATAATTTTTTCATTTTCAATGTAATCTGTCCCTTCTTTACTGTTTACACAGCTTTTTCCCCTTAACTGTAAATGATTATAACACCAAAGCGCGAATGTGACAATATTACCGTTTCTTCATATTTTCTTTACGATTTTACAGTATACTTTTGGCTATTTTAACATTTTTGTAAGAATATTGTTGTTTTAAAGTGCTGGAAGATCACTGTTTTGTCCTTTTTAAAAGGACTTTTGCGAAAACAGCAACGCAGCAAGTCCACCTCTCGCGTACACTGCTGTAAGAGATTTTCTTGCTGCGTGATTTTGTATACAATATACTTTGTATATTTTTTTACATATACATCTGTTATTGCGTTTTTACCGCAGGCTCAGCTTTTCAGGCTCCTGCCAGAAACTTATTTTGCCAGAGCCTCATTCACATAGCCCACTGCACTGACAGCGTTAGGCGCATAGTGATCGGCGCCAATACTGTCAGCATACTCCTGCGTTAAAACAGCGCCGCCAACGACGATGCGGCAGTCGCAGACATCCCGTAAAGCTCTGATCGTCGCCTCCATCGCCCCGACCGTAGTCGTCATTAAAGCTGACAGGCCAACGACATGCGCCTTATGTTCCAGCGTAGCCGCTACAACCGCTTCTATAGCCACGTCTTTCCCCAGATCGATGACATTATAGCCATAATTTTCCAGCAGCACCTTCACGATATTTTTACCGATATCGTGGATATCGCCTTTGACTGTCGCAAGGACGACAGCCTCGCCTTTGGCTGCTGCGCCGCCGTCAGCCATTCGGTCGCGGATCACGTCGAAAGCAGCCTTAGCCGCGTCAGCACTCATCAGCAGCTGCGGCAGGAACAGTTCTTTTTTCTCAAAGCCATTACCGACAAAATCTAAAGCAGGGATCATCTGGGTATTGATAATATCCAGCGGTTTTTCTGTTTCCAGCAGTTTTGTCACCGCCAACCGGCTCTGCTCCTGCAGGCCTTTGACGATCGCGTCATGCAGCGTATATTCGCTGACTTTCGCCGCCTGTACCTGCGCGCCCGCATCGGCAAAACGCCTGACATAAGCTTTACAGCCGGCATCCAGCCCTTTTAAAGCCCTGTAAGCGTAATAAGTGTCCAGCATCGCCCTGCTTTGCGGATTGATGATCGCACAGGACAGCCCTGCTTCCATTGCCAGCGCCAAAAATGTGCTGTTGACGGCATCGCGCAACGGCAGTCCAAAAGAAATATTCGACACGCCCATGATCGTTTTGACCTGCTGCGCCGCCAATGCGCGGATCACTTCCAGATCGACCGCAGCATTATCCGGCCCCGTGCTGATAGTCAGCGCCAGCGGGTCGATAATGATATTACGTTTTTCGATGCCGTATTCTGCCGCACGGGCAAGTATTTTTTCAGCCACGGCCAGACGTCCAGCCGCTGTCGCAGGGATCCCGGCATCGTCTAAGGCCAGCCCTACTACTACCGCGCCGTATTTTTTAGCCAGCGGCAGCACCTGCGCCAAAGCTTCTTCCTTCCCGCTGACAGAATTTAACAGCGGTTTGCCGTTATATAACCGCAGCGCCCGTTCCATCGTCGCATAATCCGAGGTATCGATCTGCAGCGGCGCTGAAGTAACAGCCTGCAAAGCCAACACAGTTTTCGCCGCTGCGGCAGCTTCGTCAATGCCAGGCACGCCTACATTGACGTCTAAAATATGCGCGTCATTTTCCAGCTGTTCCAACCCCAGACGGCAGATATAATCCAGATCGCCGTCCAAAATAGCCTGTTTTAGCCGCGGCTTGCCTGTAGGATTGATCCGTTCGCCTATCACACGTACAGTGTCGATTTCCACA
>OCHK01000183.1_pt1 | contig 85870 bp, 79 predicted proteins | sample 1538551 | NCBI WGS metagenome assembly OCHK01 (sample SAMN04571707, study PRJEB22368) | human gut metagenome | biome: human gut; material: stool | host: Homo sapiens | place: Luxembourg | collected 2012-08-31
GCGCATCTCACAAAAAGAATGAAATAAAATCTTTGTTTTACTAAATTTATACTACTAAGATGGCTGACAATAAGTTACTGAAAAGATGGTGGCTGCTGCCTGTCGCCCTATTGTGCGGATTCCATCCGTCGGGCCTTGCTCCCGCCTCGGCCGAAGTGCAGGCCGTGCAACGGCAGGGTATGATTAGCGGCACGGTAGTCGACCAGAATGGCGAGACCGTTATCGGCGCCAGTGTCATCATTGAGGGCGGCAAGACCACCCAGGGAACAGTTACAGACTTCGACGGAAAGTTTTCACTGAAAGTGGCTCCCGGCACGAAGTTGAGAATCACTTTCGTGGGATACAAGCCCGCGGTGGTGAGCGCGAAGAACGGCATGAAGGTGGTGCTCGAGGAGAACTCAAACGTCTTGCAGGGCGTTGAGGTCGTTGCCTACGGTACCCAGAAGAAAGTGACCGTGACGGGAGCGCTCTCCAGCATCAAGGGCGAAGAAATCGTGCGCACGCCGGTCAGCTCGGTAAACAACGTGCTTGCCGGACAGCTCTCGGGTGTGACCACGGTGCAGTACTCAGGTGAGCCGGGCTCGGACGCCGCCACGGTGTTCGTGCGCGGACAGGCTACATGGGAAGACTCCGCCCCGCTCATACAGGTTGACGGTGTGGAGCGCTCGATGAGCGACATCGACCCCAACGAAATCGAGAGCATCACCGTGCTCAAGGACGCATCGGCAACGGCTGTGTTCGGTGTGCGAGGCGCCAACGGCGTGGTTCTCATCACTACCAAGCGAGGCAAGGAGGGAAAGGCGCGCATCAGCGGTTCGACCTCGTTCAGCCTCCTGATGCCTACAAAGATGGTTGAGCAGGCATCGAGCTACGAATACGCCCTCTTCCACAACATGATGAGAGAGAACGACGGAGGTACGCCGCAGTTCTCCGACGAGCTGCTCGAGAAGTTCCGCACCGGCTCCGACCCCATCAGGTTCCCGAGCACGGAGTGGGCCGACTACATCATGAAAGACGCCACGCTGCAGACACAGCACAACGTGAACATCAGCGGAGGAAGCGAGAAGGTGCGCTACTTCATCTCGGCAGGTGTGTTCACCCAGGGCGGTCTGTTCCAGCAGTTCAACCAGGAATACGACAACAGCTACGCCTATAACCGTTTTAACTACCGTGCCAACCTTGACATGGACGTGACAAACACAACCACACTGTCGTTCAACATTGCCGGAAACATGAGCAACGCCCACAAGCCTTACACGGGCCAGGGAGCATCGGGAATGATCATGCTGGCCTACCAGGCCACGCCGTTCTCGAGCCCCGGTGTCGTGGATGACCGCCTTGTGGCCACCACGACCGACTATTCCGACGTGCAGCTGCCGTTCACCGGCAGTTCGGGCATGGGCTACTATGGCACCGGATTCATGAACACGCAGGTCAACAAGCTCCAGATGGACCTCCAGCTCGAACAGAAGCTCGACATGATAACCAAAGGTCTGTCGTTCAAGATAAAGGGCTCGTACAACAGCCAGTACAACGTGCTCAAGAACGGTTCGGCTGCCGTGGCCACCTACAACCCCGTGCTGCAGGACGACGGCACCATTGCCTACAGGAAGATTGGCAGCGACGAGCCGGTGAGCTACTCGACCGACACCGGCAAGGCGCGCGACTGGTATGCCGAGGCTTCGCTCAACTACAACCGTTCGTTCGGCATGCACACCATCGGCGCCCTGTTGCTGTACAACCAGAGCAAGCAATACTATTATTCTTCGACCGAGTATCCCGACCTCGCCCGCGGATATGTGGGCCTTGTGGGCCGTGTCACCTACGACTGGAACAACCGCTACCTGGCCGAGTTCAACATCGGTTACAACGGTTCGGAGAACTTTGCGCCCGAGAACCGCTTCGGTACGTTCCCCGCAGGATCTATCGGATGGGTTATGAGCGAGGAGAAGTTCTTCAAGCCACTGTCTAAGGTTGTCAGTTTCTTCAAGCTGCGTGCATCGTGGGGTCTTGTGGGTAACGACAAGATTGGCGGCTCGCGCTTCATGTACCTCGACGACCCATACACAGTAAACAACGGCGCCATCTGGGCCCGTGGCGGACGCGGCTACTCGTTCGGTATAGAGAACAGCACCATCTATCCCGGCGCATTCGAGTCGTCGCGCAACAACCCTGAGGTGACTTGGGAGAAGGCCTTCAAGCAGGACTATGGCTTCGACCTCAACCTGTTCGACAACCGCCTGCGCACCGTGTTCGACTACTATAAGGAGCATCGTACCAACATTCTGCTCCGCGACGGCACGGCACCGAGCATCATCGGCTTCGACGTGCCTTACACCAACCAAGGCGAGGTGGACAGCTGGGGCTGGGAACTCTCGCTCAAGTGGCAGGACGAGATAGGCAAGGACTTCCGTTACTGGGTTGGCGTAAACCTCTCGTACAACCAGAACGAAATCAAGGAGATGAAGGAAGCCCCGCTAAACAACGAGTATCAGTATCAGAAGGGCCACCGCATTGGCTCGCGCAGCCAGTATCTCTTCTGGAAATACTATTACGACGGAGCCGAGGCCGACTATGAGCGCGAGTTCGGGCAGCCGTTCCCGCAGCAGATCATTGCCAACGAGAACCTGAAGCCCGGTGATGCCATTTACGTAGACCTTGACGGCAACGGCGTGATAAACGAGAACGACATGAGCCGCGACTACGGCTATACCGACGACCCGGAGTACATCGCCGGATTGAACCTCGGCTTCAAGTGGAAAGACCTCAGCGTAAACATGCAGTTCACCGGCGCGTGGAACGTGTCGCGTTACCTCTCCGACGTGTTCATGCGCCCGTTCCAGGGCCGTACGACGACAGACCAGGGCGGTCTGCTCAAATATCACCTCGACCACACATGGACAGTGGACAATCCTTCGCAGGACGCCGAGTATCCCCGTGTGACACAGACCAACGGTTCGCAGAACTACGCAGCGTCGACACTTTACGAGAAGGATGCCAAGTACCTGCGCCTCAAGACCCTCGAGGTGGCTTACGACTTCCACTTCCCGTTCATGAGGAGCATAGGCCTCAACCAGCTCCAGCTGGCTCTGAGCGGCTACAACCTCTTCACCATTTCTCCCTACATCTGGGGCGACCCGGAGACCAGGGCAAGCGCTTCTCCGTCATACCCGTTGCAGCGCACATACACAGTGTCGCTTAAGTTAGGATTCTAATTCACAGCAGAACATCATTAAAATCGGAATTTAATTATGAAAATACATAAGTTGTTATTTGGCGGATTGGTAGCCGTGGCTGCTGCAGCGGGCGTCAGCTCGTGTACCGACGAGATTGCCGTGGGCAGCGAGTTCCTCGACAAGGCTCCGAGCGGCGGCACCACCAAAGACTCTGTGTTCCACAACGCTGAGTACACCCGCCAGTTTGTGGCCGGCATATACTCACTGCAGTATTACGGCATACCTTACCGCAGCTCCAACGACTCTCCGCTGTCGGCCAGCTACTGGAAAGGCAAGCTCGATGCCCTTACCGACATCTACCAGCTCCACTATACCGGCGCCATGCTTTTCGACAGCTATTATGGCGGAACGCTGACTGCCAGCACCGACGGCCCCATCTACGGCTTCACCACCGAGAACTTCTGGGAGCTGATACGCTCGGCATACATGCTGCTCGAGAATATCGACGGTGTGCCCGGCATGGAGCAGAGCGAGAAAGACCGCCTTTCGGCCGAGTGCAAGTGCCTCATAGCCTCTACATACTTTAATATGTTCAAGTGCTACGGCGGACTGCCTATCGTAACAGGCACGTTCTCGGGCCTTGACGGGTCGTACAACCTTCCGCGCGCGTCGGTTGACCGTACCGTGCGCTTCATGACCGGCTTGCTCGACGAGGCGTCGAGCGTGTTGCCCTGGGCATACACCGGCACGGCTGCTCAGACAGAGACCGGCCGATGGACAAGGGCTGCCGCCATGGCCTTGAAGTGCAAGATATTCCAGTTTGCGGCCTCTCCGCTCTTCAACAGCGACCAGCCTTACTATGGCGGCTCTACCGAAGCTGAGCGCGACAGCCTCGTTTGGTATGGCAGCTATCGCCAGGACCTGTGGGATTCGTGCCGCACGGCCTGCCGCCAGTTCTTCAACGAGGTGGCTGCCAACGGCTATTACCGCATGGTTATGCCTACGGCCAACACCCAGGAGGCTTACCGCTATGCCTTCCGCTACGGCTATGTCAACCAGGCCAGCCCAGAGGTTGTATACTCGGTGCGTGTCACCAACAGCACCCACGACTCCAAGTATCAGGGCTATACGCTCATGTACGGGCGCAACGACCGCTATGCCTACACCCCGACGGCCGAGTATGTCGAGATGTTCCCGTGGCGCGACGGTACACCGTTTGACTGGAATACGGACAGTGTGGCCGGACGCCTCGACACGATGTTCGTCAAGGGCGACCGCGTAGAGGGTCTGCAAGACCTGCAGAACCGCGTGCTCACACGCGACCCGCGCCTCTATGAGACTGTTTATGTCAACGGCGTGCCGCAGCAGACCAACTGGACCGATGGCAACGCCACGGGCGACATTTGCGAAAACTGGGTGGGCGGAACCGACGCCAACCAGCAGCCCGCAACCGAGAACGGATTCTTTGCAACGGGCTTCGGCAACAAGAAGTATGTGGTGGGTTCGTGCTACGACCGCCAGTTCCCGCAGTGGGATGTCATCCGCATGTCTGACATGTACCTCACATACGCCGAGGCATTGCTGCAGGCCGACAACGACTTCGACGGCGCCCTGCGCTACATAGACCTCGTGCGTTCGCGCGTTGGAATGAGGGGACTGGTGGAGTGCAACCCCGACAAGAACCTGACCGGCGACAAGAACGCCCTGCTCGAGGAGCTGCTCCGTGAGCGTGCCTGCGAGCTCGGATTCGAGAACGAGCGCTACTTTGACCTCATACGCTACAAGAGGGCAGACATCTTCGAGAAGCATCTGCACGGACTGCGAATATGGCGTATGCAGACCGACCCGACGACAGGCGTGCGCGATACGGTGACCACGATGTGGACAAACGGTGACAAGCGCACTTCGGCCAACGACCCGTCGGCCCCCGGCTTCTATGAGCCCACCGACTTTGAATACGAGCGCTTCCCGTTCAACGAAAACTGGACAAGGACGGCCTGGACGTCCGGCTTCGATGCCAAGTGGTATCTGTTCCCGTTCCCGCAGACTGAAATCAACAAGGGCTATGGGCTTATCCAGAACCCCGGATGGTAATCGGGGAACTCAAGGACTTATGTGACAACTAACGAAGTTCAATAGATAAATTGAGTAATATGAAACGAAACAAGATATTGGTGCTGTCGTTGCTGGCCTGTGCAAGCATGCCGGCGGCAGCTCAGAACGACTCTATAAAAGAGCTGTCGGCGGCTGAAAAGTTTGCCGGGCAGAAGATTGACGTGGGAGCCGACAGGACTTTCACGCGCGAGGAGGCTACAGCCGCAGTGTCGGTGATAACCTCTGAGACCACCGACCGCCGTAGCGCACGCAACATTGGCAACTCCATCATCGGCCAGGGCCTTGGACTTGTGTCGCTGCAGAACTCCGGCACTTACTCGGCTGCCGACCCGACGTTCTACGTCCGCGGCCTGCAGAGCCTGTCAACAAGCACCCCGCTGATTCTCGTCGACGGCATTGAGCGCGACATCGACAACGTGTCGCCGGGCGAGGTGGAGTCGGTGCAGATTCTGAAAGATGCCGCAGCCGTGGCTCTCTATGGCTACAAAGGAGCCAACGGTGTGATTCTCGTCACCACAAAGCGCGGCAAGTATAACTCCAAGGAGGTGAAGTTCAGCTACGACCATATATATAATTATATGGTGAAGAGGCCTCAGTTCGTCGACGCTGCCACGTATGCCAGTGCCGTGAACGAGGCCCGTGCCAACGACGGGCTGGGCGCACGCTACACCGCCGACGAGATTGGCGCATTCCGCGACGGCACATACCCTTACCTCTATCCTAACGTGAACTGGGTCGACGAGACCTATCGCCACCACGGGGTGACCAACAAATACAACGTGGAGTTTACCGGAGGAGGCAAGAACTTCCGCTACTACACCATGGTAAACCTCATCACCGACAAGGGATTCATAGCCAACCCGAACGAGAACGACGGCTATTCCACACAGGACAAGTATACAAAGGGAAGCATGAGGGTTAACCTCGACGCCGACCTCACGCCCAAGACCAAGATGCGCGTCAACTTGCTCGGTGTGCTGAGCGAGTCGAGCTCGCCAGGCGCAAACGCCGAGGCCGCCAAAGATGCGGGCGATGCCGCTGCCGGGCCGGCCAACATCTGGGACATGGTTTACTCGCTTCCGTCGGCTGCTTTCCCCGTAAGGGCAGAGAGCGGGCTGTGGGGCGGCAACCCGACATGGAGCGGAACGGTCAACCCCGTGGCCCAGTCGGTGGGCGCCGCCTATTCCAAGAACCACACGCGGAGCATATTCTCCGACATAACCCTTACGCAAGACCTGTCAGCGATACTCGAAGGGCTTGGCGGAACGGTACGTGTGGGCTACGACAACACGTCGAACATATTCGAGAACCACAGCAAGGGATACGACTACGGAAGCCAGATACCGGGCGCATGGGAGAACGGCGCGCCCACCATTGCCGACGATTACCGCGTTATTGCCGAGTCGACCATGGGCACAGCCGCCGAGACCAACACCTATGCTGCACGCTTCCACTTCGACGTGGGCCTGAACTATGGCAACACCTTCGGCGACCACTCCATCTACACTCAGCTCAAATATGACTATGAGTATCAGGAGACCACCGGGCTCAACAACACCATCTACCGCCAGGATGTGTCGTGGTGGAGCCACTATGGCTACAAGAACCGCTACTGGCTCGACCTCGCCCTCGTGGGCTCCGGCTCAAGCCGCCTTGCACCGGGCACCAAGTGGTCGTTCTCGCCCACCGTTTCTGCAGCATGGGTAATGTCGCGCGAGAACTTCCTCAAGGATGTCGAGTGGGTCAACCTGCTCAAGCTGCGCGCTTCGTTCGGCATAATCAATGCCGACTACCTGCCGGGTGACAACGTGTGGACATACTACACGCAGCAGTATGTCACCAGCGGAGGCACCTATCCGTTCCAGGGTTCGTGGACGTCGCAGTTCGGACGCACTTACCTCGACCGCCTCGCCACCGAGAACCCGAGCCACGAGAAGGCTTACAAGTATAACGTTGGTCTTGACGCCTCGCTCTTCGGCAGCCTTAACCTGACGTTCGACGCATACTACCAGAGGCGCACCGACATCTGGGTGGAGGCATCGGGAGCATATACCGAGGTAATCGGACTTGACGCACCTTATGAGAACGGCGGTATCGTTGAGACATGGGGATTTGAGGCCGGCGCCGACTATGCAAAGCGTTTCGGCGACTGGACGGTGAACGTTGGCGCCAACTTCGCGCTCAACCACAACCGCATAGTGGAGCAGATGGAAGAGCCGCGCCTCTACGGCAACCTCGTACAGACGGGCCGTCCGCTCAACCAGATCTACGGACTCAAGGCCATCGGCTTCTTCAGGGATGAGCAAGACATCGCCAACAGCCCCACCCAGACTTTCAGCACTGTGCGCCCCGGCGACATCAAGTATGAGGATGTGAACGGTGACGACGTCATCGACGCCAACGACCAGGTGGCCATTGGCTTCAGCGATGCAGCGCCCGAGATTTACTACTCGTTCCATCTGGGAGCAGCATGGCGCGGCCTCGGCTTCGACGCAATGTTCCAGGGGACGGCCCGCTACTCTGCAGTGCTCAACACAAAGAGCATGTACTGGCCGCTCATCAACAACACCACAATCTCTCAGTATGCTTACGACAACCGCTGGACGGCCGACAACCCCAATGCCAAGTATCCGCGCCTGAGCTCGCAGAGCAACGCCAACAACTACCAGACCAACACCGTATGGGTGGAGGACCGCTCGTTCTTGAAGTTGCGCTACATCGAGCTTTACTACAACTTCCCGCAGAAGTTGATGGACGCTACAGGCATACTGGGTGGCGCAAAGCTCTATGTCCGCGGCACCGACCTGTTCAGCATCGACAACCTCGAGGTGTCAGATCCTGAGTCTTATGGCGTCAGCGCCCCGCTCACAAGGAGCATAGTGGCCGGCCTGGCATTAACATTCTAACCAACATTAAACTACAGAATCATGAAAAAGAGTAAGATATTTGTTGGCTGCATAGCCGGGGTGATGGCTCTTACGGCTTGCTCCGACCGCATGGACTACAATGAGTACGTTCTCCGGGACAGAGAGGAAATCATCCAGACATTCGAAAGGGTGGGCGGCTTCATGACCGACATATACAACCATTTCGACTATGACTATGGCCAGTATTACTCTGGCGCGTTGCTCGGCTCGGCCAGTGATGAGTCGCAGTATGCCACCATGGGTAACGAAATAGAAGACTTCTACAACGGCTCGTGGAGCCCTACCAACGCGAAGAGCACAATCTGGAACGACATGTATGAGGGCATAGCCGTCTGCAACGTGGTGCTCGACGACTTCCAGAACCTCACTTTCGACGACCTTGAGCTCAACAGCGACTACCTGCAGCAGCTCTACCGTTACAACAACTACAAGTGGGAGGCCCGCTACGCTCGCGCCTACTTCTATTTTGTGCTGGCCCGCCAGTATGGCGGTGTGCCACTCGTGACCCACAACCAGAGCTATGACATCACCAACTCGCTGCCCAGGGAGTCGAGCGACAGCATTTTCCGGTTCATCATCGACGAGTGCAACTTCATCGAAGACTCTATCATCGTTGACTATTCAGACATGGGAGCAATGGACATGGGTGCCAACGAGACCGGGCGTGCCGACCGCCTGGCTGTCATAGCCCTCAAGGCGCGCGCCGCCCTCTACTGGGCAAGCCCGCTGTTCAACCCCGATGGCGACCAGGAGCGCTACCACATGGCAGCCCTCTACTCAAAGCAGCTCATCGACGAGGCTACGGCCCGCGGCAAGCACCTCGCTGCCGACTATGAGTCGCTGTGGGCAACCGACAACTTCAACAATCCCGACATCATGTGCGAGATTATCTTCGGTCGCCGCATTTACGGCTCCGAGACTGGCGGAACGTCGAACACATTCGAGTCTTACAACTATCCCGTGGGAATTGAAGGTGGCGTTGGCGGCAACTGCCCGACGCAGAACCTTGTCGACGCTTACGAGTTTGCATCTGGCGCCAACGCCGGCATGCGCCCCGACCAGCTCGACAACTTCGACCCCGACAGCCTGTATTACGACAACCGCGACCCGCGCTTCTATGTGACGATTGCCAAGAACGGCGACGTGCAGTGGCCGAGCTACAACACCAACCCGCTGCAGACATACTACGGCGGACTGCACGCTGAGCCTCTGACGGGCGGCACGCCTACGGGCTACTATGTGAAGAAGCTGTGCCACACGGCCATCGACCTGTCTTCGAACAGCAGGTATACGGCCGACCGCCACACCTGGCTCACATTCCGCCTGGGTGAGTTCTACCTCAACTACGCCGAGGCTATGTTCCGCTACACCGGAAGTGCCTACGCCACAAGGAGCGACCTGCCGATGAGCGCCGCCGAGGCTTTGAACTACACCCGCAACCGTGTGGGCATGCCCAACGTGCCCGGCGACCTCAGTGCAGACGCTTTCTGGGCCAAGTACAAGAACGAGCGCATGGTTGAGCTGGCCTTTGAGGGCCACCGCTTCTGGGACGTGCGCCGCTGGAGGGAGGCTTCAGAATACTTCACCTCTATAGACGAGATGAAGCTGACGCTCAACGCCGACGGCACCGTGACCGGCAACCGCACAAGCGTGTCGCGCCAGTGGAACGACCGCATGTACCTCTTCCCCATACCGCAGACAGAGAGGATGAAGAACCCCAACCTCTCGCAGAATCCCGGTTGGTAACCAAGGGGTGACCCCATGATATGGCGAGGAGGCAACGGATGTCCGTTGCCTCCTCGTTGGTTTTAGCCAAAATCGTCATTAGAGTAGGCCATGGTGTTGTTGGCTGCGCCGAGGCAAGGCGGCCGCCACGATGCCGGCATCATGGCGAACCCTCAGTGAAGGCCGTGGGCGGCAAGCAAACCGCGCCCCCGGCGGTATGGTGCCTGATATGGGTTTGATAGTGGTGGTGGGGCGGCATAGGCCCGGCGTGTGGCTGCTGTCAGTGGGCCACGGCCTTCTCGAAGGCTATGCGCTCGCCCCGCGGGCCGTAGCTGACGGTGCCGCACAGCTCATAGCCCATGGCCGGGAGCAGGGCCAGCATGGCGGCGTTGTCGTGGTTGGTGTCTACGCGCACGCCTGTAGCCCCAACCGACCGCGCCTCGAGTTCGGCCCGAGCCATCAGCGCCCGGGCCAGTCCACGGCCCCGCCATCCGTCGGCCACGGCCAGCCTATGCACAGTGACATAGGGCCCGGGCGTGAGCCACCGTCCGCAGATGTCGGCATAGGCAGCCTCGGGCTCGGTTGTTATCACGGCGTAGGCCACCGCCACTTGCCTCCGGTCGCACGCCACAAAGGCGTGGCCCGAGCAGATGTCGGCTTCAATGGTGTCTGCCGATGGGTAGCTCTCTGTCCACTGCGTGCTGCCACGTTCGGCCATCAGCCGCTTGGCGTCGGTTATTATCTGCCATATCCTCTCGCTGTCGGTGTGGCCGGCTTTCCTTATTATATGCTCCATTGTCTTGTCTTCTTGGTTGTTGGCACCGCTGTGTTGTGCCAATGTCGCTTTTGCCGCTGCAAAGTTACTGAAAAAAATCCGTCTGAAACCATTTCTTCCATACCTATGACATGGCAGCAGACCATGCCCGCGCATTGCCGCTTCAGGCAGGCCAATCATGGCCGTGAGGCGGAATGGTGGTGGCCGTGAGCTTGTTTTTGATGGATTGGCGAGAAAGATGGCGACATACCGACCACCATTTTTCGTGGCGAAACGGATACCGTTTGCTGATTTTTCCGTATCTTTGCGCCCCACACCCCATTGTTTGGTGCCGCACAAAAGCCGGCCGTCTCGATGGGATCAGGCCCGCCGGGCATGGCGCCGCAGGCCTGACGGATGATATGGCGTGGCGCTGCAGGCATTGGGCGATTTGGGTTTTGTAATGCAGAAAATTCAGGATAACAACTTTTAGGAGGTTTTTTTTATGACAAAGATTTTAGCATTGATAATCTTTCTCAATATGGTCGGGGCCGGTGTATGGGCAGCCGACAGGACTGTCAAGGGCTATGTGCTCGACAAGGAGGGCACTCCGTTGCCCGGGGCTGTGGTCTACGACGATGGCAACCGCAAGGCCGTTGCCGATGGCGACGGCTATTTTGAGCTTACAGTGCCCGACGATGTCCGCCAGCTCAAGGCCGGCTATGTGGGCTTTGCCACGCTTACCCACCCCATGGAGCGCCCCGACGACGTACAGGTGCTGGTGCTCTCGCCTGCCACCGAGCTCAAGGAGGTGGTAGTCTCGACAGGCGGGCTGGGCAACATCAGGAGCCGCAGCAGCGTGATGCAGATGGAGAGCATCACCTCGCAGGCCCTCACGCGGGCAGCATGCTGCAACCTTTCAGAGAGTTTCGTCAGCAACCCGTCGGTCGACGTGGCTTACAGCGACGCCGTGACCGGGGCCAAGCAGATACAGTTGCTGGGCCTTGCGGGCACCTATGTGCAGATGCTCACCGAGAACTTCCCCAACCTGCGCGGCGCGGCTTCGGTCTACGGGCTCGACTATGTGCCCGGGCCGTGGATGCAGAGCATACAGGTGTCGAAGGGCGCCGCCTCGGTGAAGAACGGCTATGAGTCGGTGACGGGGCAGATAAACATAGAATACAAGAAGCCCAAGGTGGCCGACCCGCTGTTTGTCAACCTGTTTGCGAGCAGCGCAGGGCGCTATGAGGGCAATGTGGTGGGGGCTGTAGAGTTGAACAAGAGATTGTCGACAGCCCTGTTCCTGAATTATTACAACGAGGAGCAGGCCCACGACCGCGACGGCGACACATTCCTTGACATGCCCAAGATGCAGGCGCTGAGCCTGATGAACCGCTGGCACTACCAGACGCCGCGCCTGGTGTCGCAGTGGGGCTTCAAGCTGCTGGCCGACAGGCGAGAGAGCGGGCAGACGGCACATACGCTGCACGGCGACATGGCCATGGCCCCCTATGCCATATCCAACGACGCCAACAGGGTGGAGGCTTTCGCGAAAAACGGGCTCATCATAAACCAAGAGCGCAACGAGAGCGTGGCCATCATAGTGTCGGGGTCGTACCACGGCCAGCAGTCGGGCTACGCCGACAAGTCGTACAACGTCTACGAGTCGAACGTCTACGCATCGTTGCTTTACGAGCGCGACTTCGGCCGGCACCACAAACTGGCGGCCGGGCTAAACTACAATTGGGACAAATACTCGCAGCGCGGCAACGTTGTAAGCACCTACAGGCCGCAGTGGGCCGACGTGAGCGAGAGCGTGGGCGGGGCTTATGCCGAGTATACATGGCGCCCTTCGGACAAGTTGACGTGGATGGCCGGCTTGCGCGGCGACCGCAGCTCGCGTTACGGATGGTTCGTGACGCCGCGCACGCACATTAAATATACGCCTGCAAAGTGGGTCGACTTTCGCGCGTCGGCGGGCAAGGGCTACCGCAGCGCGTTCGTCTTTCCCGAAAACAGCTACCTGCTGGCAAGCAGCCGCACATGGCACATAGACAGCGACCTGAGCCAGGAGGCGGCATGGAACTACGGCGTGGGCGCCTCGGTGCGCATACCCGTGGGCGGCAGAGACCTCAATGTCAACGCCGAATGGTTCTACACCGACTTCGAGCGGCAGGTCGTGGTCGACCTCGACAAGGATGCCCACGGCATATATTTCCACGACTTGGACGGGCGGTCGACATCGAGCGTTGTGCAGGTAGACGCCAGCTACGAGCTGTTGCGCGGACTGACGCTGCTCGGCGCTTACCGCTGGATGGACGTGAAGTCGACATACAACGGCACGCTGATGCGCAAGCCGCTTACGAGCCGGTACAAGGCCCTGGCCACGGCCTCATACGAGACTCGGCTGAAGAAGTGGCAGTTTGACCTGACGGTGCAGTTCAACGGGGGCGGGCGCATGCCGTCGCCCGACGCCGCCAAGCCGCTGTGGGCCACCACCTTCCCGTCGTATGTCATACTCAACGCGCAGCTGACGCGCCGCTTCCGCCGGTGGAGCATATATGCCGGCGGCGAGAACCTGACCGACTACAGGCAAAAGAACCCCGTGGTGGCGGCCGCCAACCCTTACGGCCCCGACTTCGACGCTACCATGGTCTGGGGGCCTACCATGGGCTACAAGTTATATTGTGGCATACGGTATAACATACCGAAGCCACTATGATGTTCAACTTAATAAACTCAATAGAATGACAACAAAGACATTAATCATTTCGGCCATCATGTTGTTGGCCACTTCGTCGGCCGCTTCTGCCAAGGAGCCCAACGGCGGCCAGAAAGACAAGGCAAAGGTTACCTTCCTCGTGTCGATGACATGCGAGAGTTGCCAGAAGCGCATCGAAGACAACGTTTCGTTTGAGAAAGGCGTGACGGGGCTCGATGTAGACCTGCCCAAGAAGACGGTGACAATTGAATACCGCAAGGACAAGACATCGCCCGAACAGCTGAAAAGCGCCATCCAGAAGATGGGGTATACGGTTACTCCGCTCAAGGCCGGCAAGAAGCAGAAGGCCGGTGACAAGGCGAAGTGACCCGCCCGGGCGCATGCCGACAGGCATCTGTGACGGTCAATCCCGCAAAGGGCAAGGCGCTGCCGCGCCAATGGCCCCTTGCGGGATTCTTGTTTCCATGGCCGTGGGGGCTTGTTGCGCCGCCCCACTTGCCGATACGGGCTTTGCCCGCCGTCGGTTCAAGAGGGTTGAGGCAAGGCGGCGACAGCGCGGAGCATTTGCGATTTCGGTGTAAAAAGAAGGAAAATAGAGTGCCGCCTGCATGTGTTTTCGCGCCATAAGGCCGTTTGCCGAAAACCGGCTGCGGCGTATTGCCCGGGCAGGCCTGCGGGCCTTGGGCCCGGCCTGTGGCGGCCTTGCTTTCAGAACGGCCCGTTTGGCATTGCGAAACAGGCCGTATTGCCATGCGAAAAGTGCCGTTTTGCAATCCAAAACGGCACTTCTCGCATGGCATGTAGTCACCGGCCGGTGGGGCAGGGCGGCTTTGATGGTGTTTGTTGCCGCAAAAGCCCCTTGCCGGCGCGCTTACCATTCAACCTTGTCGGGCAATATGCTGGCGTCGTTGGCGTCGTCGGCAGTGAACGTGCCCTGGCGGTATTGCACACAGAGCATCACCAGCGGCTCGCTGCCGTTGTTGCGTACCGAGCGGCGTCCGGCCGGAGCCACGCGCACCACGCTGCCCTCGCCAACGGGGAACACACGCCCGTCTACTTGGAACTCGCCCTTGCCCCCGAGGAAAAAGTATAGCTCTTCGTGCTCCCTGTGGGTGTGCAGGAAACCCGTCTCGGTGCCCGGGGCGAACGACTGCATGGAGAATTGTGCCCCGGTGGCCCCCAGGGTCGCACCGCCAAACACCTTGCCCGGTATCTTCACCTCCGGGCCGAGTTCCAACACGTAGTCGCCAAGTTCGCTCATCCTGCCCAGGTTGATGGCACAGAAATTGTCTGCTTTTGCAATAGTTTCAATCTTTTTCATGTCTGTTTGTTTTTTAGTGGTTTTGTTGTTTTGTTTGCGTTCTCTTTCAGGTTGCCCTTTGCTGTTGCCGTGGGCGTTGCCTTAGTGTTGCGCCAGCCGTCTCTTTCCTGATGGCCCATTGGTTTCGGCACCGCCCGGCCAGTCATGTGCACTGCCCCTTTCCGCCTGCAAAGTTATGCTGTTTCATGCTTGCGTGCAAGAGGTTACCCCGGCGTAACCTTGTTACCGCCACGCCATCATTGTTGGTACACAGCGGGTTGCGCCGCTGTTGTTGCCAAAACTTTATCTATTTTTCGCTTTAGCCCGACTTCTGTCCGTGGCTGTGGCTTGCCCGAGGGCGGCGTCGGTCGCCGTGGCCGGCGGCGCGCAGCGCCGCCTGGCTGCAGGGCGGGGGCGGCGGCGCCGTTGCCACGGTTGTGCCCTGCCATGGGTGGCGCCGCCCCTGCTGGCTGTGCTGTGTTTCATTTGTCGCTGCGGGGTGGCTGGCAGAGGGAGTTACGGTTGGGGGTTGAAGCTGCGGTCTTGTTGGTTGCCGCAGCCCCCACGGCCGCGCCTCCGTTGGTCGAACGGGCGACGGTCCGGGCCAGAAAAGGCTCCCGGCGAGATGCAACGGGCAGTTCGGCGAAAATAAATTGAAAAAAAATGGCTAAAAAGTTGGTTTATTGGTAAATAAGCAGTAATTTTGCACCCGCTAATCGTGGGCAAGGTGCTTGCGGTGAGCAATTTATTAATTATGTGTAAATTAAAAATTTAAAACCAAAGCAAATGATCATTGTACCAGTAAAAGAAGGCGAGAACATCGAGAAAGCCCTCAAGAAGTTTAAGAGAAAGTTTGAGAAGACAGGCGTCGTAAAAGAACTCCGTGCGCGTCAGCAGTACGACAAGCCGTCTGTCATCAAGAGGCTTAAGATGGAGCACGCCATTTACGTACAGAAGCTCAGAGCCGCAGAGGATTAAAAAAATCCTTGGAAAATTTGGTAGTTTGAATTTAATTCCGTAAATTCGTTGCCGAAACCGTAAGGTGCAGCGTTTTTATGATGATAGAACAATTTTTGGACTACTTGCGCTATGAGCGCGGATTTTCCGCACTGACGGTGCAAAACTACGGCAAAGACCTGAGGGCCTTTAAGTCGTACGTCGAAAATTTGGATAATCATCTCTCTTTGGAGTCGGCAGACTCTGACGTGATCCGTGACTGGATGGAGAGCATGATGGATAGAGGGAACACTGCTACTTCAATCTGCAGACGGTTGAGTGCATTGCGTTCCTTTTATCGTTTTGCCGTTTCCAGAGGTCTTGTCAAGTCTGACCCCGCCCGGGTGGTGAAAAACCCGAAGGTGGGGCGCCCGCTGCCGCAGTTTCTCAGGGAAGAGGAACTGGACGTGCTGTTGGACGGCGAAGGCATGTGGGGCGACAGCTTCAAGGACGTAAGGGCGCGCACGGTGCTGGCGGTGTTCTATGAGACGGGCATCCGCCTTGCAGAGCTGATAGGCCTAGACGACGTGGATGTCGACCTGGCGGGGCTGCAGCTCCGGGTGACGGGCAAGCGCAACAAGCAGCGCCTGGTTCCGTTTGGCCCCGGGCTGGAGAAAACCATCCGCCATTATATTAATGTGCGCGACAAGAGTGTTGCCCGGGCGACGGCCGCACTGTTTGTCACCACGAAGGGGGCGAGGATGAATGCCGACCAGGTGCGCTATGAGGTGAAGAAGAACATCTCGCGCGTCTCGACACTGCATAAGCGCACGCCTCACGTGCTGCGGCACACGTTTGCCACGGCCATGATCAACCACGGCGCAGGGATAGAAAGCGTACAGAAATTGCTCGGGCACCAGAGCCTTGAAACTACCAAGGTGTATACGCATACCACGTTCGAGCAGTTGAAACGAGTTTATAACAAAGCCCTCGACAGGGCATAATCTTTAACCTTTTAAAAAATAGGAGGTAATTATGGAAGTTAAAATTCAGTCAATTCACTTTGACGCTACCGAGAAGCTTCAGGCGTTTGTTGAGAAGAAAGTCGCCAAGTTGGAAAAAACATACGAAGACATACAGAAAGTAGAGGTGCAACTGAAAGTGGTGAAGCCCGCGACAGCAAATAACAAGGAAGCAAGCCTTACTGTGACCGTTCCCGGAAGCACTTTGTTCGTCGAAAAAGTGAGCGACACTTTTGAGGAGTCTATCGACCTCGGAGTGGACTCAATGAGGGTTCAACTGCAGAAATTCAAAGAAAAATTGAGGAAATATTAAAAAAAGTCGCGAAAAGTTTTGGCGGTTGAAAAATAATGCGTATCTTTGCAGCCGTTTTCAAGCAGGTTCGAAATCTTCACGATGACGGCTGCAGAGAAACGCCTCTTTAGCTCAGTTGGCCAGAGCACGTGATTTGTAATCTCGGGGTCGTTGGTTCGAATCCGACAAGAGGCTCGACCAAGGCCGGGCAAGAGCCAGGAAGAAGCAAAAGGGAAACCAAAGGCAAAGGAGTTTGCCTGATGGGAATGAAAAAACAAAATATGGGTGGTTACCAGAGTGGCCAAATGGGGCAGACTGTAAATCTGCTGTCTTTCGACTTCGGTGGTTCGAATCCATCACCACCCACTCTCAGACAACGTTTTTGCGGAAATAGCTCAGTTGATAGAGCACTAGCCTTCCAAGCTGGGGGTCGCGGGTTTGAGCCCCGTTTTCCGCTCACCTCGCTGTAATAGCTCAGTGGTAGAGCACTTCCTTGGTAAGGAAGAGGTCCTGAGTTCAACTCTCAGTTACAGCTCAAGCATTAAATCAGAATTATTCATTAAAGTAAAATAAACAAGAAAAGCTATGGCTAAAGAGACATTCGTCCGTACCAAACCGCATGTTAACATTGGTACAATTGGTCACGTTGACCACGGCAAGACTACTCTGACTGCCGCCATCACCAAGGTGCTCGCAGAGAAGATAGCCGGCAACGCAGACAAGGTTAAGTCTTTCGATCAGATTGACAACGCACCTGAGGAGAAGGAGCGTGGTATCACTATCAATACTTCTCACGTAGAGTATGAGACTGAGACACGTCACTATGCTCACGTAGACTGCCCGGGCCACGCTGACTATGTGAAGAACATGGTTACTGGTGCTGCCCAGATGGATGGTGCAATCATCGTAGTTGCTGCTACCGACGGTCCTATGCCTCAGACACGTGAGCACGTGCTGCTCGCCCGTCAGGTGAACGTTCCCCGCTTGGTTGTATTCCTGAACAAGTGCGACATGGTTGAGGACGAAGAGATGCTTGAGCTCGTTGAGATGGAAATGCGCGAACTGCTCGACCAGTACGAGTATGATGGCGACAACACTCCTATCATCCGTGGCTCTGCTCTTGGTGCCCTGAACGGCGTTGCAAAGTGGGAGGACAAGATTCTTGAGCTTATGAAGGCTGTTGACGAGTGGATTCCACTTCCTCCGCGCGACACCGACAAGCCTTTCTTGATGCCTGTTGAGGACGTGTTCTCAATCACTGGCCGTGGTACTGTTGCTACAGGTCGTATCGAGACAGGTAAGATTAAGGTTGGCGACGAGGTTGAGCTGCTTGGTCTTGGCGAGGACAAGAAGTCGGTTGTTACCGGCGTTGAGATGTTCCGCAAGCTCCTTGACGAGGGTGAGGCCGGCGACAACGTAGGTCTGCTGCTCCGCGGTATCGACAAGAAGGAGATCAAGCGCGGTATGGTTCTCTGCCATCCGGGACAGATCAAGCCTTACAAGAAGTTCAAGGCTCAGATTTATGTTCTGAAGAAAGAGGAAGGTGGCCGTCACACTCCGTTCGGCAACAAGTATCGTCCTCAGTTCTATCTCCGCACCATGGACTGCACCGGTGAGATCACACTCCCCGAGGGCGTAGAGATGGTAATGCCTGGTGATAACGTAACCATCACCGTTGAGCTCATCTACGCTGTGGCCCTGAACGTTGGTCTGCGCTTCGCTATCCGCGAGGGTGGCCGTACGGTAGGTGCCGGTCAGATTACCGAGATTATCGAGGATTAATCGTAATCTAAAAATATACAGGGGTTCCCGCTGGGCAACTGACGGGAACCTATTTTACGGGATTAGCTCAGTTGGTAGAGCACTGGTCTCCAAAACCAGGTGTCGGGAGTTCGAGCCTCTCATCCCGTGCTAAAAAGAAAAAACGTCATGTTGAAGAGATTTGTAAACTATTGTAAAGCATGCTACGACGAACTTGCGCATAAGACTACTTGGCCAAGCCGTTCAGAGCTTACACATAGCGCAGTGGTTGTTTTATCTGCTTCCCTTGTCATTGCGCTTATGGTGTGGGTCATGGATTTGGTCTTTAAGTTTGTCATGAGTTCTATTTATCCAAATTAATCATTTATTTTGATTTATCCGAGATGTCTGAAACTGGAATGAAATGGTATGTCCTGCGTGCCGTCAGTGGGAAGGAGGCAAAGGTAAAGGAGTATCTTGAGGCTGCAATAAAGCATGATGAGACATTGTCGTCTCATGTTGGGCAGGTTTTGCTGCCCACTGAGAAGTATGCAATGCTTCGTAATGGCAAGCGTGTCATCAAGGAGAAACTGTTCCTTCCGGGCTATGTGCTCGTTGAGGCAAACCTTCAGGGCGAGGTGGCTCACACCTTGCGATTCATGCCAAACGTTCTGGGCTTCCTCGGTGGTCTGGATAATCCGACTCCACTCCGACAGGCTGATGTGAACCGTATCCTTGGAAATGCCGAGGAGACCGCTATCGAGAATGTTGAGCTCAACATACCCTATAGCGTCGACGAGACAGTGAAAGTGACGGAAGGGCCTTTCAGCGGCTTCAGCGGCGTCATCGAAGAGGTGAACGCCGAAAAGCGCAAGCTGAAAGTCATGGTCAAGATCTTCGGGCGTAAAACCCCGTTGGAACTTGGTTTTATGCAAGTCGAGAAAGAATAAGGCGTATATTGTTACGGTACGCTGAGTTCTTTATACATGGCAGAGCGGGCTTGCCCCGCAATGCTTATACCCAATCAATAAATCATTATTAGAAATGGCTAAAGAAGTTGCTGGATTAATCAAATTGCAGATTAAAGGTGGCGCTGCGAATCCCTCACCTCCAGTAGGACCGGCTCTCGGTTCAAAGGGAATCAACATTATGGGATTCTGCAAGGAGTTCAACGCCAGGACCCAGGATAAGGCAGGCAAGATTCTTCCTGTCGTTATCACCTACTACACTGACAAGTCATTCAGTTTCATCATCAAGACTCCTCCTGCAGCCGTTCAGCTGAAAGAGGCTGCCAAGGTAAAGTCTGGTTCGGCCCAGCCTAACCGCAAGAAAGTAGCCACCGTGACATGGGAGCAGGTAAAGGCCATCGCCGAGGACAAGATGAACGACTTGAACTGCTTTACGGTCGAGGCCGCTATGAAGCTTGTTGCCGGTACGGCACGAAGCATGGGTATCACCGTTGAAGGGGACTTCCCTGGTAAATAATTTATAACTTCAATTAGGACAATGAGTAAACTGACAAAAAATCAAAAGTTGGTGGCTGATAAGGTTGAAGCAGGGAAGGCTTATTCTTTGAAGGAAGCTACAGAGCTCGTTAAGGATATAACCACAACTAAGTTCGATGCATCTTGTGACATCGACATTCGCTTGGGCGTGGATCCCCGCAAGGCCAACCAGATGGTTCGCGGCGTCGTTACGCTGCCGAACGGTACTGGTAAGACCGTGCGCGTGCTTTGTCTCTGCACCCCTGACGCCGAGGCTGCTGCTAAGGAAGCCGGTGCCGACTATGTTGGTCTCGATGAGTATATCGAGAAGATAAAGGGCGGATGGACTGACGTTGATGTCATCATCACAATGCCTTCTTGCATGGGCAAGATCGGACCTCTGGGCCGTGTGCTCGGTCCCCGTGGCTTGATGCCTAACCCCAAGAGCGGCACTGTGACCATGGATGTAGCCAAGGCTGTCAAGGAGGTGAAGGCTGGTAAGATAGATTTCAAGGTCGACAAGGCCGGCATCGTACACGCTTCGATTGGCAAGGTGTCTTTCCCGTCAGACAAGCTGTATGAGAACGCTAAGGAATTCGTTCAGACTATCATCAAGCTCAAGCCTTCTGCTGCAAAGGGTACGTACATCAAGAGTATTTTTATCTCAAGCACTATGAGCAAGGGTATCAAGGTTGATCCTAAATCAGTTGAGTAACTCGTTAAAAGTTTAATGAAATGAAAAAGGAAGCAAAAGATACTATCATCGTAGAACTTGGAGAGAAGCTCAAGTCGTATCCTCATTTCTATCTGGTTGACACAACCGGAATGAATGCCGAGAAGACAAGCGCACTCCGCCGCAAGTGTTTCAAGAATGAAATCAAGATGGTTGTTGTGAAGAACACCCTTCTGCACAAGGCCTTCGAGAATTCAGACATTAACTACGAGCCGCTTTATGGCTGCCTTAAGGGCACCACTGCCGTTATGTTTACCAACACGGCAAATATGCCTGCAAAGTTGCTCAAGGAGTACACAAAGGAAGGCGTTCCTTCGCTCAAGGGCGCTTATGCTGAGGAGAGCTTCTTCGTAGGTGCCGACAAGCTTGAAGAGCTGGCATCTCTCAAGAGCAAGAACGAGCTCATCGCAGAGGTTGTTGCTTTGCTGCAGTCTCCTGCAAAGAACGTTGTTTCAGCTCTGCAATCAGGCGCAAACACCATACACGGTGTGCTGAAGACTTTAGGCGAGCGTCCTGAATAACCCACAAAGTCATAAATAAACATTAAAAAAACAATAAATTTTAGAATAAAATGGCAGATATCAAAGCTATTGCTGAAGAGTTGGTAAACCTTACAGTAAAAGAAGTTAATGAGTTGGCAACAGTCCTGAAGGACGAGTATGGAATTGAGCCCGCCGCTGCAGCTGTTGCTGTTGCTGCTGGTCCTGCTGCAGGTGGTGCTGCTGAGGCAGCTGAGGAGAAGACTTCTTTCGACGTAGTGTTGAAAGAGGTAGGCGCTGCCAAGCTGCAGGTTGTTAAGGCTGTCAAGGAGGCTTGCGGCCTTGGTCTGAAGGAAGCTAAGGATCTCGTAGACGGTGCTCCTTCTACTCTGAAGGAAGGTCTGGCTAAGGACGAGGCCGAGAACCTGAAGAAGACCATCGAGGCAGCCGGCGCTGTTGTTGAGCTCAAGTAATTTTGCTTACTACGATAATTTATGGTTAAGAATCTCTAAGTAGGAGATTCTTAACCTTTTGTGTCTTATAAAGACAAACCCGACTAATAGGACGCGTTAGTCCAATCAAGATTAATCATTATTTATGGCTTCAAAATTAGTAGATAACAGAATCAACTTTGGCAGCGTGAAGAATCCGATGCCGTTCCCGGATTTTCTCGATGTGCAATTAAAGTCCTTCAAGGACTTCCTACAGTTGGACACTCCGCCTGAGGAACGCAAGAATGACGGCCTGTATAAGGTGTTCTCCGAGAATTTCCCTATTACAGACACGCGCAACAACTTCGTTCTTGAGTTCCTGGATTACTATATCGACCCGCCCCGTTACACCATTGATGAGTGCCTGGAGCGCGGCCTGACTTATAGCGTACCTTTGAAGGCTAAGCTGAAACTGTATTGCACTGACCCCGACCACGAGGACTTCGGCACGGTGATTCAAGACGTGTTCCTCGGCCCCATCCCTTACATGACAGACAACGGAACGTTTGTCATCAACGGAGCCGAGCGCGTTGTCGTGTCACAGCTGCACCGTTCGCCGGGCGTGTTCTTCGGCCAGAGCGTGCATGCCAACGGCACATTGCTTTATTCTGCCCGTATCATTCCTTTCAAGGGTTCGTGGATAGAGTTTGCCACCGACATCAACAATGTGATGTACGCTTACATTGACCGTAAGAAGAAGTTGCCTGTTACTACTTTGCTGCGTGCCATAGGCTTCGAGACCGACAAGGACATTCTCCAGATATTCGACCTGGCAGAAGAGATAAAGGTCAACAAGGCCAACCTCAAGAAGGCCATCGGCTCCAAGCTCGCAGCCCGCGTGCTGAAGAGCTGGAACGAGGACTTCGTTGACGAGGACACCGGCGAGGTTGTTTCCATTGAGCGTAATGAGGTCATCATGGAGCGTGAGACAGAAATCACCGAAGACAATATGCTCGAGATTCTTGAGAGCGGAGCCCAGACGATACTCGTGCACAAGGACGAGACCGTTGCCCAGGATTACTCCATTATCTTCAATACCCTCCAGAAAGACCCCAGCAACTCTGAGAAGGAAGCAGTGCTTTACATCTACCGCCAGTTGCGCAATGCCGACCCGGCCGATGATGCCAGTGCGCGTGAAGTCATCCAGAACCTGTTCTTCTCCGACAAGCGTTACGACCTCGGCGACGTGGGCCGCTACCGCATCAACCGCAAGCTCGGCCTCGACACCGACATGAGCGTGCGTGTGCTGACGAAGGAAGACATAATTGAAATTATCAAATACCTTATACAGCTTATCAACTCGAAGGCCACGGTTGACGATATCGACCACCTGTCAAACCGCCGTGTGCGCACCGTTGGTGAGCAGCTGAGCAACCAGTTCTCCATTGGCTTGGCCCGTATGAGCCGCACCATCAGGGAGCGCATGAACGTTCGCGACAACGAGGTGTTCACCCCGACCGACCTTATCAATGCCAAGACAATATCGAGCGTCATCAACTCGTTCTTCGGCACCAACCCCCTGTCGCAGTTCATGGACCAGACCAACCCGCTTGCAGAGGTAACCCACAAGCGCCGCCTGTCTGCCCTTGGCCCCGGCGGTTTGTCGCGTGAGCGTGCAGGCTTTGAGGTACGTGACGTACACTACACCCACTACGGCCGCCTGTGTCCTATCGAAAGCCCTGAAGGCCCGAACATCGGACTTATCTCTTCACTTTGCGTCTACGCCAAGATCAACGAGCTCGGCTTCATAGAGACACCTTACCGCAAGGTAGAGAATGGCGTGGCCGACCTCAAGAACGAAGACGTTGTTTATCTCACGGCCGAGGAAGAAGAGAACCACATCATAGGCCAGGGCAATGCCCCGCTGAATGATGATGGCACGTTTATCCGCGACGTGGTGAAGTGCCGTCAGGACGCCGACTTCCCCGTAGTGCCGCCCGAGCAGGTAGACCTCATGGATGTGTCGCCGCAGCAGATAGCCTCTATCGCCGCATCGCTCATCCCCTTCCTCGAGCACGACGACGCCCACCGTGCACTCATGGGTTCTAACATGATGCGCCAGGCAGTGCCCTTGCTCCACAACGAGGCCCCTATCGTGGGTACCGGCATCGAGAAGCAGGTGTGCGAGAACTCCCGTACGATGATTACCGCCGAGGGCGATGGCGTAGTCGAGTATGTCGACGCCACCACCATACGCATACTCTACGACCGTACGGAAGACGAGGAGTTTGTGAGCTTCGAGCCGGCATTGAAGGAATACCGCATACCGAAGTTCCGCCGCACCAACCAGAACATGACCATCGACCTGCGTCCTATCTGCGACAAGGGACAGCGCGTGAAGAAAGGCGACATCCTTACCGAGGGCTATGCCACAGAGAACGGTGAGCTCGCGTTGGGCCGCAACCTGCTTGTGGCATACATGCCGTGGAAGGGTTACAACTACGAGGACGCCATCGTGCTCAACGAGCGCATCGTGCGCGAGGACGTGCTCACCTCTGTCCACGTAGACGAGTATTCGCTCGACGTCCGTGAGACGAAGCGTGGCGTTGAGGAATTTACAAGCGACATCCCCAATGTCAGCGAGGAGGCCACAAAAGACCTCGACGACAACGGAATCATACGCGTCGGAGCGCGTGTCGAGCCGGGCGACATCCTCATCGGCAAGATTTCGCCTAAGGGCGAGAGCGACCCGTCGCCCGAGGAGAAGTTGCTCCGCGCCATTTTCGGCGACAAGGCCGGCGATGTGAAAGACTCGTCGCTCAAGGCCAACCCGTCGCTCACGGGTGTCGTCATCGACAAGAAACTCTTTGCCCGTGCCATCAAGACACGCCAGACCAAGCAGCAAGACAAGGTTCTACTGGCAAAGATTGACGAGGAGTATGAGGCAAAGGTCGACGACCTGAAGGACATTCTCGTCGACAAGTTGCTCACCCTCACCGAAGGCAAGACATCGCAGGGCATCAAAGACTACACCGGTGCCGAGATAATTACCAAGGGCAGCAAGTTTACAGTCACCAACCTCAAGAACCTTGAGTACGGCGACATCCAGATAAGCAACTGGACCAACGACGAGCACAAGAACGAGCTCATAGGCAAGCTCATCATCAACTTCATGAAGAAGTACAAGCTGCTTGATGCCGAGATGAAGCGCAAGAAGTTTGCCATAACCATTGGCGACGAGCTGCCTTCGGGCATACTCCAGATGGCCAAGGTCTACGTGGCCAAGAAGCGCAAGATTGGCGTAGGCGACAAGCTGGCCGGACGCCACGGTAACAAGGGCATCGTGTCGAAGGTGGTTCGCCAGGAAGACATGCCGTTCCTTGAGGACGGTCGTCCTGTCGACCTCGTGCTCAACCCGCTGGGTGTGCCTTCGCGTATGAACCTCGGCCAGATTTTCGAGGCCATCCTCGGTGCTGCCGGCAAGCGTCTTGGCGTCAAGTTCGCAACCCCGATCTTCGATGGTGCCAAGCTCGACGACCTGGCAGAGTGGACCGACAAGGCCGGCCTGCCCCACTTGTGCTCCACCCACCTCTACGACGGTGAGACAGGCGAGCAGTTCGACCAGCCGGCTACAGTGGGAATAACATACTTCCTGAAGCTCGGCCACATGGTGGAAGACAAGATGCACGCGCGCTCCATCGGCCCGTACTCGCTCATCACCCAGCAGCCGCTCGGAGGTAAGGCACAGTTCGGTGGCCAGCGTTTCGGAGAGATGGAGGTCTGGGCTCTCGAGGCATTCGGCGCCAGCCATGTCCTGCAAGAGATTCTTACCATCAAGTCTGACGACGTCGTAGGGCGAAGCAAGGCTTACGAAGCCATCGTCAAAGGCGAGCCCATGCCTACGCCGGGCATACCAGAGTCGCTCAACGTGCTCTTGCACGAGTTGAAGGGTCTTGGCCTTAGCGTCACTCTCGATTAAACAAGTAACTCTTTACATAACAACATACAAAAAAGTAAATATGGCTTTCAAGAAAGATTCCAAGATAAAGAGTAATTTCACCAAGATAACCATCGGACTGGCTTCTCCCGAGGAGATACTGGAGAGCTCTTTCGGCGAGGTTACCAAGCCTGAGACCATCAACTACCGCACCTACAAGCCCGAGCGCGACGGACTGTTCTGCGAGCGCATCTTCGGCCCAACCAAGGACTACGAGTGTGCCTGCGGCAAATACAAGCGCATACGTTACAAGGGCATTGTCTGCGACCGTTGTGGCGTCGAGGTTACGGAGAAGAAAGTGCGCCGCGAGCGCACCGGCCACATCGAGCTGGTGGTTCCCGTGGCCCACATCTGGTATTTCCGCTCGCTGCCCAACAAGATTGGCTACCTGCTCGGCTTGCCTACCAAGAAGCTCGATGCCATCATATATTATGAGCGTTATGTGGTCATACAGCCGGGCTTGCTGGCCGGCAAGAAAGACTCTGAGGGCAACGACTTGCTTGGCTCAAACAAGTTTGACCTGCTCTCCGAGGAAGAGTACAACGACTTGCTCGACAACCACATCTCGCCCGAGAACGACTACCTCGACGACAGCGACCCCAACAAGTTCATTGCCAAGATGGGTGCCGAGGCCATCTACGACCTGCTCGTGCGCATAGACCTCGACTCTCTATCCTATGAGCTCCGCGACCGCGCCAACAGCGACTCTTCGGTGCAGCGCAAGAACGAGGCCCTCAAGCGCCTGCAGGTGGTCGAGGCTTTCCGTGGCAGCAAGAACATCAACCGCCCCGAGTGGATGATAATGAAGATCATACCCGTCATCCCGCCCGAGCTGCGTCCGCTGGTGCCGCTCGACGGTGGCCGTTTCGCCACGTCCGACCTCAACGACCTCTACCGTCGTGTCATCATACGTAACAACCGACTGAAGCGACTCATCGAGATCAAGGCTCCCGAGGTCATCCTCCGCAACGAGAAGCGTATGCTTCAGGAGGCCGTCGACAGCCTTTTTGACAACTCGCGCAAGAGCAGTGCCGTAAAGAGCGACAGCAACCGCCCGCTGAAGTCGCTTTCCGATTCACTCAAGGGCAAGCAGGGACGTTTCCGCCAGAACCTTCTCGGTAAGCGTGTCGACTACTCTGCCCGTTCGGTAATCGTCGTAGGCCCCGAGCTCAAGATGGGCGAGTGCGGCTTGCCTAAGCTGATGGCTGCCGAGCTCTACAAGCCGTTCATCATACGCAAGCTCATAGAGCGCGGCATAGTGAAGACCGTAAAGAGCGCAAAGAAGATTGTCGACCGCCGCGAACCGGTTATCTGGGACATTCTCGAAAATGTGATGAAGGGTCACCCCGTGCTCCTCAACCGAGCCCCTACGCTTCACCGTCTTGGCATACAGGCCTTCCAGCCAAAGCTCATTGAGGGCAAGGCCATACAGCTCCACCCGCTCGCCTGTACGGCGTTCAACGCCGACTTCGACGGCGACCAGATGGCTGTCCACCTCCCGCTGAGCAACGAGGCCATACTCGAGGCACAGATACTGATGCTCCAGAGCCACAACATACTCAACCCTGCCAACGGCGCACCTATCACCGTGCCGTCGCAGGATATGGTGCTCGGACTTTATTACATCACAAAGATACGTCCCGGAGCCAAGGGCGAGGGCCTTACGTTCTACGGCCCCGAGGAGGCCATCATTGCCCACAACGAGGGCAAGTGTGACTTGCACGCCCAGGTGAAGGTCGTTGTCAAAGACCTTGACGAGGGCGGGAAGCTCGTCGACAGGATGGTCGAGACGTCTGTAGGCCGTGTCATTGTCAACGGCATCATTCCCGAGGAGGTTGGTTATGTCAACAAGGTCATCTCGAAGAAGAGCCTCCGCGACATCATCGCCGACGTCATCAAGACCGTGGGATTCGCCGAGGCGTGCGAGTTCCTCGACGGTATCAAGAACCTCGGTTACCGCATGGCCTACCTCGCCGGACTGTCGTTCAACCTCGACGATATCATCATACCGCCAGAAAAGGCAGCACTCGTGGAGAAGGGCAACGAAGAGGTGCGCCAGATCACCGAGAACTACAACATGGGATTCATCACCGACACCGAGCGTTACAACCAGGTCATCGACACCTGGACCCACATCAACAACGACCTGGGCAACGTGCTCATGAAGGAGATGACCGAGGCCGACCAGGGCTTCAACGCCGTGTTCATGATGCTCGACTCGGGTGCCCGTGGTTCTAAGGACCAGATACGCCAGCTTTCGGGTATGCGCGGACTTATGGCTAAGCCCCAGAAGGCCGGTGCCGAGGGCGCACAGATTATTGAGAACCCCATCCTCTCCAACTTCAAGGAGGGAATGTCGGTGCTCGAGTACTTCATCTCTACCCACGGTGCGCGCAAGGGTCTTGCCGACACCGCCATGAAGACGGCCGACGCCGGATACCTTACACGCCGTCTGGTCGACGTGTCTCACGACGTCATCATCACCGAGGAAGACTGCGGCACACTGCGCGGACTCGTATGCACCGCATTGAAAAACGGCGACGAGGTGATATCAACCCTCTACGAGCGCATACTCGGACGTGTGTCTGTGCACGACATCATACATCCCACCACTGGCGAGCTCATCGTGGCAGCCGGCGAGGAGATTACCGAGGCCGTTGCCCAGAAGATTGAAGACTCGCCCATCGAGAGCGTCGAGATTCGTTCGGTGCTCACTTGCGAGAGCAAGCACGGCGTCTGCATGAAGTGCTACGGCCGCAACCTGGCCACACGCCGCATGGTGCAGAAGGGCGAGGCTGTAGGCGTCATAGCCGCACAGGCCATCGGTGAGCCCGGTACACAGCTTACACTCCGTACGTTCCACGCCGGTGGTGTGGCTGCCAACGCCGCTGCCAACGCCGCCATCTTCGCCAAGAACGACAGCCGCCTGGAGTTCGAGGAGTTGCGCACGGTGCCGTTCGACGAAGACGGGCGCAAGTGTGAGATGGTGGTCAGCCGTCTGGGTGAGGTTCGCTTCGTAGACCCCAACACCAAGATAGTGCTCTCTACGATGAACGTGCCCTACGGTTCGTCACTTTACCACAAGACGGGCGACATCGTGGCCAAGGGCGAGAAGATTGCCCAGTGGGACCCGTTCAACGCCGTGATTGTCACCGAATACGCCGGTACGCTTAAGTTCAACGACGTCATCGAGGGTGTTACTTACCGTGCCGAGACCGACGAGACCACCGGACTCACCGAGAAGATTATCACCGAGTCGAAAGACAAGTCGAAGGTTCCAACCTGCGACATCATCGATGCCAACGGCGACAAGGTCGGCACCTACAACTTCCCTGTGGGAGGCCACGTGGTGGTTGAGGACGGACAGACCGTAAAGACCGGTGAGACCCTCGTCAAGATACCCCGTGCCGTGGGCAAGGCCGGTGACATCACCGGAGGTCTTCCCCGTGTCACCGAGCTCTTCGAGGCCCGCAACCCGTCCAACCCGGCCGTTGTCAGCGAAATCGACGGCGAGGTCACCATGGGCAAGGTAAAGCGTGGCAACCGCGAGATTATCGTTACATCCAAGACCGGCGAGCAGCGCAAGTACCTCGTGTCGCTCTCCAAGCAGATTCTGGTTCAGGAGCACGATGCCGTGCGTGCCGGCACACCGCTGTCCGACGGCGTTGTCACCCCGGCCGACATCCTGGCCATCAAGGGCCCGACGGCCGTACAGGAGTACATCGTCAACGAGGTGCAGGACGTTTACCGCCTGCAAGGTGTGAAGATAAACGACAAGCACTTCGAGATCATTGTGCGCCAGATGATGCGCAAGGTGCAAATCAACGACCCGGGCGACACGTCGTTCCTCGAGCAGGAGATTGTAGACAAGCTCGACTTCGCCGAGGAGAACGACCGCATCTGGGGCAAGAAGGTGGTTACCGACGCCGGCGACAGCGACAACCTGCAGAAGGGCCAGATTGTCACAGTGCGCAAGCTCCGCGACGAGAACTCAATGCTCAAGCGCCGCGACCTCAAGCTCGTGCAGGTGCGTGATGCCGTCCCGGCCACGTCTACCCAGATACTCCAGGGCATCACCCGTGCCGCCCTGCAAACCAAGAGCTTCATGTCGGCCGCTTCGTTCCAGGAGACGACCAAGGTGCTCAACGAGGCTGCCATCCGTGGCAAGGTCGACTATCTGGAGGGAATGAAGGAGAACGTCATCTGCGGTCACCTCATACCTGCCGGCACAGGCCTTCGCGAGTTCGAGAAGCTCATCGTCGGTTCCAAGGAGGAGTACGACCGCATGCAGGCCAACCGCAAAAACGTGCTCGACTTCGGCGACGAAGAGAGCGAGCCCGCAGCTGCCGAGGAGAAGCCTGCCGAGGCCGTTGCCACAGGGTCGCAGGAGGCCTGACATATAGAATTCTTTCAAGCGGGAGGCCACCGCTTCCCGCCCTGATGCATACCATTGGCAAGCCGCAACCACCGATATGGTTGCGGCTTGCCTTTTTTTGTTTATGCCTGGCCCTCGGCCGTCCCTGTCGGTTTTGGGCTGTTGCCGGGGGCTTGGGGTTGCCCCGGGCCATTGCTCTGCCTTCGGCTTGTGCATCCCTTCGCCTTCGGTTGGAGGGCGGCCACAATGCCATATTGTTGCGGCCTCGGCCCTCGGGCCTGAGGCATAAGGCGGAGTCTGGTCTGCACTACAATGTTGTTGGGTGTTTGTGGCGCCATGGTCGGTGTGTATGACGGCATTGTTGCGGTGCTCCGCCGTGGCCGTGCGCTATATGTCGCGCTTGGGCATCAACATCTGCAAGCTGCCCAAGCACCCCCATGCCTTCCGCCTTTGGTAATGCCCTGCCATGCAGCCGTTTGCAAAACGTGCCGTATGAGCTTCCCGTATGGGCCGTCTTGCAGGCCGAAACGGGCCGTTTCGCGGGGCGCCGGGGCCTATTTCGTGGAGCACGGTGCGTAGGCGTCAAAGCAAGGCGGCTGCGGCCGTGGCAGTGTGGGGGCGGGCCGGCATGGCCCGGTTGCCGGCATTGGCGGAACAAACATGAAAAATGAGCTTTTGTCGACACAATTTGCCGGTTGGAAAGACAACTTGGCCACCTTTTATGTATATTTGCGATGAATAAGTAGCTGTTCAAAATTAACCTATACAATAGACCTTGCAGGTGTCCTCTATATCTTTGCCACCATCTTGTGTGCTCTTTCGGGCCGCATACCAAAGTCTCATCGGTCGCGTAGCCCGCTACGCTCTCTCTTCGGACTTTGGCATGCATCTCCGAAATAGCGCACAATTTGATGGCAATTAATTTTGAACACCTACTTACTAAAATTATGCGATATGAAAAAGGTTATGTTAAAAATTACGTCGCTTTGCGTTATGGCCCTTAGTTGTCTTTCGCTTCATGCAGAAGTCACGGCGGTGCCCGACATGTTGATAACTTTCGCCGACTCTCTCGTGGGCAGGACAGTGGAGATAGGCATTGGCGGCACATCGTCGTTCAAGATGGACTGGGGCGACGGCGTGATGAAAGATTACGAGGGTGCCGACTATTTCTTAGACACGCTTCAGTCGACCCCACTCAAGGTCTACGGCGACGGCATCATGATTTTGTTTGCCGACAATTGCGATGTCACAGGGATTGTCATCAACAATGAGCCGTCAATGAGCAAGATTTTTGCCAACAACAACCATCTGTCGACCATCGACGTTTCCATGTGCCCCTTGCTCCGCGGCCTTTACCTTAGCGGCAATGAACTGACGCAAGTGACATTGGGCGATGAAAACAAAGCAGGGTCAGTGGTTGTCGACCTGAGCCGCAACCGGCTCTCGGGCGCGCTCGATGTGAGCAAGTGGACAAACATATCCCAGATTGACGTCTCATGCAATGAGCTTACCCGGCTGGCCCTTCCCACCGACAACGACGTGCTCTATAAGGTGATATGCGACTCCAACCGTATTTCGGAGTTAGACCTGCACGGATGCACAAAGCTCGACTACGTGAGTGCCAACGCCAACGAGTTGACAGCGATAAACTTTGAAGGCGACAACAGTGTTACCGAGATATTCGTGGGAGACAACAGGCTGGCCACGCTCGACGTGTCGGCATGCCAGTCGCTGAAGACGTTGACGGCCAACGGAAACTATCTGACTGCCATCGACCTTGCCGCCAACCTGTATCTTGAGGGCGTATATCTCTACGACAATCAACTGGCCGGGCTCGATTTGGGCAACAACAAGAAGGTTAGTTGGTTGAACGTTGAGAACAACCGGCTCAGGGCCTTGGACACCGGCAGTCTGCGCGACCTCTCACTACTGCTTGCAAGCAACAATGAGCTCGAGTCTGTCGACCTGTCGGCCAACACCCGTCTGCAGCAGGTGAAGTTGGGCAGCAACCGCCTGACCGAATTCCCGCCCTTTGGGGCAGAATACCTCAGTTGGCTTAAGCTCGACAACAACAGGCTCACATCAATCTCTCTCGACGGCTACCCTTACCTGTATTGGCTGGAGCTGGGCAACAACAGCCTTTCTGACATTGACGTCACAAAGAACGCCAACCTGCAATGGCTGGCTGTAGAAGACAACAGGCTTGGCAGTCTTGACATAACCCGAAATGCGGGCCTGCAAGGACTGTCGGTGCATGGCAACCTTTTAGACAAGCAGCAGATAGACATGGTCATCTCTGCCCTTCCCGATGTCAGCGATGTGGAAGTAAACTACAACAATAAGGCGTTTGCCCGTAAGCTGAACATCAGCAACATGCCCGGCACGTCGTCGGCCGACGTAGCCTCTGCCCTGGCCAAGGGCTGGGAGGTCACCGCCGATGTGGCCGACGGCATACGCCCGGCCGGAGTCCGGCCGGAGGTTTCTGCCGACGCCTACGACCTGCGCGGCATGAAGGTTGGCGACTACTACAAGGGAGTTGTGGTCAGCAACGGCAAGAAAGTGGTAAGGTAATCGGGCTGAGGCCTTTGGCGTCGGTGCGTCGGTGCATGGTGCCAGCGCCATTATCCCCCGGCAGGGCATTACGTGCCGGGCTGTTCCACGCTTTGGATTATGGGCGCCCCCCGTATCATCGAACAGATGAGACGGGGGCGCTGCCGTTCGGTGCCATTCCTGCAGCCGTGGCCCGCTGCCATTCCGCAGGCACCTCAATGGTCTGTTGCTCTGGTGGGCGCTTTCGGTGTGTTGCCCGGCCGGTGGTTTGCTGGCTGTGGCCGTGGCGTGGCAGGTAGCGCCGGGGCCGGTTTGCTGCCCCGGTGGGGGCGGTTGTGCCTAATCGTCGTTGCTGCATGATGAAAGCGAAAAGCCTCGCATCATGCGGCATGTAGGCCGTTGCATGTTTATAGGTAGCTGTTCAGAATTGACCGATACAATTGACCTTGCAAGTGTCATCTATGTCTTTGCCACCATCTTGTGTGCTCTTTCGGGCCGCATGCCAAAGTCTCATCGGTGTCGAAGCCCGCCGTGCTCTCTCTCCAGACTTTGGCATGCATCTACGAAATAGCGCACAATTTGATGGCAATTGATTTTGAACACATGCTTATGGCATTTGTCTTGTTATTGTTAAAAACATAAAAAAAGACTCTGTTCGACGATAAAAACATCTATATAATATATGTATCAATCATTATTTTGTATATATTTGCAATGTTCATTTAAAATTATGCTAATTATGAAAAGAATGTTTAAATCAGTGTTGCTTGGTGCCTTGGCATCGGCATGCCTTTCGGTTCATGCACAAGAAAGGGATAAGCCCGATATGTTGCTCGTGTTTCCAGAAACCCTTGTAGGCGATAATGTTGAAATAGGCATAGCCTCCACCTCGACATTCCAGTTGGATTGGGGATATGGCGTCAGGAGAGATTATGACTACGGTGGCTATTTGTCGAACACGCTAATGGACGACACACTGAGGGTGTATGGCAGCAACATCAGGATGCTGCATGCCGACAAACGCAGCCTCACCAGTGTTGTCATCAACAACGAGCCCGACATGGACGTGATAAAAGTTCCCAACAACAACCTGGCAGACCTTGACGTTTCCATGTGTCCGTCGCTTAGCATACTCGACGTGGCCAACAACGGGCTGAGGTCGCTTGTGTTGGGCAGCAAGATGTTGCTCGAAGTGCTTTCCGTGGGCAGCAACAAACTGTCTGCAATCGATGTGTCCGGCTGTGGTTCGCTTGACATGCTGATTGCTTTTGACAACGAACTGACTTCGGTTGGCCTCGGCAATAACTCGAAGCTTACGGGCATTTATGTCGAGAAAAACAAAATCGGCGGGCTCGACTTGTCGGGATGCGAGGCTCTTAAGGTGCTGAGCGCCGAAGACAACGAGTTGTCGTCGATAGACTTGAGCGGTAACCCTGCGCTCGAGACGCTTCTCGTCGAGCACAACCGTCTGAGTTCGCTTGATGTGTCGGCCAGCGCGGGCCTGAAGGAGCTGAACGCCGCCAACAACGAGCTGTCGTCTATAAACCTTGGCACCAAATTGGCACTCGAGTCACTTCGACTGAACGGCAACAAGTTGCAAACGCTCGACGTGTCGGATTGCGGAGCGCTTAAATCACTGTTTGCCTACGACAACGAACTGTCGTCGATGGTGCTTGGCAGCAAGTCGGCGATGTCCACGCTACATGTTGCCGGCAACAAGCTGCGTAGCGTAGACTTGTCCGGGTGTGGGGCGCTAACGACGTTGATAGCCGACAACAACGAGTTGACGCAGGTCGACTTGGGCGGCATTTCGGGGCTCGAGGTGCTGTATGTGCACAACAACAATCTCGGCGCGCTCGACGTGTCGGGCTGCAGGGCGCTGAGAAAGCTTAATGCCGACAACAATGAGCTGCAGGCTTTGGACCTTAAAGGCAAGCCCTCGCTGGTGCTGCTTTCTGTCCGTGGCAACAAGCTGAGGTCGATAGACATGTCGGGTTGTGGCTCGCTGGAAGAGGTGCATGCCGACGGCAACGAGTTGGCCACGGTTGAAATGGGCATACAGCCGTTGCTCACGTGGCTCACTCTCGATGGCAACAAACTGGCTTCGCTCGACGTTTCATACTGTGGCTCGCTGGAAGAACTGCATGCCGCAGGCAATGAGTTGGAGTCGATAGACCTGTCTAACAACAATGCTCTCGTCATTCTGTCGCTCAACAACAACAAGCTGGCGCAGTTTCCACCCATCGGCGCAAGCGACCTGATGCAGTTGGGGCTTTCCGGCAACCGCCTTTCATCAATCGACCTTGCCGGCTATCCTTATCTTTACCAGCTGGAGTTGGCAAGCAATGAGCTCACTGTGATCGACATATCCCAAAACTCCGAAATAGAGTGGCTGGCGGTTGAAAACAACAGGCTTGCCGACCTCGACATCACCGGCAACGCCGGGCTGACAGGACTGTCAATGCAAGGCAACCTTATGGGCAAAGAGCAGATAGACGCTGTGATACATTCGCTGCCCGACGTGACAGGCGTAACAATACACGAGTTCAACAAGGCCTATGCCCGAAAGCTGAACATCAGCGACATGCCCGGCACGTCGTCGGCAGATGTGGCCTCTGCCGTGGCCAAGGGCTGGGAGGTCACCGCCGATGTGGCCGACGGCATAAAAGCCACCGATGTGAAACGGGATGAGCCCGACGGCGTTTACAACCTCGGCGGCGTGAGGGTTGGCAACGGCTACAAGGGCATTGTAATCAGCCGTGGCAAGAAGGTGGTCTGGTAACCGTGGCGCAGGGCTCGCCCCTCCGTTGGTATATGGTCTTTACAAAGCGGCATCCATCCCGGCCAAAGCAGGCGGGATGGATGTCTTTGTATTGCGTATGGTTTCTGCCACCTTGGCTTGGCGCCGGCTTGGCGCAGCGGCAGCCGGTACTGTTGGTGGCTGCCGTGTGCAGCTGCCGGACAGCCTTGCTATACCTTGTTTTTTATCAGCATCACCTCGATGATTGACACTGCCGTATTCTCGGGGATGGCCAATGCTGACGCCAGCTGGTTGATGATGTCTTTCTCGCTGTCTTCGAGCACGCCGTCGGCCAGTGCTATGTCTACCGCACAGGCAAATGCCGTAAGCCGGAGTTCTTCTGAAAGCTCCTCGGCCGAAGCTTTCACCAGCGCTCCCGCCCCTTGCGACTTCAATATCCTGAACAGTTTGTCAAACAGCTTGTTGAAAGCCTGGTCTGAGAAGTTGTCGTATATGCGCAGCCTCTGGATGTAGTTCACTATTCCGTCCCATTCGCTCGATGCTATGCTTCCGTCGGCCCCGGCTATGGCTACGGCTATACCGGCGAAGGCTTCTTGTTGCGTCAGCTTTGTCTGTTCAGGCGCAGCCTGGAAAAGTTTATCAAATAGTCCCATGATGATAAATGTTTAGGTGTTTGTAATAATGTTTATTCAAATATTCGGCTGCAAGTTAGTTATATTCTGTATAATTTACCCCCCCCATTGATAAAAAAACGTTAACTTACGGATATTGCGGTGATACAGAATAAGGGCTTGGATGGTATCGGACAATGCGTTCATCGGTTTTTTCCGTCAATGGTTTGCGTGTCACTTTCGGTGGCATTGCGTAGGTTTGCTGTAGATATACGTGTAGTTGTGCTGCCTTTGCCTTTGTTGCAATGGCAGCAGCCTTAGGCATTTATATGCCAAAAGCGGTTTGGTTTTGTTGTCGGGTTGGTTGACCTGCCGCCTTGTCTCTGTGTACCGGGGTGCGCAGAGACAAGGCGGCAGGCATGAAGAGCGTAAAAAATGGTGGGCCGTTTGCCAGTCATCACACGGGCGCTTAAGCGATGCCCGGCGGTCTTGCCTCTTTTGTGGCCCGGCCGCCATGTGGTGTTGGCGCAGCCATGGCCGCCATCATGTTGGCTTGGCGGCAAGCAGCCATCGTTCAATAAGCAGTTTCTTATTCAATCCTGAATGTATACACCTTGGCCGACTTGGTGTTTGTCATCATGTTTGTTATGGCCAGGCAATATTCGCCGGGCTCAAGGCCGGCCGTGCTGATGATGACAGACTCGCTGCCGTATCTCTTGTATTTCAGCACCACGGCGTCGTCTTCGTTTGCAGATGCTCCGGTAAACGTGCCGGCCTCTCCTGTCTTCCATCTTCTCTTTGTGCCCATGTTGCTAAGCTTGATGATGCTCAGCGTCTGTTGCGGCGACGTGCCCCCGGTGTTGATTATTATGTTGCTTTTCTTTTTGTCTATCGTTAGTGGCGAGCTTTCGCCTTTGATGTAGTAGTACGACTTTACCTTGCCGATGCCGGTAAGATACAATGACGCAGCGGCCTTGGCCTTGCTGTAGGCGCTTTCGCAGGGTAGGGGCGACGCCAGTGTCGAATCTGCCAGGTTGAACACATACGGTTCCAACTCAAATTCCGGTTCAGTCTGTGCATGTGCAAAGGCAAATGCCATGCTCAGCAGCAGTGTGCAAATGTAGGTTTTCATACTAAGAAGTTTTTAGTTATTGTTGTTATGCATTGCCCCCCGGCCGGTAGTCAGGCCGACAAGGGTTGTTGTTTGCGTTTATATCTTCTATTCCGGATTCCCCCATACCCGTCAGTGCCTTTTGGGGGTGCATCTGATGCAGCCGAACCTGTTGCCCCTTAGGCCGCGACACAGGCCAATCTGCACGGCAATTCAATGGGTTTGTATAGGGTGCCGCCTGCCTGTTGGGCTTGAATGTTGGCATTGGTCATTATCGTTGTGGCTTCAGCACCATGGTATTAAGCGCCATGGGCTTGCCCCTTGCAGTGTGTGCTGATGTCTGTCTGTATGTCATTCACAAAAGTAATTCATTAAAACAGCACGGTTTGTTCATGCGGTACAAAAATTGTTAAACGCAAGAATCTGCCGTGAAACCGAATAATTAGTTTCCCTGTTTGATGTCCGTTGAATGGCTTTAGTTGCCGTTGCAAGTGTTGTGTGGGCTTATTCTGTGCCTTGACAGGGTGCTGCCATCGAGCGGCCTTGAGTTGAAAAGACGGCATGCCGGCCCCTTCATTCCGTGTCAAAAGGTTGGTATGGCTGGGGCGGCAAATGGCCGCGGCGGCAATAGGTGGGCGGTGTCTGCCACGTGTGGTGTCGGTGCCAGGGCAAGCATACGGCGAAACGATGAGCCGATATTGATAAAATAACCGACAGACGGCTACACTGAGGCCCCCACGGAGTTGCAGCTTTCGTCAAAAATACGTATCTTTGCCATTGCTGCCGGGCGTGCAGTTTGCCTTGTGTCGGGTGTGCGTCGATGGCAGAAATGGCCATTGCCACAGCCCTCGGGCAGGACTGCATGCTTTCAGCGATGCAGGTATGGCTGTATGTGGCGCCTGCCAATAGGTGTTTGCCTTATGACGTTACGAGTTCTGTTTGCATTTCTCTTCGCCCTGACATCAGCCGGAGTAGCGTGGGCCGGCGGTGCCGACTCGCTCAAGTTGGCCGTGTGCCAGGCCAATTTCGACCGCTTTGCCGCTGCCTATCCGCAGGAGCGCGTATATCTCCACTTCGACAACACGTCATATTACAAGGGCGAGCGCATCTGGTACAAGGCATACGTGGTTGGCGGGAGCGACTTCCGTGCCGCGCCTCTCAGCCGCATCCTTTACGTCGAGTTGCTCAACCCGATGGGCTATCCCGTGGAGACCCAGAAACTGCCACTGCGAGGCGGTCAGGCCGACGGGTCGTTTGAGCTGTCGGATACCATCAATGCTGGGTTCTATGAGGTAAGGGCATATACGGCATGGATGCTCAACTTCACCCCCGGCGACAGCCATGGGTGGAGCCGTCTGCGCAGCCGCGATTCGCGCATACACTACGGTGAGCGTTTCCAACGCTATCTCAACGGCAATGCCGGTGTGTTCAGTCGGGTGTTCCCCATATACGAGCCGGTAGACAGTTGCCGCTATTCGGTGAGGCGGATGTTGCGCCAGCCGAAGGCCACGTCGGCGCTTGCACGTACGGCGGGCGACGGGTTGCACGTTGATTTCTATCCCGAGGGTGGCAATTTCGTAAGCGGTGTGCCCACGCGGATAGCCTTTCAGGCCCGTACCGAAGATGGGCGCACGCTCAATGTGGCCGGGGCACTGATGCGTGGGGGCGACTCCATCGGGTGCTTCAAGACCGACTATGCCGGGCGGGGCATGTTTTCGGCAACGGCGGATGCCGACAGTGCCGACCTGCTTGTCAGCGGCCTTGAGCTGAAACTGGCCTATGGCGGGCGCGATTATCGTTTCCCGCTGCCCAAGGCCCGCCGCCGCGGCTATTCGCTCGCTGTGTTCCCGTCGGCAAAGGGGTTGCGCATCAGCGTTGCCCGCAACGCCCGCACAGAGGGCATGGTGCTTGGGCTCAGCGTGACATGCCGCGGACAGACGGGCTATGCCGGTGTGGTAGACCTGCGTTCGTCGCTTGGTAAGGTGCTGTCTGTAGACACCGCCCTGCTCCGTACGGGCGTCAACGTGGTCACACTCTATACTTCCGCGGGACGTGTGGTGGCCCAGCGCATGGCCTTTGTCAACAAGCATGACATGGCCGGATGCCGACTACGCGTGGCCTTGCGGGGCGATTCGGCCGGCGTTTTGCCCTACGCTCCCGTGACGCTCGATTGCACTGTCGCGCCGGTGGGTGGCCGTGGGCTGCCCGACTCGCTCACTTTCTCGCTCGCTGTGACCGATGCCGACAGCCGTGAGGCCACCTACGCCACTGGCAACGTGCTTACCTACCTGTTGCTGTCGTCAGAGATAAAGGGCTTTGTGCCCCATCCGGCATATTATTTCGAGGCCGACGATGCCGAACACCGCTCGGCCCTCGACCTGCTGATGATGGTGCAGGGGTGGACGCGCTACGACTTCGAGCTCATGATGTCGGGCGACAGCTTTTGCCCAATGCCCATGGCCGAGCGCTCGCTCGTGTTCCGCGGGCGGGTGCTCGACGACGGCGGGTGGCGCGACCGCACGCTGTGGAAGCCGGTGGGCGGCAAGAAACTGTGGGTGTTTTCGGAGATGGTGCTCTCGCCCGACAGCATTTTCGGCGGTGAGTGCCGTGTGGGCAGCGACGGCTTGTTTACCCTGTCGTTCCCTCCTTTCTTCGGCAGTGGCCGACTGTCGTTGGCTCTCAACCGAGACAGCGCAGGTGGAGACAAGGGCGACATAGCCGGTCATAATTACCCAAAGCGGCGCAACAGGCGTCCGGGCCACCTGTTGGGCAGGCATGTAGAGCCGCTTAATCAATGGTCGCCGCTGCCCAAGGACTACGGCTATTACGAGACGGCGGCGCTGGCCGACCCGTGGGACGAGAACATATTCGGACGGGCGTTCATGGCCACAACCGGCCGTCCTGGCAAGTATGTGGCTTACGACAGCCTGAGCGGGAGCTATGTCATGGCTGGCATCGACAAGGTGAGAAGGCGCCGGTGGACAAACTTCCTTGATGCGCGCCCGGTGTGCGTGGCCGACATCGACGACCTTATGGCGTGGCTGTCGGGCATCTTCGGCGACATACAGCCATTTCGCTGGAATCAGTACCGGGGCCTCGGCGGGCTCGAGTGCAGGTCGGTCAACAGCAACAGCTTCAGCGCGCCTTTCTATAGCGGCCTCTACGAGCTGCTCTACATCTTCGGCCTTGACGGCACTCACAGGGCTTTTGTCAACGGACTCTCTCCCGACAGGGGCTACAGGGCGGTCGTTGGCTCTGCCGGCAACCTGCCCGAGGGATACCGGTTCTTTCCTCATGACGAGAATTTCAGGCTGCTGCGCATCTATGCCGACAACGACAACAGGCGCCTGGCCTACAGCCCCGGCCGGTTCGGAGAGCGCGTGTCGGCCTACAGGCGCATACGTTTGCCGGAGCATGGCTCATCAATGCCCAAAGAGAACGACCACCCGGTAACCTCCATTTTCGACTTCATCACCGATGGGCGTTATGCCGACGGCAGTTCGCTGCCCGAGTTCATGGGTTACCGCATCAACTTCGCGGGGTTCAACCGCCCCGTAGAGTTCTACTGCCCGGACTACAGCCATGCGCCGCTGCCGGAGCATACCGACTGTCGCCGCACTGTATACTGGAACCCGAATGTGGTTGTGGGCCGCGACAGACGGGCCACGCTTCACTTCCACAACAATGGCTTCAGCAGGCGCCTTGCGGTGTCTGCCGAGGGCATCACGCCAGCGGGGACCATGGTTGTCGGTGAATGACGGGGCTGTGCATTGCCGGCTGCCGTGCCCCCGAGCAAGGGCCTGTGTGATGTCGGGGGGCAAGGGCCAGCCAGGCATGGCTGGTCGTGCCCGGCGTAGGATGGTGTAAAAAAACACCCGCGGGCCTTTGGCTTTATGGATAAAAATCGCTACCTTTGCAATGCATACGCAAGGTGGGCTTGCTTTATGGAGGCTTTTTCCATATGCCAGCCGCATGGCCTTGCTTTATGCGACAGACTGACACACTTAACTTTAAACAATAACAGAACAACAATGAACGAAAACGAAAACAAGCAGCAAGGGCAGTTGCAGATTGAACTGCCGCAAGACAAGGCACAGGGCGAATATGCCAACTTTGCCATAATTACCCACTCAAGCAGCGACTTCGTGCTTGACTTTGCGCGCATCCTTCCCGGTGTGCCCAAGGCACAAGTGAAGAGCCGCGTCATCCTGGCCCCCGAGCACGCCAAGCGTCTGCTCATGGCCCTGCAGGAGAACATCGTTCGCTACGAGCGCGAGTTCGGACAGATAAAGATACCTTCACAGCAGGAGGCCGGCCCCCGCACCATTGCACCCTTCAACGTGGGCAAGGGAGAAGCGTGAAGAATTAAGGGTTAAGAATTGAAAAATTGAGAATTAACAGCGAAAGAGAGACGAATTAAGAATAAAAAATAAGAGTTAAGAGTTTAAAGAGATATCTTAACGAATGCTGCAATGCAGACCACAAAACTATTTCTATTAACTCTTGACTCTTATTTTTTAATTCTTACCCCTTAATTTTTAAGGGCCACCCGATAAACCCTGGATTTATCTGGTGAGCCGTTTTTGACTCTTAATTATTACCTCTTGATTATTTCGTACTTCCTGTTTCCCAGTCCAATCTTCTCGGCATGCGCCAGGCACGTCTTGTATTCAGTGTTGGGGTTGGCGTTGTCGAAGTGGTCGTGATGGTCGTGGAAGTGTGGTGACGCCATGGCTTCGGTCAGTTGAGTGTTTGGCAGTGGCGTCTGCCTGAGGCAAGCGTCGGCGCAGGCCTGGTCGAGGGCCAGAGGATCGAATGATGCAAACATGCCAACGTCGGGCAGTATGGGCGCGTCGTTGCCGGCATGGCAGTCGCACGTTGGCGATACGTCGCACACAATGGATATGTGGAAGTTTGGCCTTCCGTCCACCACCGCCTTGGTGTATTCAGCCATACGGCAGTTGAGCTCCTTCACGGCAGCGTCGTTAGAAAACGATATAGCGTCGAAGTTGCATGCCCCCACGCACCTTCCGCAGCCCACGCAGTTGTCTGTCACCACGCTCATCTTGCGCGTCTGCCCGTCAAAGTGCAGTCCGTCGTTGGCGCATTCCGCCATGCATCGCTTGCATCCCCTGCATTTTCCGGGGTCAATCTGCGGCTTTCCGTTGCAGTGTTGCTCCTTCTTTCCTGCCCGCGAGCCGCATCCCATGCCAATGTTCTTGATGGTTCCGCCGAAACCCGTCATCTCGTGGCCCTTGAAGTGGGTCAGCGATATGAACACGTCGGCATCCATCACCGCGCGCCCAATCTTGGCCGCCTTGACATATTCGCCGCCATTGACAGTCACGTCCACGTCGTCGGTGCCTTTCAGCCCGTCGCCAATTATCACCGGACAGCCCACGGTGAGCGGTGTAAATCCGTTCTCCCACGCACAGTACAGGTGCTCGATGGCATTCTTGCGGCTGCCGGGATACAGCGTGTTGCAGTCGGTGAGAAACGGTTTCCCGCCCAGGCCCTTCACCACGTCGACCACCGCCCGGGCGTAGTTCGGCCTGAGGAAGCTCATGTTGCCCAGCTCGCCGAAGTGCATCTTTATTGCCACAAACTTGCCGTCCATGTCGATGTTGCCAATGCCGGCGGCCTTGATTAGCCTTTTCAGCTTGTCGGCCGGCCCCTCGTCGGGGCGGCAGCGGAAGTCGGTGAAGAACACCTTTGATGTGTCTTTCGTCACAGTTTCGTTCATAGTGTTTGCTCCTTGTCGTTTTCGTTCATAAAGTATTTTGTTCTGAGATAATGCAAGCGGGCACACTGCTGGCTTGCCCGCCAGTTGCCCGGGTGCCGCCAATCTTATTCAAAGACAATGCAAAGTTAACCTTTTTCTGTGGTTATCTGTGTAGACGCATTACTTTTTCTTGCCCCGTCCCGTCGGTATTTTGCCTGCGGCCCTGCGCCCGCCCGTTCATTCCCCGGCCATGGGCTTAGCTTGCGACCTGCTTTCCGCGTGGCCGTCGGGGGCGTTGCCACCGTGCCCTCCGGCCACCTCGGCGGCTTCCTCACGGCGCAGCCGCCTCCAGCTCGGCATCTTTTTCAGCTCACGGCGCATGGGCGCGTCGTATAGCATGAAGAGCAACAGCAGCGCCAGGCAAGCGTAGGTGCACCAGCCGTAAATCTGTTTCAGGCCCACCTCTATCGTGCGTGGCACAAACTCCGCCATCATCCGGGCCACGGCCCCAGTGCCTCCGGGCATCGCCACACGGTCTATCGCCGCCCCGTAGCGGGCCGTGTTGTCGGCCGTTAGATACTGCAGGGCCTCGGTGTAAATGGCCGACCCCGTCACGCCGCCAACAACCATGTGCAGCATGTTGAACACGCTCAGAGCCTGGAAGAAGTGGCGGAACGTCATGATCTCCTCCAGGCAAACCATGAACGTGGCACTGAGCACGGCGTAGGCAAATCCGCGGCAGGCCACGGGCAGGTAGATCTGTGATATGTGGATGTCGGCAGACAGGGTGAAATAGAACCCCGCCAGGTAGCAGGCCAGCACGGCTATGCCCACCGCCAGCAGCCTGAGGTAGCCCAGTCGCCATACGTGCATCCACCGGAAGGCGAAGAGGCAGCCCGCCACTATGCCGCCCAGCGCAGGCCAATCGAGCCTCATGCTCACCGTGGCGTCGTAGTGCATGACGCCCTCATAGAACACTTCCTCGAGCGAGCGCTCTGTCGCCAGGAGCATCTCTACCACTGTGATGAGCAGCAGTATGGCCGCCAAATGCCTGTAAGTCCACATCTGCGGTTCTATGTACGGGTGGCGAATGTGGAGCATACGGCCCACGCATGCCGCCAGGGTCACAGCCGCCGCGGCCGCCACCGCCATCATCACATGGCTGGCCCACCAGTCGTGGTAGTCGCCGTAGGCCAGCATGTAAGCCACTTCGAGCAGCAACAGGGCCCAGAGCAGAGCCCCCAGCCAGTCGATGCCTACCAGCGGAAACTTCTTCACTATGCGGACGTGGCGGGTGCACAGCGTTATTATGAGCAGGTCGGCCATCATCAGTCCTGCCACCAGCCAGTGCATCGCCGTCCAGTGGTAGTGGTGCATCAGCGTGGTTGCGGCTATGTCGGCCACCTGCATGCTGCCCAGTATCACGATATGCAGCATGGGGAAAAACACAGTGAAGTCGCGGTTGGGCGTCATCCACAGCTGTATGGTCGACATGCACTCAAACGTTCCCTGTATCTTGCACACGCCCTCGACGAAGCACACTGCCCACAGCAGCGGCAGAAACGATATGTGCGGTGCGGCCAGGTTGCAGGCCATTACGCCCGTGGCGGCCGCTGCGAGCAGCGTCTTGTTGGTAAACCTGAACTTCATCCTGAACAGAATAGGGAAGTAGACGGCCATTCCCGCCAGGTTGGCGTAGAGGCACATGAGCAAGTCTTCGCGCATCATGGCCGTCTCGCCCATCATCTCGGCCATGGTGCCGAGGTACAGTCCGCCCGACAGCAGGAACGTCACGGCCATGAATACGTAATGCCACGGTTGCAGCCTGCGCGGCACAGCGCGGCGCATCATGGGCATGGCGAACGGCCCGTTGGTTACCGTTGCTCCCATGTCAGTGCTTCACTTTACATTCCACGTTGAGGCCGGCGCGCAACCGTTTCAGCTTGTCGGCGTCGTTGCCCGCAAGGGTTATCCTTACCGGCACGCGCTGCTCCACCTTTACAAAGTTGCCCGTGGCGTTGTCTTGCGGTATGAGCGAGTAGGCGGCGCCGGTGGCGCCGGATATGGCCTCCACCTTTCCTGTGTATGTCACGCCCGGCACGGCGTCGGCCGTCAGCACCGCCTCGTCGCCCACGCTGATGTTGTTGAGTTGCGTCTCGCGGTAGTTGGCCGTCACCCACAGGTCGGAATCGTCCACAATCTCAACCATCGTCTGTCCCGGTTGCACCAGCTGGCCCTCGTGTATGCCCTTGCGTCCGGTCGTTCCGTCGCAGCTGGCCACTATCACCGTGTACGAAAGGTTTAGCCGTGCCAGGTCGACGGCAGCCTCGGCCACCCTCACCGCCGCCTCGTTCTGTTCCAGCCTGTGGCCCTGTTCGTCTTTGGCCAGGGCCGTAGAGTGCCTGGCCCTCGTCAGCCCCTCGTAGCGGGCCTTGGCCGACTCGTATGCCGTCTTCACATTGTCATGTTGCTGCTGCGTCACAGCGTCGTGTGCCAGCAGCAGCCTGTACCGCTTCCATTCGCGCTCGGCGTTGTCCATCTGCACCTTGGCCTCGTCTATTCCGGCGTCGCTCACCCACAGGTTGTTCCGTGTTGTGGCAATGCCCGTTGTCGTGGCCCTTCTGCCCGAGGTGGCGTTGGCCAGGTCGGCCTCGGCCTGCGCCAGCCGTAGGCGGAACTCAGCGTCTTCGATTATCACCAGCGTGTCGCCCTTGTGCACAGTTTGGTACTCCTCGAAGCAAACCTTCTTGACAAAGCCCTGCACCCTCGAGTTCACCGGTGTGATGTGTCGTCCCACCTGTGCGTTGTCGGTGTATTCCACTCCCGGGTGCACAAACCGGGAGCAGACATACGCCAGTCCTGCCACAATGAGTGCTATCACCACAGTGTTGTATATTCTCTTTTTAGTATTTCTTGAAATCATAGTCATGCAATTTGTATTGTTGTTTAATGTTTGTTATTGCTCAGTACATGCTTTCCGCCTCTACAGTCTTCACAAGGCGTCCGGCCAAGGCTGTTGTCTGCCAGCTCTTCCAGCTCCTCTACCTCCCGGGCATCCAGCCGTGGCAAATGTCCTTTAACTCCTTCTTTCCTTCTCATAACTCCCTCTACCTCCCGGGCATCCAGCCGTGGCAAATGTCCTCTAACTCCTTCTTTCCTTCTCATAACTCCCTCTACCTCCCGGTCATCCAGCCGTGGCAAATGTCCTCTAACTCCCCCTTGCCTTCTCATAACTCCCTCTACCTCCCAATCCATCCCTCCCTCGGCTCATAGCGTATGCGTAAGATACCTCATGCGGTAATAGTTGAAAATCACGTTGATGCGGGCGTCAGCCAGTGCCAGGTCGGCGCCCAGCTTAGCGTTGGCCGCATCGAGCAAGTCGGTGAGCAAGGCCAGGCCGTTGCGGTATCTGTTGTTAGTCACATGGTAGTTTTCGTCGGCCAGTTGCACATTCTTCTCATGGGTGTCCACCTCCTTGAATGCCGTCATGAAGTTGGTGTATCCCGCCTGCACGGCGTTTTCCACCCGTTCGCGGGCCAGGCTGTGCATTTCGGCCGCCTGCCTCACCTTGAGCCGGGCCTGCTTCAGCCTGCCCGTGTTTTTGAACAGCGACGAAATGTCATAGCTGACGCTCAGCCCCACAAACCAGTAGTTGAAGTTGTTGTCGAGCGCGGGCACCTCGATTGTTATGGGCCCGTCCAGATGGTCGGCAGCCACCATGGCCACCTTTGGCAGCCGCCCGGCCCTCTCGAGCCGGGCTTTCTGACTGTTGGCCTCTATGTCGTTGGCGGCCTGTTTGATGTCAATGTTGCCCATGTCGGCCATGGCCTGCCAGTAGGCTTCGCCCTCTGCCGCCACTTCAGCCCCTGCCATGGCCGTGTCCGGCACAATCAGCGTGCTCACGGGCAGGTGCAGCGTGGTGGTCAGCTTGTGGTTTGCTATGGTTGCGGCGTCGGTCACCTTGGTCAGTTGCAGCCTTAGGCACTCCACCTGCAGTTCGTAGCGCGTGATGTCGTTTTTCAGGGCCGTGCCCTGCTCGCGCCTCGCCCTCATGTCGGCAATCACCCGTTGGGCCAGTTCAATGTTGTTTTCCAGCACCCGGGCCTGGTTGTTCAGCTTGTACAGGTCGAGGTAGCATCCCAGCAGTTCGAAGCGCGTGTCCTGCCGGTTCTTCTCCCGGTCCAGTTCGGCCTGCCTCCGGCCCAGCTCTGCCAGGCGTATGCTGCCGTCGATGGCCCCTCCGGCATATATAGTCTGGCGGGCCTCTATGGCGAAGTTGTTGCCGAAGTGAGGCATGCCAATGGTCAGCGCGTTGCCGAAGTCTCTGTCCCACAGCCTGCCGTTGGCCAGGTAGCTGGCCGATGCCGATGCGCTGATGTCGGGCAGGCGGTTTGCCTTGGCCGCTTTGAGGGCCTCGCCGGCCGCTTCCGTTCCGGTGGTATAGGCCCTGATGCTTTGGCTGTTGGCATCGGCCAGGCTCAACAGTTCGTCGATGCCCATCGTGCGCGGCTGGGCATGAAGGTCATGGCTGCACAGTGCCGCAGAGCATAGCAGCACTATGAGCCCTTTTGTTTTGCTCATAAATAAAGATGTTGGTTAAGTATCTGTTCAAAATTAACCGAGATAATTGACCTAGCAGGTGTCTTCCATGTCTTTGCCACCATCTTGTGTGCTCTTTCGGGCCGCATACCCAAGTCTCATCGGTCGCGTAGCCCGCTACGCTCTCTCTTCGGACTTTGGCATGCATCTCCGAAATAGCGCACAATTTGATGGCAATTAATTTTGAACACCTACTTAATGTTTACGGTGTGGATATGGTTTGGAAAGACCGTGCGGCGTCGCTAAATCAGAGCGGCGACGCCCCAGAAGTGGAAACTGTGAATCTTGTTTCTGTAAATGATTTTATAAGCACTCATTTGCCGGTCATTCCATTTTTCAGGCTGCAAAAATAATAAAAATAAGGATAGTACGTAACTTCCGGATTTCTTGTTTTCACGTAATTTAACCCTTGTTGCGCGCCATCACAATGATGTGTCGCCCGTTTGCCTTGCCGTCTTGGCCCCGGGTGGCATCAGGTTGCCAAGTCGCTGTCTGCCAGGGCTTTTCTGCCTGCCTCGCAATATGGCCCGTTTCACGTCGTAAAACGGCCCGTATTGCATGGCGTTCAGGGCCGTTTGGCAAGCCGGTTCGGCCTTTGTCGTTGCCTGCCTTGTCGGGGCGCCGGGCATTGGTGTGCCACTGTCGGTGGCTGTGGCAGTTTGCGGCCTTGCCTCTTTTGGCGTGCGGCGTGCCATGCCGGTGTGGCCACCCGTCACCGCATTGCCGGCTTTCGGTTGGCAGCAAGCCATGGCCGGGGTGGGTGGGGCTTACGCTGCTGCAGCCGTTTTCGCCTTCTTCTTCAGCCTGTTCTGGGCCTGCCTGAATGCGCTTTCGCTCAGCCCCATTATTTTGCAGATGTCTTCCTTCTCTTTGTTTAGGTAAATGAATATAAGCATTAGCTTGTTTTGCTTTGTCAGGTTGGTATAGTCGTTCTCCATCTTGTCGTTAAGCCCCGGTATTGCGCAGCAGCAGTAGCCTATGAAGCGAGCCGTCTTGTCGTTGCTCCATTTGGCTATGCAGTTGTTGTTTATTATGACGTAGTCTGTCATTTCGTACATTTCTGCCAGGCATTGCCGGGCTTCGGGGGCTATGCCTTCGGCCCGGTTGGGGGCTTGCGCCATTGTTTCCTGCGGGCGTTCCTCCGGCTGCCCGGCCTTTGGGCCATCTTCGGCGTTGCCCTTGTTACTCTCGGCGGCCGCGTTCAATGTGTTGTACAATATATTTTTGAATTCGCTGTAATTGTCGATTATGGCCTGCAGTTCATGTTTGGCCTTCCTTATCTTTCTCTTAAACAAGGCATTTTGGGTGTACTGTTTCATTATTGATATGGCAATCAATGCAATGGCCACAATGGCTATGCAGATTATGCCATGCTTCAGCTTGGCAATTTGTTGCCTGTCTTTTTGCGCAATGTCGAATGTGGCCTGTATCTCGATGATGCTGTCAGCCTGGTTTCTTCTCGTTATAGAGTTGTTCAGGCTCATCATGCTGTCGCCCAACGCGGCAGCATCTTTGTATCGGCCTTGGCCCTGTTTCTCTTTCCTTATTTCTGCCATCATCATCATCTTATAGTTTGGCGTGGCCGTCTTTATGGCTTGCTTTATCATCGTGTCGGCTGTGGCCATGTCGCCCTTATTCTTGTAAGTTTGTGAGAGTATGTAGTAGGTGTCGTGTTTCGGCCTAAGGTTTATCGACATGTCGCCATACTTCTTTGCCTTTTCGAAGTCGCCTTTCACATTATATATATTGGCCAGCCCGCTGTAAATGTTTGCCTTGCCAAAAGAGTCTGTGTGTTCGATGTAAGATATGCATTTCTCAATGTACGCTATTGCATTGGCCGTGTCTTTCAGGTTGCCGTATATGTCTGATGCTTGCATGTAGATTCCTGGTATTAGAAAAGCTTTGTCATACTTGATTTTTTCAGCATATATTAGCGCTTGTTTTATATATTTCAGGGCATATCTGTTTTCTCCAAGTCTCTTGTTGAAGTAAGCAAGGCTTGCATATATCTTGGCTTTTAGGGCGTCATCGCCTGTCTCTTTGGCTATGCCTGCGGCCTCGAGCAGGTTTCTTAAGGCATTTTTTGTTTCGTTTCTGTCATATTGTGTGCGTCCTTTGAAATACAATGATCGAGCCAATTTTTGCTTGTCGCCATTCTGCCTGTAGTGCTTTATGCTTATGTCTATCATCGAGTCATTGGGCAACACTTCGCCATTTCGGAAGCAGAGGTTTGTTTTCTGCAGGTTGTAATGGGCAATGTCTTCTTCTGATTTCAGGTCGCTTGGGGCTATTCGGCTCAATTCCGCACGGGCTGAGTCGTAGAGCTTTCTCTCCAAGAGAGAGTCTATTTGTGCCAGGCGCGCCTCGGATGTTCCTTGCGTGCATCCTGCCATTATGGCCAATATGGATATGAATGTGGTTAGTAATATTGTTCTGCCGAATCTCATTGTTTTATGTATTTTATGTTTTAAGTTGTGCAAAGTTAACTTATTTTTGTGTAATAAGCGTCTTTTCATGCAATAAAAATAGGGTAGCATCTTGATTTTCCCGTAGTCGCTTACAGGAGGAGTGCCGCATCTTGCGTTGCAGGGGCCACACAGGGTTGCTGCCGACGATGCCGGCACGGTGACGAGGGCATGGTTCTAAGTGGTTTGCCTCGGGCTTTTGCGTAGCCATCTTTCAGTCACCGGCCTTGTTTTTTCAACCCAAATCGGCCATTAGAGAACAAAGTGGTTTGATGCCGTTGCCAGGCAGATAGGCTGCCAACGTTGGCGAAGGCGTAGCGGGCTACGACGAGACAACGTGGTTGGCAAGATGCCGACAAAAGCATTAAGGCACTTGGAAAGCCAAGATAGGATACTGTGACGTATCACTGGCGGCCTGATGGATGATGGGGGTTCAATCATCTTGCACGCTTTTCCGGGTTGTTTTCCAAATTCTCGTTGGTGGTGTGGCCCTTAGCACTCTCTATTCGCGCTTTGAAAAACGTGGCCGTTACTGCGCACAATCCGTTCGCAATCGATTTTCAAAGGCTGCTTATTGTTGATATTATTGATGGGTATGAAAAGTTTTTTTGTGACATTTTATCCTGTTTCTGGGCTTTTATGCCATGCGCCAATCTCTCAAAACCCCCGTAATTGCGGGATTTTTTGGCTGCAGGTGCACTTTTTTTATGTCACACCAAAATTTCTGCCTGTTGCAAAAGTCAGAAAAACGCCTTAACTTTGCATCGACAATTGAAACAAAAAAAACTATAAATTTATGATTACTAAAACAAGAATTTTGTCATTGGGCGTCGCGCTCTTGCCATGGCTAGCAATGCTTGCTTCCGCTGATCTTGAAGTGACCAAGTGGGGAGGTGATAACGATTATGATCGCGACCATGTAGGTGTAGTTCCTCCGGTTGACATAAAGACCGGTGAAGGTAAGTTTACGGTATTCTATAATGGCAGTGCTGATAAATCTCAGGTGGACATTATGGAGTCGGGCCGCGTGGTTTATTCAGATGTTGATAACGTGGCAGGCAAGGCAACCGTCACCTATATGATTCATAATGCTGCGCCCGGAGCTGATTACAGTGTGAGGGTTAAGGTGGGCGGACAGGTACGGGCCGTGGCAGAGCTGCCCGTTAACGAGTGATATGTCTTTACCATGAACATGCATAAATTGATATTATCACTTCTGCTTGCGTTGCCGCTGTGCGCCATGGGGGCGCGTGGCGGCATCGCCCCGGCAGGCGATGTGGGTGATGAGGTAGTGGCCAAAGTGTAGGTGTTTAAAATGAGAGCCTTACGATAATGTTACAGATATAAATGATATGAAAAAAGAAATATTTCTGAAAACAATAGTGCTGCTCGTCTTTTTGTTGACAAGTGTGTGTGCAACTCTTGATACTCATTTATTTGTGTATCCATCGCTTTCGCGTTATTTGCTTCTTGAAGTTGGGGCTATCGTGCTCATTGTTGTATGGCTTTTTAAGTCTTTTGTAGATAAAGGTTCGATGTTTCTCACTAAGTGTCAACTGTTTGTTGTAATGTGGTTTGGCTATGTCGTATTTCACGGTTTTATCTCCCAGACTTGCGAATTGTACAGAACTGTTTATTTGTGTGTTACGTTGGCATTAATTCTTGCATTAGCTAATCTGCAAAAGAGAAAATGTATTTCCCGTTCCTCTGTCGAAACAATTCTGCTTGCTGTGGCGGGGCTCAACGTTGTTTACGTGATACTTCAAAAGGTTGGTGTTCTTGTGAGTGGAAACATTTATTTTGAAGTGACAGGATGTAATGAGAGTCCAACGGTTACTGCTCTTTATCTTGTAGGATGTCTGCCAATTATGTTTGATCGTTGCAAAGACTCCACACGCAGGCTTGCGCTTTATGTATTTCTTTCCCTCTCTGTGGTTTGTATTGTGTTGTTGCGTTGTCGCACGGCATATATTGGGTTGGCTGTGGAAGTAGTCGTTTTGTTGAGCATGAGATTGAAGTCGGTTTACAAATGTGGCAGAGTAAATGCTTTTTATCTTTGTATGGTTGGGGTGGTGTTTTTATCATTGGCATTTGTGGCAGGATATAAGATGTACAGCATGAAGCAAGATTCTGCAGATGGAAGGATGCTGATATGGAAGTTGTCCGCAGAGATGGTTGTTGATAGGCCAATAGGCCATGGATACGGGCTTTTTGAAAAATATTATAACTTAAAGCAGGCAGATTATTTTGCTACCCGGGATTATTCTGCAAACGAACAGAAAAACGCTACTTTTGTATTTATGCCGTACAATGATTATTTGGAGCATGGAGTTGAGGGTGGTGTTGTCGGTATGCTTTTTCTTTTTGCTTTCTATTTTGTTATGTGGAGTAAAGCATTGCGGATGAACGACCCCAAAAGTATGGCTGTATTCTGTGCTTTTGCAATAATGTCGCTGTTCAATTTTGTCTATACATCAATATTGCCGTGGTTTCTTATTATATGTCACGCTTCGTTTGTTGTTGCGGCTGAAGACGGTAAGCCAATATGTAAATGTTCACAATGTTTGGCAAGTGTTGCCATGTTAGTGCCGATATCATTCCTTTCCGTTATGGTATTAGGTATGGCGACGGCTCAATTAAAGTTGGGGAAACTTGAACATATTACGCAATCAGATGGATATGTTGGTGACATGCGATTTGGGGCATTGGAGCCAGCAATAGGTACTTCGGAGGCTTTTTGGACCAAAAGAGCAACTAATAGTATTAATCAACATCATTATGATGATGCATTAAGCTGTATACGTATGGCGCGTAAATATTCGTCTTTACCAGGATTGTTTATGATGGAATATAAATGCAGGGTTGCGAAGGTAAATGATGACAAGGCTGTTGCCTGCCTTGATACAATTTCGTTTATGCTGCCGCGTAATCTTGCTATAAAGCATATGTTAATGCGGTATTATGCAGATAAGAATCAAATTCGGAAAGCACTTTTTTATGCGGATGATATTCTTGCTACAGGATATAAAGTGTGGTCTGAAGAGGCAGCATTTTTGACTAATCAAGCTAAACGTTTTAAAGAAGCATATGAAAAAGAGTAGAAAGATTATTACGCTTGTGTTGTTTGTTGTAGTCAACATCTCTATGAATGTATTTGCACAGCAGAGTTACAGGGAGAAATATTCAAATGTGCTCAACCATTATGCTATGAATGATGGTGACAGTTTGAAACTTAAGGCGGCTATGTTTCTCATTGACAACATGGATGGCCATGTCTCACCTGACGGCGCAGCCGTGGAAGAATATGTCAGTAGAATGAAAGTAATGAAGAAAACAGCGGGAATACGCCAGCTTCAGGCAGAGTGGTATGCGGCGTTAAAGAAAGGCAGTGTTATTAATGTGCCGGATAGTGCAGTTGTGAGTGACTCATATCTTATTCATAATATAGATGCTGCGTTTGATGCATGGGAAAAAGCCCGATGGAAAGAAACTATTACATTTGAGCAATTCTGTAGGTATATTTTGCCTTATCGTGTCAATGACGAGCATATTGGTGAAGAATGGAGAAATGCACTCCGTCAGCAATATGGTTCTCTTATAGAGAATACGACAGATATGAAGACAGCCTTTGCAATGGTGAAAGACTCTGTTTTCAGGACTGTTGTGTTGTCCAACAAATATTGCCAATATACACTTGACCCGATGACTTGTAAAAGAATTGGCAGGGCGGAGTGCGGCCAGCGATGTGTATTGCTCGTTGCTGTTCTAAGGTCATTAGGCATACCTGCTGTTATAGATTGCACTCCTATGTGGGCAGACTATAGTAATAAAGGTCATGCGTGGGTGTCAATAGTTAATGACAATGGCGATACTTACACTGTATATGAGAATGATGATATTGCAAAGCAATTTAACCCTATAGATGCTTCTCTGTTTATATCGCGATATAAGATAAAGCCAGAGGACAATTGTCCGTATGAGGTGAAAATAGGAAAAACTCCAGTAAAGATTTATCGTATATGTTATGAGAAGTGCAATAATGTTGAGGCCTGCGACCCCAATATCCTTGCTAGCCAATTTATAATGGATGTGTCTCAACGGTATGGCCTGGAAACAGACATAACGATGAAGGCAGAAGGTGACATCCCGGTATACCTTTGCGCCTATTTGTCTGGGGCTGAATGGATGCCTGTGGCGAAAGCAGTGCCTAAGGGTGGAGATGTGGTTTTCCATAATGTTGGCAAAGGCTCTGTATGCGTGCCAATGAGGGTTGACGGTGGAATGCGTCATTATCTGTCGTGTCCGTTCCTTGTCGGAGAAGATGGCATTGAAAAAGTGTTCGTTCCGTCAGCAACTAAAATGCAGACAATTACCATTGACCGTAAATACCCTTTATGTTCATATATTACTGACACTTGGGCTTTCATGCGTGGTGGAACTTTCGAAGGTGCCATGGTTGAAAATTTCGAAGATGCAGATACATTGGCGGTGATAACCACCATGCCGTATGGCATGACAACCTTTGAGGTTTCATCTGTAAATAAGTACAGGTACTTGCGTTATCATGCTCCGAAGATAAACCGTTCGTCTTTGGCAGAGTTGCAATTTTATGCAACAGATGATACTGGTCGTTGCCATTTGCTGTCGGGAGACCAATTGGCCGATGGTGTAGATATGTCTACTGTTGTAAATGTATTTGATGGAAATCCGGCAACATCATGCAAGGGGCTCCAAGTTGGCTATACCGTAGGTTTGGATTTAGGTGAAGGTTGTGAGAGCAGAATAAATAAAATAGCCTTCGCCCCATCTACCGACCTTAACTTTGTGGAAAGAAACCATCTGTACGAGCTGTGGTATTTTGACATAGAGTGGCATCTTATCGGGCGCGTGTTTTCAAAGGATGACAAGCTTTCATTTGACGGTGTGCCGGAAGGTGCATTGCTTTTGTTGAAAGACAAGACAAAAGGCGTTGAGGAACGTATCTTCGAATATCGTGCCGGTAGGCAGATTTGGCATTAAACTTAATTTATTAAAAAACAATAACATAAAAAATGAAGCGGAAATTTATTAAATTAAATTTGTTATTTGGCGTTGCATTTGCCTTCATGTGTTCTTCGGCATTTGCACAAACTTCGCTCAGGCAATTTAGGGCAGAAGAGGACACTTTGCGTGAACACTTTATGGAAATAGCAAATGCTACTTATCCGATTGAGAAGGAGGGGGTGGTTGCGCTTATGCTGAAGTATAAGGTTCCATCAGGTAAAGTCAATAAATTGTCTTATTATGTAAAGGAACGAGAACGCAGAAAAGTGTGCTACAACTATTTATATGGGGATTCTATTCTGAAGCGTGTGCTTTGTAAGTTGGAGATAGATTCCATATACAGGGATTCCATTAATGCATTGCTTATCCCTGTTGTCGGGAATAAGATATCGGGAGACAACATTAGTTTGGCTCTTGCACATAGGAAATTAGTGGGGCTTGACGACGCTCAATATGATTACCTTATGAACAGGGCTGTAGCTTTGGCTCGGAAAATACATGCGAATCCTCGTGTAAATGTTTGGAATGAGGAGATGGATGTGTTGAGAAAAACGCTCACTAATATACAATTGACAAACTTTTTCTTTGACAAGAATGGTGGAAGTGTGACTAAGGAAATTAAGAGTGGTTGGCAAAAACTTGTAGATGCTGGACTGGCAGAGAAACTTGATAGTGTTAAGGATGTGAATCTTGCTTTTACATATTATCATAAAAGGCAGAAAATAAAAGACATTTTTCGCTATTATGGAACTTCTCAGAAAAAATATCTTGCAGAACTGGATAAGCATAAACCGCCTATGGTACAGATGCTTGCTACTCTTGAAAAAAAAGAACGTGAGGCAGCGCGTGCTAAGAAAAGAGAAAGCAATAAAACTGTTGGTAAAGAATTTGTTTGGTAATTAAAATTAATCTTTTAAATTATGAAGAATTTTCATTGTATTCATGTTGTTTTGGTTGCATTAGCTTGTTCTGCTACGCAACCAACAATTGGCCAAGTTGACCAATTGTCAGTTAAACACGCTGTGAGGGTTTTAAAGAATATCGACACAGACAAAAGCAAGGAATGGGCAGTAGCAACGCTTGAGGATGCGGTGACAAAGGATACTTCTGCTTATGTAATGAACTGTCTTGGGTTGGCCTATATGGCGGGGCTTGGCGTTGATGCCGACTCTGCAAAGTCTGTGGCATGGTTTGAGGCTGCTGGTCGTGGTGGCTTTGCCAATTCTTATCACAACTTAGGCATGATGTTTAAGTATGCCAAATGTGGTTTGAAGCAGGATTTTGCCAAGGCTTATGAGTACTTTTCTGTCGGCGCCGACAGCGGGTCTGTGACATGTATGTACGATAAGGGGTTTATGCTTTATAAAGGCCTGGGCTGCGGTCAAGACTATGAGAAGGCAGCAAAATGTTTCATTACTGCATCAAAAAACCAGCATGGCCCGTCGTTATATATGCTGGGACTATGTTACCGCAATGGCTATGGAGTTGCTAAGGACACTGCAAAAGCGTCTTATTATCTTGCCCTTTCAGCATCTCTTGGCTTTCGTGATGCCGACGAGGAGTTAGCCAGGCCATACGAGGAAGCATACATTGACGGGCTTTACTCAAATGGCGATGTGCGTTCAAGTGCTCCGGCTAAAATGCCGACAATTTCACCAGTGGTGAATGATGTCAGTTTGATAGACGGCACTTACAAAGGCTATCTTGTCATGTATGACTGGAGCGGCGAGTATGTTCTCGGCGAGAAGCCTTTGGCGATGACTGCAAATCGTAACGGTTCAGAAGTTCTCGGCATGTTGGTTATTGGTGAGGACACTGTTCCATACCGTGCAGAGTTGGCAGCAGACGGTAAGTTGTCATTTAAAGAAGGAAGATTGATGCTTCCTGAGCGTTATACGACGGATGGCAAGGTTAAATACCGTATAGACAATATGTTGTTAGATGTGTGGAGCAACAAGATTAGTGGTAGTCTTGGGCTTTATTCTCTCAAATTGAAGGAACCGGAGCGTCCGATGTTTTTTGAACTTATGCGTAGTGGTGGCAATATTGTTGTTGACGATGACCGTTACTGCCGCATTGCTGTGTCTCCAAATCCATTCGAATACAGTCTTGAGGCTTCATTTGAGCTTAAGAATGAATCTGATGTGCAGGTGCGTATGTTCAATATCAGTGGTCTGATGGTGTGGAATGAGGCCTTGGGCAAATTTGCTGCTGGCAATCATACTGTGACTTTGTCGCCAAGGGTAAAGCCAGGCAAGTATGTCTTGAATATCAAGGCAGGTGAACAAGTTTTACACGAAATAATAATAAAGGAAGGAGGTTTGTGATGAGACATATTTTATTAATGATAGCTTTTTTTGTTGCTTTTTTATTTAATACTGCAGATTCAAATCGGGTACAAGCACAAAGCATGGCAAGAGAATCGTATATTCCATGGCAAGAAGCAGATAGTACTAAATATTTTAACATGACACGATGTGACATTTGTGGTGAGTTTGTTCCGTGTTATAATAAAGAGGATTTAGATGATGTAATGACGGCACACTACGATGCAAAGCATAATGGAGAAGATTGTGGAACATTGCCTTATCCTGTTGAAGATTATCCAGAACAAGGATTACATGATGGAAATAGTCATAATGGAATTGATATATATTATTATGATAATGTGGTCTCTATAAAATCCGTTGCAAGTGAACTGAATATGATAGGGGTTTGCCGATATCAATGGTTTTTAGACGAATGTAGGGCGTATCTTGACAATAATAAATATGGCTATGTCTTTGTTGGTGATATGGATAGGTTTCTTAAGCTAACATTTAGAGATAGGTTAAAAAAAGGTGTTGATTTGAATACGGCAAAAGTGTTGGGGTATCGTTTTATATGTTTTTCTAATCCGTCAGGCTTTGTAAGGGTGGGTAATATAGGACTACGTATTTGTGGTGTAAAATCAAGCCTTCACTCTGATTCCTTTAAAAAAAATATTTACTCATATTATGTGTTTAATTAATTTTGGATATGAAGACATTATTATCTGTAATGTTATCGTTGTTTGTTCTGTTGTCATCGGCACAGGCCCGTGGCATCGTTGGCAAGTGGTATTGCACCAATGCATTTCTTGACAGCTTGGGCCAGGCTTATTATTTTGATGACATAAACGGCAGCATCGAGTTTAAGGAAGATGGCCGGTTTACTCTTTTGATTGATGGTAGCCAACTGGTGAGCCGGTCTAGTTCTGCTGCCGGTAAAGCCTGGGGAACACCATCGTACATGAAAAGGAAAAAGGCCATTTACCGTAATCTGTATGTCAAAGTGGCTGGCAGTTATCAGGTGCATGACGGTCGCATTACAACAACCGTTAGCCCAAAGGATGTGGTTTGCTTCGTCAGTTCGGGGAGGGAATCGCCGAAGTTGGCAGATATGGACGACAGTGAGCTTGAGGCAAGGTGGAAGCAGCACAGGCAGTTGGTTTATGAGCAGGCCGAGACAAATTCGGAAAGGCAGGCGAACACGATAAAGACTGAAAAAGAATATCTGTGGGTTTGGAACAACGAGCCTATCGTTATCACAGCAGACAGCATTTCTGTTGGAGACTGGAAAGTCTTCACATCCAAGCGTGGTGTCGGGTGGGGTGAGTATATGGCCCAATATTGGAAGAAGCCCCATAAATACGCGAAGGTCTTGAATAAGACGGCCGGCCGTGCAATCGAGATAATACAGCATCCGAAAGACTACACTGAGAAGAAACGTAGTTGGGCCCTGAGGACGCTTATTGACATAACGGCCGGTGACTCTGTGTCTTATTATTTGTTCTATCTCGGGCTTGCCTATTTGGATGGCATAGGTGTTGCGAGCGATGTTGACAAGGCCGTGACATTGTTGGAAAAGGCTGGGCTGGCCGGTTATGACAGGGCTTATAATGTGCTTGGCAATATGTATAAGCAGGGCGGAAACGGAGTCCGCCAGGATTTCAGGAAAGCATACCGCTATTACTGCACGGGAGCAGAGCGCGGCCATAACATGTGTATTTATTACAAAGGCCTAATGCAATATAAAGGTTTGGGCTGTCGGCAGGATTATAAAGAGGCAGCAATGACTTTTCTGACATCTGCAAATGACCGCGATGCCAATTCATTATATATGCTTGGGCTTTGTAGCAGAAACGGGTATGGATTGGCAAAGGATTCTGCTGCCGCACTCTTTTGCCTTCAGCGTGCTGTGCGCATGCATTGCCCTGAGGCTTCCGAGGAGTTGATGCGTCCGCACGAGGAGATGTACATGCACGATGTCTATGCCAATGCCCCCAAGTATTCTTACACCCCCGACAGCCTTCCCGACGTACGCCCTTCTGCAGTGGCCGTTGACTTGCCGGCCGGTGATTATCGGGGTTTCATCGTCACCTACGACTGGAGCGGCAAGTACATCCTTGATGAGCGCCCGTTTGCAATGACGTTAAACGGCGTGACGGGCGGCGGATTTTCTGGAACGTTGACGGTAGGTGACGAGTCGGCCAAGTTCTGCGGTACACTTTCCGGGGGCCGCCTGGTGTTCACCGAAGGTGGGCTGACCATGCCCGACCGCTATGTCCGCGGCGGCAAGCAGTATTACGACTTGAGCGACATGGCGCTCGAAGCCTTTGGCGGCAAGGTGCGTGGCAGGCTGAGCCTCATGTCTCGTAGTCGGAAAGAGCCCGGCAACCCCATGTATTTCGAGCTTGTCGGCAATGCCTCCGGGGCATCGGCCGGCACGGAGTGATTGTCATTCACAAGCACCTGTAGTATCTGTTGAATGTTCATTGAACCGAAAATAAAAATGCGATGATTAGAGTTTACATTAAGGTTCTGGCGGTAGCCTTGTTTCTTGCAGCGGCGTCCGCAGGCCGTGCGAGTGGCGGTGGCGCAGGCTTGGCCGACAGCCTGCGCGGGCGTGTCGGCAACATCGGTGTGTTCAACCGCCTTTTCCCGCAGGAGAAGGCCTACCTTCACTTCGACAACACGGGCTACTTCCGCGGCGAGACGATGTGGTTCAGTGCTTACGTGATGCGCACCGACCGCGGGCTCCTGTCGGACATGAGCCGTGTGCTCTACGTAGAGCTGCTCGACCCTACGGGCGAAGTGATAGAGACGCGCAAGGTGAGGCTTGACGGCGGGCGCGGGTCGGGTTCGATAAAGCTCGACAGGCTTCTGACGAGCGGCTTCTACGAGGTGCGTGCCTACACCCGCTACATGCTCAACTGGGATTCCGGGTGGGCCTTCTCGCGCGTCCTGCCAGTGTTCGACGCGCCCAAGGAGCCCGGCGACTACGGCCACCCGTCGATAGCCGTGCCCGACCACCGCAAGCGCCTTCCGAGCGTCAGGCAGGAGGACAGCGTTGGGCGCAGCGCTCTCAATGTCGACTTCTATCCCGAGGGCGGCCGGCTGGTGGCCGGGCTTGGGTCGCGCGTGGCCTTTGCCGTGACCGATGGCTCGGGCCGTCCGATTGACGCCGTTGGCACCCTCGTGCTTCCCGGCGGTCGCCAGGAGTCGGTTCATACACTGCGCGAGGGCCGCGGCGTGTTCGACTACACGCCCTCCGCAGAGCCCGCCACGCTGCTCTTGACAGACGGTAAGGGCGCCCGCCACCGCTTCACGCTCCCCGCGGCCGATGCCGAAGGTTGCGTCATGTCGGTGGATGCCGTCGACAGCGACTACGTCTACGTGGACATCCGTCGCACGAGTGGCTTTGCCGTTCCGCTGGCCCTTGTTCTTGTCAACGGCGGCAACGTTGAGGGCAACGACATCATCGGCGGCGGAGCAGGCGGCCCGCCGCCGCTTCCCCAAGGCCGACATGTCGCCTGGCGTGAGCCAGCTGGCGCTTCTGCGCCCCGACGGTCGCATCGTGGCCGAGCGCATGGTGTTCGTCCATCCCCGCGGCGGTGTCGACACGGTGTCGGTGAATGCCGTTGGCGCTCTCTCTCCCTGCGGCAAGCTGAGGCTTGAGGCGCGCACTGTTCCCGGGACGACGTTCTCGGTGTCGGTGCGCGACGCAGCCGGCGATGTCAACGGCAGCGCGGGCGACGCGGCCACCTGGCTTCTGCTCACGTCAGACCTTCGCGGCTACATCCACCGGCCGGAATACTATCTCGAGTCCGACGACGAGGCCCACCGCCGCGCCGCCGACCTCCTGATGATGGTCCAGGGTTGGCGCCGCTATGACATCAGTCAGATGGACGGCACAGCCCGCTTCGAGAGGCGCCACCCCATAGAGGACGGCCTTTATCTCTACGGTAGCCTTCACCGCGTGAAGCGTAAGGACCCCCTTGGCGGGGTGCGGCTCACGGCCACTCTCTACAAGCGCGACGGCAGCAACATGGGAGGCGTCGCCGTGACCGACAGCGCGGGGCGTTATGCCTTCAGGCTTCCCGACTGCGAGGGTGAGTGGGCCATGCTCCTCAACACGGCCACAGCCAAAGGCAAGCCGCGCGACTACCGCGTGGCCATCGACCGCAACTTCTCGCCTGCCGCGCGTGCCCTTTCGCCGCAGGAGATGGAACGGCATGAGCATGTCGGGCGGCGGCCAAACGTACAGGCAGTGCGTGACTTTAGGATACTGGCGGGCGGACTGTCGATTGACGAGCGGGTGCACACGCTGAAGGAGGTGAAGGTGAAAGGTCGCCGCCCGTTTGACAACGCGAGGAAAATTTGGGAAGGTCAGCAACGTGGCGCATACAAATCTTACCTGCGCTATGACTGCGACAAGGCGGCCGACGAGATATACGACCGCGGCGAGGAAACACCCGAGTTCATGGCGTGGCTGGCAGGCAAGAACAGTTTCTTCAGCGGTTCAACAGACTATATGGATGGTTTGAAACCAGAGTTGGAAGCAGATTTCGACGAGCAAAACAAGATAGGCGTGTCTCTTGTCACCAATGCGAAAGTGTATGTCTCTGCTGAACAAGAGCGTGGCAGTTACGATGAAAGGGCCATAGGCCATGTGCTCAACCTTCAGAACATAGGCCTGTCTTACAAGAATCGCCCTGTTGTATGGATACTCAACAACAACTTCTACTGCATATCGAGCGCCCCGGCGTCAATATCCTTGCGCGACATAAGGCACATATTCTATTGCTCTTCGGAGATGATGCCCTATTACCTTGACGAGGCCATGTCGGTATTCATCTCTGAGGACGATGATATATGGAAGCACTATGTCCGCGTTTCCGGCCTTGAGGGCTACAGCCCGGTGACGGTATTCGTGTATTCCCACCATGTGTTTCCGCAAGGGGCTACCGGCCTGAGGCGCACGTTTTATGACGGCTACAGCCGTGTTGAAACGTTCAGCATGCCCGACTACAGCGTTATGCCGAAGGAGGCCGACCACCGTCGCACGCTCTACTGGAACCCCGATGTGAAGGCCGACAGCAGCGGGCGTGCCACCATAGAGCTGTATAACAACTCGTCGTGCCGTAGCATAGTAGTGTCGGCGGAGGGCATGACGCCCGACGGGCGTGCCGTGGTGTACAAATGAGTTTGCGATTATGTCGAGATTTGGATATATAGTTTCATTCGTCTGTTGTGCTCTTGTATTGGGCGCATCTGTGTTCACCGTCTGTGCAGAGTTTCCTGACGCGATGATAGAGCCTAAATGGTATGCGACGGGTGTTGCATTTATATTCGTAGGCATCGTTTGGGCTGTAGTGGGTATGGTGAGGCCATCGGTTGTTCGTTTTGAACAAGTGTGGAGTGGCTTCGAGGCAGCCTGTGTTGTCGTATGTGCTTTGCAGGCAGTGATGTACCTGATGCAGACAACCGGGGTGATTGTGTCTTATGGCCGTTTTTCAGCGGGGAGTTTCGACAATGTAGCTGGACTGGCATCGTGCCTGGGCATAAGTCTGCCGATAGGGATGAGGTGGCTTATGGATGTTCGGCGTTCAAAGAGATTGGCGGTGATGGTATGTAAGGCGCTTTGTGTCATGGCGATAGTGGTGTCGGAATCCCGTACCGGTTTAATGTGTATAGCTGTTTGGGCTTTGCTTGAATTGCCGTGTCGTCGAGGGCAGAAAGTGATTGGAGGCGTTGCAGCAATGGCTTTGTTCATTGTGCTTGCGGTGTTTGTAAAGACAGATTCGAGTATAGGCCGGTGGTTCATAGCCGGGCGTACAATGGATTTGATAGCAGGGAGCCCGTGGCTTGGTCACGGCAGTGGTGGCTTTGATGCCCGCTATATGGACGTACAGGCTGATTGGCTGGCTGCCAACCCGGGCAGCCGGTATGCCGTGTTGGCCGACAATGTAAGGCATCCGCTCAACGAGTGGTTGCTGTTGGCCGTTGATTACGGAGTTCTTGGGGTATGTGTGGCTATAGGCGCCGTTGTCCTGACGGTTGCTTATGCCCGTAGGCATCCATCGGCAAGCAGTGGCACAGGACTTAATGTGATAGCTTGTGCGGGAGTGTTCTCATTGTTTTCATATCCGTTGCTTTATCCTTTTACGTGGCTGTTGCTCATGATGGCGGTGGTGGTTGTGTTCGGCCATGCATTGTCGCATCATGCGAGGGCGTTGTATGTAATGTTGCTGATTGTGCTCCCGGTGTGTGGAGTCGGCCTTTGCCGGAACTTGGAACTTGCACTGGAGCTGCGTGAAGTGCAAGGCAAAGCCATGCTTGGCCTTTCAGAACGCATGATGCCGAGGTATGAAAGACTTTATCAGAAACTGAAAGGCGACGCCCGCTTCCTGTACAATTATGCCGTAGAGCAATACGAGGCGGGGCGATACAGGCCTGCGTTGAACACGGCTCGCGAGTGTGGCAGCCTTGTATCATGCTATGATTTGTGCCTGCTGGAAGGCGACATCCGTAGCGCGTTGAAAGACTATGGCGGTGCCGATTCATGTTACAACCGTGCCCATTGGATGGTCCCGTCTCGTTTTGTCCCGCTTTATGAGCGGTTCAATGTTGCAATTGAGCGTGGCGACACGGTTTCGGCGCATTGTTTGGCCGGTGAGATATTGGCTAAGCCGGTTAAGGTTCGTTCTCTTGAGACAGATGAAATAATCGACGACGTAGGCAAGCGTGCTCTCGGCAGGGCTGACATAATGCAAGGGGAGTAGGAGGCTAACGGCTTTCTGCTTGTTCGGCGATGTTAATTTGCCGAGGGGTAAACAATAAATATTATTTAAGGTTTTACCGGGTAAATATAAACTCCTAAATTTGTTGACAACCAATAACTGATAAAGGTTTGGGTTGTCGGCAGGATTATAAAGAGGCTGCAATGACTTTTCTGACATCTGCCAATGACCGCGATGCCAATTCATTGTATATGCTTGGGCTTTGTAGCAGAAACGGGTATGGATTGGCAAAGGATTCTGCTGCCGCACTCTTTTGCCTTCAGCGTGCTGTGCGCATGCATTGCCCTGAGGCTTCCGAGGAGTTGATGCGTCCGCACGAGGAGATGTACATGCACGATGTCTATGCCAATGCCCCCAAGTATTCTTACACCCCCGACAGCCTTCCCGACGTACGCCCTTCTGCAGTGGCCGTTGACTTGCCGGCCGGTGATTATCGGGGTTTCATCGTCACCTACGACTGGAGCGGCAAGTACATCCTTGGTGAGCGCCCGTTTGCAATGACGTTAAACGGCGTGACGGGCGGCGGACTTTCTGGAACGCTGACGGTAGGTGACGAGTCGGCAAATTTCTGCGGTACACTTTCCGGGGGCCGCCTGGTGTTCACCGCAGGTGGCCTGACCATGCCCGACCGCTATGTACGCGGCGGCAAGCAGTATTACGACTTGGGCGACATGGCGCTCGAAGCCTGTGGCGGCAAGGTGCGTGGCAGGCTGAGCCTCAAGTCCCGTAGCCGGAAAGAGCCCGGTAACCCCATGTATTTCGAGCTTGTCGGCAATGCTTCCGGGACATCGGCCGGCACGGAGTGATTGTCATTCACAAGCACTTGTATTGTCTGTTGAATGTTCATTGAACCGGAAAAATGCGAAGATTATAGTTCATGTGTTGAAGATTTGGCGTTAATAATCACCTATCTGACAGTTGCTTGCTAACTGTTTGTCATTCAATGGGTTGCAAAACGTGCCGTTCTGATTGCCCGAACGGCACGTTTTACGGGGTGAAACACGCCGTGCGATGGGGCTACACGTGCCGTTTCGTGACGCGGCGTGCCGCATCGGCGAAATCATTATGGCAACGGAGTCGATTTATGGTGCAGGCAGTGAGGGTATGCGTAGAACAGCAAGAGGACGACGCACGTCGTGCAGTCAGCCGTGTTGGCGGGGGTGGGCGGGTGCCGTTCTTATCTGGCGGTTGCAATCAGCCTTTTCGGTTCTCTTCTGCCAATGGGATTACAGCAGCCTTGTTCTTCCCGATGCCGTCCATGGTGTCCGTAATGTCGTGTTTCGGTGTCTTAAACCCAGAAGTTCAACGAATATATTGATGCTTTGAACAATGCTGATAGTTAAAAAATATTATTTATGTATAAAATCGTAAAGATTGCTCGCCTGTTAATTGATGTATATTAGGCAGTTTGGAAAAAAGTTAGTATCTTTGCACCCCAAAAAGGGCAAACAGCCCATATTTCAAAACGTTGACAATAATAACAATACATATAATATTTAAAAAACAACAACAATGCCTACAATTCAACAATTGGTAAGAAAAGGCAGGAACGTGCTTGCAGACAAGAGCAAGTCGCCAGCTTTGGACTCATGTCCTCAGCGCCGTGGCGTTTGCGTCCGTGTCTACACCACAACTCCCAAGAAGCCTAATTCGGCAATGCGTAAGGTTGCCCGTGTGCGTTTGACCAACCAGAAAGAAGTTAACTCCTACATCCCCGGCGAAGGGCACAACCTGCAGGAGCACTCTATCGTACTCGTTCGTGGCGGTCGTGTGAAGGACCTTCCCGGTGTTCGCTATCACATTGTGCGTGGTACGCTTGATACCGCAGGTGTAGCCAACCGAACACAGCGCCGTTCAAAGTATGGTGCAAAACGTCCTAAGGCAAAGAAATAACCGGTGCGTAACCGCTGAAGGAAAAAGGACAAAGACATTTTTTTAGATTAGTTTTGCTGGAGAATTGTTATTAAAGGTTGAGTAAATGCCCGAGAGCGGGCGTTGAAGAACAAAGAAACAGCCCCATGCAGAATAAATTTCGTTAAAAACAAAATGAGAAAAGCAAAACCAAAGAAGCGTGTGATCCTGCCGGATCCCGTTTACAATGACCAGAAGGTCTCTAAGTTTGTGAATCATCTGATGTATGACGGCAAGAAGAATACCTCATACCAGATTTTCTATCATGCACTTGATGTCGTAAAGGCAAAGATGAGCAACGAGGAGAAGTCGGCACTCGAGATTTGGAAGAGCGCCCTGGACAACATCACCCCGCAGGTGGAGGTGAAGAGCCGCCGCATCGGTGGTGCCACGTTCCAGGTGCCCACGGAAATCCGTCCCGAGCGCAAGGAGAGCATCTCCATGAAGAACATGATTGCCTTTGCACGCAAGCGCAGTGGAAAGTCGATGGCCGAGAAGCTCGCCGCAGAGATAATGGACGCTTTCAACAGCCAGGGCGGGGCCTTCAAGCGCAAGGAAGACATGCACCGTATGGCAGAGGCTAACCGCGCATTCGCTCACTTCAGATTCTAAACAATAGCATAAAGGTAAAAAGACAATGGCAAACCGCGATTTACATTTGACGCGCAACATCGGCATCATGGCGCATATTGATGCCGGAAAGACCACGACGTCGGAGCGCATCCTGTTCTACACCGGCAAGACCCACAAGATTGGTGAGGTGCATGACGGTGCCGCTACGATGGACTGGATGGCCCAGGAGCAGGAGCGTGGTATAACTATTACCTCTGCTGCTACCACCTGCAATTGGAAGTGGGGTGGCAATGAGTATAAGATCAACCTCATCGACACTCCGGGACACGTTGACTTCACCGCAGAGGTTGAGCGCTCGCTCCGTGTGCTCGACGGTGCTGTGGCCACTTATTCTGCTGCCGATGGCGTGCAGCCTCAGTCGGAGACTGTGTGGCGCCAGGCTGACAAGTATAATGTGCCGCGTATCGGTTATGTAAACAAGATGGACCGCTCTGGAGCCGATTTCTTCGAGACTGTTCAGCAGATGAAGGATATCCTCGGAGCCAATCCTGTTGTTATGCAGGTGCCTATTGGTGCTGAAGAGAACTTCAAAGGCGTTGTAGACCTGATCAAGATGAAGGCCATCCTGTGGCACGACGAGACCATGGGCGCAGAGTATTCCATCGAGGAGATACCTGCCGACCTTAAGGACGAGTGCGACGAGTGGCGCAACAAGCTCCTTGAGGCTGCCGCCGAGTATGACGAGGCCATCATGGAGAAGTATTTCGACGACCCCAACACAATCACCGAGGACGAGATCATCGCTGCCATACGCAAGGGTACTGTATCGATGGCCTGCACCCCGATGATATGCGGTTCTTCATACAAGAACAAGGGCGTTCAGCCGTTGCTCGACTATGTTTGCGCTTTCCTGCCGTCGCCCCTCGACACCGAGAACATCGTGGGCACCAATCCTGAGACAGGTGAGGAAGAGGATCGCAAGCCTTCTGAGGACGCTCCTACTGCAGCCCTCGCATTCAAGATTGCCACCGACCCCTACATGGGACGCCTCGTGTTCTTCCGCGTTTATTCCGGCAAGGTGTGCGCAGGCTCATACGTGCTGAACACACGTTCCGGCAAGAAGGAGCGCGTGAGCCGCCTGTTCCAGATGAACTCCAACAAGGAAATACCCATGGAGTCTATCGATGCCGGCGACATTGGTGCAGGAGTTGGATTCAAGGACATACGTACAGGCGACACCTTGTGCGAAGAGGCTCACCCCATCGTGCTGGAGTCTATGACCTTCCCCGACACTGTGATATCCATCGCAGTGGAGCCCAAGAGCCAGGCAGACATCGCCAAGCTCGACAACGGCCTTGCCAAGCTGGCCGAGGAGGATCCTACGTTCACCGTTCGTACCGACGAGCAGAGTGGCCAGACCATCATCTCGGGTATGGGTGAGCTTCACCTCGACATCATCATCGACCGTCTGAAGCGTGAGTTCAAGGTAGAGTGCAACCAGGGTAAGCCCCAGGTTAACTACAAGGAAGCCATCACCAAGACTGTCAACCTGCGTGAGGTTTACAAGAAGCAGAGCGGCGGTCGTGGTAAGTTTGCCGATATCATTGTCAACATCGGCCCGGTAGACGAGGACTTCAAGGAGGGCGGATTGCAGTTCGTCAACGAGGTTAAGGGTGGTAATATTCCCAAGGAATTCATCCCCTCGGTGCAGAAGGGCTTCGAGAACGCCATGAAGAACGGTGTGCTTGGCGGCTATCCGATGGACAGCATGAAGGTGACGCTGCTCGACGGTTCGTTCCACCCGGTAGACTCAGACCAGCTTTCGTTTGAGCTCGCAGCAATCAATGCCTACAAGAATGGTTGCGTAAAGGCAGGCCCTGTGCTCATGGAGCCCATCATGAAGCTCGAGGTAATCACTCCCGAGGAGAACATGGGTGACGTGATCGGCGACCTCAACAAGCGCCGTGGCCAGGTTGAAGGCATGGACGAGGCTCGCAGTGGCGCACGCGTGGTAAAGGCAATGGTGCCCCTGTCAGAGATGTTCGGATACGTGACAGCTCTGCGTACCATCACCTCCGGTCGCGCAACCAGCTCGATGGAGTACGACCATCATGCGCCTCTCTCAAGCTCTATTGCAAAGGCTGTGCTTGAAGAAGTGAAGGGACGCGCCGACCTGGTGTAATTATATAGACATAACTGAGAGTGCAGGGCTGTTTAGCGAATGACTCTTAAGCAGCTCGGCACTCTCACTACACAAACATAACAAACAAACAATAATGAGTCAGAAAATCAGAATCAAGCTGAAGTCGTACGACCACAAGCTCGTAGACAAGTCAGCAGAAAAAATTGTGAAGGCAGTAAAGGCCACAGGGGCAATCATCAGCGGCCCTATTCCATTGCCTACCCACAAGCGCATTTACACTGTCAACCGCAGTACGTTCGTTAACAAGAAGTCACGCGAGCAGTTCCAGCTCTCAGACTACAAGCGTCTGATTGACATCTACAGCTCTACTGCAAAGACTGTTGACGCGTTGATGAAGCTGGAGTTGCCCAGCGGTGTTGAGGTAGAAATCAAAGTATAGTACTGTTTTAATATTAAATTGAAATGCCAGGATTAATTGGAAGAAAAATCGGAATGACATCCGTTTTCAGTGCCGACGGCAAGAATGTGCCGTGCACTGTTATCGAAGCTGGTCCTTGTGTTGTTACTCAAGTGAAGACCGTTGAGAAAGACGGTTACAAGGCTGTTCAGTTGGGCTTCGCCGAGGCAAAGGAGAAGAATACCTCCAAGCCTATGATGGGCGTGTTCAAGAAGGCCGGTACAACACCTAAGCGCCACTTGGCCGAGTTCAAGTTTGACGAGGAGTATAACCTCGGTGACACCATTACGGTTGACATCTTCAACGACGTACAGTTCGTTGATGTTGTCGGGACATCAAAGGGTAAAGGTTTCCAGGGCGTAATCAAGCGCCACGGCTTTGGCGGTGTAGGCCAGAGCACCCACGGTCAGGACGACCGCGCCCGCAAGCCGGGTTCTATCGGAGCCTGCTCTTATCCCGCAAAGGTGTTCAAGGGCTTGCGCATGGCCGGACACATGGGTAACGAGAGGGTGACCACCCAGAATCTGAGAGTTTTGAAAGTGATACCGGAACATAACCTTATCCTTGTAAAGGGTAGTGTTGCTGGTTATAATGGTTCAACCGTATTAATTGAGAAATAATGGAAATTAACGTATTAAATATCAATGGCCAGGAGACCGGGAGAAAGGTTACGTTAAACGAGGGCATCTTCGGAATTGAACCTAATGACCATGTCATTTATCTGGATGTGAAGCAATATCTTGCCAACCAGCGCCAGGGCACGGCCAAGTCAAAGGAGAGGAGCGAGGTTTCCGGCTCAACACGCAAGCTCGGTCGCCAGAAAGGTGGCGGCGGTGCACGTCGTGGTGACATCAACTCTCCGCTGCTCGTTGGTGGTGGTCGTGTGTTCGGTCCGAAGCCCCGTGACTACGGTTTCAAGCTGAATAAAAAAGTAAAGAATCTTGCTCGCAAGAGTGCTCTGTCTTACAAGGCACAAGAGAATGCAATATTGGTAGTAGAGGATTTCCAAATGGAAGCCCCTAAGACTAAAGAGTTTATAAATATTGCTAAAAATCTCAAAGTTGACGGTAAGAAAGCCCTTTATCTTTTGCCGGATGTGAATAAAAACGTATATTTGTCAGCTCGCAACTTGCAGCGCGTCGAAGTTATGCTTGCCGCATCACTCAATACGTATAAAGTTTTGAACGCAGATGTGCTGGTTATCACCGAGAATTCGCTCAAGGAGATTGACGGTATCTTAAACAAATAAAGGAGACAACGGAATATGGCATTTATTATAAAACCTTTGGTCACTGAGAAGATGACCAAGATTACAGACAAGTCTTCTGTGGATAGAACTTATACTCCGAAGGCGGGCAAGAACAAGGGCCAGCAGGTGACCAAGAAGGCCACCCCCAAGTATGGCTTCATCGTTAAGCCTGAGGCCAGCAAGATTGACATACAGAAAGAAATCGAGGCCCTGTATAACGTTACCGTTATTGGCGTGAACACAATGCGCTATTCAGGTAAGCGTTCTGCACGTTATACGAAGGCTGGTCTTGTGAAAGGCCAGCGCAATGCGTATAAGAAGGCAATCGTCACTCTGAAGGAGGGTGATACCATAGATTTTTATAGCAATATACAATAATACAAATGGCAGTACGTAAGTTTAAACCGGTTACTCCGGGTCAAAGACACAAGATTATTGGCACGTTCGAGGAAATTACTGCATCCGTGCCAGAGAAGTCTCTCGTTTACGGTAAGCGTTCTACCGGCGGTCGAAACAACACCGGTAAGATGACCATGCGCTACAGAGGTGGCGGTCACAAGAGGAAGTTCCGTTTCATCGACTTCAAGCGGGAGAAGGATGGTGTTCCAGCAGTTGTAAAGACAATAGAGTACGATCCGAACCGCTCGGCTCGCATCGCCCTGTTGTACTACGCTGATGGTGAAAAGCGTTATATTATTGCTCCTAATGGACTGCAAGTCGGAACGACAGTGATGTCGGGTGCAGAGGCAGCGCCAGAGATTGGCAACTGTCTCCCGCTCGCAAACATTCCTGTGGGTACTGTGATCCACAACATCGAGCTTCGCCCTGGCCAGGGTGCCCTGCTCGTGCGTTCCGCAGGAAATTTCGCTCAGTTGACTTCACGTGATGGCAGCTACTGCGTAGTTAAGCTGCCTTCTGGCGAGACTCGCCTGATTCTTAGCGCTTGCAAGGCTACTGTGGGTAGCGTCGGCAATTCTGACCACGCCCTCGAGCAGTCTGGTAAGGCAGGCCGCTCTCGCTGGCTTGGCCGTCGTCCTCACAACCGTGGTGTTGTGATGAATCCTCATGATCACCCGATGGGTGGTGGTGAAGGCCGTCAGTCAGGAGGACACCCGCGCTCACGCAAGGGCTTGTATGCTAAGGGTCTTAAGACACGCTCGCCCAAGAAGCTTTCTAATAAGTACATTATCGAAAGAGCCAATAAGAAGTAATCACGTTAACTAAGTGTAAATTATGAGTCGTTCATTAAAAAAAGGTCCGTATATCAACGTTGCACTCGAGAAGAAGATTCTTGCCATGAACGAGAGTGGCAAGAAGAGTGTCGTTAAGACGTGGGCCAGGGCTTCAATGATTTCCCCCGATTTCGTGGGGCATACCGTTGCAGTCCACAACGGAAATAAATTCATTCCTGTTTACATTACCGAGAACATGGTTGGCCACAAGCTGGGCGAATTCTCACCCACACGTCGCTTCGGTGGTCATGCTGGTAATAAGAAATAGCAGGTTATCCACAAGAAAATAAAAGAAAACAATAATGGGAGCAAGAAAACATATTAAGGCTGAAGAAAGAAAGGCAGCCCTTAAAACACAGTATTTTGCAAAGCTGAAAGGCGTTCCCTCCTCTCCCCGCAAGATGCGCTACGTGGTAGACCTTGTGCGTGGCATGGAGGTTAACCGCGCCTTAGGCGTACTCAGGTTCACCAAGAAGGCCGCAGCTGCTGACGTTGAGAAACTTCTCCGTTCTGCCATTGCCAACTGGGAGGCCAAAAACGACCGTAAGGCTGAGGATGGTGAGCTTTTCATTACTAAGATCTTCGTGGACGAAGGTGTTACCTTGAAGCGCATGAGACCGGCACCTCAGGGCCGTGGTTACAGGATTCGCAAGCGTTCCAATCATGTGACTCTGTATGTAGACTCTAAAACTAATGATAAATAACAAGTAGAATGGGACAGAAAGTTAATCCGATAAGCAACCGTCTCGGTATAGTTAGAGGTTGGGATTCAAATTGGTTTGGAGGCAAGGACTTCGGAGACAACCTCGTGGAGGACATGAAAATCCGCAAGTACCTTAACGAGCGCCTTGCCAAGGCAAGCGTGTCTCGCATTGTCATCGAACGCACACTTAAGCTGGTGACCATTACTATTTGCACTGCCCGCCCGGGTATTGTCATTGGTAAGGGAGGACAGGATGTTGACAAGCTCAAGGAAGAGCTCAAGAAGCTTTATGACAAGGAGATTCAAATCAACATCTTTGAGGTTAAGAAACCCGAGCTCGATGCAACAATCGTAGCAAACAACATAGCCCGTCAGGTGGAGGGTAAGATTGCTTACCGCCGTGCCATCAAGATGGCCATTGCCAATACGATGCGTGCCGGAGCAGAGGGTATCAAGGTTCAGATTACCGGACGTCTTAACGGTGCAGAGATGGCACGCAAGGAGATGTACAAGGAGGGTCGCACCCCGTTGCACACATTCCGTGCCGATATCGATTTCTGCCAGGCCGAGGCCCTTACTAAGGTTGGCCTCTTAGGCATTAAGGTTTGGATTTGCCGTGGCGAGCTTTACGGCAAGCAGGATGTTTCGCCCAACTTCACGCAGGAGAAAGGCAACAGCCGCTCAAACGGTAGCAATGGTGGCAGGAAGTTCCGTAATAAGAAGAGTAAGTAATTGTTAAAAGTTAGAAGCTATCATGTTACAACCTAAGAGAGTAAAATATAGAAGACCCCAAGATGGCCGTGGCAACAAAGGCAACGCCCACAGGGGTACACAGCTGGCTTTCGGCTCTTTCGGCATCAAGACCCTTGAGGCCAAGTGGCTCGACAGCCGCCAGATAGAGGCAGCCCGTGTTGCTGTCAACCGCTACATGCAGCGTGAAGGTCAGGTTTGGATTCGCATATTCCCGGACAAACCTATCACTCGCAAGCCTGCAGATGTGCGTATGGGTAAGGGAAAGGGAGACCCCGCAGGATGGGTTGCCCCTGTAACTCCCGGTCGTATCCTCTTTGAAGTCGAGGGCGTTTCTTTTGAAGTTGCCAAGGAGGCCCTGCGCCTCGCAGCCCAGAAGTTGCCTGTAAAGACGAAGTTTGTTGTTAGACGTGATTACGATAAAAACGCTTGATTATGAAGGTTAAAGAAGTAAGAGAGTTGGAGACCAAAGACCTGGCCGAAAGATTGGAGACAGAAATTGCCAAGTACAATCAGATGAAGTTGAATCATTCAATCAGCCCGCTTGAGAATCCATCAGAGATTAAGATGACACGTCGTAACATCGCGCGCATGAAGACCATTCTGCGCGAAAGAGAACTCAACAAATAATTAGGGCCAGATGGAAAGAAATTTAAGAAAGACAAGACAGGGTGTAGTGATAAGCGCCAAGATGCAGAAGACTATCGTTATCGCATCTAAATTCAAGGAGAAGCACCCTATTTATGGTAAGTTCGTCCAGAAGACAAAGAAGTATCACGTGCATGACGAGAACAGCGAGGCCAATGTCGGCGATACCGTACTCATCATGGAGACCCGTCCTCTGAGCAAGACGAAGAGATGGAGATTAGTACAAATAGTAGAAAAAGCTAAGTAATTATGATACAGGCAGAAACAAGACTTACAGTGTGTGACAATAGCGGTGCCCGTGAAGCTCTTTGCATCCGCGTGCTCGGTGGAACTGGCCGCCGTTATGCCAGTGTGGGCGACGTTATCGTTGTAGCTGTCAAGAATGTCATTCCTTCAAGTGAACTGAAAAAGGGTGCAGTATCTAAGGCTTTGGTAGTACGCACAAAGAAAGAGATTCGTCGTGCAGACGGGTCATACATCCGCTTCGACGACAATGCTTGTGTGTTGCTCAACAATGCAGGCGAAATCCGCGGAAGCCGTATCTTTGGCCCTGTAGCCCGCGAATTGCGTGCCGTCAACATGAAAGTCGTTTCTTTGGCACCAGAGGTTCTTTAACAATAAAAATTGCGACAAGAGATGAATAAGTTTAAAATAAAGAAAAACGATATGGTGCTTGTCTTGTCGGGCAACGACAAGGATGTCAAGGGCTCTAACGGCAAGTACCCCGCTCCTCACAAGGTGCTTAAGGTGCTCGTAAAGGAGCAGCGGGCCATTGTCGAGGGCGTGAACATGGTATCAAAGAGCACGAAGCCTTCAGCAAAGCACCCTCAGGGTGGCATTATCAAGCAGGAGGCTCCGATACATATCTCAAACCTCAGCTTGGTTGACCCCAAGAGCGGTGAGCCCACTCGCGTGGCCATCAAGAGGACAGAGGATGGTAAGAAAGTCCGTATCGCAAAAAAGTCTGGGGAGGAAATTAAGTAATGAATACAGCACAACTAAAGAAAACCTATATAGAGGAGATAGCCCCTGCTCTCAAGAAGCAGTTCAGCTATTCTTCCACTATGCAGATTCCTGTATTGAAGAAGATTGTCATCAACCAGGGATTGGGAGATGCAACTCAGGACAAGAAAATCATCGAAGTGGCAGTAAACGAGATTACCGCCATCACCGGACAGAAGGCTGTAGCAACATATTCTAAGAAGGATATCGCCAACTTCAAGCTCCGCAAGAAGATGCCTATCGGCGTCATGGTTACTCTCCGCCGCGAGCGCATGTACGAGTTCCTCGAGAAGCTCGTAAGGGTGGCTCTGCCCCGTATCCGCGACTTCAAGGGCATTGACAGCAAGTTCGATGGCCGTGGCAATTACACCCTCGGAATCCAGGAGCAGATTATTTTCCCGGAGATTAACATTGATGCAGTAGATCGCCTTCAGGGTATGAACATCACTTTCGTAACCTCTGCAAAGACAGACGAAGAGGGGTATGCTCTGCTCAAGGCTTTTGGCCTGCCGTTCAAGAACGCTAAAAACGATTAAAAAGATATGGCAAAAGAATCAATGAAAGCCCGCGAGGTTAAGCGTGCCAAGCTCGTTGCCCGTTATGCAGAGAAGCGCGCTGCCCTCAAGAAAATCATTGCGACAACCGATGATGCAGCTGAGGCATACGAGGCAGCTCGCAAGTTGCAGAGCATCCCAAAGAACGCTAACCCTATCCGTTTGCACAACCGTTGCAAGATAACGGGCCGTCCGAAGGGATATATGCGCCAGTTCGGCCTCTCTCGTATACAATTCCGTGAGATGGCTTCCAAGGGCTTGATACCCGGTGTGAAGAAGGCCAGCTGGTAAATATGGCAGACTACAGATTTTAGTTTTTAATATTGTCGGGGAAGGCCCGATTAATTAAACAAACATTTATGACAGATCCAATAGCAGATTATCTGACGAGGTTGAGAAACGCAATCATGGCTCACCACCGTGTTGTTGAAGTACCGGCTTCAAACTTGAAGAAGGAAATCACCAAGATCCTCTTCGAGAAGGGTTACATCTTGAACTACAAGTTTATTGAGGATGGCCCACAGGGAACAATCAAGGTTGCCTTGAAGTATGACCCCACAACGAAGGCAAGCGCCATCAAGTGCCTTAAGAGGGTGTCGACACCGGGTTTGCGCAAGTACACCGGTTACAAGGAAATGCCGAGAGTTATTAATGGATTAGGTATAGCTATCTTATCTACATCCAAGGGTGTAATGACAGACAAGGAGGCTTCCACTCTCAAGATTGGCGGCGAGGTTCTTTGTTATGTATATTAATTGGAGGATTGAATATGTCAAGAATAGGTAAATTGCCAATTAGCATCCCTGCGGGTGTTACAGTAACCCTCAACAACGGGGTTGTCAACGTGAAGGGCCCGAAGGGTGAGCTTTCGCAGAAGGTAGACTCTTCTATAATCGTGAAGGTTGCCGATGGCCACGTGACTTTTGAGATTGACGAGAACAATCCTGTCAACTACAAGCAGAAGCAGGCGTTCCACGGCCTCTATCGTGCACTTGTCAACAACATGGTTGTAGGTGTGAGCGAGGGCTACAAGAAGGTGCTCGAGCTCGTAGGTGTTGGTTATCGTGTTTCAAACCAAGGTAACATCATAGAGTTCTCTCTCGGTTACACCCACCCCATCTTCATTCAGCTCCCCAATGAGGTGAAGGTTGAGACTAAGTCAGAAAGAAACCAGAATCCTATCGTCATTCTTGAGTCTTGCGACAAAGCGTTGCTGGGTCTTATCTGTGCAAAAATTCGTTCTTTCCGTATGCCTGAGCCTTACAAAGGAAAAGGTGTTCTGTTCCAGGGTGAAGTTATCCGCAGGAAGTCTGGCAAGACTGCTGCCGCTAAGTAACTTTAATTAATTACGATTATGACAACAAAGAAGATAGAAAGACGAATTAAGATCAAGTACAGAATTCGCAAAAAGGTATTTGGCACCGATGAGCGTCCTCGCTTGAGCGTTTTCCGCAGCAACAAGCAGATATACGCTCAGGTAATCAACGACAACGAAGGCAAGACCATCGTCGCAGCCTCTTCGTTGGGCCTTGAGGCAATGCCAAAGATTCAGCAGGCAGAGAAGGTTGGTGAGCTCATTGCAAAGAAGGCAATCGAGGCTGGTGTTACAGCAGTTGTCTTCGACCGTAATGGCTACCTCTATCATGGGCGTGTAAAGCAACTTGCTGATGCAGCGCGTAAAGGTGGACTTAATTTTTAAACGATTATGGCAATGAACAAAGTTAAAGTAAATAGTGACGTTGAGTTAAAAGACAGGTTGGTTGCTATTAACCGTGTCACCAAGGTGACAAAGGGTGGTCGCACCTTTACTTTCGCAGCCATTGTCGTTGTTGGTGACGGCAACGGCATCATCGGATGTGGCCTTGGAAAGGCTGGTGAGGTAACCGCAGCCATTGCCAAGGGCGTTGAGGCAGCCAAGAAGAACCTCGTTAAGGTGACATTGCTTAGGGGCACCATTCCTCATGAGATAGATGCACGTTTCGGTGGTGCTGATGTGTTCTTGCGTCCGGCAGCAGCCGGTACCGGTCTTGTGGCCGGAGGTGCCATGCGCGCCGTTCTTGAGAGCGTAGGCGTAAAGGACGTGCTTGCCAAGTCTAAGGGGTCTTCCAATCCCCACAACTTGGTCAAGGCAACGATTCTTGCCCTGAGCCAGCTTAGGGATGCATATACCATCGCAGGTACACGTGGCATTAGCATGGAGAAAGTATTTAGAGGATAAGGAGATTTTTGTATGGCAACAATTAAGATAAAGCAGATTAAAAGCAAAATTGGTGCTCCTGCAGACCAGAAGAGAACACTTGCTGCATTAGGCTTGCACAAGATTTCGCAGGTGGTTGAAAAGGAAGACTCTCCTTCGCTCCGCGGAATGATACGCAAGGTTCATCACTTGGTGACCGTTATTGACTAATTTTTCAAACTTAAAAAACGATTCGAAAATGAAGCTACATAATTTAACGCCGGCAGCCGGTTCCACTCATTCCCGTCGCAGGATTGGCCGTGGACCGGGCTCTGGCCTGGGTGGCACCTCTACCCGTGGCCACAAGGGAGCGAAAGCACGCTCTGGCTACAAGAGGAAGATTGGTTTCGAAGGTGGTCAGATGCCTTTGCAGCGTCGTGTGCCTAAGTTCGGATTCAAGAACATCAATCACAAGGAGTACCTCGCTGTAAACCTCCAGACACTCCAGCAGTTGGCAGAGGAGAAATCTCTCACCAAGATTGGGCTGGCTGAACTCGTAGAGGCAGGCATCACCAACGGCAAGAAACTTGTCAAGATCCTTGGCAAAGGCGAACTGACTGCTAAAATAGACGTTGAAGCAAACGCATTCTCAAAAACAGCTGAGGAAGCAATAAAAGCAGTAGGTGGTAACGCAACAATAATCTGAGGAAATGAAGAAGTTAATTGAGACACTACAGAACATTTGGAAGATTGAGGACTTGCGTCAGCGCATTCTCATCACTCTTCTCTTTACGGCTATTTACCGTTTCGGCTCATTCGTTGTACTTCCTGGTATAAACCCGGCCATGTTGGATAAACTACAGTCGCAAACCCAGGGGGGCTTGATGTCGCTTCTGGATATGTTCTCTGGTGGTGCATTTTCCAATGCTTCAATCTTTGCGTTGGGAATAATGCCTTACATCTCAGCTTCTATCGTTATGCAGCTTCTTGCTGTCGCTGTGCCTTATTTCCAAAAGATGCAGCGTGAGGGAGAAAGTGGTCGCAAGAAGATCAGTATGTACACTCGGTGGCTTACGGTGGCAATATTGCTATTCCAAGCCCCGAGTTACCTCATAAATCTTAAGATGCAGGCTGGAAGTGCCCTTGCTACGGGCATTTCCTGGTCTGTTTTCATCATCCCGGCCACCATTATCCTCGCTGCGGGAAGTATGTTCATCCTTTGGTTGGGTGAGCGCATTACAGATAAGGGTATAGGCAATGGTATCTCCCTGATAATCATGATAGGTATCATAGCGCGTTTGCCCCAGGCTTTCATCCAGGAAGTCAGCTCGCGCTTCACTGCCATCACTGGTGGCGGCCTTGTCATGTTCCTCATTGAGATACTCATTCTCTATGCAGTTGTTTGCGCATCTATTGTCTTGGTGCAGGGAACTCGCAAGATCCCTGTACAGTATGCAAAGCGTATTGTTGGCAACAAGCAGTATGGTGGTGCCCGTCAGTACATTCCCCTGAAGTTGTTCGCAGCCAATGTGATGCCTATCATTTTTGCTCAGGCTCTGATGTTCATTCCGTTGGCAATCGTGCAATACTCGACGCCCGAGAACTCCAGTTGGTTTGTGCGTTCCTTGATGGATCACCGCAGCTTGCTGTACAACGTGGTTTTTGCGGTGCTCATCATCGCTTTTACCTATTTCTACACGGCTATTACCTTGAATCCTACACAGATGGCTGAAGACATGAAGCGCAACAATGGCTTCATACCCGGCGTTAAGCCCGGTAAGGACACTGCCGAGTATATCGACACGGTGATGTCTCGCATCACCTTCCCCGGTTCGCTGTTCATCGCTTTCATTGCCATCATGCCGGCACTCGCAGGATTGCTTAATGTGCAGGATGCATTCTCGCAGTTCTTTGGCGGTACTTCTCTCTTGATTCTCATAGGCGTTGTTCTCGACACCTTGCAGCAGATAGAGAGCCATTTGCTCATGCGCCACTACGACGGCCTGCTCAACTCGGGCCGCATCCATGGCCGTGGCGGTGTTTCCGCATATTGATAAGGACTTCGTGATGAATATATTTCTGAAGACTGAGGATGAAATAGAGCTTATGCGCCAAGCGAACCTGCTCGTGGGCAGGACGCTTGGCGAATTGGCGAAGCATATCAAGCCCGGTGTTTCAACACTGCAGCTGGACAGGGTTGCCAACGAGTTCATTTGCGACAATGGTGCTGTGCCTACGTTCAAGGGGTTTCCCAATCCGTTTGGCCCGCCATTTCCGGCCAGCATCTGCACATCTGTCAACGATGTCGTGGTTCATGGCATTCCCGACGCCGCCACAGTTTTGAAGGATGGTGACATCATTTCAATAGACTGTGGAGTGTTGCTCAACGGTTTCAACGGCGACTCTTGCTATACCTTCTGTGTAGGCGAGGTTGCCCCCGAGGTAAGGCAGTTGCTGAAGGTCACGAAAGAGTCTCTTTACATAGGTATCGAGGCTGCAATGGCCGGGAGGCATGTGGGCGACATTGGATGTGCAATCCAAGACTATTGCCAGAGCTTCGGTTACGGAATAGTCAGAGAACTCACCGGCCATGGGATAGGCCGCGAGATGCACGAAGACCCGAAGATACCCAATTACGGTGGAAGGGGTCGAGGCATCATGCTGAAGTCGGGGATGTGCATAGCCATCGAGCCGATGGTGACGATGGGAAACAGGGCCATAGGCATCATGCCCGACAAGTGGACAATAAAGACGCTTGACGGACGCCCAGCCGCCCACTTTGAGCATACAATAGCCATACGCAAAGGCAAGGCAGACATTTTATCATCATTCGAAGAAGTAGAACGTTTAGAAGGCAAATTATATTGATATGGCAAAACAATCCGCTATAGAACAAGACGGGACAATCATCGAGTCGCTCTCCAATGCAATGTTCCGTGTTGAATTGGAGAATGGGGTGCAGATAATTGCCCACATCTCGGGCAAGATGCGAATGCACTACATCAAGATTCTTCCCGGCGACAAAGTAAAGGTAGAGATGAGCCCTTACGATTTGACAAAAGGCAGAATCGTATTCAGATACAAATAATCATTAGGCATAAATATGAAGACAAGAGCATCATTGAAGAAGCGCACCCCCGACTGCAAGATTGTGCGTCGCAAGGGTCGCCTGTTCGTTATCAACAAGAAAAACCCCAAGTACAAGTTGCGTCAGGGTTAATTAAGACATCAAACATTTATCTATTTTATTTATTAACAAATGGCAATAAGAATTGTTGGAGTAGATTTGCCCCAGGACAAGCGTGGCGAAATCGCATTGACTTATATCTACGGTATAGGTCGAAGTAGTTCAGCAAAGATATTGGATAAGGCAGGCGTCAACCGCGACCTGAAGGTCAGCGAGTGGACAGACGACCAGGCAGCCAAAATCCGTGAAATCATCGGCGCTGAGTACAAAGTGGAAGGTGATCTCCGTTCAGAGATCCAGTTGAACATCAAGCGTCTGATGGACATTGGTTGCTACAGGGGAATCCGTCACCGTCTCGGTCTTCCTGTTCGCGGTCAGAGCACTAAGAATAATGCTCGTACCCGTAAGGGAAAGAAGAAGACTGTTGCAAACAAGAAGAAGGCCACTAAATAATTAATAGTAAGTAATTAAGAATTTGGAATCATGGCAAAGAAAACAGTCACTTCAAAGAAAAGGAACGTAAAGGTTGACGCGATAGGTCAGCTTCATGTACATAGCTCGTTCAACAACATCATCGTCTCTTTGGCCAACAGCGAGGGCCAGGTTATCTCATGGTCTTCAGCCGGAAAGATGGGCTTCCGCGGTTCAAAGAAGAACACCCCGTATGCAGCCCAGATGGCAGCTGAGGATTGTGCCAAGGTGGCCTACGACCTCGGTCTGCGCAAGGTAAAGGCTTATGTCAAGGGTCCGGGTAACGGCCGTGAGTCAGCCATCCGTGCCATCCACGGTGCCGGCATAGAGGTGATGGAGATAGTAGATGTTACTCCGCTGCCGCACAATGGCTGCCGTCCTCCGAAGAGAAGAAGAGTATAGTCAACGAGCAATGTAGAACTTATTAGCATTAGATATTATGGCAAGATATATTGGACCGAAATCAAGGATTGCGCGTCGTTTTGGAGAGCCCATCTTCGGCGCAGACAAAGTTTTGTCTAGGAGAAACTTCCCTCCTGGACAGCATGGCAACAGCCGTCGCAGGAAGACTTCCGAGTATGGCGTCATGCTGGCAGAGAAGCAGAAAGCCAAGTATACATACGGAGTGCTTGAGCGCCAGTTCCGCAATATGTTTGAGAAGGCTGCCCGTGCTGAGGGCATCACTGGTGAGGTGTTGCTCCAGAACCTGGAGAGCCGTCTCGACAACATTGTGTTCCGTCTGGGCATTGCCCCGACTCGCGCTGCTGCACGCCAGCTCGTTGGCCACAAGCACATAACGGTAGACGGACAGGTTGTCAACATACCTTCTTACTCCGTTAAGCCCGGCCAGATTGTGGCTGTTCGCGAGAAGTCAAAGTCACTCGAGGTCATCGAGGCTGCCCTTGCCGGTTTTAACCACAGCAAGTACCCCTGGCTCGAATGGGATGAGAACATCAAGGGAGGCAAGTATCTGCACAAGCCCGACCGTGCCGACATCCCCGAGAACATTAAGGAGCAGTTAATCGTTGAGTTGTACTCTAAATAAATCATTGAATTAATGGCGATATTAGCATTTCAAAAACCTGATAAAGTCGTAATGCTGGAGGCTACGGACAAGTTCGGCAAGTTCGAATTCCGTCCATTGGAGCCCGGCTTCGGCGTGACCATAGGTAACGCCCTGCGCCGCATTCTTCTTTCATCGCTTGAGGGCTATGCTGTCAACACTGTCCGCATTGCGGGGGTGGAGCACGAGTTCTCGTCAGTGCCCGGTGTCAAGGAAGACGTGACCAACATTATCTTGAATCTCAAGCAAGTGAGGTTCAAGCAAGTAGTAGAAGAATTCGAGAACGAAAAAGTTAGCATCACGGTTGAGAATTCCACCGAGTTTAAGGCCGGCGATATAGGCAAGTATCTGACTGGATTTGAAGTGTTAAACCCAGATTTGGTGATTTGTCATTTAGACTCAAAAGCTTCAATGCAGATTGACCTTACCATTAACAAAGGTCGTGGATATGTGCCCGCCGACGAGAACCGGGAGTTCTGCACCGATGTGAACGTAATTCCAATCGATTCTATTTACACCCCGATCCGTAACGTCAAGTATTCCGTTGAGCCCTATCGTGTCGAGCAGAAGACCGACTACGACAAGCTCATCCTTGAAGTGTCTACGGATGGTTCCATTCACCCGAAGGATGCCCTTAAGGAGGCCGCAAAGATTCTCATCTATCACTTCATGCTCTTCTCCGACGAGAAGATAACGTTGGAGAACACCGACGTTGACGGCAATCAGGAGTTTGATGAGGAAGTGCTGCACATGCGCCAGTTGCTCAAGACGCGCCTTGTTGACATGAACCTCAGCGTGCGCGCGCTCAACTGCCTCAAGGCAGCCGATGTCGAGACGCTCGGCGACCTTGTGCAGTACAACAAGACCGACCTGCTCAAGTTCCGCAACTTCGGCAAGAAATCGCTCACCGAGCTTGATGATTTGCTCGAGAGTCTGAATCTGTCGTTTGGAACCGATATTTCCAAGTATAAGTTAGACAAGGAATGACAGTCGTCCGGGTGACTTCCAAGGTGCCCGACACTGCTTCCACTTGAAAAAGTAAACAAACAAAATGAGACATAACAAGAAATTCAATCATTTGAGTCGTACTGCAGACCACCGTCATGCCATGCTTGCAAACATGACTATTTCGCTGATCATGCACAAAAGAATCACTACGACTCTCGCCAAGGCTAAGGCTCTGAAGAAGTATGCCGAGCCCCTTATCACTCGTTGCAAGGACGACTCAACCCATTCGCGCCGCGTGGTGTTCAGCCACCTGCAGAACAAGGAAGCTCTCAAGGAGCTCTTTGGGCCGGTTGCCGCTAAGGTTGGCGACCGTCCGGGAGGATACACCCGTATCATCAAGCTTGGGTTCCGTAAGGGTGATGGAGCCGAAATATGCTTCATCGAGCTTGTAGACTTCGATGAGAACATGGCTAAGACAGCCGGCAAGAAGAAGGCTACCCGCCGTTCTCGTCGCTCTGCCAAGGCTGAGGCACCTGCTGCCGAGGCTGCAGCCGAGACTGTTGAGGCAACAGAGGCTCCTGCCGCCGAGACTGCCGAGGCTCCTGCCAAGGACGAGGCTCCCAAGGCTGAATAACTTGAGGCTTACAACTCACAATAGCACCCGGGCAATTTCATTTGTCCGGGTGTTTTTTGTTTGCTTAATGAATTGTTGTTGTTTATGGTCAGTCTCAAAATCCGGCTGCAAATTCCGGGACACCCGATAAACATAGGGGGCTTAAGCGTACTGGGAGTTAGGAAGTTAAGAATTAAGAATTAAAAAAGGGCTACGCTATGATAGCCAATGCTATTGTCCTCTAACTCCTTGTAACACCTTCTAACTTCCTCTAACTCCATTGTACACAAAGACTATTGTCTTAACTCCTTTACTCCCTAACTCTTTTACTCCCTAACTCCTTAACTCCTAAATAGCCACCTGGATTTATCCGGTGAGCCCAAATTCCCCTTTTGCAAACAGTTTTGGAGGCATTAATCGCGAGTTTCTCCATCTCATTAAATCATCTTGCCTGTTTCGTTTCTTCAAAGAGCGCATGCCGCGCTATGGCTACAAATATCTCTAAACCGAAGACGATGACTGCAACTATTATCAGACACTTGGCTTGAACCTCATCCACAAAGGATTTTTCGGGCAATACAATTATGGACTGCCGATGAAAGACTTGAATGTCTGATACATGATTTAGAATTAAGGAGGGGATTTTTCCTCTCCTCTTCTCATTATATACTGATAAATCATGGATTTACAAGAAAAAACACTATCTTTGCGAAAGTAATCAAGCGTTCTGTAACATATACGGTGGAAACATCTCACAAGTGGAGCATTCCAGACACAGTTGCTTTGACAATTTTATGCGGCATTTCCTGAGATTTTGTACGAATCAAATTTTTCCGAGTATGAAGAAAATAGCTTTTATTTTAATATTAGTCTTGTCATGTATTGCTACAAAAGCCCAAACCATAGATGAGCGTATAGGTGCGGCGATTAATTCGTCGGCCAATTTCGGTCTATACGACATATATTACAATGCTCAGAAAGATTCGATAGATCCTTTTCTGGAAGTGTTTTCACGGTGTTTGATTGGCAACCGTTTCAATCGCCCTGACATTTCCATTCCGGCCTTTGATGAACTCCTGAAAAAACAATCAGATCGTCTTGACCTGAACTTGCTTCTTCAAAGTTCTGTTATGTATTCAATGGATTTGAGCCGTGTAGGTAAGAATGAAGAAGCATACAACCTGATGTCCGCTGTCTTGTCTTCTGCTTACCAAATGGTAGATTCTGTGAGTCTTTCTCCGTATGCAGATATGATGGATCGATACAAAGCTCTTACAAAGTATTCGCCATATAGTATTTCCATTTCCGGTGAAAAAGGTATTGCTCCGTTTGATACTATTCGTGCGGGGAAGCCTGACAGCAAACAATATCTGATGCAAATTACCGAAGCCGCAATAAACGGCCATCCTGCGAATATAACATTTGATACCGGAGCCGGAGTTAATGTTATAACCGATTCGTTGGCAAATGCCTATGGCTTGGAATTGCTTGATGCCAATGTTGCGGCAACTGGAGTTGCATCGTCTGCCGGACGATATGCTGTTGCCAAAGAATTGAAGTTGGGGAACATTACAGTCAAAGATGTGCCGTTTTATGTTATCGACATACGCAGCCACCATGAAGAAGCAGACAAGTACATAAATGTTTTTGAATTGATTGTAGGCAGCGAACTGATGCTTCAACTAAAAGATGTTACACTAGACTTCTCGGCAAAAGAAATACAGGTTCCTCTTATCACATCCGCCCCCTCCAACGTGAGGCCTAATATGAGCTTTTCGTCGGACATGAACCTTCTTACTGCTGCCGAGACCAACCAACAGCCCATGCTAATAAAACTTGACAGCGGCGATTCTTCATACGGACGGCTTAATAAGGCGTTTTTTGAAGCTAATGGAAAAGCCACGCGACTTTGACCCTTTTTGCCAAGCAGGACTGTCCCCTTTGGCTACAATATGATTGACCCTTCTGGCCAAAATAGTATTGACCACTTAGTTCACCTATTGTTATAGATTTTTTT
>OCHK01000184.1_pt1 | contig 85519 bp, 69 predicted proteins | sample 1538551 | NCBI WGS metagenome assembly OCHK01 (sample SAMN04571707, study PRJEB22368) | human gut metagenome | biome: human gut; material: stool | host: Homo sapiens | place: Luxembourg | collected 2012-08-31
TATTGGCCGTCAACCGCCGTTGGCGGGGTATACGGTAAATGTAATATCATCAGACGAAAGGTCAACAAGAGCCTTCGCAAATATGTGAGCATGATCTCCACAGCCGAGGTTTACTGTCGTCCGTCCGGTCTTGTACGCAATGTACTCGGCAGTTGCAAATATATTTCCGTCGTCCGTACGCCAATATACAGAGCAGTTGTCCTCCGTGAGCTCGCCGCCGTCCAGATTTTTCTCATCGACAAACTTTCCGATGCTGCTCACAAGTGCCGAGCGTATCTCACTCATCTGCACTTCGGTCAACCCACGGTCATAATATCGGCTGAACCCATCTTCACTGACCGTCCACTTTCCTTCCGGGACATTCGGTCCGCTCGAAAATGAAAACACGCAGCGCGTCCACAATCCGCCGAAGCAAAAGACAAACTTCACGTTCGTATATTCATCAAGACTTACATCTTCTCTGAGCATTTCCCTCGGGATCGCCGCAAGCCTCGGATAAAGGCTTATCAACTCACCGTAATAGTGATCAAGGACTGCCTTTTCCTCTTTTGTATGTTCGTTTTGCCGCGGCTTGACATACGCATCGGCGCCGCGCGAAACCGACTGCGGCACCGCTACGGGGGTGTTTCCGGATATTGCGGCACATGAGACAAGACAAAACATCAGAATAAGAGCCTGTAAAAACGCGAAAAACCTTTTCATGGTCAGATCCTCCGTATTATTTTACCGTTTCATACGTCGCAAAAGCGCAGCTGCTCAGTCTCCGAAATTGCTCTCACCGAAGACCGATGCTATGAATTTTGCAATATTTACGTTATTGCACACACCGTTCGTCAGTGTCTCGGTACCGCTGCCCATAGTAAACAGCGGAACATCGGCATTTGAGTGCGATGTTCTCGTGAATCTGAAGCTGCCGTCATTCAGTTTAATAACACCGCCGGTCTCGTGGTCTGCTGTGATCATAAGAACCGTATCCGGGTGCATGAGCACGAACTCGATAACATATGCTATGGCATCATTGTACCTGTTCACCGCCGAGATCATTTCAGGGTACTTGTTGTTGTGAGAGTTCTTGTCTATATAGGCTTCCTCCAGCATCATAAAGAAGGAGGAACCGTCCGCCGATATAGTAGCAAGCGCCTCTTTTGTCTTTGATGTAAGTGCGTTCCCGACGCTCCCCTGGCACCAATCTATCTTTCCCTCGTTCACAAGCGCGTCTATCTGAGACTGAATGAGCGCGGTGCTGTTGCGGCTGCCGCAGTGAGCGGTAAAGCCCGCCGGGGTGGCTCCGGTTATAACATCGGTGGTGATAACGGCTGTTTTGGCGCCTTTTTCGTATGCAAGTTCACGGACATTTTTTCTTGCTCTTTTCAGATGATCCATTCCGACATAACCGTTTATGGTCTTATAGCCGGAGGAAAGCGCTGTCGCCGAAGCGGCACTGTCGGTATATTCGGCTTTACCGAGAGGTATGACCGAATACGAATAGGTCTTGCAAGTCCCGACATTGGGGAGCGTATCCGCCCAGAACACCTTCATACCCTCTTTTTTGGCTGCTTCGATATGGTTGCGTCCCATGCCGTCACCTATCATGAGTATTGCGTTGCGCGGGGTGCTGAACTCAAACACCGCCGGTGTTTCGGACGCCGCAACAGTTACATCGGCAGGCTTGCCGTTCTCACCGGCAAGTATGTGCTGCCAAAGTAGCGCCGAGGCGCCGCCGCCGACCATATAACCGTCGCCGAGCATAACTATCTTTCCGCCGTTTCCGGAAAGCAGATACTCGCCCTTGCCGCATGTTACGCCCGCAAGCTCCGCGCTCGCGGAACGGTTCGTGGCTCCCACGAGCAGCTCGCGGTCTGTTTCGGCTGCCTTGTCGCTGTCAACATCGAGGCGAACGCCGACAAGGTCAAGTACCGCAGCCGCAAAATTTTCGGCGGCATATTTTGCAAGCAGATCGTCGGCGGCATAGATGACCTTATAATCACCGAGAGATACACCGTTAAGCGTGACGGCGCCGACGGCATAGTCGTGCTTTACAAGGTCAACGCGGTTGGTATAAACGATAACGCTCTTTTCGTCGCTGTGAACGAACGTGTCAAGGAAATACTGCACCGCGCGCTTCGTTGACTCGACATTGCCGCCGATGATAATGACGCGGTCGTTTTCGTATGTAACGATAAAATCCTTTTCACGCAGCTCGCGGAGATATTTTTTTGACTCCTCGCGGTTCGTCGAACCGACAAGTATCTCTTTCGCCTTGGGCTCGATCCCGTGACCGTCATAGACAAAGTCCTCGGTCATATCGAGCTTTATGCCGGTGCGTTCTTCAATGCCCTTGCGCAGAGCCTTTATGCACTCCTTGTACCCGTCCGATGAATCGGTCTCCCTGATTATCGTATATTCGGAAATATCAAGCGTTACAGCCTCGGACGGCGGCTGCGTGCTTTCTGGAACATCAGTCGTGTCGCCGTCCCCCTTCTTGCACGCCGCAAGCATGGGAAGGAGCATAAGCGCCGCGATAAACAGCGCAAGTATTTTGGTTGACAGTGTTTTGGTCTTTCTCATGGTCGTCTGGTCCTTTCGGTTGAAGATCAGTCAGTAAAATATTCTTCGGATATACATTTGAGAAGACGTTCCGCAGTGCGCGGAGTGGCGGCCACGACAGAGCGCTTTGATTCGTCGATGACCACCCTCTCACCGTGCCAGTCGGTAAAAACGCCGCCTGCCTCGGTGAGTATGAGAGATGCCGCGGCAAAATCCCACGGTCCGAGCCTTTTTTCGATATAGCCGTCGAGCTTTCCCTCGGCGGTGCGGACGATATCGCTTGCAGCCGTTCCCGCGCGGCGAAGATCGTTCGTTTCAAGAAAGATCCTGTGCCACATACGGAAAAGGCGCTCGCTGTCCGATTTGTCATACGGCATAGTGCCTACACCGACGACTGCCTCAGAATAATCTACGTCGCTGACGTGAAGCCGCGCGTCACCGCAGAATGCACCTTCACCCCGCGCCGAGACAAATGCACGGTCGGTAAACGGATCGTACACGACGCCTATACGGCTTTCACCCTCGTACACAAGAGCCACGGAGACCACCGACGCGTCAAGCCGACGCACGAAATTCGTTGTACCGTCGATCGGGTCTATCACCCATGTCGGCACCGCGGGATCTATATGTCTGTGCTCTCCCTCCTCGCCGAAGAGGGCAAAATCGGGGTATTTATCAGCCAGCTCGGTAAACAGCAGCTTCTGCACCGCCTTGTCGGCCACGGTCACAAAATCATGTGCGCCTTTTTCGGCAACATCGGATGCACCGCGTCTGCCTACTATTATCTCCCTTGCCCCGCAGCGCCGCCTCGGCGGCGCTGCGGGCAAGTGCAAGGTCAAAATCATTTAATGACATTATTTTTTAAGTGAGTCGAGCAGCTCTGCAAACTCGGTTATAGACTCGTCGAATATCTTCATTGCATAGGCAACGGTATCGGGCTTGGTGAGATCGATGCCGGCGACCTTCAGTTCCTCGATAGGATAATCGGAACCGCCGAGAGTGAGGAATTTCAGATACCCGGAGGGGTCTTCGCCGGCGGCTATCCTGCCTGCAATAGAGACCGCGCTGCAGAAACCCGTGGCATACTGGTAAACGTAGAATGCACGGTAGAAGTGCGGGATGTAGGACCACTCATAACGCATGACATCATTTATCTCCGCGCCCTCATAGTAGGTCGAAATGAGGTCGTAATAGGTGTCGGAAAGTGCTTTTGCTGTCAGAGGCGTGCCGCCCTCGTACATTTCGTGTGCGCGGCGTTCGAACTCCGCAAACAGCGTCTGACGGAACACTGTTGTGCGGAAGCCCTCAAGGAAATGATTGAGGATATACGCGCGGCGTCCGGGATCGCTCTCGTGTGCCAGAAGGAACTTTGTCAGCATGACCTCGTTGACGGTGGACGCGACCTCGGCGACCATGATGCGGTAGCCGTGATTTACATAGTCCTGCGTTTCGCTCGAGAAGAAGGAATGCATGGCGTGTCCCAGCTCGTGGGCAAGCGTAAATGCGTCGTCAAGTGTGTCGGTATAGTTGAGCATCACGTAAGGATGAACACCGTAAACACCCGCGGAGAAAGCGCCGGAGCTCTTGCCCTTATTTTCGTAAACGTCGATCCAGTGTTCGCTGTATGCACGGTCGAGCAGCTCGCCGTATCTCTTGCCGAAGGGCTTGAGAGCTTCCTTCACAAGTGTCTTTGCATCCGCATAGGGCATGGGAATGTCAGCCTCTTTGACAATCGGAACATAAAGATCGAACATATCGATCTTATCGGTCCCCATTGCCTTGCGGCGGATGTCAAGATAACGTCTCATCGAAGGCAGTGCGTCGTGTATAGCCTTGACGAGCGAATCGTACACGGATACGGGAACATTGCCGCCCGAGAGCGCCGCTTCGCAGGCGGACGAATACCCGCGCACCTTGGCGTTGAAGCAGTCGTACTTCACCGATCCGCCGTATGTTGCGGCAAAGGTGTTGATGTATTTTTTATAGGTACCGAAGAACTTTTCAAAGGCATCCTCGCGGATGGCGCGGTCGCCGCTCTCGCGGTATACGCAGAAGTTGCCGTTTGTGAGCTGTCCTTCGCTGCCGTCGGACTTTTTGACTGACGGAAATTCCATATCCACATTGGTGAACATATCATAGCAGTCGTTGGGAGCGCGAGAGGCATCGCCGAGCTCTGCAAGAAGCTGCTCGCGCGCGGGGTCGAGAACGTGCTCCTGCATACGGATAAGATCGCGGATCATAAATGCGTATGTGCGGAGGTCCGGAGTTGATTCCAGCCATTTTTCAAGCTTTTCGGCGCCGATGGATATGATCTCGGGCTGAAGGAAGGATGTTGCGGCGTTGAGCTTTACATAAAGCCCGGTAGCACGTGCTTCGAGCTCCTGATTTTCGGCGTCGGAATTATCCGCTTCTTTGTGCAGCGACGCATATGAATATATGCGGTCGAAGCGCTCGAATACGCCGTAGATGGCGTTGAGCGCTTCCGCAAGCGCCTCGGGGCTTTCGCCGAGATGACCGCGGATATTTCCGATCGCATCTATTTCCTTGCTGCAATCGGAAAATTCTTTTTCAAACGCTTCCCGCGTCGGGAAAATGTGAGAAAAATCCCACATGAATTCTGGGTTCATTTCTTTTCTGCTTTTCATTGGTATTCCTTTCAGCGCACGCTGACCGCACGCTATGTTTTATCAGTGTAATTATAGCATGCAATTTTACGCATGTCAATCAAGATAGGAACAATGCAAAGAAAAAATTCGATAATACCGCGCGTCATTTGAAATAGTGATAATATCCCGAAATATTTATTGACAGACGGTGCTTTTTGTGTTATATTTATATGATGAAGAAAACAAAACAAAGGATACATCCGCTATGGTCTTCAACTCGCTTGAATTTCTGATCTTCTACCCCGCGGTCCTCATTCTCTATTTTCTCGTTCCGACAAAATTCCGTTGGATTTTGCTTCTCGCAGCCAGCTACTATTTTTATCTCAGTTGGAATGTGGAGCTGGTGTTTCTTATAGTTTTTACGACGGTGATATCCTATTGCGCGGCATTGGCGATAGAAAAAAGCCCGAAAAAAAGCCTGCGCAAGCTCTGCCTTGCGGCAACACTCGTGTGCTCGCTCGGCGTGCTGCTCTTCTACAAGTATTTTGATTTTCTTGCCGGCAGCGTCATATCTGCGGCAACCCTGTTCGGCGCAAAGCTTGAACCGTTTTCACTCGGTCTGATACTTCCCGTCGGCATTTCGTTTTATACCTTCCAGACGCTTTCATATGTCATAGACGTGTACCGGGGAAATATAACAGCCGAACGTCATTTCGGATATTACGCGCTGTACGTTTCTTTCTTCCCGCAGCTCGTTGCAGGTCCCATCGAAAGACCCGAAAATCTTATTCCTCAGCTCCGCGAGGATCACCGTTTCAACCGCGACGATACCCGCGAGGGCATTCGCATGATGCTCATCGGATTTTTCAAGAAGATAGCTGTCGCCGACCTCTGCGCGGCTTATGTCGTTCCGGTATACTCTGATCCGTCGGCTGCGAACGGTCCTGCCGTTCTGCTTGCGACAGTGCTTTTTGCGTTCCAGATCTACGGCGACTTTGCGGGATACACCGATATAGCGATCGGATGCGCGCGCGTTATGGGCATCAGACTCATGAAGAACTTTGACCGCCCGTATACCGCAGAAAGCATCAAGGAATTCTGGGCGCGCTGGCACATTTCGCTGTCAAGCTGGTTCCGCGATTATCTCTACATACCGCTCGGCGGCAACCGCTGCTCGCGTGCACGTCATCTTTTAAATCTTATGACGGTATTTCTCGTGTCGGGGCTCTGGCACGGCGCTGCATGGACATACGTCCTATGGGGATTCCTTCACGGAATGTATCAGGTCGTCGGCATACTTACAAAAAAACTGCGCGCCGGTGCCTACGCAGCCCTGCGCATAGATCCCGATTCGAAACCGGCGCACATATGGCGGCGTGCCGTCACATTTGCGCTTGTCTCATTCGCATGGATATTCTTCCGCGCTGGCAGCATAGGCGACCTCGGCATACTTCTCGGCAAGCTGTTCACTGCATGGCAGCCGGGCGAAGCCTTTGCCTCGGCATTTGATCTTATGAGACTTGACCTCCCCGGTGCGGCTGCCGTTATCGCGGCGATAGCGGTCATGTGCCTGCTTGACAGAAACGGTCTCGCCTCCCCTGCATCCGATAGCACGGAACTTACCGGACGTCGCGCCGCAACCGAAACCATTAAATATGCGTCGCTTATCTGGGCTATTGCCTTTGCGTGGCTCGTGCTTCTCGAAGGCAACGGCGCGAGTTCGTTCATTTATTTCCAGTTCTGAATCCTATAAATCACCGTGGGTTCAAATTTGTTAAATATTTTTTGAAAAAAGTTTTCAAAAACTATTGACAGATAGCGCATAGTGCCCTATAATAAATATGTATAAAAAAGGAAAAGGCTTTCAATCGATCCGATGAAAGAAAAAAGATCCGAAGAAAACACCGCGGCACTGCCGCACGAATATGCGGCGCCGGAGATCGTGCTTCTTCTGCGCGCGCGCAGCGGAGACGAGCAGGCGTTCGCTCAGCTTGTCGCCGGATATCGCCCGATGCTCGGCGCTGCCGTGGCAAAATACCGAGGCGAGGTGAGCACGCAGGATCTCGAAGAGCTTGAGCAGGAAGCACTTGTCGCGTTTCACCGCGCGGCAATGCGGTATGATGTACTTCGCAAAAATGTCAGATTCGGGCTTTACGCCAAGGTCTGCGTCAATAAAGCGATGATAAGCACGCTGCGCAGGATCAGCCGCAATAAAAAGCGTTTTGAATATGTACCGCTCGAGGCAGCCGCGGAGATAAGCGCCGATTCGCCCGCAGATTCGGTCGCGGAACGCGAAAGCGAGGCCCGCCTGCGCAGCCTTATAAAGGGCAGCCTTTCTGATTTTGAAAACACGGTTTGGTGGCTTTATTATTCCGGTGCCGATATCGACAGCATTGCAGCCCGCACGGGCAAGCCGAAGAGATCGGTCGAAAACGCCCTCGGCCGTGCAAGAAAAAAACTGCGCACTATACTCACTCAAAGCAAATAACGAACCAAAGCGGTGCATCCGCTAAAAATAAAATTGCCCCGGTAGCTTAAATATCAGAGCGTTGCGTTTATTCTCAAAGGTGTCGGTTTGAATCCGTCGCAGGGCAAATATCTTTTTCACACGGAGGGAAAACATGAACGAAGAAGTAAAGGTCACGGCGACAGAAGCCACCACCGGCACGGAAGAAAAGCACGAATTCACCGATGAGACGCTTGTGTGCGTAGAATGCGGAAAGGAATTCGTTTTCAGCGCGGGAGAGCAGGCATTCTACAAAGAAAAGGGCTACATGAACAAGCCCAAGAGATGCCGCGAGTGCCGCAACGCAAAAAAGAACGGCACAGGGACCGAGCGTAAGTACTACTATGCGGTATGCGACGACTGCGGCGGAGAGGCAAAGCTGCCTTTTGAGCCGTCCAAGGACAAGCCCGTATATTGCAGTGCATGCCACGAAAAGAGACTGGCCGAAAGACGCCGTCGCGAGGAAAACTGATCACATCCGTTAAAAGCATACGTGCTGCCGCGCAAATTGCGCGGCAGCACGTATGCTTTTTCGACGGACAGCCGGTTGTGACGGGCTGTCCGCTTTTTATATCACTCTGTAAACACGCAGGCAGGACTCGCCGAGCCGCGCGGTTGCGAACATTGCTTCGTCATCGGTAAGTTCCGCCGAGGTTATGATCGCACTTCTCCCCTCACCGCCGATGCTGACCACACCCTCACCGGCGCAGACTTCGGGAATATCCGTCGGCTCACCGCTGAGAATGAAGCATCTGCGGGCACGGAATAACGTTCCGTCCGCGATATCGCACGGGGTTGCTTTTTTCCATTCAAGGCGCTGCTGAGCGGTCACGGGACGCTCTGCGGCATCTATTATATCGGACACAACTGCGCTCGCGGTAGGCAGCTTTCCTGCACCGCGACCGTAGAACATGGTTTCTCCGAGTACGTTACCGTCGATAAGCACACCGTTGAAAACACCGTCAACATGGCAAAGCGGGCATGTCGGCATGACCGCGCTCGGTCCGACCGATGCGTATATCGTGCCGTCCGGCTCCTTTTCGGCGTAAGCAACAAGCTTCACCGACACACCGGCTTCCGCAAGCAGCGACACATCCTCGGCGGGGATATCCCTGATCCCCTCCACCTTCACGGCATCAAGCGGCAGCAGCTTGCCGTAGGCTATCGCGGCAAGGATAAGGATCTTTCTCGCGGCATCCCAACCGTCAACGTCGGCAGACGGGTCAGCCTCGGCATACCCAAGCTCCTGAGCACGGTGAAGGACCGTATCGAACGGCGTGCCGTTCAGCTTCATTTCGGTGAGAATGTAATTCGTCGTACCGTTGAGAATGCCGGCAACGGAATTTATCTCATTGTCGGACAATTCGTCTATAAGCGGACGTATCACGGGAATTCCGCCCCCGACTGCCGCCTCAAAGAGGTATCTGACGCCGTGATGCCGCGCCAGGTCGAGCAGCTCGTCACCGAGAGCGGCAACGACCGCTTTGTTGGATGTGACCACAGACTTTCCCGCTTCTATGCACTCGCGCGTAAAATCCGCCGCCGGGTGAACGCCGCCCATCATTTCGGCAACGATGCTGACCTCAGGGTCGTCGCGTATCACCGAAAAGTCGTGAACTATGCGATCACCGAACGGACTGTCGGGAAAATCGCGGAGGTCAAGTATATATTTGATCCTCACCGTATCACCGAGTCTTGCGGCAATGATTTTTTCGTTTTTTGTAATTACCTCGGCGCATCCGGAGCCTACCGTTCCGAAGCCGAGCAAAGCAATATTGACCATTTTTTAAGATCCTTTTCGGTATAACTTACACCGCGCCGTTTTTCCTGCCGGATAAAAAATACCCGTGCGCAGAAAAAATTCGGCAATGCTATTGCAGAGCGGCGCGTAATGTGTTAAAATAACTGTATCGGCACAACTGCCGGGAAAGGTATGGGTCTGATAATGAGTTCCCCCATCGGAAGCAAAAACAACGTAAAGATATTTGTACTCTATCTTCTTGAAAATATAAACTACCCGCTCGACTACTGCTCGATAAACGATATAGTCATGCAGACTGACTATGTGATGTATCTTGACTTTGCCGAGTCATTCATAGAGATGCTCGACGGCGGGCTGATATCTTCTTTTGAAAGCGGCGGCACCACATATTATGAAGTCACCGAGAAGGGCAGATGCGTGGCACAGGAGCTCAACTCAGACGTGCTATCGTCAATACTCGACAAGTCCCTTGCCGCGGCGCTGCGCTATCTTGATTTTTCGCGCCGCAAGATCGTCGCTCATTGCGAAATATCCGGGCGCGACGACGGCAGATATGACGTCATATGCGAGATAACCGAAAAAAAGCAGCTCATTTTCCGCACGCTGCTTACGGTGGACTCGGAGGACCGAGCAAAGCGCATGAAAGAAAATTTCGACGACCGCCCCGAGGTCATCTACCGCGGAGTGACCGCCCTTCTCGCCGGAAATATGAATTATCTTTTCTGACAGAGCAGATCAATATCTCAAGCTGCCGCGCATATGCGCGGCAGCTTTTCGTCTCATCGCGTCAGTCAAAAGCAGCAGGGCTTGTGTGTACGGCACGGCGCGGACTGTTCATATAGGGTGCGACCTCTTCGCGCCAACGCAGATAGTGCTCGGTCTTTTTGTGCTCGGCAGCCGCTGCCTCATCGGCATACACCTCATAAAGCACGAACTGGGTGGGATCGTCGCGGCTCTGAAGCACGTCAAAACGCACATTTCCGGGCTCAAGTCTCGAATGATCGTGGTTATAGCACGATATTTTTTTGAATGCCTCCACGCACTCGGGCTTCACATCTACAAATACCAGTGTTGCAATCATTTCAATACCTCATAAACTCTTATTTCAATACAAACGGTCGGCGTGATCTATAATGATCGCCCCCGTGATGCTCCATTTTCCGAAGCCGCCCACGAGCAAGGCTGCGGAACGTTCGTAAAGGACACCGTCCCCCTGATCGGGAGTGTACCCGAGCGGATCGTAAACAATAAATTTCAGGTCATTCGCGGATGCAGCACCGGGATTGAGGCACTCCGCAAACACGACATAGTGAGAACCGCTTGCCTTTTTGAATTCGACAACCACTCCGGCGGGGTGGCTCTCAAGCAGGTCGGCTATCGTGCGGAGCGTAGGGCTGTAAACCCGGCGTATCCCTATTTTTTCACCGTCTATGGAAAAGCGCGATGTCACCGCGCCCCAACCGACAAGCACCGGGTCGCCGTAAAGCAGCTCGGATGCCGATGAAGCACCGAAATTGTATGTATTGGCAAGCGCGACCGTGTACGGATCGGCGGGAAGGTTGCCCGTCTGCCCCGAACGGAAATCGTAGCCTCTTTCAAGCGTGGCACCAAGATTATGGAGCACCATTGCGACGCTGCAGGTGGCACATCCCTCACGCATCCATGAGCGCACGGACATTAATCTGTAATCGGCTGCAAAACGCAGCTTTGTACCGCCGCTCCGGAAATAAAGATCGGTAAGCTGCGTGGCATCCCAGTCACTGTTTGACGTGCTGCGTTGGCTGTACCATGTGAAAGCCGATTTTTCGGTCACGGTAACGGTAAACGAACCGCTCACCCCGTCAACGGAAGCGGTCACTTTTACGGTGCCGGGAGACAGCGCAGTATATGCACCGCCCTCGCCGACCATAAGTATGCTTTCATCGTCGGACGTCCACTTCACCCTGTCCTGAATGTAATTATAGGGTATCAGCCTGACGTAAAAATTGCCCGTTGAATACAGCTTTACATCGGTCGTGCGGTATGCAAACGACATTTTTTCGGTCTTTACAGGCTCGAGATACCACTGCTGCGCGGCATCATCCTCTATGTAATCGGTAAAGCGAACGAGATTGTCGCTGTAATAAGAAAGCTCATCGGTAACGCCGAGCACTGCTCCCGCATTATCGCCTCCCGTCGGCGCTATCGTGCAGGCACCGGAACGCACCTCGAAAATATCGAAATATGCACGCTCATCCTCGGTCAGCAGCTTTACGACCGGTGTTCCGGCTGCTGTGGAATCACTGTAAGCAAAGCAGTACAGCGCCGAATCGTTTTGCGGCCATATGACAAAGCTGCCGTCCTCTCTTTGTTTGAGAAGGAATATCTGTGCCGTGTTGTTGCTGTCGGGCGATGAGGTATATGCCTTGTCTTTTCCACGCGAGCCGTTGAGATATGCCGTAAGGTACTGTCCCGTTGCGCGGTTGCGGATGCGGAAAACGCCCTCCGTCGGAGATACGGTATCACTCTCCGCCGCTCCCGACATACAGAAAAGAAGCGGGAGCAGCAATGCAAACGCCGCAAGCACCGCGATAAGCTTTAACGGCGCGGTCTTATTTATTTTTTTCATTTCAGTTACCACTGCTCACGCAGCGCGAAAAGCTCCCTTTCTTTGAATTTACAATATCAGGTGACAGACCGTATGCATCAGACCTTTTCCGACGCTATGCGTTTTTTCATGCGATGAAGGTCGGCAAGCATTTTAAAGGCATCACGCATAACGTGCACCTTTGAGGAGCTGTGCCGCTGAACGCTGACAGGCATTTCAACGATCCCTATGCCGAGCTTGCCTGCCCAGAGAATAGTCTCAAAGTCAAACGCAAAGCCGTCAACAAGGCACCGCGGGAATATCTTCTTTACCGCATCCTGCGTATAGCCCTTGCAGCCGCACTGTGAATCGGACAGTCTGAACCCGCCTATCACGCACAAAAGGCGTATATATACCTTTGACGCAACACGGCGGAAGAATGTGTAACCGGCATATCCGGCACCGTCAAGATTGCGCGAGCCTATTACCATTCCCGCCTCGGGGTGAGCAAGATGCGTTTCATATACGCGCTTTATGACGTCGGTACCGTAAGCAAGATCGGCGTCGGTGAACATGACAAGATCGCCGCCGGCTTCAAGAAACGCGGTCCTTACCGCGCAGCCCTTGCCGCGGTTCTCTGTATATCCGGTAACACGGACGTGCGGCAGCCCCATGGCGCGCACTATGTCGGCACTTCCGTCTGTACTGCCATCGTCCGAGAAAATTATTTCGTAATCATCAAAATTTGCGCTCATGTATTCCGAAAGCTCGGCTGCCGTAGCAGCTATTCTCTCGCTTTCATTGTACATAGGTATGCAAACCGAAATTTCCATTTCCGGCTCCTTTGCGTATTCAGGATTTTTTCCTGTATACTCTGAATTCAAAATCCGCCTCGCATTCAAGGCTCTCAAGCGCACGCAGACGCTCGATATCCGCCGCCGATGTGCGGTATCTGTAAGGCGTCATGCCGAACAGACGCATTATGTCCTCACGCCTGTCCGGGGAAAATTCAAGCTTGTATTCAAGCTCTTCGCTGTACACAGCCTCAAGTCCCGTCGGAAGATCGGCGCGCGGATCATTGAGAGTCGGCGTATCGTATACGGCTTTTTTCAACCCGTAAAGGTGACGCGGACCGGCACTGCCTACAATCAGCACGCCGCCCGGCTTCAGCACACGTGTATATTCTCTCTCCGCGCACGGAGAAAACATACAAAGCACAGCATCGGCACAGCCGTCCGCAAGCGGAAGTTCAAAGACAGATGCAACGGCAAACCGACAGATATCGGCTTTTCCCGCCGCGGCAGCGCGTTTGGCGGCATGGTCGGCAGCCGATCTCGACAGATCTGCGCCGAAAACAGTCCTGCCGTTCCCCGCCATGTGTACCGAATAATACCCTTCTCCGCATCCCGCGTCCGCAAGCAGACCACCGGGAGCATATCTGTCGGCAATGCGCAGCAGCGCATCGGCGGCAGGCAGATAATATCCGCCGTCAAGGAACGCCGAACGCGACCTCACCGCCTCGGGCGGATCGCCGCTGACCGCTCCGTGCCCACGAACGAATGCAAGATTGACATATCCGCTAGCACCGCGGTCAAAGCAATGTTTTTTTCCGTTTTTCCCGCCGCGGCATATATATGACCATCCCGCCTCGTCAAGTGGAGCGCCGCAGACGGGACATACGAGAACGCCCGCGGAGAATATCATTCCGTTATCAGTTTTCAATTTTCACCAGTTTTGCATGACAGGCATATCTGCCGCTCGGGTTGAGATTGACACAGGTCGAGAGCGTAAGCAGCACATCGTCCGAATCCATCTCAAGCCCCGTGTCATATTGCGACCTTTCCTTTGCTCTCTCACAGAACGTTCTGAAGGAGTAAGATGACGGAAATTGAGTCATGAAATAATAATCGTTTTCCGTGGTCTCGTAGAAGGAATATATCTCGAAGGTATAAATGCCGTCAAAAGTAACGAGCTTTATCGTGCGGTGAGCATCGTAAAAGCCCTGACCGTATTCGCTGCCGTCATATCTCGAGCCGTACTTGTCGGGAAAATTCAGGTCGTACCTCGCTATATCGTGAAACATACTGCCGTTGAGCATATTGTGACCGTATATCACGATGTTTCTGTTCTCTTCTACCTTACGGGAATTGTTGAAGTCAACAAATATCGTGCCGGTATTAAGCTTTTCGCCGTTGAAGCCATGCTTAAGATAATACTGATTATCCGTTGACTGAACAACGGGATAGTTCACGGATGTGCCTTCTATTATTATGAACCCGTATGTATCCGGGTTCTGATCCCGCAGCTGCTCAAGATAAATGAGCTTGCGCTGAAATTCGATGCTCTTCACCGTGGAAACACCGCCGGGTGTTACACCGGGATCGTTTTTAGTGTCCTTCTGCGCTGCATTGTTAAGGAGCGGAGCGGCTGAGCCGACCTTGGGCAGCACGCTTGCCATGATCGGGCTACCTGCGCCTCCGCCTGCATTATTAAAGCCTGCAGCTATATCATCGTAAAGGTCGCCCGCCTTTTTGTAATTCATAAAAATGTCAACAAGTTCAACCATACACACCGCAAATACGGCAAGGCAGACAACGAACATCACCGTACGCACTATGTCCGCAGCGCCGCGTTTTTTTCTTTTGACTGAAGAACCGGGTGCGACGTCTTCAACCGTCAGCTCGTCGAGAGATTCAAGAAATATATTCTTTTTTTCCGAATTGCCGCCGCAATCGTTCACACGGTCATCGGTACGCATTTTTCTCCTTTCGGGCATACGCCGGATCATTAATATACAAATTACAGTACTGATTATATAATAAAAACCGTCAAAAAGCAACCGCGTGCCGTTTCAATTTCAAAAAATGTTACATATGCATATACTCGGAGACAAATTTCGTGCGCGGTTACGCACATATCGCTCTCGACGACGCCGAAATAAAAAACCGGGGTTGCCGCGAATGATACGCAGCCCCCGGTGCCGTTTATTGCTCGTCGTCGGCAATGTCCCCGTCATCGTTGTCGGCGGCATCCGCTATCGGCAACTCTAACCAGAAGACCGAGCCCTGTCCCTCGCTGCTTTCCACACCGTACGCGGCATTGTGGAGCTGCAGAATGCCCTTGACGATCGAAAGTCCCAACCCTGTGCCTACCGCGGCACGGCGGTGGACCTTGTCTATCTTATAGTACCTGTCCCATATAAGCGGTATCTGATCGCGCGGTATACCGGGACCCGTGTCGGCGACCGAGATACGCACCCGGCGCTCGCCGTCGTGCTCGCCGAACGACTGACTGACCTTTACCGTTTTGTCGTCGCCCGTGTAGTTTACGGCATTGTTGATAAGATTGTATACCACCTGAAGCAGCATGGTCCTGTCGGCATACACGAATGCCTCTCCGTCCGCTTCGAAGCTGATATTATATCCGTCGTGATGCTTCAGCTTTTCATATCGCTTCATGACCTCGCGTACCGTTTCGGTCAGGTCGAAATGCGTCATATGAGGTGTCTGCGTTCCCGCACGCAGCTTTGAGATATCAAGCATATCCGTTACAAGCTCGGAAAGCCTCTCCGTCTCGTCAATGATTATCTGAAGATTCTCGGGGGAATTTTCGCCCGGTATATCACGCATCACCTCGGCATATCCGGATATCATCGTAAGCGGCGTTCTGAGGTCGTGCGAAACATTTGCGATCAGCTCTCGCTGAAGTCCGTCGGATCTTGCTATCTCACCCGCAGCGTAGTTGAGCGTTGAGGCAAGCTCGTGTGTTTCAAGATATCCCTCTCCGACGAAATTCGCATCGTACTCACCCTCGGCAAGCTTCTTTGCCGCGCGATTCATGTCGGTGAGCGGCTTGGATATTTTTTCTGAGAAAAATACAGACAGCAGCGCCGCAGCTATCAGCACCGCAGCTGCGATCCATCCGAACTGCGTACCGAGCGTTCTGACAGTCGATGTCATCGGCACGAATTCGGTGTTGAGTATTATCACATAATCATTGCCGCCAACGCTCACTATCCTTGCGGATACGGCAGTGATGCCTTTTTTCACCGACGGCACTATCGCATTGTCACGGTCGTCATCGGCTCTGATACCGCCGAAGATAAGCTTTTTCTGCTCTGTCCACGACCCGCCGTTTGAACGCGCATTCTGATAAATATTGTTCAGCTCGTCCGACGGCAGATGATGTATGAGGCAGGTCGGGGCAACATCCGCACTTACGATCTCACTGCCGAGATGCCCCGAGCTCGCTTTGAATACCCTGACACAGGTGTCATACGTCAGCGCAAGGTCGACCGCCCGTGTTTTGAGCTCGTCGCTTTCTATATCTGTCTCTATCTCATGCGAAACGCGCGACAGCTCATCCATCTTGGTCTGACGGTAAAAATAATCAAGCATCCTCACCTGAAAGACCCAGATTATCAGCAGCATGACTGCCGCAAAGCACGCAAAGTATATAAGCAGCTTTGCGCGCACACTGAGAATGCGGCTCGCTCCGTTTCCGGAATGCATACCGGATGCCGCCGCCTGTTTTTTTCTTTTACCGGCGGACATCATTTTTTGGTCTCTTTTCCGCCAGTCACGGCTTCAAAACGGTACCCTACGCCGCGCAGCGTCACAACACAGTCGGCATATCGCCCGAGGCTCTTGCGCAAAAGCTTTATGTGCGTATCGAGCGTACGCGCATCACCGTAAAAATCATATCCCCAGACCTCGCGCAAAAGCTGTTCGCGCGACAGTGCTATGTTGCGGTTTGCAAGAAGATAGAAGAAAAGATCGTACTCCTTCGGCGACATATCCACCCTCTCGCCGTCTATATACACAAGGCGCGCCGTTATGTCGGCTTTAAGACCGCCGCCGTCAAGCTCAACGATCTCGTGCGGCTTTCCTCCGCCCGGCTGCTCGGACGGTGCGCGGCGGTATCTCTTCATCACTGCGTCAACGCGCATCATCAGCTCCTTGGGCGAAAAGGGCTTTACGACATAGTCGTCGATCCCCAGTCCGAAGCCGTTTATCTTGTCATATTCCTCTCCGCGTGCCGAAAGCATGATTATCGGCACATCGGAGGTCTTTCTTATTTCGCGGACGGCGGAAAAACCGTCAAGCTCCGGCATCATAATGTCCATTATCACAATGTCGTATCCTCCCTCGCGGCAGCGAAGCACCGCCTCCATACCGTCGGCAGCCTCTGTCACCTTATGTCCTTCAAACTCGGCGTATTTTCTGATTATCGTGCGTATGCGGGATTCGTCGTCAACTACCAGTATGCTGTACATATCCGTCCTCCGTTGTTATGTCATTGTAAAATTGTTTTCGGGCTCAGTGCGCTCCGCTGCCGGAGCCGCACTGAGCCGCTGTAATATCAGTTTGATTCGCTCGATGATGTGCCCTGAGTCTTTTCCTTGAGCGTCAGGGTGACCTCAACGGTCTTGCCGTGGCGCATGACTACGAGCTTCACGTTATCTCCGACCACAAGAGAGTTGATGCAGTTGGTGATATCGCTCGAGCTTGACACCTCTGTGTCATTGATGCTGATGATACGGTCGCCGCGCTGCAGTCCGGTGGAATCGTCGGCTTTTTCAACGTATGCACCCGGCTGAGCGGAACCGTAATATCTCCATGCGGTGTACATGTCGGCGTCAATTACGGTAATGCCGATGGCGGGTCTGCCGCGTACATAACCGTATTCTATGAGCTGCTCGGCAACCGATTTTGCCTTGTTTATCGGAATAACGAATCCGAGCCCCTCAACACCGGTGCTTGAATACTTCGCATTGACTATGCCTACAAGTTCACCGTAAAGGTTGAAAAGTCCGCCGCCGGAGTTGCCGGGGTTGATGGCTGCATTCGTCTGAAGCAGATTCATCTTCTTGCCCTCAACGCTCACTTCTCTGTCAAGGGCGCTGACGATACCGTCGGTGACAGTACCGCCGAGCTCACCGAGCGGGTTGCCTATTGCGAGTACGCTCTCGCCGACGACAAGCTTATCGCTGTCGCCGAGAACCGCAACGCTGAGCTTCACGCCGTCTGTGGGTTTGATCTTGATGACCGCGATATCCGCAACATCGTCGGTTCCGATAAGTGCCGCTTCGTATTCGGTCTTGTCTGTAAGCCTTACCGTGATCTTTGAGGTGTTTTCGATAACATGGTTATTGGTTACGATATAACCGTCGGCGGAAATAATGACTCCGCTGCCCGCGCCACTCTGAACATACTGTCCGAGATAGGCATTGCTCTGAACGTTTTCGGTCGTGATCTCGACCACCGAATCCTTGACGAGCGCCGCAGTCTCGGCTACCGTCATCTGAGTGCCAGTACTGCCGATCTTGAGCGTTTCAACAGTCCTACCGGACTGAAGCAACTCAACGGTGCCCGTTGCACCGACGGAAGCCTGGTCGCCGTTTCCCTTATTCGATACGCGGTTGGCGAGATATGTTCCTCCGAAGCCGGCTGCCGCCGAAAAGAGGACGCAAAGCACAACAACGCAGGAAAGGACTGCCGCAAGGTGATTGCTCTTTTTCTTCTTTGTGTTTTTTCCGTTTCCGGATGTACTTCCGTTTGCGGTGCGGGAGGTCCCGTAAGGAACATAAGTGTATTCGTTCCGCGCGCCCGAGGCGTTTTCTTTGGCGGATGAATTTTCGGGAACGTATGCGACCCCGAAGGATGCTCCGTTATTCACGGAATTATTGCCGTTATCTGCGGAATTTATCGTAGTGTCGTTTTCGTGCGATCCGTTGTTTTCCGGAACATTGCCGTTCATACGGTCTGTACGATCGTTTTCATTTTCAAACATAACACGATATCTCCTTTGCTTTTTTCTTTGCCTATATTATAAAGACGCTTTGTGACGGTTTTATGATGATGCGTAAAACAACTCTTGAAATCAATTGATGAAAGATAAAATGCCGACAGAAGACTTTTTTCACGGTGGATGCGGACACAGAGAAACGCGACAGCGTATGCGACATAAATGTCCGAGAGAGAATATTATAATTATTTCAACCCGGCGGGCAGAATAAACGACCGTTTTTCAACAAATCATTGTTTTGGGAGAAAAAATATGATATACTGTATATTGAAAATAAATGTCCGCACGGGCAACGTGCCGTGAGAGCCGACCGCGTGCCGGCAGAGGAAAGACGGCTTGCCGCCCGCATCGCGCGCGACACGCGGCGGCTTGCAGCTTTGCGCTCACGCTCACAGAAGGGAGCATCGGCGCAAATATCCCGCGCCGCATTTGACCGCAGGCGTTTTTCGCGCGGCAGCTATCTTTCGTTCATATTTGACACCGTAACGTCAACTCGCGGGTTTGAGATATGGGACGAGGCACTCGCCTTTGCGCGGCGCTTCAGGCTTCTTTCGACAATACTGCGTGCGGCGTCTGTCATCGTCTACGCCGTCGAGACCGGAGCGGCGTTCATAATTGCCGCGGGGATCGTTCTCGCCGTACTTCCGGCTGCGTTGCTTTTGTTTATCGCGGCGCACATAGACTCGCTGATAAGCTCCGGGCGCGCGGTATCAAGAGTGCGGCAGATAGCACGGGAATGCGACGTAACATTTGTATTTCCGCCGCGCATCGCCGTTGCCGAAAACGCGTTTCTTGCCGCAAACACGCGTGTGTTGGCAAAGAACGGCGCTGTGTTCATCGTATCGCCGTATCTCTTTTCCGCACGCGGAGTCGGCGGTAAGGGTGCATATTCGTCACTCAGATACGAGGGCAACGGCGTTTATATAATACGCAGACGGACGTATTTCAGACTGCGCCGTAAGCTGCCGCAGCTTTTTTCACTGCGCGGCACAACATTCATATACCTTTGATAAAAGGAATCGAAAAAATGGTAGAATTCATATACGGAGTACCCGGATCGGGTAAGACAAGCTATATAATGTCGCGTCTTGCGTCGGACGTGCGCGTCGGTCGGCGGGCTTTTGTCATCGTTCCCGAGCAGCAGACCGTAGAGGTCGAACGCGCCGTTGCCGACCGCCTACCGCCTCAGGCGCAGCTTTCGGTCGAGGCGCTCAATTTTTCGCGTCTTGCCAACCGCATATTCCGCGAGCGCGGCGGACTTGTCTATAATTACGCCGACAAGAGCCGAAAGCTGCTTTTCATGTGGCGTGCACTGCGCGAATGCGCGCCGATGCTCTCGGAGTACGGCGGCAGAGCCGCCTCGGATGCCTCTCTTTCTTCGGCAATGCTTCAGTCCGTCCGCGAATTCAAGGCTTGCGGCATCACTCCGAAAAAGCTTGCCGAGGCGTCGCGCCGCTTTTCGTCCGGTCGCTCGTCCGACCGCGCCCTCGGCGGCAAGCTCGGCGACCTTTCGCTGATATACGCGGCATATTCGGCACTCCTCTCGCAAAATTTCACCGATTCCGACGACGATCTGTCGCGTCTTGCCGAAAAGCTGGCGGACGAGCCGTATTTCGGCGGCTCATCGGTGTACATAGATTCATTTTCAAGCTTCACGGGTCAGGAGCACGAAATAATCAAGCTGATAATGCGTCAGGCGGATGAGGTGGTCATAACTCTGCCGCTTTCATCACCCGCCGACCGTGCGCTCTGCTCATTTTCGTCGCGCAAATGCTCCGACCGCCTCCGCCGTGATGCCTCCGGGCTCGGGATAAAGCCGGCTCTCATCAGCCTTGACGGAAACAGGCGTCCCGGCAACGCCGAGCTGCGCGCCGTTTGCGCGCAGTTCCGCGATCAGTCGGTATCTGCCGATATCCCGGAGAACGAACGCGGACACGTCAGGCTCTTCTCGCTCTCGGATCCGTATTCCGAATGCGACGCGGCTGCGGCTGAGGTAAAATCGCTGCTCATGGAGGGATACCGCTGCCGCGATATCGCCGTTATCGCCCGAGATGCCGAAAAATACCGCGGGATAATCGACAGCGCCTTTGAAAAACTGTCGATCCCCTGCTTTCTGTCCGAAAAGACCGGATTTTCGACCCGTCCGCTCGCAAGGCTGATACTTTCGGCACTGCGAATAAAAATGTACAGCTGGCGCCGCGAGGACGTAACGGCTCACATCAAAACAGGACTTTGCGGCATCGACCCGCGTGACGCCGATATATTTGAGGCATACGCCGAAAAGTGGAATATAAGCGGTCGTGCGTTTTACGGCAGCGAGTCATGGAACAAAAACCCCGACGGGTACACCCCGCGTATCACCGAACGCGGCAAGGACATACTCGCGCGTGCCAACGCAGTCCGCACGGTGCTGCGCGACAGGCTGACGGCACTTTTCGCCGCCATCGATGCAGCCGCGGACACGGCGGGCATCTGCCGGGCGATATGGGAATACCTCGAGTCGCTCGATGTTCGCGGCACGCTGCGCGCGCTTGCGGTGCGCGATCTTTCCGAGGGACGCCGTCGGGAAGCCGAAGAGGACGGCAAGCTTTACGATTCCGCCGCCGACGCACTTGAATGCCTTTGCGACGTCTTTAACGAAAAGCCTGACATTGCGACCTTTGCCTCCGCTCTCAGACTTGCGTTCGACTCCGCCGAAATAGGCACGATCCCGACCGGATGCGATGAGGTGGTGATAGGCTCCGCCGATATGCTGCGCGCCGGCGACCGCAAATGCGCGGTCCTCATAGGGCTCGACGAAGGCGAATTCCCCGGCAGCGGGGCGCGCGGCGGACTGCTTACCGACCGTGACCGCACACTGCTCGCCGAGGCGGAGCTTGAGCTTTCGGTAAATGCCGAGGCGGAATCCTCCGACGAACTTTTCTTCCTTCTGCGCGCAGTATCCGTCCCGTCCGAAAAGCTTCTGCTTTTCACTCACGAGACCGACACCGGCGGCTCCGCGTGCCGTCCCTCATCCGCATTTCTGCGTGTCGCGGCGCTTCTTCCGTACATAAATATCAAGACAGAAAACGACATATCCCCCGCCGATCGCATCTGGAGCCGCCGCGCGGCATACGAATATCTTGCAATGTATGAGGGAACGCCGACGGGAGACGCACTTGCCGCCTGCCTTAAGAATGACCCCGGGTATGCGTCGGCAAGATCGCGCGCTGTCGCTCCGCTCACCGCACGCCGCGAGACCGTCACCCCGGCACTTGCGCGCGCCGCCTTCGGCGAGCGCATCGAGCTTACGCAGTCGCGGATCGAATCATTTGTGAGCTGCCCGTACAATTATTACCTCAAATACATTTTGCGGCTCGACGACGGCGCCCGCGCGGAATTCAATTACGCGGGCATGGGCTCATTCGTGCATCGCGTGCTTGAAAAATTTCTGCTTTCCGTTGCTGCCGACAGTGGATTTGACTCCGCCCCCGACTCTGAAAAAGCCTCGCGCCTGCTTGACGGCATAATAGGCGAATACACTGCTTCACTCGGTATTACCGAGACATCTCCGAGGCTTTCGCACCTTATATCGCGTCTGCGCGGGCTTACCGAGCTGCTGCTTTCGGATATTTTTGCCGAGTTCTCGGCAGGCTCGTTCCGTCCCGAGGCATTTGAACTCCCCATCGGCATCGACGTCGGCAGACGCGGCATTCCCGCACCCGAATTTCCGCTCCGCGACGGCGGCTGCGCCGTGCTGCGCGGAATCGCCGACCGCGTTGACACCGCACGCGGAAGCGATGGGAGCCGTCTGCTGCGTGTCGTCGACTACAAAACAGGAAGCAAGGACTTTTCGCTCGAGGACGTGAAAAACGGGCTGGAGCTTCAGCTTCCGATATACCTCTACGCGCTGACTCACGGCGAGGCAGCGGGTGAAGGCTCGGTTCCCGCCGCAATAACCTATCTTTCCGCCAATGTACCGCCCGTAAAGCTTGAGCGCCCGCTCACGGGCGACGAGATACGCCGCGAGGCGCGGCGGTCGATAAAGCGTTCGGGGCTTGTTCTCGACAACGACGAAGTGCTTAATGCGCTTAACTCCGAGCGCGATCCGCACTTCATGCAGGGCGCAAAATATTCACGCGACGGCACGCCGTCCCCCGCACTTGTAAGCCAGGATGGGATGAGAGAGCTTTTCTCTGAGCTCGAGCGTACCGTTGAAAAGATCGCCTCGTCAATGCGCTCGGGAAGAGCATGTGCTCTCCCCTTCACCGGCAGCGACGGCAGGTGCCTTTGCGACAACTGCCGGTATGCAGCCGTCTGCCGCACACCGTCGCGCAAAGCCGAATGAACCCGTGTTTATATTATTTTACCGCTAAAGCGAAAGGTAGCTCCGAAAATGCCAGTTAACTTTACAGATGCTCAGCGCACAGCGATCGACGTGCGCGGCAGAACGCTCCTCGTGTCCGCCGCGGCGGGCTCCGGTAAAACGGCAACGCTCACCGAGCGGATAATACGCGAGCTGACAGATCCCGATGATCCGTCCGATATCTCGGATATGCTCATAGTTACATTTACCCGCGCAGCCGCAGGCGAGCTTCGTGCCCGCATAGGAGCCGCGCTCTCGGCAGAGCTTGCACGCGACCCCGGCAACCGGCGCCTTGCGCGTCAGGTCATTGCCATAGGCAATGCTCGGATATGCACCATCGACTCGTTTTATCTTGATGTGGTGCGCGAGAATTTTCAGCGACTCGGTCTGTCCGCTTCTTTCCGTCTTGCCGACGGGAGCGAGCTCGACCCGCTGCGCCGTGCCTGTATGCAGGATGTGATAGAGCGTTTTTACGCCTCCGACCCGGAATTTCCGTACCTCGCGGACTGCCTCACATCGACACGCGGCGACAGCAAGCTTGCAGAAACGCTTCTTAAGATCGTCCCGCGTCTCGAATGCCTGCCGCGCGGCATGAATGTGCCCGCCGATGACGCGGCATTGCTTGAAGAGGAATCGGAAAAGCCGTTTTTTGAAAGCCGCGCGGGAAGATGCGCCCTTGACGCGATAAACGACACGCTTGACGGCTGCGAGCGTTTTTTCGCCGCAGCGCTTGAAGAAATAAGCGGAGACGCCGCATATCCCGCAGGCTATGGCCGCGTGTTTGAATACGACATCGCTACCGTCCGTGCGCTCACGGCGGCAGCGGCACACGCCGACGGCGCCGAACTGCGCAGGCTTGCAGCCGATTATTCGCCGCTGCGCCTACCACCCTTCAAAAAAGGTCAGAAAACGCCTCGCGCCGCCGAGATCGCCGACGAACGTGCCGACTGCAAGAAAAAAATGATATCCGTATGCACAAAGTATCTTGCAATGACGGATGATGAGATATCCGCTTCTCAAAAAAAGACCGCCGCAGCGCTGAGAACACTCTCACGCGTGCTGACGGCTTACCGCGACGCGTTCAGAGACGAAAAATCAATGCGCTCCGTCTGCGAATTTTCAGACATAAGGGGCTACGCATACGGCCTTCTCATAGGCGCTGACGGCGAGCCGACCGAAACCGCACGCGAGTGGCGCGACCGCTTTTCGGAGATATTCGTTGACGAATACCAGGACACCGACCCGGTGCAGGATGCCATTTTCCGTGCCGTGGCACGTCCCGGCGGGCTGTTCATGGTCGGCGATATCAAGCAGAGCATATACTCGTTCCGCGGCGCCGAGCCGTCGATATTCGCGGGATACCGCCGCAGCTTTCCGCCCGTGACTGCGGGTGACGATGAAACGAGCCCCGGCTCGGTATTCATGTCCGAAAACTTCCGCTGCTCGCGCAATATCGTCGATTTCACGAACGCCGTGTCCTCATACCTCTTCACCGTTTCTGAAAACGCCCCCGGCGAAAACGGCATCGGATACCGCCCCGAGGACGATCTGATATTCTCGCGCGGCGCTACTGCGGGCGACGAAAAGGTGGATATAGCACTTATCGGCACCGACGACTCATCGGACGACACCTCGGACGCAGACACCTCCGACGTACCTTCGGCAGGCGCAGATGCCGAAGTCGAATATATCTGTGCGCGCATCCGCACGATGCTCGGCAGCGGCGGATATAAACCGGGCGACATTGCGGTGCTCTCGCGCTCCAAAAAATTTGCAGCCGGTGTCGCATCGCGCCTTTCGGCGCTCGGTATTCCCGCTGCGAACAGCGTCGGCGAGGATCTGTTTGCCAACCCCGAGGTGCTTATGTTCATAGGCATCCTCTCCGCGACGGACAACCCACAGCGTGATATTCCGCTTGCAGCCACACTGAAATCTCCCGTATTCGGCTTTTCTCTCGACGACCTTGTCCGAATACGCAGCGGAAAGACCGACGAATCCCTCTATGACTCCGTCGCGGCTTATTCGACGGGCGGAACCGATCGCGCGCTTGCCGAAAAATGCGCGGGTGCGCTTGCAACGCTTGCGGACTGGCGAGCATACGCCGAGGCAATGCCGGTAGACCGTCTCATCCGCCGCATCTGGCGTGAGACCTCGGCGCTGACATACGCGGGTTCTGACAAAGAACGGGCGCTGCGCACGCCGACGGAAAGGCGCGCAAACCTCCGGCGCCTTTACGAATACGCAAGAAAATTCGAAGCCTCCGCCTTCCGCGGGCTTTCGGAATTCGTGTCATACATAAACGGGATGATAAGCGAAGGCGTCAAGATCGAATCCGACGCATCCTCCGAGCGCAATGCCGTGAGCATAATGACGATCCATAAGTCAAAGGGGCTTGAATTTCCCGTCGTTTTCCTCGCGGGCTTCGGAGCGCGGTTCAACCGCAGCGAATCGGGCGACGATATCTGCTTCTGCCCCGATGTCGGAATGGCGTTGAAGCTTTCCGACGGCGGCGGCATGGCAAAGCTCGACACCCCGATGCGCCGCGCCGTTGCCGACCGTGCTGCGTCGCTTTCGGCAGAGGAGGAGATACGCATACTCTACGTTGCGCTGACACGCGCACGCGACAAACTCATCATAACGGCAAAAACCGGGAAGAGCGGCGCCGATGCGATGCTTGACGACGCACGTACACGCGCAGCACGCGGCGGGCGTGCATCGATAACAGGCGCACCGAGCCGCATAAGCTGGATCATGACCGCCCTTGCGGCGGGGCGCGGAGCGGATTCCTGTACCGTGACCGAGGTGACCGCACCGTCGGCTGTTGAAGCCGCTGCCGGTACCGACGACCGACACGAAGACGCCTCCACAGAGGACGTCACGGCATTGCGCGAGCTTATGGAAAAACGGATAAACTACGTCTATCCGTATTCGCATCTTGCGACGGTCCCCGCAAAGCTGTCGGTCTCAAAGCTCTATCCCGGCGCGCTCGACGATGAAGAAGAGCTCGCAGCGGAGGAGCTGCTGCGACGCACTGTCGACGACACAGGCGAAATACGCATCCCGTCGTTCATGGGCGGCAAGGGTGCCAAGGAAGTTCTGACCGGCGCAAAGCTTGCCGCCGCACGCGGCACCGCGACGCATCTTTTCCTCCAGTTCTGCGATTTTTCGCGGCTTGACGGCACAAAGGAAGCTGTTGACGGCGAAGCCGCGCGGCTCGTATCGCAAGGATTTATTTCAAGCGACAACGCCGAGCTTTTGCGACGCGACGAGCTTGTGCATTTTTCACGCAGCAGGCTTCTGTTCGAAATAAAAAATGCCGGGGATGTAAGGCGCGAGCAGCGCTTCAACGTAATGCTGCCCGCCGCTCAGTTTGCGACAGCCCCGGAGCTTGCCGCAAGCCTTGAGGGCGAAAAGGTTCTCGTTCAGGGTGTTATCGACCTGTTTTTCACCGACGCGGGCGGAAAGCTCGTGCTTTGCGACTATAAAACCGACCGCCTGAGCCCCGCCGAAATGCGAGACCCGTCGCTTGCCGCCAAAAAGCTCATAGCGGCACACTCCGAGCAGCTCGGATATTACAGCGCCGCCCTGCGGCTCATGACAGGGCGCGCTCCCGACCGCATAACGGTGTATTCACTGTGCCTCGGCGACACGGTCGATATACCGCTGCCGAAACAATAAAAACATTAACGGTCTGCCGCAAAAATGCGGCAGACCGTTATGCTTTTATAAAAGATCAGCTTCCCTTTCGGAACGCCTCGGGCAGATACTCGTCGCTTATTGCCTTGTTGAGATAATAGCGCAGCGAATTCAGCGACATTTTGCCGCCCCAACCGGCTTGACCGCGCAACCTCACTACACCGTGGCTCGCACAAAGCGCATCCGTAAAATCGGAGAGCAGATATATCTCGTTTGAACGGTAAGAGCCGTTGAAATACGAGACCGTAGGCGTCAGAAGCGCATTTTCAACGCTCACACCGCCGGCACCGACGCGCAGATCAAATGTGAGCAGCCCGCCGAGCGCGTTGTAATCGTACCCCTGCATGGCAAGAAAATTGCCGAGCGAAAAGGCACAAAACGTCTTGTGCGTTCCGTCCGTGCTCTGAATATATTCAATCGGCTGCAGCACGTGCGGGTGATGACCGAGAATTATATCCGCTCCCGCATCGCAGAGTATCTGAGCCACCTTTCTCTGCTCCTCGTTCGGAGTCTGTTTGTCCTCGTATCCCCAATGCACCGAAACAAGCACCACGTCAGCCGCATTTTTTGCCCGTGCGACCTCGGTGCGCAGCTTCTCCTCAAATATCTCGTCGTAGTTCGGGTAGTTCTTGTGCGGCTCCTTGTAAAACGGAACGACAAGCGGAGAATCAGACGCAACAACGCGCCCGTTAGCGCCGTAGGTATATGCAAGCACGGCGATCTTAACGCCGTTGCGCTCGACTATGCGCAGCGTCGCCTCATCGTCGGCGTTGAGATACGCGCCGACCGTGACCACCGGCAGCCCGTTCCAGTACTTTATGGTGTTGTAAAGCCCCTGCTCGCGCATATCAAGGATGTGATTGTTTGCAAGAGACACGATGTCAAAGCCCATGTCAACAAGATCGTCGGCAATGTCACGCGGGCTGTTGAACAGCGGGTATCCGGTATATCCGTACTCCGCGCCGGCAATTACCGTCTCCTGATTTATAAACGCTACATCCGCCGCGGCAATGACCGACTCAACGTTTTTGTATATCGGGCGGAAATTATACGTTCTGCCGCCCGCCTTGGCGCGATCCTTCGCCTCCCATATCGCGGGACGGTAAAGTATATTGTCACCGCACGCCGCAAAGCTTATAACTCTATCGGGCGGCGGAAGCGGTTCGGTGTCCGGCGGTGTTGTCGTGATCTCCGCCGTCTCGCTCGTCGTCGGCTCGGTCACCTCAGAGGTAGACGGAGCTGCCGGCGATGTATCCGTCACCGCGGGCGTCGTAAGGTCGCCGCCGCCGAGCATACAGCCCGCCAAAAGGGCGCATATCGCCGCAAGACACACGGCAAGCGCCGCGAAAGACGTGAGGCGTTTTATGAATACAGATCTTTTTTTCATCATATTTTTCACCCGTCGCTTTTCTTGGGTCTGAAATCATATATCTTTGCCCCGCGCAAAAGATCGGCTGTCGAATGTCTGAGATATTCAAGCCGCTCCTCGCCGAGCGCCGATATGCCCCGCTCGGTCTCCGCGCGGTCGTCGCGCACCGAAGATGTGTGTATGTCGCTGCCTACGGCGACTATCGAACGCCCGTCTATCCACCCGAGGAGCCTTTTGCGCTTCCACGGATTGCGCGTGCCGAGCGCCGAAAGGTTGAGCTGCCCCTTCATTCCGAGCGCAAAAAGCGCCTCGGCAGCCTCCGGCTCATAGCGGTCGAGATGTGCAAACACGGGCGTGAATCCCGCGTCGCGTATCGCCGCAACGGTGTCAAGAATGCTGTCCATCCACCTTGCAAACGGCATCTCAAGCAAAATGACCGATGTGCCGTCAATGCAAAGCTCGTCAAGCTCGGGCATGCGTTCGAGACTTTGGCATACCGCCACCTCGGCGCCGACGCAGGTCGGGCACCAGAACGGCTGCCTTATTTTTTCAAACCTCACGAGCGCCGCATTGCGCACCGCACGGAATTTTTCGATATTCGTTCTTGCGGGATAAAAATGAGGGGTCGCAACGGCGATTCCCGCGCCAAGCTCGTAAAGCTCGCGCATTTCGGCGGCGGTGTCCTCGGCTCCGCGAGAGCCGTGATCGGCGCCGGGGAGAATATGTGTATGAAAATCAAAATAGACCGCATCCTCGGTCACAGCAGACCGCCCCCTTCCGTTACATCGTTTTTATGTCAATATTTTATCACATATATCCGTCAATGTCAATCGCAAAAAGCAAAAAACAGAGCTGCCGCGCAAATGCGCGGCAGCCCCCTTTACATCTCATCCGTCATGGTGTATCACCGGCGAATGATCCGTATCGGCTTGATTACTGCTGAGCCTCGACCTGCTTGAGGTAGTCGGCGATAGCAGCCTTGTATGCTGTGTCGGAGGTGTCAAGAGGCTCGTTGCCGAGACCGCTCCAGATGGAGATGTTGTCAACGTAGCTGTCGATCTTGCCGCCGACCTTAAGGCAGATGGCATAGTTGTCGATCATGTTCCAGTACTGGAATCCGTTAGCGGTGGAGTCGGGCTTGGAAACAAGCACGAAATCGGAACCCGGAACGGAGTTGTCACGCATATAGCAGGACGGACCTTCGGCGTAGTTGCACTGGATCCTGATGGTGACGGACTTATTGTACATAACGCCCACAGAGGTGTCGATATCCTGACCGAAGACCTTCTTTGCGATAGAGGAAGCCTCGTCGCTCTCGGCGGTGGTGCCAGCATAGTACGGACCCTTGATGTCATAGTTGGACCAAGTGCCGAGGAAGCGGTTCTGGTTGTTGCCGCTGCCCTGTGCACGGATGTGGCAGGAGTTGTAGGAGTCAAAGCCGTTGTAGTTGGTCAGAAGAACAACATAGCGGTCGGGCTTGGAAGCTGCAAGGTATGTAACATCATACTGAACGGTGTAGTTGCCCTTTGCGGCGGGCTTCATGAAGAAGTCGTCGAGCATCTTGAAGTAAGAGTCCTTACCGTCGGTTTTGTTGCCGTTGTCGTAGTTGACTATTTTGAGCTTGCCGTCTTCGATGGTATAAATGGCAGTGTTATCGGTGAGAGCACCGTCGCCGTTATCCATCTTCTTATTGCGGATCTGCCAGCCGAGCTTGGAGGCAACTTCGTTGCTGTCGGTTATGTCGGGCAGGCTGTCAAAGTCCTGATGATAGACCATAAGACCGTCGGCGATCGTGGGAACGGGCACTTCGGGCTTCTCGGTGGTGGGCTCGGCAGTGGTGCCGGGAGCCTTGGTTGCGTCGGGCTTCTTGGTAGATTCGGGAGCCTTCGTGGTGTTGGGAGCGGCAGTCGAGGAACCGGGCGCGGGTGTTGTGTCACCGCCGTTACCCTGCTTGTTGCATGATACAAACAGAACAGAGATCATAAGCAGTGCCAGAATAAGAGCAACTGTTTTTTTCATGATAATTGTGCTTCCTTTCCTAAGCAAAAATTATTGTATGTTTATTTTAGCACATTTCCGTTCAAGTGTCAACAGTTGTTTGTTGAAAAACACATATAAAAAATGACCAAATATACATTGCGTGCGCACATGGCAATAAACTCTTGCGTCGGGGCGGGAGCTGTGGTATAATTGTAAAGAAAAATAACCATGATCCAGCATGAAAGGTCAAAAGCAAAGCAAAAGCATGGAAACAGTATTCACATATGTGGCGACCTGCCTTTTCGGGCTTGAAAAGCCGCTCGGCGCCGAAATAGACGCGCTGGGACTCAGACGGCTGTTCACGATGGACGGCAGAGTCGCATTCAGCGGCACCGCGGCGGACTGCGCCCGCGCAAATATAAACCTCCGCTGCGCCGAGCGCGTCTACATCCTCGTCGGCAGCTTTCCCGCGCCGACATTCGACGCGCTGTACGAGGGCACAAAGGCGCTTGAATGGGAAAGCTTCATCGGGCGCGATGACGCCTTCCCCGTCAAAGGACATTCGATAAAAAGCGCGCTCACATCGATCCCCGACTGCCAGCGTATAATCAAAAAAGCGGCAGCCGACCGTCTCGGCGGCAGGTACGGGCTTCTCCGTATGCCCGAAACGGGAGTGAAATATCAGATAGAGTTTTTTATATTCAAAAATGAAGCGCATCTTATGCTCGACACGTCGGGCGTCGCGCTGCACAAGCGCGGGTACCGCCCCGAGGCAAACGCCGCGCCGCTGCGTGAAACGCTTGCCGCGGCACTCGTCATGAACGCACGGCTGCGCGACGACGTTCTTCTTTGGGATCCCTTCTGCGGCTCCGGAACGATAGCGATAGAGGGCGTTATGCTCATGACCAACCGCGCGCCCGGGCTTTTCAGATCCTTTGCGGGCGAAAAGTTCGCCGCACTTCCGCAAAAGCTGTGGGACGATGCGCGCGACGAAGCCGAAGCCGCCGTAAGGGACACCGACTTCCGCGCGCGCGGCTCCGATATCGACCCCGACGCCATAACCACCGCCCGCGCCAATGCAAGACGGGCCGGTGTGTCAAAATACATCGACTTCTTCACGGCTGACGCCACGAAGATACAAAAGCCGGACTGCCGTGGCACACTCATATGCAACCCGCCCTACGGCGAACGTATGCTCAGTATGCGCGACGCGGAGATACTTTACCGGGCGATGGGAACGACGTTCCGCGCCATGGAGCCGTGGCAGGTCTATGTTCTCACCTCATGCGAGTATTTTGAAAAGCTCTACGGCAGGCGCGCCGACGCGGTGCGCAAGCTCTACAACGGCATGATACCGTGCTATCTTTATCAGTTTTTCAGGAAGCAGTCAAAAGATCGCGTATAAACGATATTTCCGGACGGCAGCCGCGGCACCGTCCGGAGTATTGTTTCAAAATTAGAATAACTGATTTAATACGCGGTAAATACTGAGGCAACATTTTAAGAGTAAAATTCTGATATTATAACCTTTACCGGCATGGCACGCCGGACGATCGGAGGCATTGATGCTCACACTTAAGGAGATCAGAAAAAGCTATGTTACGGGCGACACGACGGTCGAAGCGCTGAAGGGCATTTCCCTGTCCTTCCGTGACAGCGAGTTCGTGTCGGTGCTGGGTCCATCGGGCTGCGGCAAGACCACACTTCTCAATATCATCGGCGGACTTGACAGATATACATCCGGCCAGCTTGAAATAAACGGCAAGCCGACAGACACCTTCAGCGACCGCGACTGGGACGCATACCGCAATCATTCGGTCGGCTTTGTTTTTCAGAGTTACAATCTCATCCCGCATCAGTCGGTGCTTGCAAACGTTGAGCTTGCGCTCACGATATCGGGCATCGACCGTGCCGAACGCCGCCGCAGAGCCAAAGCGGTGCTTGAGCGCGTGGGGCTCGGCGATCAGCTCGGCAAAAAGCCCAACCAGATGTCCGGTGGTCAGATGCAGCGCGTCGCAATAGCCCGCGCACTTGTGAACGACCCGGATATCCTGCTTGCCGACGAACCTACGGGCGCACTCGACTCCGAAACGAGCGTTCAGGTAATGGAGATACTCAAAGAGGTGTCGCGCGACCGCCTTGTCATAATGGTCACGCACAACCCCGAGCTTGCCGAAAAGTACTCGACAAGGCTCGTTCGCCTGCTCGACGGCAAAATGACCGGAGATTCGGATCCTTACGATCCGACAGCGGAAGAAAAACGCAAATCCGACGCCAAAAGAGCGGCAAGCATCGCCGAAAAGAGCCGCGCACGCGGCGGAAAGACCTCGATGTCCTTTCTTACGGCGCTTTCCCTCTCCCTCAACAACCTTATGACCAAAAAAGCCCGCACGCTGCTCACATCGTTCGCGGGAAGCATCGGCATCATAGGGATAGCGCTCATACTGTCGCTCCAGACGGGCATTCAGGATTATATCTCCCGTATGCAGGAGGACACTCTGTCGTCCTACCCGATAATGATAGAAGCCGAAAGCGTTGACATGACAAGTCTCATCTCATCGCTGCGCGGCAGCAATTCCGACGGCGCCGATACCGCGCGCGAGGACGGAAAGATCTATGCGAACAACATCTACACCGAGCTTGTAAACACGATGATCTCAGAGATACGCTCAAACGACCTCGTTGCCTTCAAAAAGATACTCGACGATCCGTCAAGCGATCTCTCACAGTATATCTCGTCCGTCAAATACACCTATGATATCGACCTCAACGTTTACAGAAACGATTCGTCGGGGCTGATAAAGGTAAACCCCAGTCCCCTTCTCTCGGAAATGATGTCCTCTGCGGGCACGACGATGAGCAGCGATATGAGCGGAATGGCATCGCAGATGTACCGCATGAACGTGTGGGAGGAAATGATCGACGATGAGAAGCTCATGCACGCGCAGTATGACTGCATTGCCGGTCACTGGCCCGAAAACTACAACGAAGTCATGATAGTCGTCGATAAGAACAACTCGGTAAGCGATCTTGTCCTTTACACCCTCGGCATCAAGGATCAGTCGGAAGCCGTAAAGATGTTTGAGCAGATGATGAAGGGCGAAAAGCTCGAAAGCACCGAATCGGTATACTCTTACGAAGATTTTCTCGGTCTCAACTTCACAATGCTGACACGTCCCGACGGGTATGTGCGCGATGATTCCGGCAAATGGACCGATATAAGCGATATAAGCGGTAAAAACGCCGACAAAAACAAGGACGCGCTCACCGCGCAGCTTGAAAAGAAGGGCGTAAAGCTGAAGGTCGTCGGCATCCTCCGTCCGAGCGCGGAGGCGGTCGCTTCATCAATGGGTGGCTCGGTAGCATACACCTCGGCTCTGACCCGCGAATATATAAAGCTTTCCGACGCAAGCGAAGTGATCGCCGCGCAGGAAGCTGACAAGGACACCGATATACTGACCGGCATCCCCTTCTCGCGCAACGAGGACGCCGAGATAACCGTCGATGATGTAAAGGCATATATCGCCACGCTGCCCGAGGATCAGCGCGCACAGCTTGAAGGCTATATCGCCGTAATGACCGACGAACAGATAATTGCAATGTTCAAGCAGTATGTTCCGACCACCAAAGCCACATACGACAGCAATATGAAGCAGCTCGGCAAGGTGTCGCTCGACTCGCCGAAAACCATCAGCATTTATGCACGCACCTTCAGCGACAAGGATAAAATATCCGCCCTCATCGAGGAGTACAACAAAAAAGTGACCGATGAGGGTCACGAGGAGCTTACAATAAAGTACACCGACTATGTCAAGCTGCTCATGTCCTCGATAACCACCGTTATCGACGTCGTTTCGGGCATACTCATAGCGTTCGTTGCGATATCGCTCGTTGTATCCTCGATAATGATAGGAATAATCACCTATATCTCGGTGCTCGAGCGCACAAAGGAAATAGGCATACTGCGTGCCATGGGTGCGTCAAAACGCGATGTCTCACGTGTGTTCAATGCAGAGACTTTCATCGTGGGCAGCGTTTCGGGAATCATCGGCATCGCGGTAACGCTCGTGCTGCTCATCCCCACCAACATTGCCATACACCATTTCTCCGGCATGGAAAACATCGGTGCGGCACTTCCGCTTGCGGGCTCGCTCGGGCTTATCGCCGTAAGCATCCTCATGACGCTCGCGGCGGGGCTCATCCCCTCACGTCTCGCAGCCAAGAAAGACCCCGTCATAGCTCTGAGAACGGAATAATACCGTGTGTGCCGCGCTTTTGCGCGGCACATTTTTTTAACAAGCGATACCACGGTGCGATGTTGAAACCCTCCGTGTTATGTGATATACTATATAAAACGACCGTTTAAAGGAGCAGCGCATATGAAAAAGATCATCGTGGCGCCGGATTCGTTCAAGGGCAGCATAAGCGCCCCCGATGCGGCACGGGCAATAGCCGACGGCATACACGAGGTATGCCCGGAGGCTCAAACGGTCATTATCCCGATCGCCGACGGCGGAGAGGGCACACTCGAAGCCCTGACCACGCCCGAATGCCGGATGATCGCCCCCGCGTTCAACACGAACGGAGCGCCTGCAGAAGCGCTCATCGGGTATATCGGGAATACCGCCGTGATCGAATCGGCACGCGCGGTCGGGCTCGGATCCGTCCCGCCCGCGGAGAGGGATCCCGAGCTGTCGACCTCTCGCGGAGTCGGAAGCCTTATAACCGCAGCTCTCGAGCGCGGCTTTGAAAAGATCATGCTCACGGTCGGCGGCACGGGAAGCAACGACGGTGGCGCGGGAATGCTCGAAGCGCTCGGCGCGGTGTTTTACGGTCGCCGCGGCAGGATAAACGGCATACGCGCCCGCGACCTTGCGGATATAACCGCCATCGACATATCCGCGCTTGACCGACGTCTTTTTTGCACCGGATTCACTGTTGCCTGTGACGTGACGAACCCGCTCACGGGAAATAACGGCGCGACGTTCGTGTACGGTCCGCAAAAGGGCGCGGACGGCGCAATTATCGACAGGCTTGAAAACGGAATGAAAAATTATGCCGCAAAGCTTGCCGCCATCTCACGCGACGTCAGCCGCGTGCCGGGCATCGGTGCCGGCGGCGGCATCCCCGCCCCGCTCGTCGCCATTCTCGGCGCACGCATCATACCCGGCATCGACGCGGTGCTTGACGCTGCGGGATTCGACAGAGCGTTGACAGACGCCGACCTCGTCATCACAGGCGAGGGCAGGATAGACTCGCAAAGCGCCTGCGGCAAGGCGATAAACGGCGTCGCAGCGCGCGCTGCGGCACGCGGAGTACCGGTCGTTGCAGTTGCCGGGCAGCTCGGCGACGGAGCCGAGATCATGCTGCGTCACGGGATAAGCGATATGTATTCGCTCGCCGACACAGCGCCCGATATCGGATACGCCATTGCGCATCCGGCGCCTCTGCTGCATAAGACCGGCGCCGCGATTTGCAGAGACAGATATATTCATGATGATCTCCGGAGGAATTCCAGATGAAAAATAAAATACTGCGTTACGTTTATATCATCGCAGGTGCGCTGATAACACTTAACGGCATTGCCGTCGCGTTCACATCAAACATGAACGCCGGCACGGTCGTCACGCTGATGGTGGGATCGGTGCTCATGCTGATAGGCCTGCTTTTCGGAAAGGTCTCGCTGTTCCCACGCTGGATAAAGGCTGTTTTTTACACGGGACTTGCCGCAGTTATTGCATTTTCATCATTTCTGCTGATATACGGCGTCACCGACACCGCAAGCGGCAATGAGGATGCACTGATAGTGCTCGGTGCGGGAGTTCACGGCAAAAAGCTGAGCGTCGCGCTGCGCGGAAGGCTCGATACCGCCTTAGAGTACAGCAAAGAGAACCCCCGGGCGGTGATCGTCGTAAGCGGCGGCCAAGGTCCGCAGGAGGACATCAGCGAAGCGTCGGCAATGAAGAAATACCTTCTCGAAAAAGGCATCCCCGAGGATAAGGTGATCTGCGAGGACACATCGACGAGCACGACAGAGAACTTCCGCAATTCAAAGGCTCTGCTCGACGAGCTTTTCCCCGATGGGTTCAAAGCCGCATTTGTAACAAACGAATACCACATTTTCCGTGCGGAAAGAGTCGCCCGCGCTGCGGGGTTTGAAAAGATAGCGCACGTCCACTATTCGACGCGTGCGATATCAGTGATACCGAGCCTTTTGCGCGAGTGCCTTGCCGTCGCCAAATACACCCTTTCCGGCGGCATGAGGTGATTCGTTCAACAACGTAAAAAACTGCCTCTCGGCAGAACAAAACGGCGGTGCCACAAAGCGTTTTTCCGGCACCGCCGTTTATTTATTATTCGGATGTTTCGTTCACGATAGCCGAACCCACGGTATAGGGTATCGGCAGCGACACGGTCGAGCCTTTCCACCCCGCAACGAACACCTCGCTGCGATCGACCTTCATCAGCGGCTTGTTGTAGTCTCTGCCGGCAATGCGCTGATATGCACGTTTTCCGATAGGCCAAAGCAATGTCTTGGGCGCGATCTTCTCGTAAGCATATGATGTGCTGGATTCCGATCCGAACGGTGTTGTACCGTGGTGTGCGACCTGAAGTATATCCGACTTCAGATAATCGCCGTACATCTCGTTCACGATGCGGAACACCTCGCCCGTTGCGTCTCCCGTGCACAGGAATGTCGTGCCCTTCCCGTCTGCGGCGTCGGGTGATTTAAACGTGAATTTTATCATAAGAGACGTCGCATTGAAAGCATTCGGCACCTTCGGCGCGTAGCTTTCAAGCGTGTAAAGCACCTCGAGATCGGCATCGGCAAAGTGGAACACCTGCCCTACATGAGCCGTCATGACCTTTGCACCGAGAGCTTTTGCGGCGGTAAGAACATCGGAATATCCTCCGCCTTCACCGTTCGTCCAGTTCGAGCTGCCCGCAGCTATGTACTGCGATATCGCCTTGTTTCTTTCCTCGTCGGACATGAAGTTGACGATAAAACGCTCGACCTTCAGCCCCTTAAAGCGCCCGTACTGCTTGACAACGGCGGAGTGATCGCCGTGTGCGTGCGAAATTATCCACGCAGCGACCCTGATATCCGAATCCTTTGAGGCATATGCGGCAGACTGAGCACGCATCGCGTTTATGAGCTGATCGGCATCCTCCGCTCTGTTGAAGCCGCCGTCGATGATTATAAAGCTTCCGTCCGTGAGGCGTATCAGATACGACATTCCGTTTTCCGCAAGCGTATCGATATTCTGCCTGTATGCAAGCCCGAACTGCGTTATCATCGAGGTCGTCACTTTGGTGTATTCGCCTGCGCTGAGCGGAACGGGCTCCGCGACCGGCTCGAGAACGATGCGCACCGACGATTCGTATTTGTAGAATCCAACCGAAAGCGTATAGCTGTCGTTCGTATACGTGGCGAACTTGCTTGATGCTATCTCATTCTGAGTATAACAGGTGTATCCGGCAGACTTGAGCGCTTCAAGGTACGCACCGTATTCATCGGTGTTGGTCTTTTTTATAATGATCTCATCGACCGAATTGCCCGTCTTGTAGTAAGAGCCGAATTTTCCGCCGGAGTAAAAAGGTATTGCCGCAAGCTTTTCGTCGCTTGTGCCGTTGAAGTCTATCTCGCTCTTCTCAAGTGAGATCGACTTTGTATCCGTATTCATTCCCTTTCTCATAAGCGTCGTGAGCTTTGAGACCGCGCTGAGATAGCCCGTTGACGTGTATGCGACGATAACTATCTTGTTGCCGACGAGCTTGACGGTATAATCACCGTACCCCAGTCCGTCAAAAGCGCTGCTGCTTTCGTCATATCCAGTTGCGCCTATGAGTATTTCAAACGTTGAATGATCATATGACTGTCCCGGCATAAGAATGTCTTCCTCAAGTGCCAGAGTCCCGTCGTATCCCTGATTGACGCCGAGCTCCTCCATGAAATTCCCCACGGCGGTACGCAGCCGCTTTGCGGCAACGATCTCCGGCGCATCCGAAGAGGAGATATCCGCAGAGCGGACAACACGGACAAGCGCTATCTTACCGTCCTTTATAACATCGAGAGTTCCCGACTCCGGCGCCTCGGATGTACCGACGTCGGACGTGCCGGGCACATCTCCGCCGGTCTTACCGCATGAGCACAGCAGAGCCGCCGATATCAGCAGAAGCGCAAAGAAGAGCGCCGCCGCACGAAACCGATTTTGTTTTTTCATATCTGTTCACCGTACTTTCAGACAGTCCGCGACCGGGCTGCCGTTCGAATATTTGCCGATCGCCCGCGCCGCCGACAATACAACACGACAATCGCAGACATAAATTATAACAGTATTTCTTTCGGTTTTCAAGCGCAATGTAATGTTTTTTTGCGTTTTGCTCCAAAATTTAACCGCGGTTAACAAACAAATAAAATTTCCGAACGTTTTACGGGGCATCCGGTCTCGCACCGGGCGTTGAAAAAACAAAAAAAGAAGCGATCATACGATCGCTTCTTTTTGGAGCTGCTAGTCAGAATCGAACTGACGACCTCATCCTTACCAAGGATGTGCTCTACCGACTGAGCCATAGCAGCAGACCCAACGTGCTATATTATAGCAAAGAACGCCCCGCTTGTCAATACCTTTTCCGCATTTTCCGGATTATTTTTTTATTTTTCGTCACCGGGACAAAAAGACTGTGCTCACAGTCGATATCACCTTGACTCATCTCCCGCGGATGTGATATAATGAAAGCAGAACACTATCCGAAACCGAACGGCAAAAAACAACATGAAAGGAATGATACAGCCCGACTGTATCGCTGAAAAAAATGAAAAGAAACAGACTCTCAATCACAGCAGCCGTATTGCTTTCAACACTTCTGTTCGCCTCATGCGGCACACCGTCACCCGCACCTCAGCCCGGGACCTCCGATGCGGCATCATCCGACATAATTCCCGAAAGCACTTCCTCCGCCGCGACCGGCGAAGGCTCCTCTGACAGCACCGGCACCGCCTCCGCGCCATCGTCTCTGCGCATCCTTGCCATAGGCAACAGCTTTTCGACCGACTGTATGCAGTATCTTTACAACATTCTGAAAAGCGGAGGCGTCAAAGAGGTCGTTCTCGGCAACCTTTATTACGGCGGCTGCAGTCTTGCGCAGCATCTTGACTTTGTTTCAAACAACAAGCCGGTATATAAATACTACAAAAACGTATCCGGCAACTGGGAGCTTACCGAAAGCTACCGTTTTTCCGATGCCGTAAAGGAAGAAAAATGGGATTACATCACCTTTCAGCAGACCTCCAAGACCTGCGGGCTTGAGGCATCATACGGAAAAACTCTCACCTCGCTCGTCGATCTTGTAGAAGCGGCAGCGCCCGACAACGCAAAATTCCTTTGGAACATGACATGGGCATATCAGCAGGACAGCACACACAGCTCTTTCCCGAACTATCAGAAGAGTCAGAAAAAGATGTATGATATGATAATCGACTGCGTGGAGAAATGCATAAAGCCCGAAAAACGTTTTGTAGGGATCATTCCGTGCATGACGTCTATCCAGAACGCCCGCACCTCCTTCCTCGGCGACACGCTGACCCGCGACGGCTTTCATCTTGACTATTACATAGGAAGGTACATTGCCGGTCTCACATGGTTCAGCGCGATCACGGGGCTTTCTCCCGACGCCGTTACATACAACCCCTCGCCCTCAATGATATCCGACAATATGCTTGCCGTCGCACGCGAAGCTGTATCGGACGCAATGAAAACTCCGTATGCGGTCACAAAGTCAAGGATCACCGAAGGCAAGCGCGGCGACGGGACCCCGGCACACGATCCCACGCTGAGCCTCAGCCCCGCCGATTTTTACGAACAGGATAAAAAGACAGCAGCGGCAGCGGGTACCGACCTCAGCGGATATAAGCTTCTCGAATGGGAATACACCGAAAACAGCTACTGGTTCTGCACCAAGGGCACATCGGTCACCACGCCGAAGGCCGGTGCGTCAACGTACAGACAGAACGTATGCACTAAAGTCAAATACAGCACCGCAGATATCCCCGCGGGAGCTCTCTTCTTCTGCGACAGCGGCTGGCAGTACCGTCTCGAGATATTCCCCGCGGAAAACCAAAAGTATTCCGGCACACGCCCCGGCATGATGTCGTCGGGAATGTTCGTGCTGTCTGAAAAATTCCTTGACGGCTGCGGATATATCGCGTGGAACGTGTCGTCCGACCCCAAGAGCGACATTTCGGATATATACGCGCAGGCAGCTTGCCACGTCCGCGTGTACGTCCCGAATAAATGATCTTCCGGACTTCCATCCCCCGGCAGGGCAATGTCCCTGCCGGGGGATTTGTTTTCCGGAACGGAATGCTGAAGGGTGCATCTTGTTGAAGGAAAATCCTTGACAAATCCGTATTCCTATGTTATAATGACCTTGTAAATCAAAAACAAACGCTTTGAACGGGAGGAGTACGCTGTGCGCGCCCAAAGAGAGCAGACGGAAGGTGCAAGTCTGCGGCACACGGCAGCGGAAGTCGCCCGCGAGCGCGGATGGTGACAGCGCCCCGGGCGCCGTAATCATCTGCGGTGTCCGCCGTTACCGGATAAGAGAGTGCGCCGCAAAAGCAAACCGGAAATACCGGAATATCTGCGGCACAAAATCGGGTGGTACCGCGCGTCCTGCGTCCTGATACGGATGCGGGGCTTTTTTGTTTTTCACCCTCAAAAACGAAATCACGAAAGGAACATCATAAAATGGAACAGAATCACGAACTTCCGAAAGTCTATAATCCGCAGGACTTTGAGGACAGAATATACGCCATGTGGTCGGAGAAGGGCTATTTCACCCCCGATCCCAAGGACAATCGTCCTCCCTTCTGCATCGTCATCCCGCCCCCGAACGTCACGGGTCAGCTCCACATGGGGCACGCTCTTGACGAAACGCTTCAGGATATCCTTATCCGCGCAAAGCGCATGCAGGGATACAACACCCTGTGGGTCCCCGGCACAGACCACGCGGGCATTGCAACACAGATAAAAGTGGAAGAATACCTCCGCAAAAACGAGGGCATCACCCGCTATGATCTTGGGCGCGAAAAATTCCTTGAGCGCGTCTGGGCATGGAAGGAGCAGTACGGCAACCGCATTATAAGCCAGCTCAAAAAGCTCGGCTCCTCCTGCGACTGGAGCCGCGAAGCGTTCACAATGAGTGACAGTCTTTCGCACGCCGTGCGCAAGGTCTTTGTTTCTCTCTACAATAAGGGGCTCATCTACCGCGGTCTGCGCATAACGAACGTCTGCCCCCACTGCAACACCGTCATTTCCGACGCGGAGGTCGAGCACAAGGAGATAGAAGGCGCCTTCTGGCACATCAAATACCCTATCAAGGGCGAAGAAGGCAGGTTCGTCACCGTTGCAACGACGCGTCCCGAGACGATGCTCGGCGACACAGCCGTGGCAGTCGCTCCCGATGACGAAAGATACGCCGATCTTGTCGGCAAAACGCTCATCCTGCCGCTCGTCGGACGTGAGATCCCCGTCATCGCCGACGAAAACGTTGACCGCGAGTTCGGCACCGGCTGCGTGAAGATGACCCCCGCGCACGACCCCAACGACTATGAGACCGGTCTCCGTCACAACCTTGAAAACATCATAGTGCTCGACAACACCGCTCACATCAACGAAAACGGCGGAAAGTACCAAGGACTTGACCGCTACGAGGCGCGCCGCCGGATAGTTGCCGACCTTGACGAGCTCGGCTTGCTTGAAAAAGTGGAAAAATGCACGCACAACGTCGCGCACTGCTACCGCTGCGGCACGGTGCTTGAGCCCGTGGCATCCCGCCAGTGGTTCGTGAAGATGAAGCCGCTCGCCGGTCCCGCGATCGACGCCGTCAAGGACGGAAGCATCGCATATGTTCCCGACCGCTTCTCGAAGATATACCTCAACTGGATGGAGAACATCCGCGACTGGTGCATATCGCGTCAGCTCTGGTGGGGACACCGTATTCCCGCCTTCTACTGTGCCGACTGCGGCGAGATGACCGTCTCGGAGGAGGATGTTCACGTCTGCCCGAAGTGCGGCTCTCACAACATGACGCAGGATGAGGACGTGCTCGACACATGGTTCTCCTCTGCCCTTTGGCCCTTCACCACTCTCGGCTGGCCCGAAAAGACAGAAGAACTCAAAAAATACTATCCCACGAGCGTGCTCGTGACCGGCTACGACATCATCACCTTCTGGGTATCCAAAATGATATTCATGGGGCTTGAGTTCATGGGAGAAAAGCCCTTCTCGCACGTTTTCATTCACGGTCTTGTGCGCGACGCACAGGGACGCAAAATGTCCAAATCCCTCGGCAACGGCATTGACCCGCTTGAGATAATCGACAAATACGGCGCCGACGCGCTGAGATTTGCACTTGTGACCGGCAACAGCCCCGGAAACGATATGCGTTTTTCGGATGAAAAGATCGAAGCTGCCCGCAACTTTGCCAACAAGCTATGGAACGCCTCGCGCTTTGTCCGCATGAACCTCACGATAGACAACTGCTCCCTGCCCGCCGCCGAAAAGCTTGCCCCCGAGGACAAGTGGATACTCACCCGCTTCGGCGAGCTTGCGGACTCGGTCAACGCCTCGCTTGAAAAATTCGAGGTCGGCGTTGCGCTCTCGGCGATCTACGATTTCACATGGGATGTATACTGTGACTGGTATATAGAGCTCACAAAGGCTCGTCTCGCCGCAAAGGATACCGAAGAAAACCGCACGGCACAGAGCGTACTCGCATATGTTCTTATCGGAACGCTCAAGCTCCTCCACCCCTTCATGCCCTTTATCACAGAGGAGATATATTCATCTATGCCGCACAGCGGCGATGCCGAAAGCATCATGATCGCCGAATATCCCAATGCGGATCCCACGCTCAGCTTCCCCGCCGACGCCGAAAAGACCGAGCGCCTCATCGCCGTCATCAAGGCGATACGCGCGCGTCGCACCGAGATGAACGTCGCCCCCTCGCGCAAGACAAAGGTTTATATCGAAACAAAGTATGCCGATTCCTTCGGCAAGGCGACCTACGCGTTCTTTGAACGTCTGGCATCCGCATCCGAGGTAGATGTAGCCGAAAGCTTTACGGGCGTCATCGGCGCCGACGATGCCGCACAGATAATCACCGACTCCGCTACGGTATACCTGCCGCTCTCCGAGCTTATAGACACAGCCAAGGAGCGCGCACGTCTTGAGGGCGAGCAAAAGCGCGTGACCTCCGAGATAGCACGACTCTCGGGCAAGCTTGCAAACGCCGGATTCGTGTCAAAGGCTCCCGCAGCAGTTGTCGAGGGCGAACGCGCCAAGCTTGAAAAATACCGCGAGACCCTTTCCGGCATCGAAGCGGCTCTTGCCAAGCTGAAATAACCCGGCAATACAATCGACCAAAATACCCCGGAAGATCACGAGAATAAACAGCCTCGCGTTTTTCCGGGGTTTTAATAAAAACAAAAGGAGACACACGCCATGAAAAAACGTTCACGCACGCTAATCTGCATTCTGACAGCCCTGCTTGCGGTCGCAATGCTCCTCATGACCTCATGCGGGAAGGGATCCGACAGCGGTATTGACCGCGACAACGCCTCATCCGGGTACTACGGAGATAAAGCGTCGGGCACGGAAGAAGCATCGCCTGCGCCGGGGTTGCTCGACACGCCCGACGGCGACGGAACGCAGAAGCTGATAAGGACCTGCACCGTCGAAGCCGAAACGCGCGATTTCGACGCTGCCTCCGCATCGCTCAACGAGCGTATATCCCGATTCGACGGATATGTTGAAAGTCAAAAATCGAGCGGCTCCTCATACGGCGCGTCAAAAAGCTCAAGGCTGCTCACCGTGACCGTCCGCATCCCCGCCGATAAATTCGGCGATTTTGTGACGGGGCTCGGCGACATAATGAATGTGACCTCTGCCGCGTCAAACGTCGAAAACGTCACCGAGACATATTACGACGCCGAGGCACGCCTTGCCACACTGAAGGCGGAACGTGAAAGCCTGCAGAAAATGATGGCATCCCTCGACAATGCCAAGCAGTATGACTTTTGGCTGACGCTGCAAAAACGGCTGTCCGAGACAGAGCAGGACATCGCCTCGCTTGAGGCAAGACTGCGCAGCTACGACAACCGCGTGGCATATTCGACCGTCACGCTCACGATGCGCGAGGTGATCGAATTTACGCCGACCGAAACGCCGACGTTCGCCGCCCGCATCTCAAAGGCATTCACGTCAAGCTGGAGGAGCTTTGCGGAGTTTTGGCAGGACTTTGCGGTGTTCTTCGTTTCGGCGCTCCCGACGCTCTGTGTAATTGCCGTCATCGCCGTAACGGTCATCATTATCGTCGTCGCTTCGGCAAAGAAAAGAAAAAATAAAAACTGATCCGACGAAAAATCCCTGTCGCGCAGCAGCGCGGCAGGGATTTTTTGTCTTGCCCTCTCAAAGAGCCTTGGTATCGTTTTCTTCGACGACTTTTGCAATGAAGTCGGAAAGCGCGGAAACACCGAGATCGCCCGCCTTGCGGGAACGAACGGCGACCGTTCCGTCCTCACGCTCCTTGTCGCCGACGACAAGCATATAGGGCACCTTTTCAAGCTGTGCCTGACGGATCTTGTAGCCGATCTTTTCGTTTCTCGCATCGACCTCCGCACGCAGACCCGCTTTGTCAAGCGCATCATACACGCGGCGCGCATATTCCTCATGCTCCGCACCGATGGGCAGGATCTTGACCTGGACCGGCGAGAGCCAGAGCGGGAACGCACCTGCAAAGTGCTCGGTAAGGATACCGATAAAGCGCTCGATGGAACCGAACACCACGCGGTGGATCATAACGGGACGGTGGCGCTCGTTGTCGGCACCGACGTATGTGAGGTCAAATCTCTCGGGCAGGTTCATATCGAGCTGGATCGTGCCGCACTGCCATGTTCTGCCGAGGCAGTCACGGACGTGGAAGTCGATCTTGGGGCCGTAGAACGCACCGTCGCCCTCGTTGATAACGTAGGGCTTGCCTATCTCGTCAAGCGCACCCTTGAGTCCGTTCGTGGCAAGCTCCCACATCTCGTCGGAGCCTATGCTGTTTTCGGGACGGGTGGAAAGCTCGATGGTATAAGGCAGACCGAAGGTGGTGTATACCTGATCTATCAGCTTGTAAACGCCGATGATCTCATCCTTTATCTGCTCGGGCGTCATGAAGATGTGAGCATCGTCCTGCGTGAAGCAGCGCACTCTCATAAGACCATGGAGCGCGCCCGAAAGCTCGTGACGGTGGACAAGTCCCAGCTCACCGCAGCGGCAGGGCAGCTCCTTGTAGCTCCAGAGCTTGCGCTTGTAAACAAGCATTCCGCCGGGGCAGTTCATCGGCTTGATGGCATAGTCCTCGCCGTCGATCTGGGTGGTGTACATATTCTCACGGTAGTGATCCCAGTGCCCCGAGGTCTCCCAAAGCTGGCGGTTGAGTATCATAGGAGTCTTTATCTCCTCATAGCCCGCCTTGCGGTGGATCTGGCGCCAGTAATCCTCAAGCAGATTGCGCAGGATCATTCCCTTCGGATAGAAGAAGGGGAAGCCGGGACCCTCGTCCATGATATCGTAAAGATCGAGCTCACGTCCGAGCTTGCGGTGGTCGCGCTTTTTCGCCTCCTCAAGGAATTCAAGATACTTCTTCATTTCTTCCTTGTTCGGGAATGCTATGCCGTATACGCGCTGAAGCATTTTATTCTTCTGGTCGCCCTTCCAGTATGCGCCCGTGCACTGCGTGAGCTTTACAGCCTTGACGGTACCGGTCGAGAAAAGGTGCGGTCCGGCGCAGAGATCGACAAATTCGCCCTGGCGGTAGAAGCTGATCACCGCGTCGTCGGGCAGCTCGTTGATAAGCTCTACCTTATAGGGCTCGCCGCGCTCGGTCATAAACTTCACCGCTTCCTCGCGGGGCAGCTCAAAGCGTTCTATCTTCAGATTTTCCTTTATGATCTTCTTCATTTCGGCTTCGAGCTTTTCAAGCACGTCGGGCGTAAAGCTAACGTCGCTGTCAAAGTCATAATAAAACCCGTTTTCGATGGCGGGGCCTATCGTCAGCTTGATCTCCGGGTAAAGTCTCTTTACCGCCTGCGCAAGAATGTGCGCCGCGGTGTGACGGTAAACGTGTTTGCCGTCCTCGCTCTCGAATGTGAGCAGCTCAACGTCCGCATCGCCGTCTATGACGTGCGTCAGCTCCGTGAGCTTGCCGTTCACCTTGGCGGCAATATGCTCGCGGGTGATGATACCCGCCGCGCGCGCAGCGTCGTAAACGCTTATCGGTGCGTCGGATGTGAAAACGTTTTCACCGAATCTGATATTCATTTTTCCCTCCGTAGTGCATGGATGCACTGTTTGAAATAATTATTTTTGATCTTGAATTTATAAAAAAGCACACCCCGGCAGTCATAACGACTGTTCGGGGTGTGGCAATTTACCGCACGGTTCCACCCGAGCTTTTAACTCTTGCTGCAAATGCAGATATTCATACCGGCAGATCGGGTGGTATTTCCGCAGTGTGCGTGAGGAACTCTCAGCGGTGTCCCCTCTCTGTACACGCTCATCTGCGGGAACTTGTCCCGACGCAATTACCGCCAACGGCGGCAGATCATTTTCCGCTGTTCAGCTTCGAATGCGGATTGACATATTCACGCCAGTTAAGATCGCCTCTGTCGAGAGCGATTATAAGCGCCTCGGCAGTCGCAATGTTCGTGGCAACGGGAATATTGTAAAGATCGCACATCCTGAGCAGCTCCTGCTCACGCTCGTTGAGCACCGACTGTGGACGTGTGTCGCGGAAATCAAGCAGAAGGTCGATCTCATTGTATGCAATGCGGAGCGCTATCTGCTCCTCGCCTCCCTGACGCCCTGTAAGCAGGCGCTCTATATTGAGTCCGGTAGCATCGGTGATACACTTTGCGGTTATGCTCGTGGCGCAAAGGTTATGCTTGCTGAGTATTCCGCAATAAGCAATACAGAACTGCGTCATCAGCTCCTTTTTAAGGTCGTGGGCTATGATTGCTATTTCCATTCCGATACCGTACCTTTCTCAACTATTTGCGCCGCGGGCGCATCGAATGTCATTTATTTTCAAGTGTAAAGCAGCTTTCTGCGTTTTCTTTCGGGCATTCCGGACATAAGCGGAACCTGCTCCTCGGAGCATAGCCTCGCAGCCGTCTCGCGGAACGCGGCTGCGGCATCCCGGCAGCCCTTTTTAACCTTTATACCCTTCTTTGTCGGCTTTCCGTCAACGCACAGCCGACCTTTTTCCTGCTCCGCCGCAAGCAGCGGGGACGCGGGGATAACACCGAGAAGTTTTATGTGAGTTTTGTCGATAAGCTCGTTGATGCCCAGACGATCGCCCGCAAGCACCGCATCGGCATCAAACATATTTATGACGAGATACTGCCCGTCCACACCGAGCCCGTCAAGTATGTAACCCATCTTTTCGGCACCGCGTACAGACGTCGGCTGATGCGTTGCGACTATTATCGCACCGTCGGCAACCTTTGCAACAACGGAAAGTATCCCCTCCGCCGCACCGGGAGTGTCGATTATAACGACACCGGCATTGACCGAATCGGCAGCACGGTCGACCGCGCGGCAGAACTGCTCTGCAGTGAAGGCGCAGCCGCCGGTGAGCGGTGCGGAAATGAAAAACAGCTCGTCGCTGCGGTCCGTGCGGATCGTTGCACGGTCGGGAGCCACACGCTCCGCCGCAAGATCGCAGATGTCGTAAAGAACACTGTCCTCGCATCCGAGTATGAGATCGAGCGATCTGTTCGAAAAGTCGCAGTCTATCAGGAGCGTCCTGTGCCCTTCAAGCGCCAGCGCAGCCGCCAAATTTGCGGCAACGGTGGACTTGCCGACACCGCCCTTGCAGGAGGTAACTATATATGTCTGTCGCCCGCAAGCGCCCATATCCGTCACCGTACCTTTCCGAGCGAAACTTATCGGTATTATTATACCACACAAGACAGTCGGATGTCAATTGTATTTTTACTTTTTTTGCTGTTTTGTGATCCGCCCGCAATGCTCAGTATAATGACGTTAAAACAGAACGGGTGCCGCGCGCAGCGCGGCACCCGTTCTCTCTCACCGGGAAAAACCGTCGGGGTAAACGGCACGTGCACCTCCGATGAGCTTCGGGCGCGTACGTGCGGTCGTTACCGCCGCAAAGCCGACAGTGCGTTGAGTCGTGCGCACCGGGACTGCAACGGGTCTCAGGTGCATTCCGATAAGGGTGAGCCCTATATCTATTCCCGCGTGTGCCGCAATGCTCTCGACCATCACGGGGTCGTTCATCGAGTCATACACCTTTGTCGCCCATGAGCCGCCCGCATGGGGCTGCGGACGCACGCACACCTCGCATAGACCGTACTTTTCGGCGCAGGCACGCTCGACCACAAGGGCACGATTGAGGTGCTCGCAGCATTGCGCGGCAAGGAATATACCTTTCTCAGCCAATACGGGTGCAACGGCATCCCATATCGCCGTCGCAGCATCCGATGAGGAATTCTTCCCTATCGTACCGCCGACGACCTCAGAGGTCGAGCAGCCTATGACAAGGATGTCGCCCCGCCTCAGCCCCGCGACCTCAAGCAGCTCGCCGAGCACCGAGGCAGCCTCTGATCTTATCTGCGTCATCATCTGTACGGAATCTGTCATTTCAGAAATATCTCCCGATCAAAAAATTTTATCAGCCGCGATAGGCATCCTCATCGCAGAAGACCATGAGATTCTTGTGTCTGCGAAGCATGGTCACGGGCACGTGAGGATCCTCGGGCGCGTTTATGAGCGCCATAAGTGCGTTGTGTTTGTTCTTGCCGGAAGCCACAAGTACGACACCCGCGGCATCCAGAATGTTGTCGATGCCCATCGTTATCGCGTGGCGCGGCACATCGTCGCGCGACGCAAAGAAACGCGAGTTTGCATCTATCGTGCTTTCGGTCAGTGCAGTCAGGTGCGTTCCGCCGATAAGCTTATCGGCAGGCTCGTTGAAGCCGATATGTCCGTTCTGCCCCACACCGAGAAGCTGAATTCCTATACCGCCCGCAGCCTTGATCTCGGCATCATATTCGCGGCAAAATGCATCGGGATCGGCTGCCGTTCCGTCCGGAACATATGTATTTGCCTTGTTGATATTAACGCGGTCAAAAAGATGCCGGTCCATAAAATAACGGTAGCTATGATCGTTATCGGGCGTTATGGGATAGTATTCGTCAAGGTTGTATGAGGTTATTCCCGAAAAATCAAGCTCGCCCTTTTCGTATTTTTCAACGAGGCAGTCATAAAGTCCTTCGGGGGAAGAGCCTGTTGCAAGCCCCAGTATTCCGTGGGGGTTCTTTTTGATATAGTCGGCAAAGACCTCTGCGGCTTTGCGGGACATTTCCGCATAATCGCGGCAGACTACGATCGAATCCGTGATGCTCATGATTTTAACAATTCCTTTCGTGTCACAAAAGCAGCCGAATGCTTCGGCATATCTGACACTACAATTATATATCAAAATCAGGCATTTGGCAAGTACCGTGAGTAAAAAATGTCGTTTTTAGTGGCAAAAAACGCAATTTCGCATGGCAATCCGTTACCGCAACGCAGCAAACTCCCGACGGGCGGATTCATTTTTCCTTCGAGACGCGTGCAAGCCACTTGTCATACAGCTTCCCGAGCCCGAATTTAAAGCAAAGCAGCATTCCGAACACGGCTCCGACCGCCGCCTGAAGCACCTGATACGGCAGTTTGATCAGCGCATACTCAGGCGTGCTGTAAATAAACGCCCTGCCGAGAGAATATCCGACCACCATTATCACGGCGCCGACCGCTACACCTATGCCGGACGAAAGTACACGGTGCTTCTTCATCACATAATGTGAGAAAAGCGATATCACGACCGCCTGCAGACCGTGCGTTGCGAGCGACACGAACATGGGCAGCGGGTAAAATAGCAGATCGCCGAGAAATGCCCCTACTCCGCCGACCATAAAAGCGGCAAGCGGATCGAGCAGGATCGCCGCTGTGCATATCACGATATCATTCAGGTACAGATGCCCGCCGGGCACGGGTATGCCGAACGAGCTCATTATTACATTCAGTGCCGTGAACATTGCAGTCGAGCAGATCCACAGCGTAGTTTTTTCTTTACTGATTTTTTTCTGCATTTTTTCATTTTCTCCTTGTCATCTTCGAGCAAATAGTATATAATAATTTCTGGTGATGTTAAATAGCCAGAAACGGAGAAAATAATATATCCAGATGAAATATGCCGTAAACAAAGAGGAAAGGCCCGTCTATCTTCAGTTATACCGCCTGATAAGAGACGACATTATCGGCGGTGTATTTCCGCACGGCAGCAGGCTGCCGTCAAAAAGGCTGCTCGCCGAAGAGTCCGGCGTGAGCACGCCGACCGTCGAACACGCATATGCGCTTTTGTGCGACGAGGGCTATGCAGAATCACGTGAGCGCAGCGGATTTTTCGTTATTTTCCGCAAAGACGACGGCTTTGCAGTCTCGGCTCCCGTCTGCCGCGAAAAAGAAACACCGATAGTGCAGGGCTCTTCATATCCCGTTTTTTCCGTCGCAACGCTCAGTCGCACCATGCGGCACGTTCTTTCCGAACGGCAGGACACGATACTCGAGCGCTCCCCCGGTCAGGGCATGGCAGAGCTGCGCGGGGCGATACGTGATTATCTCGCCCGCAACCGCGGCATAAAAGTGGATACCGACCAAATAGTGATAGGGTCCGGCGCCGAATATCTCTACGGCCTCACCGTCGATCTTTTCGGCAGAGACAAAATATACGCCATAGAGACTCCGTCATACGAAAAGATAGGTCAGATATACAGCGCCGCGGGAGTGACATGCGAGGCTTTGCCGCTTTCGGCAGACGGCATCGACAGCGACGCTCTTGCCGCCTCTCGCGCCGACATTCTGCACACCACGCCGTACCGCAGCTACCCCAGCGGTGTCACGGCATCGGCATCAAAAAGGCACGAGTACATCAGATGGGCGGAGCGCGGAGAACGTTATATACTCGAATCCGACTACGGCTCAGAGTTCTCTGTCGCCTCACAGCCACTCGAAACGCTTTTTGCGCTCTCGCGCCGTGACAACGTGATCTATCTCAACACATTTTCAAAGACCATATCACCGTCCTTGCGTGTTGGATACATGGTTCTCCCCCACCGCTTGACCGAGGTCTTTCATCGTAAGCTCGGCTTTTTATCCTGTACCGTTCCGACCTTCGAGCAGCTCGTGCTTGCGGAGCTTATAGAAAACGGAGATTTCGAACGTCACATAAACCGCGTGCGCAGAAGCAAGCGACGCGAGCTTACCGCAAAAAAGGAATGACAAAATCGGGGCTGCCGCACGTCGGTGCGGCAGCCCTTTTTTAGCTTTAAGATTAAATCACTCTGCGTCGACAGGAGCGTCCTCGGCATTTTCCTCCGCGTTCTCGGCTTCCTCTTCGAGTACCGCACGGATGGAAAGGCTGACTCTCTGCTGCTCGTCATCGATCTTGATGATCTTTACGCGAACGGTCTGACCGACCTCAAGCACATCTGCGGGGTTCGCAACGCGGGTCAGGGCGATCTGGGACACGTGGATAAGACCGTCAACATCATCGGTGATGCGTGCGAACGCACCGTAGGGCATGATGCTGGAGATCGTTACGTCAAGCTCGTCGCCAAGCTTGTACAGCGAGTTGAAAACGTGCCACGGGTGCGTCTCCTCGGTCTTGTAGCCGAGAGAGATCTGCTTCTTCTCGGGATTGTAGGACTTGACGAAAACGTCAAGCTCATCGCCGAGCTTAAGGATGTCGGAGGGCTTATGTATAGGTCTCCAGGACAGATCCTTTTTGTGAAGCATACCGTCAACACCGCCGAGATCAACGAACACGCCGTAATCGGTCATGCCGCGTACAACACCGTGATAGTGCTTGCCGACCTCTATCTCGGACCAGAACTTCTCCTCAAGCGCACGGCGCTCTTCCCTTGCGGCAGCGCGGATAGAACCGATAACGGTCTTGCCCTGCTGCTTGACCTCGATCACCTTGAACTTGACGGTCTTGCCGACAAGCTGAGAGAGATCTGCGTCCTTGGGGAGCGCGGTCTGGGACGCGGGGATGAACACACGGGCACCCATAACGGAAGCCACAACGCCGCCCTTTACCGCTTCGGTGACAGTGGATTCAAGGGTCTCGTTGTTCTCCTTGGCTTCGGCGATCTTGTGCCAGTTCTTGTCAAGGTCAGCACGCTTCTTGGAAAGCATAGCGCAACCGTCCACGTCGCTGACGCGGATAACGAATGCATCTATTGTGTCGCCGACCTTGTACAGCTCGCTCAGCTTTACAGAAGCATCGTCTGTAGTCTGATCGGCGGTCAGTATACCGGTGACTTTAGCGCCGAGATCAAGCTTCATTTCCTGATCGCTGATGGCGATAACTGTACCGGTAACGGTGTCTCCTGTATTTAAAGTTTTGAACGCTGAGTTGAGCATTTCGTCAAAGTTTTCACCTTCAATTTCAACCTTGTCGATCTTGGTTTCGCTCATTGTTTTGAATACCTCCTCTATTATGTCGTCGGGCGTTGAAGCACCCGCGACAATTCCCACCTTTTGGTGAGTGTTCGGAGCAATGCTGCCGAGCTCTCCCGCATCCGCGATCCTCAGGGTATTATCGCAGACCGAGCGGCAGACAGCCGCGAGCTTCGATGTGTTGGAACTGTCCTGTCCGCCGATAACTATCATCAGATCACACATCTCGCCCAGCTTTTCCGCCTCAAGCTGACGCAACTCCGTAACATTACATATTGTATCAAAAATTATCGCGTTTGTACATAGGTTTTCGATAATTTCCTGACTTTTTTTCCACTCGGATAATTTCTGAGTGGTCTGAGCTGCCATTATTTGTTTGTTGTTTATGCTTCCGTCCAACTTTTTGAGTTTCAGGCCTTCAAGAAGTCCGGCGGAATCCGAATAAGCATCTTTTCTGCCGTCAAAGTAGCTCATTATGCCCCGCACCTCGGGGTGATCGGCAGAACCTATGAGGATGAACTCATTGCCGCCGCCCGAATTCTCTGCGGCGATGCGATGGATCTTTTTCACATACGGGCAGGTACAGTCCACATAGTGAAAGTGGGGATGCTCCCCGGCGGCAGCCGCGAGCTGTTCCTCGGTCTCCTTCGTGACACCGTGCGCGCGTATGAACACATATGTGTCGCCGTCGCCCACGTCGCTCGCGTTTGCGACCGCAGGTATATCAGCCTCGGATATCGCCCTGACGCCGGCGCTCTCGAGCCTTGCCGTATAGCTGTCGTTATGTATTAGCTTGCCGAGCGTGTACAGCCTGTCTCCCGGCTTTTTATCCTCTATCGCCTTCCCCACACGATCCGTCGCACGGCGCACGCCGAAGCAAAAGCCTGCGCTCTCGGCGACACGGACAAAGCCGCCCTCGGGAAAGGTCTTCTCATATTTCCACTTCATTCGTCACCTTCCGTACCGCCGCCGCAGCCGCCGAGCTCGCAGATGCGCGCAAAAATGTACTTTGATATATACGCGGCATCCTTTGCGTGCTCGCCGCCGCCCGTGTATTCATCGTAAGGTATCGGTTTGCCGATTATCACACGCACTGGGCGCAGAAAGCCGGGCTTGTTGCCGCGCACCTTCAGAAAGACCGGCAGCACCTGTGCGTGCGAATGCGAGCAGATGAAGCCGACACCGCTGCGCACCGGCGTCGTTGACGGATCTACACCGGGACGCCTTGTCCCCTGGGGGAACATTCCGACAGAACAGCCGCTCTCAAGCATTTTTACGGTCTTGAGCACAACTCCCGCATCGGCACCGGAGCGGTCAACTGGATACGCACCGAGTGCCTTTATGCACGGTGCGAGCACCGGCACGCCGAAAAGCTCTTTTTTTGCCATATACCTCGGCTGCTGCCGCCTTGTCGCGGCACATATGATTATAGGATCGACCGCCGAAATATGGTTGGCGCATACGATATACGGACCCTCCGAGAGCTTCGGTTCATTTTTTCTTCCCTTCGTAAAGACAAGAAAGATCACGCGTGCGAACCACGCAAAAATAAAATGACATACAGCGTAGAATCTGCTCTTCAATTTGCCGGCACCTCCGCACTGTCGGGGATCGCCACTCCCTTTTCGCGCATAAGCCTCAAAGCTGCCTCAACGCTCATTTCCGGCGTAAAACCGGAATTGTCGAGCAGGATGGCGTCGGGAGCCGCGCGAAGCGGTGCAATGTCGCGCTCGCTGTCGCGGCGGTCACGTTCCTTTATCTCGGAAAGCATCCTGTTGAAATCCACTTCGGCACCGCGCTCCGCAAGCTCGCGGCAGCGTCTTTCGGCGCGTTCCTCGGCAGACGCCGTAAGAAAGAACTTCACGTCCGCATCGGGCATTATGACCGTACCTATGTCCCTGCCGTCCATCACAACACTTTCGCGCCGCGCAATGTCTCTTTGCGTCTCAAGCAGAAAGGCACGCACCTCGGGTATCGCGGAGACTGCGGAGGCATATGCCGATATATCGTTTTCCCTTATCGCGTCCCCGAGAGGTCTGCCGTTCAGATACATCATCTGCACGCCGTCCTCAAACGCGGCTCTTATCTCCGTATTTTCGAGCATTTTCACGACCGCACCGCGGTCGTCGGGACCGATTCCCGCCTCACGTGCGGCATAACCGACCGTGCGGTAAAGCGCACCGGTGTCAAGGTAATTTATCCCGAGCTTTGCGGCAAGCCCTTTTGCAAGCGAGCTTTTTCCGGCGCCGCTCGGACCGTCGATCGCAATGCGTATCATTATATAAGACTCCTTTTATGCCGCCGATGTTTCACTCCCGCGGCACTGTTTACATTTTATTTACAATTCAAACTCCGCAACGCTGCGGCGCATCAAAGATCATTATTCCCCGCCGATGCCGCCGCAATACCTGCGGCATGACCGGTAGACCATGCTATCTGAAGATTGTACCCGCCGGTGTAGCCGTCAACATCAATAATCTCACCCGCAAAATACAGCCCCGGCACAAGCTTCGACTCCATCGTCTTCGGGTCAAGCTCCTTAACGGACACGCCGCCCGAGGTCACGACCGCCTCTTCGATCGGACGCAGCCCCTTGACAGGTATGCGGAGCGCTTTCATCGTTTCAACTATCACCGCACGTTCGGCGCGTGTGACCGAGTTTGATTTTTTCGTCGGATCGATCCCCGTGAGATCTACAAACGGTTTTATAAGTTTTTGGGGCAGAAGTCCGCCGAGCGAATTTTCAAGATCGCGGTTTCGGTATTTTTCGAGGTCGGAAACTATGCGCCTGTCGAGCGTCGCGACATCAAGTGCGGGCTTCAGGTCGATCACCGCCTCATAACTCGCCCCCGGCTTTCTCATCACAGCCGATGCCGAAAGAATGAGGGGTCCCGACATTCCGAAATGCGTGAACAGCATCTCACCGAACCCCGAATACACCGGCTTCGGCTTTCCGTCCTCTCTTACCGTCAGGGCAATATTCTTCAGTGTGAGCCCCATACACCCGGCGCATAGCGGCATATCCGACTCTACCGGAACGAGCGACGGCGAAAGCGGCGTCACGGTGTGACCCAGGGCACGCGCAAAGCGGTACCCGTCCCCGGTCGAACCGGTGCGCGGATATGACATACCGCCCGTAGCTATCACAACACGGTCGAAACGGCGCGTACCTACCGCGGTCTCTACGGTAAATCCGCCGTTCGGATCGGCATATACATTTTCTACGCGTGCGTGTACCGTGCGGCAGCCGGAAGAATCCACCTCGCGCGCCAGCGCGAAAACGATATCCCCCGCCCTGTCGGAAACGGGAAAAACACGTCTGCCGCGCTCGACCTTGAGCGGCACGCCGAGCCCTTCAAAATATTCCTTCACATCGTGCGGACCGAACGCCGCAAACGACGCGAACATGAACCGCGGATTGCGCGGGACATTTTCAAGAAATTCATCGCGCGTGCAGTCGTTCGTAAGATTGCACCTACCCTTGCCTGTGATGCCGAGCTTGCGCCCTCTTTTTTCCTCGCGCTCAAAAAGAGTGACCGCCGCACCAAGCCTTGCGGCTGTGGCGGCGGTCATCATTCCGGCGGCGCCGCCGATAACCGCAACAGACGTGCGCGCCGCCGCACCTCCGGCTGTATCTCCGCGCACCTCAGCTCTGAGTTTTGTCATAGACATCGTATTCGTCCCAGATATGCTCCAGCTTTTCAAGCCGCTCTCTTACCTCGTCGGGCTTTTTGCGTGCAACGGCGACGATAACGGCATTGATTATGGACAGCGGTGCTACAAGAGAGTCAACGAAAGAGACCATGTCGCTTCTTGCAAGCAGGAGCTGATCTGCTCCCGCCGCAATGGGCGACTGTCCGCTGTCGGTTATGGAAATGACGTCGGCACCGGTGCTCGACGCATATTCGACGGCGTTTATGATACGCTTCGAATAACGGGGAAAGCTTATCGCTATCAGAACATCGTCGGGCCCGATGTTCATTATCTGCTCGAACATTTCGCTTCCTGAGGTCGTCTGCACGAACTTCACATTGTCAAGTATCATTCTGAGATTGAAATTCAGAAATCCCGCAAGAGTCGAGGATGAACGCACGCCGATTATGTATATAGACTTTGCCGACACGATCTTATCAACGGCCGTTTCAAACGATTTCCGATCGATCTCATCAAGTGTGCGGCGTATTTTTTCGGCGTCGGCGCCGAGTATCTTGTCAAGCACGTCGTCGTCTCCGATAAGACTGTTCGTCACGTCCACTCTCTGGACCGCCGTGAGACGTGTGCGGATAAGCTCCTGAAGCGCACGCTGCATTTCGGGATATCCGTCAAAGCCCACCTCAATGGCAAAACGCACAACGGTGGACTCCGAAACTTCAACTATCGAACCGAGCCTTGACGCGGTCATATATGCCGCCTTGTCATAATGGTCGAGAATATATCTTGCTATCCTCTTTTGTCCCTTTGAAAATTCGGACATCCGCTCTTCCATGATGACGAGTAAATTTTTATTCATATATAATACTCCCCGGACGCTTCATTGTTTATTCGGTTAAATTATATCCCCCGTTTCATGTTTTGTCAAGTCATTTGGCAGACCTTTTACGTCATTTATGCACAATAACGCCGCATGCGCCGCAAAACCGACTGCCCGTGACGCATTCACTCAGCTGGGCACAAAAACTCCGTTTCGTCGCATTGCACAAAAAGACGCGGCGATAATCGTGAAATTTTTCCCGTCAAAAATCGACATTTCCTATTTACAAATCGGCGCGGATGTGGTATCATAAAGGAAACCGGATCAACTGATGTCGGCAGATGCGCGCAGTTCTGATGCAGGAGCAATTCAATATCGCGTAAACACGGTGGGTGTCCACGGGTTTGCGTGCTGTGCGCCGCTATGCCTCATAAACGAGACGTGGCGGTATTTTTTTGCGGATGCGAAGAAGAAACGCTCAATGCGGCGGGAGACTTGAAACGGAAATAATGCGGCGCCCGCGCAGACGGCGGCGCCAATCGGAGGTTTTTATGCAACTCACTTACGGTGTCAAAGACAGACCCAAGTTCGGACAGGTCATAGTGTTCGCGCTTCAGCAGCTCCTTGCCATCCTCGCGGCGACCATAGCGGTGCCCACCATCATCGGACACGGTATGTCCCAGTCGGCAGCGCTCTTCGGCGCAGGTGTCGGAACCATCGTTTATCTGCTCTTCACCAAATTCAGAAGCCCCGTATTTCTCGGAAGCTCCTTCGCATTCCTCGGTTCAATGGCAACAGCCTTTGCCGGCGCAGCCACAGCCGCTGCCGGATATGCCGGACTCGTCATCGGCGCGGCGTTCGCAGGTCTTGTGTACGTCGTTATCGCCATCATCGTCAAGCTCTGCGGTGTCGCATGGATAGATAAGGTCATGCCCGCCGTCGTTATCGGTCCCACCGTTGCGATCATCGGTCTCTCGCTCGCGGGCAACGCCGTAGGCGATCTTTACAAGGGCGCCGTCACCGTCGAGTCGGTCGCGGTCGCTTCTCCCTACCTTGCCATCCTTTGCGGACTCGTCACCCTCGGCGTGACCATCATCTGCTCGGTATACGGCAAGAAGTTCCTTAAGATGATCCCCTTCATCATCGGCATCGTAGCCGGATACGCGGTAGCCGCGGTATTCACCGTCATCGGCAATGTCGCAGGCATCGACGCCCTCAAGATCATCAACTTCTCGCTCTTCGAAAGCATGGAGTGGGTCCCCAGCTTCACCTTCGTACAGGCGTTCAAGGGCTTTGCCGACATTGACGCCGCTTACATAGGCACGGTTGCCGTGGCATACGTCCCCGTCGCCTTCGTGGTCTTTGCCGAACACATCGCGGACCACAAGAACCTCTCCACCATCATCGAGCACGACCTGCTCAAGGATCCCGGACTTTCCAACACCCTTCTCGGTGACGGCGTGGGCTCCATGGTCGGCGCCGTCTTCGGAGGCTGCCCCAACACCACCTACGGTGAATCGGTCGGCTGCGTCGCCATCTCGGGCAACGCCTCTGTCGTAACGATAGTTGCCACCGCGGTGCTCTGCATGCTTGCCGCCTTCGTCGCTCCCTTCACGACCTTCCTTGCGACAATTCCTCCCTGCGTAATGGGCGGTGTGTGCATCGCGCTTTACGGCTTCATCGCAGTGTCCGGTCTCAAGATGATACAGACCGTTGACCTCGGCGACAACCGCAACCTCTTCGTAGTATCGGTCATCCTCATCGCCGGTGTCGGCGGACTCACCGTCAGCTTCGGCCCCGTGACCGTCACAGAGGTCGCCTGCGCCCTCATCCTCGGCATCCTGACCAACATCATGGTCAACAGAAAGAAAGACAAGAAGGAAGAAGAATAATTCCCCTTCCGTAAAAAATGCTCCCGCGCATCGTCGGTGCGCGGGAGCATTTTTTAGCATCTATTGACCTTTATTCGAAACCGCCCCAGCCAGCCGAGCGACTCAACCGCGCCAGCGGCGGTATTCCTCATAAAGCATGGCACAAACGCCGACGTCACGGTACTCCCCGCCTATCTTCAGCGAGCCGCGCATCGTACCCTCATACTTCATGCCGATCTTTTCCATGACCTTGCGCGAGGCTACATTGCCATCCATATATTTGGCTTCGATGCGATTCAGCCCCAACTCGTCGAACCCGAACCGTATCACTCTGCGCGCCGCTTCTCCGGCGATCCCTCTGCCGCGGAATTCGGGATTGATAACATACCCTATCTCCGCCGAGTTGTTAGAATAATCAAACCGCGTAAACCCGCAGGTGCCGATCATCTTGTCGGACGGCTCACCGTCCTCATGCCAAATGACAGCCCAGTCAAAAAACTCGCCCGCGCGGTATCTTGTAAGTATGTATTCGAGATATTCCTTGGTGTATTCCCTGTTTGGGTGAGGCTGCCATGTCAGATAACGCGTCACATCGGCGCGGTGAGCATATTCGTACATATCGTATGAATCCGCCACCCTCAGCCCGCGCAGCACAAGGCGCGGAGTGGCAAGCTGCGGAATATGCGAAAAAATCCTGAGAGTATCCTTCTGTGTCATCACGCGGCATCCTTTTTACAGAGTCTTCGTTGAGTATGGGTATATTATACTACCGCGCAGACTTCAATTCAAGTGGTTTGGAAGATTTTTTCAGCTTTTTTGCGTCTCTTTTTTATTGTCGGGGGTTTATTTTGACAAAAAAATGTGATATACTTAAATGAGTATATACATAAAGGATGCCGCGCGCGGCATAACGGTAAAATCATGCGCCTTGATACGCTTCTCGAGCTTGCAAAAATAAAAAACAATTCCGAAAAAGACATAACCGGGTACACTGTCGGCAACGTGTGCTGCGATTCGCGCCGCGCCGACGGCAGCTCGGTCTTTGTCTGCGTGAGCGGAGCCGCCGCGGACGGTCATATCTTCGCGCCGTCCGCCTACGGACACGGCTGCCGCGCATTCATCGGCGAAAGACCGCTCGACCTCCCCGCCGACGCCGCGTGCATCACGGTAAAGAACACCCGTACGGCGCTCGCAGACCTCTCGGCGGCATTTTACGGCTTTCCTTCACGCGAAATGAAGGTGATAGGCATCACCGGCACCAAGGGAAAGACCACGTCGGCGCTCATGACGGCTCATATACTGAACAAAAGCGGAATACCCGCGGGATATATCGGAACGAGCGGGATAAACTATGCCGGCAGAACATATCCCACCGTCAACACAACGCCCGAAAGCCTCGAGCTTCAGCGCATAATGCGCGAGATGGCCGATTCCGGCATCAGAGCCGTGGTAATGGAGGTATCCTCACAGGGGCTCTATCTCGGGCGTGTACGCGGCATAGACTTTGACACCGTGTGCTTTACCAATTTCTCGCCCGATCATATCGGCGGCGCAGAGCATCCCACGCTTGAGCATTACGCCGCCTGCAAACGAAAGCTTTTTACCGATTACGGCGCACGCTGTGCCGTGTACAATGCAGACGATAAAATGGCTGAATACATGGTCGGTGATTTCAAAGGAAAACGCAGAATATCATTTTCCTCTTCAGATGCCGCCGCAGATTACCTTCTCACCGCCGCAGTACCGGAGCGCAGCGGCTGCCGCCTCGGCGTTATGGGAACGGTGCTGCACGACGGACGCGAATACACCGCCGATCTTCCGATGCCCGGCGCGTTCAACCTTATGAACGCACTGTGTGCGGCAGGCGCTGCGGAAAGCCTCGGCGTTCCCGCAGATCGCTCCTTTGCCGCGCTTGCGGACGTTACCGCTGCGGGCAGGTTCCAGACCGTCGATGCCCTGCCGGGATCGGGCATAACCTTTATCGTTGATTACGCGCACAACGGGCTTGCGCTCGAATCGGCGTTGACCGTGCTGCGCAAATACCGCCCGCGCAGGCTCATATGCCTGTTCGGTTCGGTCGGCGGACGCACCGAGCTTCGCCGCCGCGAGCTCGGCGAGGTGGCATCGCAGCTTGCCGACTTTTGTATACTCACGTCGGACAACCCCGATTTCGAAGCGCCGGAAAAGATCATCGCAGATATCGCCGCGAGCTTCAAGCCCGGCGCATCGTGCGATTATGTCCGCATCCCCGACCGCACCGACGCGGTCAGATACGCCGTTTCGATCGCACGCGAGGGCGATATAGTGCTTCTTGCCGGCAAGGGAGCCGAGGATTTTCAGCTCGTAAACGGCGTGCGCGTCCCCTACTCCGACCGCGACGCATTGCTTGAATGCGCCAAAGCTACGGTGTAAGGTCGGAGACATTTAAATAAATATTCTCCGCGTCGGCTCTACCGCAAAAGCCGCGCGGCAAAGCAAGGAGTCACGGAGCAATGATAAGATTTAAAGAAGAAAATATAAAATACATGGCGCTTGAGCTGCCGGATGAGATAAACTTCTACAAATATTCGGGAGATTTTGACGGTGAAATAGCAGCAATAAGGCGTTACCTCGAAAAGCACGATGTTACCGAGGGCATGAAGATCCGCCTTGCACTCGAAGAGGTGATAGCAGACGGTATGACCGAAGACTATCTTTACGACTTTGACGGGCTGCTTTCGCGCGTGCGTGAAAAGTACCCGGCGTGCAGCCCCGCCGATCTTGAAGCGTTCATCGACATGGGGCATGCCGACTACATACACCGCGGCGGCGTAAGATATTTTGAAAACGCCGCGGCGCGCAACGTGATGAACTGCTGCCGCCGTATGCTCGAGGAGCTGAGCACCGGGGAAAAACACGCGCCCGAGGAATACTTCAACCGCCGCCTGCACGAAAATCTCGATATCATGAAAAAGCAGGGCGGCAGAGGCTACCGCTTCCGCATACGCGAGCACATCGCGCCGAATGCCGCGCATTCGCGCCCCGGCAGCGTTATCCGCGTTCACCTTCCCTACCCCGCCGAGTGCCCCGAGCAATCCGCAATAACTCTCATCGACTCGTCGCACCCCGTGTATATTTCCGATTCGCAGCACCGCACCGCCTTTATCGAGACCGAGCACCGCGACGGCGCGGATTATTGGATTGAATTTTCGTATGAGATAAGAGAAAAATATATAGTCCCTGATGCCTCCGCGGTATCTGACGGGCAGCCGGATATGGACGGTTTCCTCTGCGAGGAATTCCCGCAGATACGCTTCACGCCCGCAATATGCGAGCTTGCCGCCGAACTGCGCGGAGACGAGACAAACCCGCTGCTGCTCGCCCGCCACGCATACGATTGGGTGACGCGGCATGTGGCATATTCTTATATGAGAGACTATCTGTTTATGGACTTCATCCCCGGCTTTGCAATGCTCAACGACCGCGGTGACTGCGGAGTGATGGCTCTGCTGTTCATCACCCTCTGCCGCGCAATGGGCGTGCCCGCGCGTTGGCAGTCTGGCAGTCATGTCGAGCCCGACAGCATCGGCAGCCACGACTGGGCACAGTTCTTTGTCACTCCCTACGGCTGGCTGCCCGCCGATCCGTCGTTCGGCGGCGGCGCACTGCGCAAGGGCGACACCGAGCTGTGGGATCACTATTTCGGCAACCTCGACCCTTACCGCCAGATAAACTGCACCGGCTTTGCAAAACCGTTCGACCCGCCGCGGCTCTACCTGCGCCGCGACCCATACGATAACCAGAGCGGAGAGATCGAATATACCGACGCGCCTCTCTGGTACGACGACATCAAAACCTCGCGCGAGGTCGTCTCCGCCGAGGAACTCGATGTGTCCTCTGCCGAGCTGACATAACATAAATGCGGCTGCCGCGCCAAAGTGCGACAGCACGCAACCACCCAAGCCCCGGCAGGGAGTTTCATTGCCGGGGCTGAATTTATTTTCTCTCATGGTATTGAAAAAAGCGCCAACCCATTCAAACCCTTGAGGGCCTGAGTCTGTTCAAGAGTAATATCTGCTTATACCAAAACAAAGGAGCAGCTAAAGCTACTCCTTTGTTTTGGCAACGCACAACAATTTTGATACGCTTTCAAAGCGTGTGCAAGGTGTGTGCAAAAAGGTCTGAAACCTGCACACACCTTGCACACCCCTTATCATATTTCAAGGATTACCGGCATTATTGGCTGCCATTCAATTGCATCTGCAATATCTCCATCTTCATCGGGATAAAAATGCATGAAATCTTCTATGTCCTGATCCGGAAACTCACGCTGACGATAGAGTGCGATCTCATATGACGGAACAATGCCTATCAAATCGTCCTGACGGAGATATTTGATTATTGACTTTTTAGAGCCGCAAAATTTAACAGGCATTCCACTGCCTTTTAGCGCCATGTACATCTTAACCATTTCATATGCCATGAACACTTCATTCCCGCTGAATCCGAAGTAGAATCCCTCGTCAGTTAGATAGGGCCATAAGTATATTCGGGTTCTACTCGAACCTCGCACAAGTCCCCATGGATGACCGCCCATGTGGTGCTTGTCATCGTAATAATATAGAAAACCTTCTGTAGTGTCAAGTGGTATGTTTTCAAAGATTCTTCCGCCGAAGTCCTCACCGTAACGGTTGAACTGCTCATATGGAGTCATCCCTTCGGTATCGTAGCCGGCAGCATTGAATGCATTGGAGGCATAATCAAAGTACATATCGAAGGTTATGTCTTTGATTCTTCCCTTAGGGATATAGTTTTCTCCTTCTTCCTCAATCGTCTGAATAAATCTGTCAATTTCTTCATTGGTAAGGTCCTTAAGGATTGACACTTTGCAGGACGGTCTGCGCTCATATAGTTTTTTTCGACTTATAGTTCCGTATCTGAGATTGTACGGGAGTCCTTTTTCAACATTTTCAAGATATACTCCGCTTTTCACCTGCTTAAATACGTTGCTTAACACATTCATTACCCATTGCAGATACAAGGAACAGTCATACTCGGGTTTGTCGATACACTCTGGCTTATCGGCATAAATGCAGATAGAGAAATTATTTAATCTGAGCGTTCTCCCATCATCGTTACACAAGGCTTCAAGCATAAACCAGTATTTTTCATCGGGATACCGTTCCAAAAAGGCTTTATTGAGGTCTTTTTCATTATCTATTTCAAAAAAATCTATTGCCTCTTCAAGAACGCTAAATCGCATATCAGCAACAGTGCCTCGTTCTTCTGACACCCATATCCTAACATAGTTGTTGCAGCTTCGCATAGGTTTTACTTTGCGGAGCATCTCCATTATTTCGTTGAACAGCCGCATGGAATTTGGTTCAAGGTTATAGGCCGTTTCATTCCACATCGATATGTTCTTAATACTCGGTGCTTTCATATGTATCATTTCCATTCTTATCGGTAGTCTGCGCTACAGACTGTCGTTGTGATTTTCCTAAATTATTTGCTTTTTCTAGAAGGAAATCCCTGCGGGCGACCAAGTCTTCTTTGAGACATTCCCACATGGCAGGATCATCAACCTCGTTCATTTCAATCGCCTTCGTGATATCCTCAATAGCAATATCAATGGTTTTTGTATCGAGGGTATTGATGTACTTACGGATAAAGTTTACAACAACGCCCGGCATATAGGTATGTCTGCTGATGGAATATCGAAGCGCGCTATTGATGATGCACCCAAAGTCATCGTCAAAGCAATAGTCCATCCAACGTGCAGGACATAATACCTGTCCATCCTTGCCTTCTTCGTCGAGGATGACAAATCCGATATCTTCCTTGTCAACACGCTCTAAAACTTCGTCAAAGTTGTCGCACAGGTACTGACGAGTGATCCGTTCCATAGTGTCAAGGGGGTCTAACTTTTTTAATTGATGCATTATGTTCTGTTTCTCCTTTAAAACGGTGAGATTGATGAATTGTTTTTATTTTTCCGGTCTATATTGACGGGGATTACTCACATGGGGTGCTTTTTCTATGCCGAGGATTTCTTTTACCTTCGGCAGATTATCCGGAACAATGCAGAATTTAAGAAATGCCACCGTCACTTCTTCAAGTGCTGTTCCGAGTTCAGCGCATACTTTTGATGCTTCTTCATACAGGTCTTCGTCAACGGTAAAAGTGATTTCTACAAGATTGTCTTGCTGTACTTCCATCTCAACATTCCTTTCTGCTCAACCATCACCGAAAATATCTTCAAGGATTCTTGAAAAGTCGGGATCTGGATTGTTTATAAAATTAGTGCGATCCTTAAGTGCTTCTGCCTTGCTTTCAAATGATTTCTCCACCACATACAGTTGGTTGCTCAGGTTTCCCCGTTTCCCCTGGATTTGCTCAGGATAGCCCCAAATCATACCGCCAAGTAGCTCATAGCTCTCCTCATCTATCCCATATTGAAGGCTTGTAAACTTAGTTCGTATGCAGCGGCGATATGCTCCGTGACAGCATAACCACAGATGTGTACTTTCTGCCTTGTCGCACTTCATAAAATAGGGCCACCTCCAAGTGTTGAGATGTTCCCACTTGTAATCCGTAAGTACGGAGGTTTCCATTCCCAGTACCTTTGCATATACAAGGAATGGAACTTCCTGATATGCTACATTATGAGTGAGATTATTTTCTCCGGCGAGAAAGCGGTCAAAGGTAGAGCGAATATCCGCGTACCGTTCCGCAGTTTTCTTGTCCGAGCCAATGTCGTCAAGGAGCCCCTTTAACTGTTCGAGCGTTCCAAAATATTCTTTGCTGAAACTTGTAAATGAGGCTGCCGAATAATCATCAAGAAGTAATCTATAATATCTCGCCATTTTCCGCATCGCTCCTGCTTTCAACTACTCTCGTTCCATAGTTTGGGCGAATCGTCTTCCCGTGGGCGATAATCTCATCCAAGGTTACAGGTTCATAATTCCAATACATACAACCCACATTATAGATTTCGTTGCGAACGCCTTCTGCGTTGAGCTTGTCTGCAAGATCTACCTCATAGTCGGCTTCATCTGTAAAATGGGAATGTGCGTGGAGATGGATCGCTTGATACCTGTGACCGTTATACATTGGAATGAAATAGTGACAGAGAATCACTCTTTTCTTCGTCCCATCCTCCAAAGTAACGCAAATATCGTCATAGTCCTTCACCCCTGCGAGGGCGGCCTTTGCCTTGGCGTTATGCAGAAAGCGATCATGATTTCCCTTGATGAGAATGATCTGACCGTTGAGGCTCTTGATAAGGCTTGGGGCATCATCGTTGTGCGTTTTCCAAATCATATCACCAAGTAGATATACGAGATCTCCCTTGCCGACCTTGTTATTCCACCTGCGGATGAGTTCCGCATCCATTTCTTCGACCGTGGCAAACGGTCGTCTATCAAAGGCGATTACATTTTCGTGGCCGAAGTGCAGGTCACCTGTAAAAAACACTTTATTCATTGTCTCTCCTTAAACTGTTCGCTTGATTCAAATCCATGGAACAGGAAGTGCATTTTATCAATCCGCTTGTTGATATGCCAATGTCCGCAGAACCATGCCTTATATTTGATTGATTCTTCGATTTTATCAAGCCACTTCTCTGTGCTTGCATCAACCGTTCTCTGGTCTACACCGGCAAGAAACACCTCAATCGGTTCATATTTATATGGGCAGGTATGGGACAGGACGATATCAATTTCATTTTCCTTGAGCTGCTGTTCTACATGCATTTTGATTTCTTCGGATGGCTGCTCGTCTGCCCACCAAGCGTACCCCCGGCTGAGCCGGTAATACTTGTCCACACTGTATGCACCACCGATGGCGATATGTCGAAGCCCTTCAACCGTATATATTTCGCCGTCTTTGGCAAAAAGCAAATTAGGATAGGCTTCTTCATACCATACCGTACCGCCATTCCATTCCTTTTCCTTGTATGTAGAAATTGTGACTGGCCGCTTTTCGTGGTTACCGTGAATACATAAAATTGTAGGATTCAAACTCTTGAAGGCATCCTTCAAGGCAGTATCTCTGTTGTTTCCATAGTAGTTGGCTCCCACATCACCGAGAATGATAACAGTATCGTCTTTTGTCAGATTGAATTTTTCGCAAAAACGGATAATATCATATTTTTGGCCATGAATATCGCCGGTATAATAAATCATGTAAGTTCCACCTTTCCATTTACATTATATCTTTAGAAATCGTCTTTGTCTTGGCATCTCAAAAAATGTAGTAAAATCTGCATAAAATATAATTTCGGACAACACAATTAGGCAGTAAGGAAATACCCTTGCTGCCTTTACTGCGTGTTCAAGTGTTTTCGAATTATTTAACCGGTGGTTTATTCCATATCCATGAGATTATTTCATTCACCTGTGAGCGCCCATATAATAGATCAGGGACGGAAAAGACGGCGATTATCCCGAAGCGTTTTTTTGGCCGAAGACATTAAGTCTAACAGAATACGCTTTTCATATGTAGTGCAATCAGAAACAAGTTCTGCAAATTCGTGATTGGAGACGGAGATGGTATTCTCTAATAGGTCTTGCAACAATTCATCAGCCGAAACATTGAGAGCGTTGGCGACGTAAATAAACATATCAAGACTCATGCACTTACTTCCTTTCTCCAAAAGGCAGATGTAGGTGTTGGAGCAGTCCACAAGTTCGGCAAGCTGTGCCTGTGTAAAGCCTCTCTTTTGGCGAATTGTCTTGAGTTTTAGCCCAAGGACTTCGATGTCATGGTTGGTCATAATAGAAACCTCCTAAAATTTTTGATGTTTCTATTATAGTTTGAAACCGTTAATTCAGTTTTTAGCTTATATACATTATAGCCTGTGGTTTATATAATAATTTATAGACTATAAAGGAGGAGGTGCGCTTATGACCGATTCAGAAGCAGTTGTATTCAAGCAAATAGGCTTACGAATAAGAGCTGCTCGAACCGAGAAAAAGATGAGCCAAGCTGAATTGGCAGAGAAAGCACATCTTTGCCTTCCTCAAATAAGCGAGGTTGAACTTGGAAAGGTCAAGATGAACCTTTACACATTTATAAAAATTGTGGAGGCTCTACAGGTGTCCGCCGATTCCATTCTCCGTCCCGACACGCCCGAAACAAAGAGTGTTTTCCAAGGAGAGTTTGCCGAACTGCTTTCAGATTGCACCGCCGCCGAAACAGAGTCAATTCTCAAAATCGTGAAAGAGTTAAAAATCACGATGCACACAAGGAAAGATAATTACGATTTCTAACAGGTCAGCATTGACCTGTTTTTTCTTTATGAGACCGAGTCACTTGACCCGGTCTTTTTTCATTTCTGTCGGTTCCCATCCGATTTCTGCACAGTTTTATCTCGTTTTTGAACCTGCGGTAAACTACTTTACTACGGGATTATTTTAATAACGGCTGAAACCTATATAATTAATTTGAGACTAATATTAAATGCGGATTTTATCTAATTAAAGATATTTCAAATGATGGTTTCACGGAGGTTATATAGATGGAAGATCCAAATAATCAACTCAGCATGTTCTCCGGTAAGACGGAGCTTGTGCTTGATGAGCCGCCGGCATCTGTCACAATGATGCTTGGTGGCAATTCGGAAAAGGCAGAACAGCTTGCCGCACATCGTTTGCAGATGGCTTCTATTCGCAAGCAGTATCCCCACCCGGCACACCCCTATAAAATAGGAGTATATATCCGTTATTTCAATCAGACAAAATACGAGAATTACCTCGAAAAGCATATTGCTCATTTTAGGGATGCTATAGCGCTCTGCCCAAAGTGGACTTTGGTCGATTTATACATCGATGAAGGACAGACAGCGCCATACATGGAAAATGCCCCTGAATGGACTCGTCTTTTGAATGACTGCTTTTCCGGCAAGATTGATCTCATTATCACACAGAAGGTTTCTAATGTAGTTCGTAAGGACAACGATAAGCAGATCACCTTCCTTGCAAGTATCCTTGCGGCTCAAGAGCACCCGGTTGGCATTTATTTTGTTTCGGAAAACATTTTTACGCTTGCTACCTATTATACAGAAGATTTGTTTGCCTTGGATTTCTTCCCAGAAGGACAAAAACAACTTTGTGATGGGGAGCCGATTCGAGGTATAAGCGAATGATAGTAGATAAAAGAAAAGATAAAAAAGATGCTAAAGACAGGGTTCGACGCAGGATAAATTCGGACTTTGACCGCAGTAAATATAAGTACATCCCCGAAGAAAAGCCCATCGACTTTTACGATAATGAAGTCGAGCAGAGGGTAGGCATTTATGTCCGTGTTTCCACGGATGATATTCGGCAAACAACATCCTTTGAACTGCAGAGAAAGTATTATGAGGATTTCGTCCAAAAACATCCCCATTGGAAGCTCGTAAAGATTTATGCCGACGAGGGTATATCCGGTACTTCTACAAAGAAACGTGATGCATTTAATCAGATGGTGGCCGATGCCAAATCTCATAAACTTGATTTAATTATAACAAAAAGCGTCTCTCGCTTTGCCCGCAATGTTGAGGATTTTCTCGGCACGATCCGTGCTTTAACAGAACAGAAACCGCCCGTCGGAGTTTTCTTTGAGAGTGAAGCTATATTCTCGCTGAATGATGACTCACAAATGGCTCTTTCGTTTCAATCGGTTATGGCAGAGGAAGAGTCTCACACTCGCAGCCGTAGTATGGAGTCATCCCTGCGGATGCGATTGGATAACGGGTTGCCGCTCACGCCGCCTCTGCTTGGGTATAATCAGACGGCTGATGGCGGATTAGAGATAAACCCGGATGAGAAGAATACCGTAAAACTTGCTTTCTTCATGTATCTGTATGGTTATTCCACACAGCAGATTGCGGATGCGTTTATAGCTCTTGAAAAAGCATCCTATAAAGGCAATACCACTCTGTGGACTTCAACTTCTATCGTTCAGATCCTTCGCAACGAGAGACATTGCGGAGATGTTTTTACTCGAAAAACATATACGACCAGTTTTAAGAGCCACAAGAAGGCACGAAATATCAATGCTCGCCCACATAGTTGGTACTACGATCACCATGAGGCTATTGTTTCAAGAGATGATTATATCGCCGTCCAGCACCTGCTTGACAACATGAAGTACGGAAATAAAAGCCTTATGCCGGAACTTCGTGTTATCGACAGTGGAGTGCTAAAGGGGTTTGTTGTTATCAATCCCAGGTGGGCCGGCTTTAAAGAGCAGCATTATTATGAGGCCTGTCGGAGCGTATACGATCCATCTGAAATGGTAAAGGAGTCCGATGAAATACAAATTGAAGTACAGCCAGGTGATTTCGATTTGAGAGGATTTGAAATTACTCGGTCAGAGTTTTTTGAAACGACGCGCAATCCCAATGTCACATTCAATCATAAGAAAATTAAGTTCAGCACCGCCTGTGTTCGCAAATTTGATAAAAGCAACTGCATCGAGTTGCTCATAAATCCAATCAGCCGTAAGTTTGCTATCCGCCCAACCACTGCGGACAACAGATGTGCCGTAGTATTCTCAAAGTTGGAATATGGAAAGTACCGCCCCAAAGACGTGTCAACTGCCGCATTCAGCGAAACTGTGTATTCGTTGTTTGGATGGAATACGGATTATAAATATCGCATTTTGGGTTCTCTCTACGAGCAGGACGGTGAAATTGCCTACATTTTCGATGTCAAAGATTCAGAGGCATATTTCAAAACCTACGTGCTGCCAACGCAAGGTACGACCGATGATGGCAAGCCTGTGGTCCAACCCCTTATGTCTTCTGGAAAACGGATTCGCGCAATTCCGGAAGCCTGGACAAACACTTTCGGCAAGGAATTTTATATACATGAGAAATCACTTACAGAACTCGAAAAGCAGAGCGAGGAGGATTGGATGCTTCGTTTAGAAGGACAGATTGTCGCTTCAGAGGAGCGTTGCAAGATTACCAGCTTCGCTGAAATAAAAGCATTTATCCGACAAAAACTGAAAGGGATAAATATGGAGGAAGCAAAGAATGCAAGATAATATGGATATGCAATTCGTGCAAGGCTGCAATGCCACGGATCATCTGGAATCTGAAAAGAAACCCATGCTTTCCGATGGAGAAGAGATACTTGATATGGGTGACGATTTTGATTTTGGCGATTTTCAGGTCGTCAGAAGAGAATTTTTCGCCCATCTCCGTGAGCCTTCGATCACATTCAACAATTGCAAAATCTATGTTAATGCAGCAAGTCTTTCAAAATTTCCAAACACCGACTTTATGCAAATCCTCATTAACAGGAAAACAAAGATCCTTGCACTGAGGCCTTGTAAGGAAGGTGAACGCGATTCTTTCCCATGGTGTTATGAATCCAAAGGCAAGAGAAAGGCAAAACAAATTACTTGTAAGCTGTTCTTTGCAAAAATCTTTACTATGATGGAGTGGAATCCGGATTATCGATATAAGCTGCTTGGGACTCTTATCCATTCCAACGGTGAATACTTACTCGCTTTTGACTTAACTTCTACCGAAGTATATCAAAAGACATATACAGAGGGTGAAAAGCCCAAAACATCAAGGACGCCGGTATTTCCTTCCGGCTGGCAAAACCAGTTCGGTTTACCGTTCTATGAGCATCGTCAGTCGATGCAGGTCAATATCTTTGACGGTTACGCAATCTATGCAATTAAAGATAATACTGTAAATCATACCGTGGCTTCTTCTGACGATGACAATGCGGAAACGGAGCAAAAACGGCTTCCGGCATCTACATCATTCGGAGGTACATATAATGGATGAAAACAACTTTAATGCGACCATTTCATTAGATATGAAAAAATTTAGAATTCGTATCTATAAAGCCACGCTAAATCTGCTTGGCCCGCCAAAATACATACAGCTTCTTGTTAACCCTACTGAGTGCATCGTAGCAGTTCGCGGCCTTGAAGAGCGATGCAAGGAATCGCACGAGGTCAGTTTTACTCGCATTAAGCCGGATAATTCATACGAGCTTTACAGCAAGCAATTAATATTAACGTTAATGTCTTTGCTCCCGGATTTGGAGAAGGACTGCACATATAGGCTGTCGGGAGAAGCACATATTGATGAAAAAATCGCCTTCTTCCCATTAAACACGATCCAGCGTGTTGAAGGAGGCAATTAAATGGAACTTATCAAATTGCAAATCGACCCGGAATTTAAAGCATTGATTCCCAAACTGCGGAAATCAGAACTTCTGCAACTGGAAAGCAATCTTATGACGGATGGCTGTCGTGAGCCGATTATCACTTGGAACGGGATTATCGTCGATGGGCATAATCGCTATGAACTGTGTCACCGCCACGGCATTCCTTTTAGAATTCAGGAAATGGAGTTCGATTGCCGTGAGGCTGTTATTGCCTGGATCTGCAGTAATCAACTTGGGAGGCGAAACATTTCCGAAGAAACCCGTAAATACCTTATTGGCATTCAATACAGCACAGAAAAAATCGCTGCCGGCAAGAGAAATTCTCGCGGCGTGAATCAATATACCGTTGAAGACCGAGTCTCCCATATAGACGAACCAGACGCAGCGGATATCAGACACAAAACGGCAGCACGCATTGCCGATGAACATCATATTTCCTATGCCACTGTTCAAAAGTATTCTAACTATTCAAAAGCGCTTGATGAAATTGCCAAGCACGAGCCGAAACTTGCAGCCAAAATTCTATCCGGCAACTATAAAATATCACATAAAAATGTGGTTGAGTTAGCAAAACTAACGCCGGATGAAATTCGGAGAGTAAACCGCAGGATTGATAGCAATTCCGCTCCTTTTGTGCAGTATAAGCGTACTCGGTCAGCCATCACTCCGGTCAGAGCCGAAACGACTGTTAACAATGAATCGCAAGGTCCCACTGTTAAGGATATGCCCGCATTTGATCCGGATGCTGAAATCAGTAGCCTAATACTCACGATTCCTTCATGGTCGAGTTCCATTGAGCGTACCCGAAATCGAGCAAATCTTTCCATCATTTCTACAGCGGCAAGAGATAGACTTATCAGGGCTTTACAATCGCTGCAGAGTACGATTAATGAGATGCTCACAGCGGTTAAGGAGGAGAACAGATGAGTTATTTAGACCAGTTTGTCCCCAATGTGCATTTTGAAAAAATTCCTATTAAAAACCTTGTATCTAACCAGGATTACCAGCGTAATCTATCAAGAGCGCACATTGAGAAGGCTGCAGAAAACTTTGACATTTTCCAAATCAATCCAGTAAAAGTTAGCCGCCGCAATGGTATCAACTATGTTTTTAACGGACAGCATACCATTGAGATTGTCGCCAGGGTGTCAGGCTCCCGTGAAACGCCGGTATGGTGTATGATCTACGATGATCTATCCTATTCTCATGAAGCAGATATCTTTGCTAATCAGATGAAATTTGTCAAAGCATTACAGCCATACGAAGTATTTATGGCAAATATTGAAGCACAGAATCAAGATCAGCTTATGATCAAAGATTTGGTTGAGTCCTTTGGGCTTGAAATAGGCACCAAAAGAGCGCCGGGCATAATTTGCGCAGTATCCGCTCTCGAGTCAATTTACCACAAATATGGCATTCATGTGCTTTCCCGTGTTCTCCGTTTGATTATCGGTGCATGGGAAGGTGATATTAACTCGTTCTCCGCCAATGTTCTTAATGCTGTAGCAAAATTAGTAGTGGTCTATAAAAACCAGCTCAACGACGAGGTTTTTACCGAAAAATGCGGAGCGGTTTCCGTTAAATCCTTGGCGCGTATAGGAAAAGAGCGAAGACCCGGTTCGATGGGCTTTGCCGAGGCATTGGTCATCGAATACAACGGCAAAAAGAAAAGCCAGGCGTTTCGTTTGAATATTAGGATGCTGTATGATCGTGATGTTACCCTGTGGGCAGAGAGCGATGAAGATGATGAGTATGATGACTCAGAAGAACTCGCCAAGCTGCTTGCGGATGAAGAGGAATAAGACCAACTTAAGCGCCCTCTAAACCCTATGTTCTTCTGGGTTCAGAGGGCGTTGAGGTTTTGTAGTAAAATGTATACACTACCTCTTTTTCATGAGGATTCTTGCGACTGCTCGGTTATTTCTGTCCCGTTCTTAAAGCGGAACATCACCTTGCTGTCACTATATACTGTGGCTGACTCCAAAAGGCAAATCCAAAGTTCCTCATCAAATTCTTCAATTACAAGGGGCTTTTCCTTTAATGCTGATATAAAAATGCGAATGTCACGGTCCCGCTGATTTCTGCTATCACGTTCGGCAGTCACTTCATTCAGTCGCACCATCGCTTTTTCATAACGCGCCACAAGGCGGTTGTATTTGCGGTTATATTCCTCTTGCGATTGCTGGGTAGCTGCATTTTCCTTGATGCACTGATTCACCAGTTCGGAAACCACCTGGATTTCCTCGTTCAACGATTCGATTTCGGTTTCGAGTTTTTCACAGTCATTTATAATTGACCGCATTGCTTCACAGGCTTTTATGAGCTGCTCTCGGTTCCCCATCAGTCGGTTGTAAGCTTTGAGAAACAGCTGCTTGATCGTATCAGTGTCCAAGGTTGGTGTGTCGCATTTGCCTTTACTGCTAAATTTATTGTTGCAACGCCATATTTCTCGGCGATAGGCATCGGTGGAATGCCACACCTTTTTGCCATAAAAGCCGCCACAGCTTCCGCAGATAAGTTTACTTGAAAAAATGCTCGTTCCACTGTATGATCTCCCCAGTGCCTGCCGACGAGTAATTTCCGCTTGAACCATATCAAAGTCAATATTGCTTATTATTGCCGGATGACTGCCTTCAACATAGTACTGCGGTACTTCGCCCTCATTGACCTTTTGCTTTTTTGTAAGAAAATCTACTGTGAATTTCTTTTGCAGCAAGGCGTCACCTTTGTATTTCTCATTTTGGAGAATGCTCATCACGGTGCTTTGTCGCCATTTAGATTTTCCACTTGGTGTTGGAATATCCAGACTTTCAAGATACCTGCAAATACCGACCGCTGTTTTTCCGTGTAAGAAAAGGTTGTAAATCAGTCGTACAACTTCCGCCTCTTTTTCATTGATGACGGGGACGCCGTCCTCGCCTCTGTCGTAACCGAGAAAATGTTTGAACGGCATCGTAACCTTACCGTCTGCAAACCTTTTACGCTGACCCCAGGTTACATTCTCCGAAATGCTGCGACTTTCTTCCTGGGCAAGGCTTGACATTATCGTAATGAGCAATTCGCCTTTCCCGTCAAAGGTATAAATATTTTCTTTCTCGAAGTAGACTTCGACGCCGTGGGCCTTGAGTTCACGCACTGTTGTAAGGCTGTCAACTGTGTTTCGTGCAAAACGGCTGACCGACTTTGTAACAATGAGATCGATTTTGCCTGCCAACGCATCAGCGACCATTTCATTGAAGCCGTCTCTGCGCTTCGTGTTCGTGGCGGTAATACCCTCATCGGTGTATACCTTTACGAACTGCCATTCACGGTTTTGATTGATGTATTTGGTGTAATAGTCTATCTGAGCCTCGTAACTCGTGAGCTGTTCTTCACTGTCTGTAGAAACACGGGCGTAGGCGGCAACTTTTCTTTTCTCAATGGATGTCGCAGATGTTCGTGTCAAAGGGTTTATGGTTGATGGTATCACAGTGATTGTTCTTGCCATTGTTTTTCCTCCATTAGGCGTTGCTTTGTTTTTTGCCCGGCTGCTTTTCGCATTTCAGGCGTCCAGCTCTCAGAGCGAGAACGATCTTTCCAATAAACTTCCTTGGCTGTACCGTCCTTAAAATAAAAAATCAGTCGGTTGCCGTTAAATGCTTCAATGTGGTCTATCCGCAGTTCAAAGGCAACTGCGTCAAATTCTGTTGAACCCATTACATCGGCCGCACACTGCATCAGTATGGGTTCCGGTATTTTCTTAGATGCACAAGCAACTTTTCCCTTTGTGTCATAGGTGCTGCAGCTCCACGCAACCCTTCCCGTTGCTGTTTTCCTGCGATAGGTTCGTCCGCAAATGCCGCACACTATTTTTTGGGTAAAAGGATACCGCTTAGGAGAGCTGTCGTTCTTAGCGTATTTTTCTGCCCGCCGTGCAAATTCCTTTTGAACGGTAGCAAAGGTTTCAAGCGGTATGATAGCCTCATGAGTTTCAGTTGCGTGATATTTCGGCAACTCGCCATTGTTGATCCTTGTGATCTTGGAGATATGGTTTTCTCTATAAGTTTTCTGCAAAAGCAGGTTGCCTGTATAGTTGTAGTTTTTAAGAATTTTGTCGATTGTCGATTTGTACCACTCGTGGCCGTTTTTTGTTCGCAATCCTTCTTCATTAAAGGTTTGAGCAATAGCGTTTGTGCCAAGACCCTTGAGGTACAAATTGTAAATCCTTCTAACAAGTTCAGCCTCCTCCGGTACGATGATATATCGCCCTTGAAAATACCGATAACCGAGGATTGTTCCGCTCCACGGTTTCCCTTCAGAAAAATTTTTCTTGATCCGCCATTTTTGATTTTCGCTTGCCGAACGGCTTTCTTCCTGCGCGTAGGAAGCGAGAATGGTGAGCATCAATTCGCCATCGGCACTCATTGTATGAATGTGCTGCTCTTCAAAATAAATGTCCACCTCCATTGCTTTGAATTCACGGACAGTCTGCAATAGTGTTACTGTGTTTCGTGCAAAGCGGGAGATGGACTTTGTAATCACCATATCTATTTTTCCGGCACGGCAGTCAGCAATGAGCCTTTGAAAATCTGTTCTGGAATCCTTGGTTCCCGTTAGAGCCTCGTCGGAATACACACCAACAAATTCCCAATCACGCTCTTTATGAATGAGTTCGTTATAATAACTGACCTGTGCCGATAATGAATGCAGCATTGCATCTTTGCCTGATGATACACGGCAATACGCAGCCACTTTCTTTTTGCTTTGCAATCTGGGTGGATAGGCTACTTTTGTTATCGTTTTCGGCATAAGATCACCTCCTGTTAGGTGACATGTTACCTCTAAAACGAGTATTTATCCAGTCATTTTCCCGATATAAACTGCTAATATGGATACCAAACATCTCGCACATTTTCTCTTCGATTTTGGTATATTCATCCGACGTAATCAGTTTATTGCTTACCATATCGCGAGCTTGTTTCATGGCAGATTTATACCCCACCAAATCCAAGAACATATCATTTTTCATTGCACTTATTCCTTTTCCAGTAGCAAGCCTGTGAGCAATACTTCCGGTTTGCTCTGCCATAGTCATTGAAAGCCTTACCGCAAGTTTGGCACACATGGGACAGGATATTTTCACTTTCACGCTCGTGACGGTGTTTGTTCCACCAAGCCTGCTTACAGTGGTTAGAACAGAACAAGCGTGGTTTCACACCGGATTGGTTATAGATAATACCACCGCAGTTCTTGCAACGAGGAGTATCTGTTTTCGCTTTTTCCGCCACCATCCCATTCCTTCGGCAAAAGGATTTGACCGTATTTACAGACAAGCCCAACTCTTTTGAAATAGTTGTGTATGACAGGCGTTTGCGTCGCATTGCAGTGATCATTTCTCTTTGTCCGTTCGTCATTGTGAACCTCCTTCGGAAGGACTGCCTTCACAGGTAGGCCACGGCAAAAGGAAAATGTGACGGTCATAGGGCAAAAAATAACGCCCTCCACGGAATTGTATCCGCAGAGGGCGTGTGTAAGGATTACTTATTCGGGATTTTCAGTTTCATGCCGCTGTAGAGGACATTGCTTTTCAAACCGTTGAGAGAAACGATTTCCTTGTAGCGGCTGCCGTTGCCGAGATACTTCTTGGCGATTGCCCAGAGGGTGTCACCATGCACCACGGTGTGGATGCGGTAATCCTCGGAGGGTTTCGTGCCTGCCACGGCAAGTGCAGAGGTCTTGACCGGCGACATGATAGCGTACCTGCCGGACTCGTCCTTGTTGATGACGGCACGGTCGCCGCTGACCTCGACCACATACCAGCGGAGCTTTTTCACCCAGCCGGGAATGGATTTGCCGCCATAGTAGGTGCTGCCTGTGATGGTCACGAGGTCGCCGACCTTGATAGGCCCGGTGGGCTTGACTGGGTCGGCAGGCTTCACCTCACTGCCGAGCGCTGCCGTGACCTTGGATGCCAAATCACCCATACGGGCATACATCCAGTTGCCGGGACAGCTTTTGTTCGCAAACCATCTGTGAACAGTCAGAACCATCTCGTCGGATTTCGGGGCGTAGTTCAGCGTCTTGGCCTTATCCCCCAGCCAGAGCAGCTTGGTTTTGCCGTTGCGCCTGCAGATATCGGTGCAAAGCTCGATGAGTCTCTTGTACACCACATCCTTAAAAGCGTAAGGCTCGGTGTTGTCGCTGGCACACTCGATGGTGATAGCTCTCTGGTCGTTGGCTGCGGAGGAGGAGCACCAGGAGCGGTTTTTCTCCTCCACATACAATCCGACCCTGCCGTCCACGCCAATGCCGTAGTTAGAACTTGCCTGTCTGGAAGTTGGCAGAAAGATATTGCCCAGCGTCTCCACGCTGCACTGACCCACCACGCAGTGCGGCGTGATGCGGTCAATGCTGTGGGTGCGCTGTCCGGAGTGGTTCGGGCTGAGCTTGGTGTAGGACACCAGAGGGCTGTTCGTGTAAGCCATATTATTCATCCTCCTTTTCACTGCGGTCATGAAGCTGCTCCAGAACGGATTTCAGCTTCTGCGGAATGGGCAGTCCCAGGTATGCGGCGTTTTCCAACAGGGACACGCCCTCATTCGACAAATAGAAGAAAATGACGGCGGTACGCATCACCGAGCCGCTGCCGATGACACGGGTGTCGAGAATATGCCCGATGCCGACCAGAGCGAAGATGAGCACCTTTTTGAAAATGCCCTTGAATCCGACTTCGCTGGACAGCTTCTTGTCCACCACGGCGCACATGATGCCGGTCACATAGTCGATGACCACGAAAGCCAGAAGCGCATAAAGCAAGCCGTCACATCCTCCCAAGAACCATCCCAGCCAGCCGCCGATTCCGGCGAACACCACCTGAATGGTCGTCCAGAATTCTTTCATGTTGTTTGTCCTCCTTTGAAATTAAAAATGGGTATGAAAAAAGTGACGCCGGAGTGTCACACTTTTCCGATAGCATAGATTGATACTTTGTAGGTTGCCGATGGTACCGTATTTGGTCTTACGGCAAATATCTTTCCGGGGTTGGTCGTTGTAGACCAGCTACTCGAACTGCCTCGCTCCACAAACATGGCGTAATTGCTGTTCTCCGTGGAGATATGGACATGAGGAATTTCCGCGAAGGTAAATGGAAAATTAGGGAGCGCAATTGCGCCGCTCTCATAGAGCACGCCCCATGCCGTCGAAATGGCGGTCGTAAAGGAATACTGACCCCAACATTCCGCTGTACCGCTTTTCCATTTACGGTAATTCCAGATGCCGCTTGTCCCTTGCTGAATGACAAAATCCGCAAGGGGTGAGCCATCCACCCGCATATCCCCGGCAACATCCAGCATGGCTTGTGGCTCCGGCGTGTTGATGCCGACCTTCTTTTTCCGAAGCGCAATGAGGGGCGTACCCTGCGGAACAGTAAAATACAGATCCAGACTGCTCAAAGAATAGAGCTTGTCTTGGATCTGTAGATGAAGGTCGTAGGAACTGTTGGCATCCAGACTGCACAGTTCCAAATTGGAGTAGCTGAAAGAGGTTCCGCTTTTTGTCGTGCCGGAATAGATGCTGGTGTAGCTGCCGTAACTGCTCTCACTGGTTTTCTTGTACCGATACCGCACATAAACCACGCTGTTTTTCTGCGTCCCGTCTACGGTCACAGCAGAAATAGAGCCACTGAATTTGAGCTGCATTTCCGCTTCGATATCGTTGGTTCGCCGGAGCGTTATCGAGGATATTTTCGGCTTGGTGTACGGAATGACCGTCACCGTCTGTGAAGTTTCGGCGGTGTAGCCGCGGGAGTCCGTGACCGAGAGCGTGACCGTCACACTGCCGGACTTGGCGATCTTTCCGACCGTAATTGCAGCACCGGTTGAATTGGATGCGGATAAACCGTTGCAGGAAGCGGTATAGTTGGAAATGGACGCTCCGTTCTTCGCAGTCGCAGTTCCGGGGGTGACCTTGAGGGTCGAGTAGTTCTGAACGAATAGCTGGTCGTTGCCTGTGAGGTTTTTCGTGGTCGTGTAGCTGTCGGCATAAGTGAATCCGCTTATGGTTGGAGCAGAATTGGTTGCCGTGGTCAGTACAGTGGCGGTCTTGCTTGAGGTGCTGCCGATCTGCGTAGACCCGCTGTAAGACGAAACCGCAAAGGTACCTGTGAACGACTTGATGGATGCCATAGCGTTCAACAGCGTTGTTCTCTGCGCCGATGTCAGCGTGACCGTGCGGTTCGCCGTGCCCTTCGACCAGGAAAGCCCGGAAATAGTCAGGATGGTCGTGCTGCCGTTTTTGAGCACCAGCGTATTGGTGTAGGAGGCTTCGTACACGGTCACATTGATGGTAATGGAAACCGTGGCATTGTCCGCCGTCACCGTGTTGACACTATTCACCACAGCACCGCCCAGCGTCTTGACCGTGGAACTGCCGGAAGTGCCGTAGACATGGTTGTACTGCCGCCTTGCTCTGACCCTCACCGTGTAGCTTGTATTCGGTGAGAGCGAGGCGATCGTCACACTGGCACTGGTGGATGCCGTCGTTGAGAACTGCGTCCAGCTCGAACCGCCGTTTGTGCTGTACTGCCAGACGTCCGCCGTGGCAGAGGATGTAGCGGAGATTTTGAACCCGTTTGCCGTGACATTCGATGTACTGAATGTAACTGTGGGAGCAGAGCGGTCAATGGTAGTCAGCGTCATGCTGCCGCCGTATTCCTGTGAACCGTAGATATAAACACGGGTCGAGAATCCGACCGCAATCGTTTTGCTGCCGTTGCTGTCGTGAGCTACAGTAATCGTGCCACTGACAGAACCTTTTTTTGCCGGGAAAACACGGTCATCCCAATAGGTACGGTCCTTTGAGTATACGGTCGTACCATTGATCGTTACAGTGGTCGTGTCAATGGTGTAGTAAGTGGATGCGCCACCGGTAGAGGTCAGCGTCCAGGAAAGTGTCGAGCTGTTACCGACCACATTCACGCTTTCTGAAATGTCCAGTTGAAGATAGCGCCCATCGTATGCTGCACTTTTCCAAGTTGCCATAGCTTTTCCTCCTTAATCCAGAATGACGATGTTCAGCCCTTCGGACGCCGTTGGCATCGGGACAAACTTCGTTTTGCCCACGGTCAGTTCGCCGTCCACCGTGGTTTTCTTGGTCTGCGTTTCGTCCTTGTTCAGGTTGAAGATCACCTCATCGTTGTAGTAACCGGCGAACTCCGTGTTCGTGATAACCGTCCGCTGGGACGATGCGCTGTTGGACACCTCGATGCCCCGCTTGTCGATCTTGACCTCCTGAGTGTAGATCTCGTTGGGAGCAGGCGTCCACTTTCGGGGAATCGCTCCTTCGGAAATCATGATGTCGGCGAGATAAATGGACGCATCCCGACAGTAGCAGTAAATACGCAACGTGGGGTCGGTCACATCCGTGAGCGTTACGGAGTAATCCGTCCAGTCAAACGCCGTGGACTTATTGAACAGGTACTTGGTTTTGTTCCCGTTGTAGGTCACATAGAAATACCCGGACATGGTCGAGGTTTTCTTTGCCCGAACCGAGATCGTATAAGTGCCGGGAACCACCCCTCGGATGTACTGCGACAACGAGGAGTATGCGCCCAGCACAAAGCAGGAGTCGGAAATGGTGTTGTTTTGCGTATCTGTGGAGGCATCCGTTTTCACCGTACCGGAGTAGCTCCAATCGTCCGTGATGCCGTTCAGCCCGGAGGAATTCTGCACATAGTTGATGCCGCCGATGTACTGCTCCTGCATGGTGACGGACAGTCCATCCACCGTGTGTTCCAATTCCGAAACACGGCTTTCGGAGTTCAGCACCCGTTCCTCCAGGACGCCCTGGTCGTTGGACACCGTTTCCACGGTTTCGGTGAGGGTCGCCACATAGCTGTTCAGCCCGTCGATGGTCTGCTGGAACTGTGCGTCCTTCTCGGTCAGAATGGAAATGGTGGTGCGGATCGTTTCAATGTCGTTCTGCACCACCCATTTATTTCCGTCCCATATCTTCGTTTCCGGCGGGGTCACAGAGGTATCCACCCAGAGCTGCCCCTCATAGGGGTTCTCCGGCGGTGTGTCCGAGGTGACCACATCGCAGAGACTGATAATCGTGAACTGTGCCGATGCGATCATCTCACCACCTCCTTAAAGTGCCACAACGACCATAAAGGTTGCCTTGGTATCCACATCGGCGCTGGACACCGACAGGGTCTTGCCGGTCTTGCTGCCGTTGGTTCCCCAAGAGGTATCGACTACACCGTCCTTGTTGTACTTCGTCCAGGTGTAACTGCCGTTTCCGGCTGCGTCCACCTCGGAGCCTGCCTGATAGCAGACGGCGGTCAGCACAGTCGTGCCCTGGCCGTTCTTGAACACATCGCCGCCCGTGGAGGTGACGATGATCTGCAACGGGTCGGAGTTGTCGATGAAGGTCGCCACATCGAAAAACTTCGTGTTATAAGAAGCCGATGCGGAATCCGTGTCCTGGGCACAGCACTTGAACACGGCGTAGCTGTCCACCGCTGCGGCGTAGACCGTGAGGGTATTGGTGGCCGTGCCGGTGTATTTGTCGGCGGTATCCGAGAGCTTGCGCCAGCCGATGCCGAAGTCTGCATCATAGCCGGTGGAAGAAGTAGCGGTGACGGAAGCGTCCATGACCGCCCACTTGTAGCTGACCTTGGTGGCGTCCACCGTAGAGCCGCGCCACAGCTCGGCCTTGGCGGTCAGACTGGCGACCTCCTCATTCTTGAACACATTTCCGTTGGGTGTGGTGACCAGCAGGTCGACGATGCCGGAACCGTTGACCACACGGGAGAAGGAAATGGTCAGCGGATGGGTCAGCGACAGACCGGTGCTTTCGTCCTTGTAAGTGATGACACAGCGATAGTCGATGCCGGGCAGCTCCGCCATGACATTGGCCTTGACCGTGAGGATGTGGCTCTTGGCACCACTCAGTCCGTAGTTCGTACCTGCGGTAATGGCGGTGTTGCTGTCGCCCACATACCACTTGACCGAGGTGACATTGGCGGTGGCGATCTGGTCGGCGGTGGTGCCGATGACATACAGGCTGGGCGTCAGAACGAGGTTCTTCGTTTTCCAGTCCGGGGTATAACTGCCGTTGTCGGGGTTATACATCTGAGTCTTGGCGAGGTTTGAGCCGATGTACCCCGTCAGCGTCAGTGCGTCATTGTAGTCGATGATGGTAAACTGGCCTTGTGCTTTGCTCATGTGAGAAGCCTCCTTTGAAGTTGTTGTATCTGAACCGGACACTGTGCCGGCTTCTGTTGTGGGTTCTGCGGTTGCCATAGTGAATTCCTCCGTTATAACAGGCTCTGCCTGGTCGTGGTGTCGATGAGGTCACAATAAAAAGTGGCGCGGATTTTGACATCCGCACCGGTGATGACCACGGACTTTGCGCCGCCGAAATGCTGTTCATTCCAGACCTTGTCCGCCTCTGTATCCTCCGACACCCTTGTCCAGACAAATTGGTTGGCATCCAGCGTGTCGGTGATGTCCTCATCCCACGAGTACACCTTGGCGGAAAGCAGCGTTTTCACATTGCCGTTTTTGAAGATGTTCCCGTTGGACGAGATGATGACGAGCCGGAGCATTTTCTGCTCCTCGATGGTGGTAATGCGGTCGCTGACCTCTGTGACCTCCTTGCTGGTGGCGTAGGCACGAAGCACGACTTCGCCGCTCTCCAAGTCCCACCAGGACGAGCCATCCTGCGACTGAATGACACCGGCCTTGATAATATTCGCCACCAAGGAGCCGGAGGTGATGAAGTCCGCTACGATCTGACCGTCTGCCGTGATGGCGGTTTCATAGGGACCGTTGTAGCCGTTATGGGAAAAGCCCAGACCGCCCACATTCCACCGCCAGACATTCACGGCTTCGTCAATAGAGGGAGCGTCCAGAATGAGCAGTTCATAGGGCTGTCCGTTTTCCTCGCTGGTGTGAATGACCACATAGCCGCCGCTCTGGCCGGTGATAAGCCCGGTGGCTTTGCCGATGGCGGTTTGGAGCAGCTTCGGAAAGCGTCCCACCGTGGATTCCACCTTGTCGACCGTGGACTGCACCTCGGAGATGGTGGTAATCATGCTGGACTTGCTCTGACTGAGGGAAATGCTCTTGTACCGCTCGGCAAGGGTGTCGTATACGGTTTCGATGACCATAGCCGACACGCTGACACCCAATAGCGAGTGTCGAATGGTGACGATATCGCAGAGGTTGACCCGCTCCAGAAGTGCCGAGTACTCCGGCTGTTTCCAGAGCGGCTCAAAGGACACCTTCACCGTGGGGATAGTCGCTCCCAGCGGATTTGCCTTGATGTAACTGTTTGCTTTTGCTCTGAGGGCTTCCTCGGTCACAACTCCGTCAAACTGGTCGGAGAAATCCATGATGAGCGTTTTCACCCGGACGATCTCCGAGGTCACAATGGTGAGCGTTACCTCCGGCAGCGTGACCACCGTTTCGGTGTCCAAGCCTTCCGGGGTGTACACGGCATACGGGAGCAGCGCAGTATACACACCGCTGTTGTCCTCGTCCTGTTCCAATGCGGTGAGGTTCTTGCCGTATTCAATGACCACTCCGGTCTTCTGCCCACGGTGCGAATGGAACTTCACCGTGAAGTTGTCCCACTCAAACTCACCGTACCATTTGGAGAGCATGGAGCCTTCCGTGCCGCCGAGGCAGGCTCTGACGCTTTTCGGCTGCGTGACGGAAAACGCCTTTGCATCCGAATAGTCCGTCCAGCCCGTGAAGCGTGTATCTCCGGCAAGGAGCTGCGAGAGAATGAGCTGAGGAGAGCGACTCTCGGTACTGAACGGCAGCACCGGCACATTGGCAAGGTCATACGAGATGTGCTGACCGTAGATGGTGACGATGCCGTTCAATGGTTTCGTGATGCGATAAATGCGGAACGCCTGGTCGGCGGCGGTATCGTTGGGCTTTGCCTTGATAATGCACTCCTTGGTGATAAGCCCATAGTGCTGACCGCTGACAGGGTATTTGAGTAAGCACTCGAACACACCGTTTCGCTCTTCGGTCACTTCGCAGGAAATGGTGTCCGTCAGCACTCCAAGACCAAATGTCGAAAAGTCCGCGGCGTTGGGCAAATAAAGCACCGGGATCATGAAAACCACCTCCTTCCGGGCATAAAAATACCACCGGGGATTTCTCCCTGGTGGTTGAATGAAAATGAGTTACTTGTAGATTGACAAATAGGAATTTTCAAATTAGTCTTTGCAAATAACCTTTGAACCTTCACCATCAATTACA